>Ga0265314_10002044_pt1 | contig 21343 bp, 22 predicted proteins | sample 4126metaG_FD_203106 | JGI IMG/M metagenome (GOLD analysis project Ga0265314, IMG submission 203106) | Rhizosphere microbial communities from Carex aquatilis grown in University of Washington, Seatle, WA, United States - 4-1-26 metaG | ecosystem: Host-associated > Plants > Roots > Rhizosphere >... | reverse complement strand
TATCGATCTGGAGGAGAAAACCTTGCAGCCCCTCAACAATCCCTTCGGGCCAAAAGTGTTACCTATGTCTTAGGAACGATCTGTCACCCATGTGTCCGGGTCGGACAGGTCTGAGTTGGTTGCGGGGGTAGGATTTGAACCTACGACCTTTGGGTTATGAGCCCAACGAGCTACCAGACTGCTCCACCCCGCAACATCATGGTAGCGTAGGTTCCTCCGAGGGTCAAACTTTCGCGACGATTTATCACGCGGGAGCTTCTGAAAAGGGTGTTATCATGTCACCCTTGTGGCAAAAGTGTCCGAGGCTTGCAAATGGATCGTGCTCGCAATCCTCGCGGCGCTGGTCTGCGCATGCGGCACGCAGCCCGCGGATCCGAATGCCCTGCCTTCCTGGATCTCGGCTTATCCCGGCTCGCCTCCCAAGGCCACAGGGTCAGCGTTCCTGTTCCAAACCAAAGACCCCGCCGAGAAGGTTCTCGATTTTTACGAGGGGCAGCTCGACCGCAACGGCATCCACAAGGAGGCGCGCGGCGGCGGCGAATATGGTGGATTCCTCTCGGCCGCGGACGAGTCTCACAGCCGCAATGTGATGATCGACATCCGCTCTGAGAATGGCTCGTCCGAAGTCACCATTACGCCCGTTCAAAAGAAGTAACGTGTTCTCCTCCCGCTTGAATTGGAGCCAGCGCCCGAATCGCCTGTCCACGCTGTTGGACGAAAAGCGCCAGAGCGGCACACAAGTGCTGGATCTGACCGAGTCGAACCCGACGCGCGTTGGCCTGGCCTATCCCGAAGCCGAGATCCTGGCCGCTCTGGCCGACACGAGCGCTCTGCGCTACCATCCCTCGCCGCGAGGGCTGGATTCGGCTCGCGAAGCCGTCGCCGCGTATTATCGCGACCGCGGCACGCAAATCCCCGCCGGGAATATTCTGCTCACTGCCAGCACAAGTGAAGCGTACGCGTATCTCTTCAAGCTTCTGGCGAATCCCGGCGATGAGATTCTGGCGCCCCGGCCTTCGTATCCGCTTTTCGAGTTTCTGGCTGGGCTCGAGTCGGTCAATATCCGCCAGTATCCGCTTCGCTATGACGGCGTCTGGCATATCGATTTCGACGCGTTGGAGCAGGCCATCACACCTCGTACCCGCGGCATCGTGGTGGTGAATCCCAACAATCCCACGGGATCGTTCCTGAAGCGCGCCGAGCTCGAAGTTCTCGATGCGCTCGCCGCGGAGCGCGGGCTTGCGATCCTCTCAGACGAAGTGTTTCGCGATTACCCGTTCGGCCAGGACGCTGACCGCGTGTCCACGCTGGTGGGCGATCCAAATGCCCTGACTTTTTCCATGAGCGGCCTATCGAAGATCGCTGGGCTGCCGCAGATGAAGCTCGGCTGGATCGTGATGAGCGGACCGGGGAGTGAGGAAGCGTTCGACGCGCTAGAGTTGATCGCCGATACGTACCTCTCGGTCTCGACGCCGGTTCAAGTTGCCCTGCCCCGTTTGCTCGCCCTCTCCAGCGGCATCATGGAGCAGATTCGCCAGCGCACGGCCTCAAACCTCGCCCGATTGCGCGAAAGCATGCACGGCTCCGCGGCGACGCTGCTGCGCACCGAAGGCGGCTGGTACGCTGTGCTACAGGTTCCTCGAACCCGCACCGAAGAGGAGTGGACGCTCAAACTGCTGGACGAGTCCGATGTCCTGGTCCAGCCCGGATTCTTCTTCGACTTCGAATCCGAGGCGTTTCTGGTGCTGAGCCTCCTGCCTGCGCCCGCCAAGTTCGCGGAAGGCGTGACCCGGCTGCGCAGCATCATATAATCGCGGTAATGTCCCTCAAGCGGATTTCGCTCGTGGTCTTGGCGCTCACGCTACTCGTGGGCCAGCGGTCCGAAATGTCGGCGCAGGGCAAGTTCCTCCTCACCATCGACAACATCATGCGTGGGCCCGGACTCTACGGCTATCCTCCGCAGGACGTGCGCTGGTCAGGCGATAGCCAACGGATCTACTTCCAGTGGAAGCAGGCCAGCGACACGATCGATAAGCCGGCGGACACGTGGATGGTCCCACGCGAAAGCGGTTCTCCGCGTAAGCTCAGCGACGAAGAGGCCAAGACGGCGCCTCCGGTAAACGGAGATACCATTTTCCATGCCACTACTCGCGACCGGAAACGAGCCGTCTACGTTCGCGATGACGATATTTTTCTGTACGACTTCACGATCGATAAGGCTCGGCAACTCACCAAGACCGTGGATGCGGAGAAAGATCCGCACTTCACGCAGGACGAAAAGCGCGTGGCGTTTACCCGGAGTGGCAACCTTTATGTTCTCGATCTGACCGGCGGCTCAATCGAGCAACTAACCGACATCAAGCCGGCCCCTGCTGTGCCTCCCAGCAAGCCCGCGCCGGACAGCAGCCAGGAATTCCTTCAAAAGCAGGAGAAAGAACTGCTCGTGGCCGTGCGCGACCGCCTCCAGCAGAAAGACGCCGACGAAGCCAAGAAGAAGCGTGAGAATCCGCGCAAGCCGCTCGAGCTTGCGGAGCCCCAGACCGTCAAGAGTCTGGAACTGTGTCCTAGCGAGAAATGCGTGATCGCGCTAGTGGCGGAAGGCCCCAAGGGCGATAAGCCGGACAACGTTCCGAACTACGTCACTGAGTCGGGCTACACAGAAGAGATCAAGGGGCGCACCAACGTCGGCGATCTTCAGGATCGAACACGCGTCGCCATTCTGGATGCGGTAACCGGCGAAGTCCAGTGGGCCGATCCCAGCATTTCTGATTCAAATCATGTCGATCGGCAGGTGAATCTCGATCTGCCGATCTTCAACGAACAAGGGACCCGCGCCGTAATGGTCGTGCGCTCCGTCGATAATAAGGACCGCTGGATTCAGTCGCTGGACACGGCATCCGCGAAGACTACCACGCTTTTCCACGAGCATGACGAGGCCTGGCTCGACGGACCAGGCTATGAAACGCTCGGCTGGCTCAAGAATGGCGACGAGGTCTATTTCGAGAGCGAGCGCGATGGCTGGGATCATCTCTACAAAGTCTCGGCGCTGGGCGGGGATCCCAAGCAGCTCACGTCCGGCAAGTTCGAGGTCACGAATGTCGACCTTTCAAACGACGGTTCGAAGTTCTACCTCACCACCAGCGAAGCAGGCGCTCCGGAACGCCACCTTTATTCGATAAGCGTGAACGGCGGCCCGCGGACGCGGATCACTACAGAAGCCGGCAGCCATCGCGTGATTCTGTCGCGCGATGAGAAGTATCTCGCGGACGTTTTCTCCTACGTCAATCGGCCGCCCGAACTGTATACGGCCGCGAACACCCCTGCCGCAAAGGAGGAAAAGCGCACCGACTCGCCGTCAAAAGATTTCTGGGAGTACTCGTGGCAGGATGCCCCCATCGTGCAGGTTCCCGCCCGCGATGGCACGATGATCCCGGCGCGATTCTTCAAACCCGCGAACTATCCGGCCGGCGGACCCGCGGTGGTGTTCGTCCACGGCGCGGGGTATCTGCAAAACGTGACCAAGGCGTGGTCGACAAACTACCCGCGCGAGTACCTGTTCCATCACTTCCTGATGGAGCACGGTTACATGGTTCTGGACATGGATTACCGCGCCTCGTCGGGCTACGGCCGCGATTGGCGCACGGCCATCTACCGGCACATGGGCGGCAAGGATCTGGAAGATAACCTCGATGGCGCGAAGTGGCTGATCGCGCAAGGGGCCGACCCCAAGCGTCTCGGCATCTACGGCGGCAGCTACGGCGGATTCATCACGCTAATGGCGATGTTCACCTCGCCCGACACGTTCGCGGCGGGCGCGGCCCTGCGGCCCGTGACCGATTGGGCGCACTACAATCACGAGTACACTTCCAACATCCTCAATACGCCGCAGGCCGACGCGGAAGCGTTTCGCCAATCCTCGCCCATCTATTTCGCGGAGGGCCTGAAGGGCGCGCTGTTGATCGCCCACGGCATGGTGGACACGAACGTATTTTTCCAGGACACGGTCCGATTGACCCAGCGATTGGTCGAGCTGCGGAAAGAGAACTGGTCGGTGGCGATGTACCCGGTGGAAAATCACGCGTTCGTGCGGCCAGAGAGTTGGGCCGATGAGTATAAGCGCATTTTCAAGTTGTTCGAGGACAACCTGAAGCACTAGACGTGGCTGCCGCCCGAGCACAGCAGCACTTCGCCCGTCACGTAGTCCGACAGCGGCGAGCAAAAGAACAGCACGGGTCCGGCGGCCTCCTCGGGCGTTCCGAACCGCCCTAAAGGATTCTGCGCCCGCAACGTCTCGCGCACCGCATCCTGCACGCCGACCTTAATCTTGCGGCCCTGGACATCGATCTCGCCACCCAGCGCCTGCGTCAGCCGCGTTTCGATGAACCCAAAGCCCACGGCGTTGACGTTGACGTTGTAGCGTCCCCATTCTTTCGCCATGACTTTGGTTAACCCGATGATCCCCGCTTTGCCCGAACCGTAACCGGCCTGCCCCGCGATCCCGTCCATCCCGGAAATCGATGTGATGTTCACCACCTTGCGCATCACGCTTCGGCCCTCGGCCTGTTCCTTCTTGGCGGTTTCGCGGATCCAATTCGACGCCGCGCGCAGAACCCGGAACGGCGCGACGACGTGGATATCGAGCATCGCCTGGAACTGCTCATCGGTGGTCTTCTGGATCACGTTGTCCCACGTATAGCCCGCATTGTTGACGATGATGTCGAGCGATCCGAATCCCGCCAGCGTGGCGTTCACCAGTTTGTCCGGAAAGTCGGCCTTGGTGAGATCGCCCGGCATGGCCTTGGCGACGCCGCCCGCCTGGTCGATCAGGGTGCCGGTTTCGAAGACCACCTCGCGGTCGAGGTCGTTGAGCATCACGGAAGCTCCGGCTTGCGCGAGTCCCAGAGCGATGGCACGCCCGATGCCCCGCCCTGCTCCGGTCACCAGCGCCGTGCGGCCCTTCAAATCACTGATTGACATTGGGACCAGCATTCAGTTTGGCCGGCTTCTTGGTCACCGGAAGCTGGAAAAAGATCGCGATGAAGAAGAACAACAGCGACGAACTGCGGACAATGACTTGCACGGATGCCTAAACTCCAGCTTTAGATTGTATACGATGGCGGGGGATTTTGGTGTATATTCAGTCGATCATGCCCAGCCAGGCGATCCCAGCCGCGTGCGGGTGGGCAAGGGCAAGGCGAGACGGCATATCAAGTTCAGAAGCATGAGCGACCTGGAGCGGCCCTTCGTTCGCCGCTACATCCAGGCGGCGATCGACAGGTAGGTGCGGCGGCTGCGGAGGCGGAACCGGCAAGACGGTCGTCAAAACGACTGGTGTCAGAAAGAGTGCTGTCAAAAGACCGCTCAAGCGCCGCCGCTCGAAGCCTTGAGAGCAGGAGGCCAGCCTGGAAGTCCATCTGATCGACTGTACATACGAGTTGTTCCGGCACTACTACGCCCTTCCGTCCGCGCGCGATCAGAACGGGCATGAGATCGCGGCAGTTCGGGGCGTACTCGCGTCCGTGCTGGGAAAGATCAAGGGTGGTGCGACGCACGTCGCGGTTGCGACGGATCACGTGATCGAATCCTTCCGCAATGGACTGTGGCCAGGCTACAAAACCGGCGCAGGTATTGAACCCGACTTGTTGGCGCAGTTCTCACTACTCGAAGAGGCCCTCTCGGCGGCCGGCATCGTTGTCTGGCCGATGATTGAGTTCGAGGCGGACGATGCGCTTGCGGTCGGGGCAGCGACGGCTGCTCGTGATGCGCGTGTCGAACGCGTAATCATATGTTCCCCCGACAAGGACCTGGCCCAATGCGTCCATGGCAATCGAATCGTCCAGCTAAACCGCCGGACGCGCGTGACCTATGATGAGGCCGGCGTGCTCCAGAAGTTCGGCGTCTCCCCAGGTTCGATCCCCGACTATCTCGCCCTGGTGGGCGATGCGGCTGACGGCTATCCGGGGCTACCTGGGTGGGGCGCGAAATCGACGGCGGCCGTTCTCGCTAAGTTTGGTCATCTCGAACGCATCCCCGCGGATTGGCGCGAGTGGAGCGTGAACGCGGCCAATGCGAGCACCCTGGCAAAGACGCTCGCCAACGAGCGCGATAACGCACTCCTGTTTCGAACACTGGCCTCACTCCGGACCGACATCCAGCTATTCGACGATGTCGATCAACTGCGATGGAACGGTCCGACTCCAGCCTTCGACTCTATCGGATCTCGATTCGATGCGGCTGTCACCGCGCCGCGGAAGCCGAAGGCCGCCCGTTAATCGTTAATCAAGCCAGACAGAGTTGAGTTTGTGGTGTGATGGTTCTTGAATAGTTTGCCTATGCACCGCCCCGCCACGATCACAACTATCGCCCTGATGAGCGCGCTTGTAGCTTTTCCGCAACGCCCGCCTGCTTCCCGAGAGCCTTTGCCGCGCACGGTCGATGGCAAGCCAAAGCTCGAAGGCATATGGCAAGTGTCCAGCACCGCGGCAGCCGACCTTCAGGATCACGCCGCCAGGTACAACATGCTTGCCGGCCGGTCGGTGGTTGCGGGTGGCGAGATCCCGTATCAACCCTGGGCCGCTGCGAAGAAGGCTGAGAACTTTCAGAATCGGCAGAAGGCCGATCCGCTCAACCAATGCTACATACCCGGCGTGCCTCGGATCATGTATCTGGATTTCCCGTTTCAGATCTTCCAGACGCCGCGGGAGATTGCGATGGCCTTCGAATGGTCGCTGGACTATCGCTTGATCCACACAGACGGCAGTCCTCATCCCGTCGATCTGGATACCTGGATGGGCGATTCGCGGGGCCATTGGGAGGGAGACACGCTGGTTGTGGACGTCAGCAACAACAATGACAAAACCTGGTTCGACATGGCCGGGGACTTTCACAGTGACGCGCTCCACGTCGTGGAGCGATACAGCATGACCGGCCGCGACACGATTCAGTACCAGGCAACCATCGAAGACGCGAAGGTTTTTACGAAGCCGTGGACCATCAGCATCGCCTTGCACCGGCGGACCGATCGGGACAGACTTTTCGAGTACGTATGCCAGGCTGAAGCCGAAGAGGCAAGTGGAGCGTTCACCCGCGAGCAGCGGACGTGGTATCCGGGCAACGGAACGCCCGCTGCGGCGTTCACTGACGCACCCCTGCGTTCGCCCACAACTCCAGTAAGAGCCGTGGCGAACCTTCGCCGGAGGACTGACGGTAAGCCGGACCTGCAGGGTTTTTACGTCCCCGACGGTGGAGGCGCGAACTACGGCCTGGACAAACACGCCGCCGACGCCGTCACCCCGGGTGGACGAGGAGTGATCATCGATCCGCCGGACGGGACGCTACCCATGCAGCCCTGGGCCGTGAAGGAAAAGGCCGACCGGAACCTGACCGAGCGCGGTTACGACGATCCGACGGCGCACTGTTTCCCGGCCGGTGTTCCCCGATCGATGTATGTGCCGACGTCGTTTCACATCATCCAAACATCCGATCACATTGTTTTTCTGCACGAGCGCACATCATGGCGCATTGTGGCGTTGGATGGGCGCGCCCACCTTCCCGACTCGATGCGATTGTGGCAGGGCGATTCCGTGGGCCATTGGGAGGGCGACACCTTGATTGTCGATACCACCAACTTTAACGGTAAGACCTGGCTGAATGAGGTCGGCGAGATTGTCAGCTACGCCGAGCATGTAGTGGAGCGATTCACACCGTCAGGTCCCGACACCGTCAACTACGAGGCGACCGTTACGGATCCGGTGGTGTATACGCGGCCGTGGACGATCGCGCTCTCGTTCAAGCGAGATAATAAATTCGAGTTGAGCGAGGCCGCGTGCCATGAGGAAGATCGCGATCTCCCTCATCTGAAGGCGCTGAAAGACGCGGCGTCCGGGAAGAAGTAGGATCCTCCGCCTTAGGGCAAAACTACCCGGTAGAGCCCGTAGACCGTAAAAGCAGTCAGGCCAAACGTCCAAAGGCGCGTCAACCCGGGCGCATCGAGAATGAGCGCGAACAGCATTGTAAAACCCAACGGGCTGAGAGCGTTGAAGTGGATCGCCTGACTCAGGTGTCCCTTGGCGAGAGCGAAGAGAGCGCGTGTGATCCCGCACAGCGGGCATTCCCTGCCGGTGAGCCAGTGAAATCCGCACAGCCGAACACTTGGCTCGGCCGGCGGCGTGAAGAAGCAGAGTGCGGCGAATACAAAAACGGCTGCCGCCACACGCGCGTATGTGGTCCGAGTCGTCACTATAAGGAATCCACCGTCCGCTGTTCGAATCCGACGATCTCCTTGTACGCCACGGTGATCGCCGCGAAGGTCAGGGGTATCGTCACCAGTACACCCACAATGCAGCACAATACGCCGAGAACGTTCACCAGAAACGCCAGGATCAGGAACATGGTGAAGCCAAAATAATCGTTCTTGACTACGGCGTGACTAGCTTGCATTGCGGGCCAGAAATCCATCCGCTTGTCCACGATGAACAAGTACGTGAACTTGTACATGGCGGCCACAACCAGTCCGGGAATGATACAGAGCAGCGTTCCCGCGAAGGTGAACAGTCCGATTAGTAGAGACGCCACAAGTGTGGGAACGAAGAAATTGAATCCCTTGAAGAGGTCTCCGAATTCGGCGTTCCGACCCATCAACTTCTTCATGGTGAAAATGTGGAAACCTGCAACCAACGGGCCCTGGATCAACGGCACTCCACTGAGCACGGCGAAAAGGAGCGAAATCACGACATAGCCGCCCAGGTCTGCCTTGACGAGCACCCACCCTTCGCCAATCCACCGGCCGGCGCTGGCATGCACTCCCGTCGGAGGCGTCCACGACGAGGGAATTGGACCGCCCCCGGGCAGAGGCGTGCCACCTAGAGATTGCCCACAGTTCGGGCAGAATTGAACGTCCGAACCAACCTGGGTACCGCAACGCTGACAGAACATTCGAGGCCTCCTAGACCGTACGAACAGTGATGCGCACACGCGATCATACAACAAGCAGTGTTACGTGCGTTTCTGATCAGCCGCAATTGTGTCCGCCTGACATAATGGAAGCAGGGTGATTCATGACAAAAACGATTCGATCTAGGTCCAACATGTCCGTGCTGGATACGTACGACAACAAGTGGAAAATCGTCGCCAAGCGGATTATCGCGGAGCCTACCCCGCGCACCCCATTTCAGGCGCCTCGGTTTGGTATCTACGACTACGACGTGGTGCCGGCGGACGCGTCGGATAGTCCTGCGCTGGTTTCCACGCAAAGGTCGATTGAAAAACCACTCATAGCTTTTCGCAAGGTGAAATCCTGACTTCCTCTTCGCAACGCGTTCCGCGCCGGACGCGCTCCGGATCGCGCGAGATTAAGTTTTGAGGTTTGGTGGACCTGGACGGGTTCGAACCGTCGACCTCTTCCATGCCATGGAAGCGCGCTCCCAACTGCGCCACAGGCCCACTAATAAAGCAGTTTACCACGCCTGCATTTACTGATGTGATTTAGAAGATGTTGATGCCCGAGATTCGCAGCATCCAGACGACTAGCCAGAGTGCGATCACCGCAACGACGACGTACCGGATCCACTGGCCGACCGTCCTCGGTTCAGTCCGATTTTCCATCAGCCTTTCGTCGGTTGCTGTTTTGGAGGTTGCGCGGGTCGAGGAGCCTTTCGAAACGCGTCATCCTTGGGTTCCTCAATCTGGGCGTCATCAATGTTCACTGCGACGTCGTCCGGGTTTTTCCTGGGTTCCTTGATCTCTTTGGAGTCTTTCTCTGTGGTAGCCATGGCTACAGGAGAGACACCAAAGGGCAGAAAACGTTTCCTAAGCTAATTCTTAAGCTCCGCCATGATCTGATCCAGCTTGTTCACCACGTTCGGATTGGCCCACAGGCCGCCGTTGGTCGTAAACACCTTGGCGATATCGTCCTTGCTCTTGCCCTCGCGAACCATCGAGATCACGGTCGCCGGCAGCTTCGTGGCGACATCGCGATAGTCCATCAGATATTGGCGCTTGGAAACGGGTCCGTGGCCCGGAATCACCGTGTCAAAATCGAGCTTCAGCACTCCGTCGAGAGTGGCGCCCCATTCCTTCATGCTGCCGCCGTTGGCGTAATCGACATTGGGACCATTGTTGGCGCCGATATCGCCGCTCGCCAGGATGCGCAGCGCCGGGAAGTAGACCACCGCGTCGCCATTGGTATGGCCGCGGCCGTACCACTTCATGCGGACTTCTTTGCCGCCCAGAAAGATGTCCGTCTCGTCGGTGAATACCACGCGCATCACGCCGGGAGCCTTGTTCTTGACCATATTGTCGCGGGCATTCTTGGTCGCGATGATCTCGGCCGTGGGCAGGAACCGCTCATTGCTGCCGGTGTGATCGCCGTGCAGGTGGGTGTTGAGCACGTACTTGATCGGCTGATTGGTCACGCTCTTGATCTTGTCCACGATGTCCTGGCCGTCGTACTCAAACTTATCGTCCACCAGGATCACGCCTTCGTTGGTAACGTAAACGGTGGAATTCCCGCCGTCACCGATGATGGCGTACAAGTCGTCGGCGACCTTGCTGATCGTGTTATTGGCTTGCTTGGCCTGCTGCTTTCCCTGTTGTGCGGGAGGAGCCTGCGTATAGGCGATCCAGGCGCATCCTAGCGCGATGGCCACCGCGGAAAGTCGTACCAGTAGAGTCCGGCTCATGCCGGTGACTATATCAAAGTTCCGGGGTGTGCGGCTAGCGCTTCAGTTCGGAGAGCATCCCATCGAAGCCGACCTGAAATTGCAAACCCGTGGGCGCCCATCCGTACTTCTCCTGGACGACCTTGGCGATCTCATCCCGGCTCTTGTTCTGCTGGATCATTCCAGTGATCTCCGTGCGCAGCTTCTCGACATTGTTGCGGTAGGTGAGCATGTCGGCCTTCTTGGCGATGGGGCCGTGGCCGGGAATCACGGTGTCGAAGTCGAGCTTCATCGCTCCATCGAGTGTCGCCGCCCACTCCTTCAGGCTGCCGCCACCGGAATAGTCGATCAGCGGGCTGGCGCCGGCCATCAGATCGCCCGTGTGGAGAATCCGCAGCGCCGGGAAATACACCATGGCGTCGCCGTTCGTGTGACCGCGGCCGAAGTAGCGCATCTGGACCTGCTTGCCGCCCAGGAACACATCCGTCTCGTCGGTGAAGACCACGCGCGGGGCGCCCGGCTGCTTGCCGTTGACCATGTTCTTGCGGGCGTTGGCCGTGGAAATAATCTCCGCTGTTGAAAGAAAGTGTTCATTGCTGCCGGTGTGGTCGCCGTGGTGATGCGTGTTCAGCACATACTTCACCGGCTGAGCCGTAATGCTCTTGATCTTCGCCATGATGTCGTTGAAGTCGTACTCGAACTTGTCGTCGACTACGATCACGCCCTCGTTGGTGATGTAGACGGCCACGTTACCGCCATCGCCTTCGATCTCGTAAAGATCGTCGGTGATCTTGTTGAGCTTGTTGCTCGCTTGCTTGGCCTGCTGTTTGCCTTGCTGCGGAGGTGCCTGCGTATAGGCGATCCAGGCGCATCCCAGTGCGATCGCAACCGCAGACAAGCGTACGAGTAATGTCCGGCTCATGCGGGACACTATATCAGATTACCACCGGGCCTCACGGCGGGGCTGAATTCGCCATTCGCTGTGAGTCATCGAGCGGTTAAGCTCTCTTCCGAACAACGCTGATCAGTCGCTCCGATCGTACCGGCTTGGCGAGAACTTCGTCGACCAGAGCTCGCTCGGGGTGACCTTCGAGGTCGGCGCTCCACCCCGCCAGCACGACGATACGCAGGCCCGGCGCGGCGTCGGGAAACTTGCGAAACTCGCGAACCAAGGCGAGGCCGTCCTCAGGAGACGGCAAGCGAAGATCCAGGATCACGCATTCGGGTGCGGTCTCCCGAAACTTGTCTCTGGCAGTTGTGGCGTCAGCGGCCGTGGACACGCGGTGCCCGTCGCGCTCCAGTAGCATTTTGCGGATCTCGAGGCCGCCAGGGTCGTCATCTACAAGTAAGACACTAGCCATCAGTTAAACTTCACGGCCGCGATAACCAATTGCGGCATGTTCTGATTCCAGCTCTCCGGTAAGTTGTCGAAAGGCAGGCGGAAGTTTTTCGTTTCGCCGGGCTTAAGGCCGCCCATTTGGGGGCTCACGATCGGCACTCGCTGCCGCTGAGTTACCTGCCCCGAGTAATCCTGGAACACACAGTAAATCTCTACCGTGTCCAGGCTGCGATCGCCCGCGTTGGTAATGTTGCCCGCGATTTCCACCACCATCTGGCTAACGAAATTCTTGGCGGCTTTCATGCCGACGTCGCTCAGCTTGAGATTCCCGATGTAGGCCCGCGCTTCCGGCGTCAGCGGCGCTTCCGCAGCCTGTTTGTGGGGCGCAAGCTCCAGATAGGCGACCACTCCCGCGCCGGCGAGCACCAGCGCGATCAGCACGATCTGGGGCAACCCGAACGCCTGACGCTTGGGCGGCGCGGCAGCCGAGAGTGGAAAGTTACTGCCCACTAATGGTCATCTCCCCGATCAGAAGCGTCGGGGAAGCGATCGAGCTGCGAAACTCGAGGTTCGCTCCCACCTGCTCCAGGTTCATCAGCATCTGTTTCAGGTTTCCGGCGATGGTGATCTCGGAAACAGGATACGCCAGTTCGCCGTTTTCAATCCACAGCCCGGCGGCACCCGAAGAATAGTCGCCCGTCACCGTGTTGGCTGACGCGCCGATCAGTTCGGTGACGTAGAGGCCCTGTTTGATGCCCGCGATGAGATCGGCTTCGGAGCGCGCGCCTGCTTCGATATAGAAATTGCCGGGGCCGACGCCGGCGCTTCCGGCCAATCCCCGAGACGCGTTGCCCGTGGTTTTCAGCCCGAGTTTCAGCGCCGTGTAGGTATTCAGCAAATAACTCTTGAGCACGCCTCGATCAATAACCACCGTGCGCCTGGAAGCCACTCCTTCGTCGTCAAAAGGTGAGCTGCCGAACAGGCCCGGCATGGTGCCGTCGTCGATGATGGTCAGAGCTTCGGAGGCGATCTTCTCTCCTAGTTTGCCCGTGAGGAAGGACGCATGGCGATAGATCGCGCCGCCGTTGACGGCATCGAAGAGATCACCCAGCAGGTTCCGCGCCGTGCGAGGCTCGAAGATCACCGGCACTTTCTGGGTCGGAACCTTGCGCGGATTCAGGCGGCGCAAAGCGCGCTCCGCGGCACGTTTTCCAACTGCCTCCGGACTCTCCAGACGCGAGACTTCGCGCGCGGATGATTGCCAGTAATCGCGCTCCATGGAACCGTTTTGCTTGGCCACCGGAACGACGCTCAGCCCGCAGCTCGAGGTCCGATACTCGCCTGCAAAACCGAGCGAATTGGCGAATACCCGTGAGCCGAGGTACGAATCAAACGATGCGCCTTCCGAATTCGTGATGCGCGCGTCCGCCGCTAGAGCCACCTCTTCGGCCTTCAATGCCTGGGCGATTTTCGACTCCGTTTCCAGGCGCGAAACCGCATCGTCGTAGAGTTTCAGGTCGCCCGAGAAACGTCCGAGATCGGCCGGATCGGGCAGGCCCGCGTGCGGATCAGGAGTCGTGATGCGGGCCAGATCCAACGCGCCGCGAACCATGGATTCGATGCCTTGCGGAGTTAAATCGGATGTTCTGGATGAGCCGGTCAAGTTGCCCACCAGCACGCGAATTCCGGCGCCCCGCGATCCTGCCTGTTTCAGGTTTTCGACCTCGCGCATGCGGACGCCGGCGGAAAATTCTTCGCCTTCGGAGATGGTGCACTCGGCGCCGGTCGCACCGAGTTCCAAGGCTCGCTTGGTGGCGGCCTGGGCAATGTCCAGGAGGTTATCGCTCACGCGGCAGTGCCTCCAACGGTCATCTTGTCGATCTTCACGGTCGGGATGCCGACGCCCACTGGCACGCTTTGCCCTTCCTTGCCGCAGACTCCGATACCCTCATCGAGCTGGAGATCGTGGCCTACCATGCTGACGTACTTCAGCGCCTCGGGACCGTTGCCGATCAGCGTCGCGCCCTTCACCGGCCGGGTCAGCTTGCCGTTTTCGATCAGGTAGCTTTCGGTAGCCTGAAAGACGAAGTTGCCGCTGGTGATATCCACCTGCCCTCCGCCGAACGTCGCGCAATAAATGCCCTTGGGAACGCTGCGGATGATCTCGTCCGGATCGCTCTGCCCGGCCAGCATATAAGTGTTGGTCATGCGCGGCATGGGGATGTGCTGATAACTTTCGCGCCTCCCGCTGCCGGTGGATGTCGACCCCAGCAATCGCGCCGAAAGAGTGTCTTGCAAATACCCGCGTAGGATGCCGTTCTCGATCAGCACGTTCTTCTGCGTGGGAACGCCTTCGTCATCGACGTTGAGCGAGCCCCGGCGGCTACCAATGGTCCCGTCGTCGATCACCGTGCAGAGAGGGCTCGCGACTTGCTGGCCGATGCGGCCGCTAAACGCGGAAACGCCTTTGCGGTTGAAGTCGGCTTCGAGGCCATGGCCGACGGCTTCATGCAGCAGGATCCCCGGCCATCCGGGGCCCAGCACGACGACGGACTCACCCGCGGGTGCGTCAACGGCGGAAAGTTGCACGATCGCTTGCCGCGCGGCTTCCTTCGCGAAATGCTCGGGCGTCTTTTCATTCAGGAAGAAATCGAGTGTCACGCGGCCGCCGCCGCCGGAGTAGCCTTGCTGCGGAACGCCGTCGGTTTCGCGAGCCAGCGCCGCGACGCCCATCCTCGCCATCGGCTGGCGGTCGAAACTGAGGCGGCCGTCGCTGGACGCGACCAGGACTTCGCGAATGCTATCGGCGTAGTTGGCGATCACTTGAAATACGCGGCTATCATACGCGCGAGCGGCAGTATCGGCGCGCTTCACCAGGTCCACACGCTCGGCCAGACTCAATTCGTGCGGCGACGTCACCATCGAATACAGATTGTGTTTGCGAGCCTCCGTAAAGCCGGTTTTCACGATGCTCGCCGGACCGCGGGCGATCAGCGCGGCGACCCGCGCGGCCTTGCGAATCTTCTCCGGGCTGAGATCGTCGCTATAGGCGTAGCCGGTGCGCTCGCCCGCGATGACGCGAATGCCGACGCCTAACGTTACGCTCTCGCTGGCGCTCTTGACGATACCCTCGTCGATTCCGATGGAGCTGGTGGAGAGGTATTCGAAATATAGATCCGCGTACTCACCTCCCGCCGAGAGCGCTTCGCTCAGGTAGGACTCCAGATCACGCTCGGCAATGCCGAATTTCCCAGAAAAAAACGAGGCCGAGAAGGACGCAGATAACCCCATGCTTTGAGCCTAGCATGCGCCCTGATCTAGACCCGTGTGGGCCTGTAGAATAGACCGAGGAGAATTCAATGAATCGACGCAAGGCAATTGGATCTTTGGTGGTAGGGGCCGCAGCCATGGCCGCGACGGTAACTGTGGCCAGCGCCGCCGACACGGAAATCGAGATTTTGGTCGGCCACTGGAAGAAGTCGAAAGACTTGACCTTGAAGACCGCCGAGGCCATGCCGGCCGAGAACTACGACTTCAAGCCGTTCCCCGAGGCGCGCGCTTTCGGCGCCGAGCAGCAGCACCTGGGCCAGGCAGAAGGCTTTTACTTGGGTCGTCTGGGCAAGGGCGCGGCTCCCGCGGCTCCGAAGGGCGATATCACCAAGGCTGCCACCGTCACATACCTGACGGCTTCATTCGACTGGGCGATCGGCGTGGTGGGACAGCTCACGTCGGCCGATCTGACCAAGACTTTCGGGCAGGGCAAGCAGGCCGCAACCGGCCTGGAGCTGCTGTATCAGGCGATGATCCACACGGCGCACACGCGCGGCTACGGCGAAATGTACCTGCGGATCAAGGGCGTGGTGCCACCTACTTATGACGTTTAGGCTTGCGGCCGCCTGAGCGCTTCCCGAATGTGCGCTTGCCGGGCGCTCGCTTACCGGACTCACGTTTCTCCGCTGCCGCTTTGCTGATCACTCGGTTGCTGATCGCTCGATCGCCGGCCACTCGCTGGCGCTCGTGGTTCGGTGCTCCGGCTTGTGAACCAACGACCGAGAACTGCAGTTTCTTCTCCACGCCATCCACGCGGTCGAGCCGCACGCGCACGTGGTCACCGATCGAGTACTGCCGGCGGCTGCGTTCGCCAATAATCTTACGAACGTTCTCGTGATACATGTAGCGGTCGCCGGGTAGAGTATCGAGCGGCACCAGACCCTCGATGAACAGATCCTCCAGCTCCACGAAAAACCCGAAGCGAGTGGTCGAAATGATCAACGCGGCGAACTCGTCGCCGACCTTGTCGATCATGAACTTGACCTTCTTCCACTCGACCAGCTCGCGCTCGGCTTCGGAGGCGCGGCGCTCGGTGTCGGACGAAGTATCCGCGATGCTGCGCATGTCGGCGTCGTAGCGGGAGGCGTCGAGATGCGCGCCCAACACGCGATGCACGATCAGGTCGGGATAACGGCGAATGGGCGAGGTGAAGTGCGTATAGCTGGGCGCTGCCAGCGCGAAATGGCCCTGATTGCGGTCGCTATAGCGGGCCTGTTTCAATGACCGAAGCATCAGGTAGCTCAGGATGCGCTCTTCGGGTTTGCCTTCGATCTTCTTGACCAGCCTCTGGTAGTTGCGCGATGTGAAGTTGACATCGTCCAGCGCAATTACAACGTCTTCCTTGAATCTTTTGACAGGCGCCGCGCCGCCACGGAGTGAATAGCCGAAATGCGTTGCGACCTCCTCGAACTCGAGCACACGCTTGGGATCGGGACGCTCGTGGATACGGAAGATGGTCGGGACTTCCAGGGCTTCAAGGTGCGAGGCGACCGCCTCATTCGCCGCCAGCATGAACTCCTCGATCAACCGATGCGCGATATTGCGCGGAGCGCGCGTGACGCCGGTCATTTCGCCGAACTCGTTGAACTCGAGCAGCGGCTCGGGAAGGTCGAAATCGATGGACCCGCGGCGGACGCGCTTGCGGTTGAGGATCAGCGCGAGCTCCTGCATCCACTTGAATCGCTGAACCAGCTTCTCGTAGCGCTCGAGCAATGCCGGATCGCCTTCCAGCACGCCGTGAACCGCGGTGTAGGTCATCCGTTCAGCGCTGCGGATCACCCCGCGGGTGAATTCCTGTGATACGACGTCGCCCTGAGAGTCGATTTCGAGCAGTGCAGAAAGCACCAGCCGATCTTCGTGCGGCCGCAGCGAGCACTGATCGGTCGACAGCTCGACGGGCAGCATGGGAACCGCGCGATCAGGGAAATAGACGCTGGTGCCGCGCAAGGCCGCCTCACGATCGATGGGCGAGCCGGGCCGCACGTAATGACTCACATCGGCGATATGCACTTGCAGCGCCCAGTGCCCGTCTTTTAGCGGTTCCACCCATACGGCGTCGTCGAAATCCCGAGCCGTCTCGCCGTCGATCGTCACGATATCCAGCTCGCGAAAATCGCGGCGGCGGGCGAGTTCATCCGGGGGAATCGCCCCAGGAATCGACCGGGCTTGTTGCAGAACTTCGTCAGGAAAATGATGCGGAATGTGGTGCGCGCGGATCAGAATCTCGACGTCGATGCCGAAGTCGCCGGGCATGCCCAGGATCTCGATAATCCGTCCCACGGGACGGTCGCCGTCTTCGCCGAAGTCCAAGATCTCGGCCGTAACGATCATGCCGTCCAGGTCTTCGATGGTGCTTACGGTGATCGCCGAAGCGCCCACGCGGTCGACCGTCACCTGCCTCGAAGGCAGGGCCATATCTTCTGGAATCTCGATCCACTGGCGTAACCGTTCGTCGTGTGGCACGACGAAATTGCCCTGACGGCGAATCCGGAATTCGCCGACCACGGTGAGATGCGCGCGGCGCAACACGCGTACGATCTCGCCATCGGCCTTTCCATCGCGCTCGATGCGGCTGATCTTGGCGATCACGCGGTCGCCGTGCATCGCGCGGGACGCCGACTCTTTCGGGATGTAAACGTCGCCGCGCAGCCCGGGAACCGGCACTTCGGGAATCACGAAGCCGTAGCCATCGCGGTGAACGTTCAAGCGTCCTACGGCGAATTCGCGGCTGACACCGGTCGCCGTGTAGTGCCCCGATCGCGTTTCGATGATGTCGCCGCGCTGGGCCAGGCGGTCCAGCTCTTTTTCCAATTCCTCGCGAGTGGTGCCAGTGCGCGAGAGTTCGCGCAGCAGGTGTTTGAGGTTCGCACGGCCGTGCGGCAGCTTGCGAATGTGCTCAATCAGGGACAGCGCCACGATCCATTATATTGGTGAGGATGGAATTAAAGGTCGTTCGCCTCGAAATCCCTGAGAACGGAAACATCATTGTCGGCCAAAGCCATTTCATCAAAACCGTCGAGGACCTGTACGAGGCCATGGTCAACACCGTTCCCGGAATCAAGTTCGGCATCGCCTTCAATGAAGCCTCGGGAGCCTGCCTGACCCGCGTGGACGGCAATGACGATGGGTTAAAGGCCAACGCCACCAAGAACGCGCAGTCACTCGCCGCCGGGCACGTATTCGTGGTCGCCCTGCGCGACGGGTTTCCGATCAACGTTCTGGGGCGGATCCGGGAGATTCCGGAAGTCTGCTCCATCTTCTGCGCCACCGCGAATCCGGTGGAAGTTATCCTGGCCGAAACGGAACAGGGCCGGGGTGTTTTGGGGGTGGTCGACGGCAGCTCGCCCGAGGGCGTGGAGGATGCCTCGGGGGTCGAATGGCGGCACGGATTCTTGAGGAAAATCGGGTACAAACGCTAGCGATTTTGTTTTACCATGAGGCATGAGATTTGGCGTGGTTGGGCTCCTCGCCGCGATCTGCGGGTCGGCTCAGCAGGCCGTGCCGGCCGCGCGCGAGCCTCATCATCACACCGTCTACGAGGATTCTCGGGTGCGGATTTTCGACGTCCAAATCGAGCCGGGCGGATCGACGCTGCCGCATCGCCACGATTCTGATTACGCCTGGGTCGACGATACCGGGATTCATTTCTCACGCGCAGGTATCACTCACCCCGAGCGCAATCACGAGCTGATCGTCGAACTTTTGCAGCCGCAAACGGGTCCCCGCAATGTCTGCGGCGAAGTGCTCCGGGACGAATACCTGCACTGCCACGAGCCCGGATCCGAATGGCTCGGCGCGAATTTCGAAATTCAACTTGAAACGGACCAGACCCGTATCGGAATTTTGCGGATCGCCCCGAATGCCACGCTGGTGGTCCCACCGGCGGATGTGCCGCCCCTGCTGATCGCTCTGGAGAGTACGGATGCTGAGGCGACTAGCCGGGTGAACGGAACGCCGGCCAGCAGCGGTTCCAAGCGCAATTTGAAGGCCGTGGACATATTACGCTCCCCACCCGATCATGTGAGTGAGATTCGGAATATCGGAAAGACCACGGCGCGCTTTCTAGTCGTCGAATTTGGCGGTGCGGGCGAGTAAATGGAGAATCCTTCCAGAGTCGGCAAATACGACGTCGAGAAGTACCTGGGCGGTAGCATGGCTCGTGTTTACCGCGCCAAGGATAGCGTACTCGGCCGACGCGTGGCACTGAAGATCCTGAGCGAATCCGGAATGGCGGATCCGGAAGCTAAGCAGCGCTTTCTGCAGGAAGCTCGCGTGGCCTCCAGCATCCGGCACGAGAACATTGTCGGCGTCTATGATTTCGGCGAAGACCAGGGCCGGCCGTACATCGTTATGGAGTTCGTGGAAGGCGAGAGTCTTCGCGACGCCATCCGGAATAACCACCTGGGCGATTTGCGAAGCCGTCTGAAGATCGCGCTGGCGATTGCGGGCGCCGTCGATCATATTCACACCCGCAAGATCATCCATCGCGACCTCAAGCCGGACAACATTCACATCAATGCCGAGGGAAAGGCACTGCTGATGGATTTCGGCATCGCCAAGGCCGAGGGCGTGCAACTGACGAAGGTGGGTTTTACGCTGGGCACACCCTACTACATGCCTCCGGAACAGGTGCTTGGAAAACCTCTTACGCCGCAGGCCGATGTATATGCGTTCGGGATTCTGCTATACGAACTGGTGACCGGCATCCGTCCCGTGAAGGAAGGTTCCGTAGACCAGATCTTTCAGGCGATCCTTACGGATCCTTTGGATATGGAGCCACTGAAGGCACTGAATCCGCCGCAGGCACTAGCATCCCTGATCGAGCGGTGCACGGCTAAGCACGCCGATCGGCGTCCGCCTGGACTGGGAGAGGTGCGCGCCATATTGCAAGCGGTCATGCAGGGGCTCCCCGGGGCTTCGCAAGGGGTTCAGATTCCGGTTTCGCAGCCGATTCCCCCGGCGGCTCCACAGGCCACTCCACGAAGGCGGCAAACGGACGTTCCTCAGTCAGCTCCAGCTCAGTCAGCTCCATCTGGGATCGCGCCGGCTCCCGCGGCGAGCGTTCCGCCGAATCCTAAAGTCTCTTCCGACGGCCTGCCGAAGTTCCTAGAGATGCTTCCTGCGGGGCTACGCACGCAAACCGGCCTGATGCTGTTGAGCTGCTCCGCTGTGGTGGTGGTAATGGCTCTGCTGCTGGGTATTCTCAGGCTCGCGCACGCGATATAAGAAACCATGCAACTGCCCGCCACTCTCGGAAAATACGAGCTCCTCGAATTTTTGGGCGGCGGCATGTCGCACGTGTACCGCGCGCGCGATACGGTGATCGACCGCACCGTGGTGGTGAAGATCCTGACCGACGACTCCTGCCGCGATGCCGATGCCAAGGCTCGTTTCCTGCAAGAAGCGCGGCTGGCCGGCGGTTTCCAGCACGAAAACATCGTCAGCGTCTTCGACTACGGCGAATTCGACGGCAAGCCTTTCATCGTGATGGAGTACCTGAAAGGCGAGGATCTGCGCGACGCCATCCGCAACGGCCATCTGGGCGGCATGGATGACCGCCTGCGAATCGCGCTCAACATCGCGCAAGCCCTGGACTACGTACACGAGCGGGCTATCGTTCATCGCGATATCAAGCCGGAGAACATTCACATCGCCTCTGGCGGCAAAGTGAAGCTGATGGATTTCGGCATCGCCAAAACGGCCGACCTTTCGCTCACGCGAACGGGGATGGCGATGGGAACACCGTATTACATGTCGCCCGAGCAGATCTCGGGAAGTGGGACATCGCATCTGGTCGACATCTACGCGTACGGGCTGCTGCTTTTCGAGCTCCTGACGGGGATTCGGAGCGTGCGCGGCGAGACCATGGAACAGGTCTTCTTCCAGATCCTGAACCAGACCGTCGACGTCGCCGCGATGGAAAACGCCGGCGTTCCTCCGGCGGTGCGCGATCTGGTGGTGCGCTGCACGGCGAAAAAGCCGGAAGACCGGCCGCAGAGCTTCAAGGTGGTCGCCG
>Ga0265314_10002042_pt1 | contig 21355 bp, 22 predicted proteins | sample 4126metaG_FD_203106 | JGI IMG/M metagenome (GOLD analysis project Ga0265314, IMG submission 203106) | Rhizosphere microbial communities from Carex aquatilis grown in University of Washington, Seatle, WA, United States - 4-1-26 metaG | ecosystem: Host-associated > Plants > Roots > Rhizosphere >... | reverse complement strand
CCGGCAATACGAAATCGCTCATCCGCGCCTGCTTTGATTGGCAAATTGCGGAGCCACACTATAGCGGGCCGGGACGTGGTCAAATCCGAAAATAGGCCAAGGGCCGGGTGGCCTAATCGATGACAGCATGTTCCGGCGGCGCGGCCTGGCTGCGCAACGCGGCCTTGGTCGAGCCGATCATGATCGCGAGCGGGATCGAGGCCAGGATGAACACCATCACCAGCTGGTAGTCCTGCGAGAACGCGATGATCTGCGCCTGGACGGCGACCATGGCGTCGGCCAGCCCGCGTCCCAAATCGCTGTTCATGTTGATCATGCCGGCGACGTTCGGCATCTGCATCGCATGGTTGAACGGGGTGATGTGCTCGGACAGGATGGCGTAGTCGCGTCGGCCGCCTTCGGTCAGTTGCGCGATAACGATGGAAATGCCGATCGAACTCGCGACGTTGCGCATCAAGGTCAGCATCGAGGTGCCGTCGGTGCGCAACTGGTTGGGCAGTGTCAGGAACGCCACCGTGCTCAGCGGCACGAACACCAGCCCGAACCCAAAACCCTGCAGGATCGAGATGGTCACGATCTCGGGCGCCGCGGTCTGGTCGGTCCAGCCCGTCATGTAGAACAGCGAAAGTCCGGTCAGGCTCAGCCCGGAGATGATCAGCGTGCGCGCCTCGACGTAGCGCATCATGCGGCCGACCAGCATCATTGCGACAAAGGTCCCGCAGCCGCGGCTCGCCAGCAGCACGCCCGCGGTGATGATCGGATAGCCTATCACGTTCTGCAGATAGGGCGAGGACAGCGCCATGGTCGAATACAGCACGAGCCCCATCACCGCCATGAACACGCAGCCGGAGACGAAGTTCCGGTCCTTGAAGATCGCGAACTGGATGAACGGCTTTGTCGTGGTGAAGGAATGGGCGAAGAAATAATAGAAGCCGGCCGCCGAGACGATGAACTCGGCGAGGATCTCGTTGGATTCCAGCCAGCCGAGCTGCTCGCCGCGGTCGAGCGCGATCTGCAGCGAGCCGATGCCGACCGAGAGCGCGAGGAAGCCGAACCAGTCGAACTTCAACTCGAAATTCTTCTTGGTCTCGTCCATGAAGATCATCAGGCCGAGCACGGTGAAGATGCCGAACGGCAGGTTGACGAAGAACACCCAGTGCCAGGAATAGGTCTCGGTCAGCCAGGCGCCCAATGACGGCCCCATGATCGGGCCCATCATCACGCCCATGCCCCAGATCGACATCGCCTTGGCGCGCTCGTGCAGCGCGTAGGAGTCGAGCATCACCGCCTGCGACAGCGGCACCAGTGCTGCGCCGAACACGCCCTGCAACAGGCGGAACAGCACCATCTGGTTGATGTCCTGCGCCAATCCGCACATCACGGAAGCGATCGTGAAGCCGCCCGAGCACACGATGAAGATGCGCTTGCGGCCGAAGCGGTTGGCGATCCATCCGACCGGCGCGGTCATAATCGCGGCGGCGCAGATATAGGAAGTCAGCACCCAGTTGATCTGGTCCTGCGAGGCCGACAGCGTGCCTTGCATATAGGGCAGCGCGACATTGGCGATGGTGGTGTCCAGCGCCTGCATGATGGTCGCGGTCATCGCGCAGATCGTCACCATGTTCCGGCGCAGGCCGGGAACGGCGATCGGCGCGGCGGCCCCGGTGCTCATGGCGCTCAGTCCTGGTTCGTCACCGCCGGCCCGAGGCCGAGCAGGGCGGCGAGCGAGCGGCGATGGCCGGTATCGATCGTGGTGTAGGCGCTCATGCCGGCCTTCAGCTTCTGCACCCAGCGGTCATTGCTGTCGAAATAGATTCGCACCGGCACGCGCTGCACCACTTTGACGAAGTTGCCGGTGGCGTTCTGCGGCGGCAGGATCGCGAACTGCGCGCCGGTGCCGGGACTCAGCGAGCCGATGGTGCCCTTGAACAGATGATCCGGAAACGCATCCACTTCGATGTCGACCTGTTGGCCGGTCGCGATATGGGTGAAATCCGATTCCTTCAGGTTGGCATCGACCCAGGGCTGCGCGGTGTCGATGACGCTGAACACCGGCGAACCGGCCATGACAAAACGGCCGAGCTGGATCTGCTCCACCTGGGTTGCGATGCCGCTCATCGGCGCCCGCATCGTGGTGTGGTCGAGATTGCGCTGCGCGATGGCCAATGCGGCCTTGGCCTGGGCGTAGGGCGGAAATTCCTCCAGCGGCAGGTTGGGATTGCCGAGCAGCTGGGTTTTCGACTGCGACAGCTGTTGCTTCAGGAACTCGAGCTGCGCGCTCGCGGTGACAAGGGCGGTCCCGGCGTTGTCGAGGTCGAGCTGCGAGCCGAAATTGCTCTTGGCCAGCGTGGTCTTGCGCTCGACGTCGCGCTGCTTGAGGTCGACGCCCTGCTGCGCGAGGTTGAGCATCTGGTCGTAGATCTTGATGTTGGCGACCAGATTGTCATAGGTGGTCCTGGTCTGGTCGAGCGTCGCCTTGGCCTGCGCCACCGCGAGGCGGAACGGCACCGGATCGATCTCGAACAGCACGTCGCCCTGGTTGACGCGCTGGCCTTCCTTGACCACGACCTTGTCGATATTGCCGGAGATGTCGGGCGTGATCAGCACCTTCTGCGCGCCGACATAGGCGTCGTCGGTCGTCACATAGCGCCCCCCATTGAGATAGAAGATCACCCCGGCCAGCACCGCGACCAGCGGCAGCACCACCAGGAGCAGCACGCGGCGATAGCGCCGCAGGCCGGCCATCAGCCGGCGGCGCGGCTCGGCGGCGAGTTTCTTCTTCGGCGGGCTCGCCGGATTGCCCTTCTGTTCGGGCGGGAATTTGAGGATGGGATCAGCCATACCGCTGTTCTTTCTTGGCAAGTTCCGGCTTGGTCGGGTCGCCGGCGGGGTTCTGGATCGCGTTGCGGACGTTTTCCTTGATCGCTTCCAGTTGGGCGAGCAGGCGATGCGCGTCGGCCGGGTTGATGCCTTCGAGCGCGGCCGCGGTGAGTTCGGAGCGCAGCCCGGCGAGTTTGCCGAGCAGCGGCCGGGCAGCCTTGCGCAAATAGAGCCGGTTGACGCGGCGGTCGGTCTCGTCGCCGCGGCGTTCGATCCAGCCATTGTCGCAGAGCTTGTCGATCAGCCGGGTCAAGGTAATCGGCTGCATTTCCATCTGCTCGGCCAGTTCCGTCTGCTTCAGGCCTTCGGTGCGTTCCACCTTGGCCAGCACCGCCCATTGCGCGCGGGTAATGCCGTAGCGCGCGCCCTGCTTGTCGGCATAAAGCCGCACCAGGCGCTGCAATTCGCCGAGCGTAAACAGGAAGTTCATGTCCACGGAACCGCGGGCCATTGGGATTCACTCTCTGTAAGCTTCCGATATAATAAGCTAGCTTATGAATTAATCATGGCGGGTTAATGGAAGGCTGCCCCGCCCCAAGCACATGGCTCGATGCAAGGAATCGCAAGGAGTTACCGGGATGGCGCCGGAAAACGCCGGGCGCGGGATTTGGGATTGGCGGCCGAAATGCTACATCTGGGCGCATGACAGCCGCTAGACCGACCTTTCCGGCCCCCGGGCATGATCACGACCGCTGCGCCGCGGACGCGATCCTGCACGCCGAAAAGGTCTGCGAGCGGCGGGCGCAGAAATTCACGCCGATCCGGCGTCAGGTGCTGCAGGCGCTGTTGTCCAGCCACCGGCCGCTCGGCGCCTATGAGGTGATCGACGAACTGGCCAAATCGATGCCGCGGCCGGCCCCGATCACGGTGTATCGCGCGCTCGAGTTCCTGATGGACAACGGCCTCGTCCACCGCATCGAAAGCCGCAACGCCTATCTGGCCTGCGCGCATGACCATGACGCCGCCGCCATGGTGGCGTTCCTGATCTGCGAGAAATGCGGCTCGGTCGGCGAGATTCCGGCCGCTCCCGTCGCGCAGAGCCTCAACGCCGCGGCGCGCGCCAGCGGCTTCACGCCGAAATTGTCGGTGGTCGAGATCACCGGCACCTGCGCGCACTGCCAAAGCGCGTGAGATGCGCCGCGTGACAGGATCAAGGCGCGTGACCGGATCAACAAGCAACGCGGCGTCAAGCCGGACACGGGGATAGATGTCTTCCAATCAAGGGGTTTCTTCGGCCGAGCGTTCGCTCAGCGCGGGCGCGGTCGCGATGATGCTGATGCTGTGCCTGAGCTGGGGTTTCAACCAGATCGCGGTCAAGCTGGTCCTTGCCGGATGTGCCGCCGATGCTGCAGGCCACCATCCGCTCCGCGGGCGCGTTGCCGGTGCTGCTCTTGATCGCCTGGCTGCGCGGCGTAAAACTGTTTCAGCGCGACAACACGCTGGTCCCGGGGCTGTTCGCGGGACTGTTGTTCGGCCTCGAATTCGTGCTGATCTATCGCGGCCTGCTTCTGACGTCGGCGCTGCGGGCGGTGGTGTTTCTCTATACCGCGCCGTTTTTCGTGGCGCTCGGCTCCTACCAGTTTCTCGGCGAGCGGTTGCGCGCTTCGCAATGGGGCGGGCTTGGTCTCAGTTTCGCCGGCGTGGCGCTGGCGATCGGCGTGCCGCAGGCCGACGTCGACGCCAGGGTGCTGATGGGCGATCTGATGATCGTCTGCGGCGGCGCGTTGTGGGCGGCAACTACACTGATCGTCAAGGCAACCACGCTGCTGAAGGTCGCGCCCGAAAAGGCGCTGGGCTATCAGGTCGCCACCTCGATCCCGATCCTCGCTGCCGCGGCGTGGATTTCCGGCGAGCGGCTGACGCATTTTCCCGGCCCGTTGGCGTTGTCGCTGTTGGCCTATCAGGCGTTCTGGGTGGTCGGACTGACATTCCTGTTGTGGTTCGCGCTGGTGAAAACCTATTCCGCCAGCAAATTGTCGGCCTTCACTTTCATCACCCCGTTGTTCGGCGTGATCGCGAGCTACTTCATCATGCACGACAGGCTGTCGCTGGCGTTCGGCGCCGCGGCGCTATTGGTGATCGCCGGGCTCTTTCTGGTGAACAAGCCGGAGACCAAGGTCGTGCCGGATCCGAACGTTCCGGCGTAACAACGCCCTATTGCAAGCGAACCGGCAGATTGAGCGGGCCGCGGAAACCGAAGCCGTGCCAGCGCACGCAGGCCGGATCGGGCAAGGTCATCCGGGGGAAGCGCTCGAACAACATCGGCAGCAGGATGACGCCCACGGTCCTTCGCGACAGATGCGCACCCGCGCAATGGTGCGGCCCGTTGCCAAAGGCCTGATGCGGATTGGGCTCGCGCAGTCCGTTGTAGTTCTCGCCATCATCGAAGACCTCTTCGTCCCGGTTGGCCGAGGCCTGGATCGTCATTACGGTGTCGCCCTTCGGGATGAAGCAGCCGCGAATCTCGGTGTCTTCCATCACCAGCCGCGAACTCGCCTGGATCGGCGCCACCCAGCGCACCCCTTCCTCGAAGGCCGAGCGCCATTTGCTGCCGGCGCGCACGGCGTCGAGCTGATCCGGATTGGTTAGGAGACCGTAGAGCACCGTCAGCAGGGCGTCGCGCGGTTCGTTGATGCCGCCGCCGATCGCGATCTTGATATTCGCGATCATCTGGCTTTCCGGTATCGGGTTCTTGGCCTTCACCATGAAGGCGAGCGCCGAGGAATCCGGTTCGGCGCGCACCCGTTCGATGTTGGCGCGGATGCATCGATCCATCTCGGCATTGGCGCCGTCGCTTGCCTCAAACGGCCCCGGCCGCAGGCCGAAATTACCTGCGCCGTCGATCAGCGTCTGCGACCATCGCTGCATGTCTGCATCGCTGGCGTCCGGAAGACCCATCGCATGCGCCAGTATCCGTGCGGCCAGCGGTCCCGCCAGAGCGGGAAACAGATCGACCATGCCGCCGCGCGGCAGCCGGTCAAGATATTCGGCCGCCAGTTTCGCATACAGCGGCGCCCAGTCCGAATCGATCGTCTTCGGCATCAACGCCGGCATCATCGCCATGCGCTCGGCCCGATGCTCGTCATGGTCCTTGCGCATCAAGGTGTGGGCGAGAAAGGCCCGTTTCATCGGCGTGTTCGGGTCGTCGGCACTGAACAGCGCCGGGTTGTCCTTGACGTATTTGGTGTCGGCCGCCTTGGTGAGGAAAGTGCGGCCGACGGATTTGACCCGCAACACCGGCGCTTCGCGGCGCAGGCGCCGGTAGATCGGATAGGGATCGCGCGTCAGCTGCTCGATCGTGATGGACTCGTCGAGGGGTGCCAGCGAGGCCAGGTGTGCGGTCACCTGAAGTTCGAACCCTGCATCTGGGTAAAGCCGACACTGCCCTCGATGCTGAGTTGGGGCGTGATCTGGACGCCGACGCCGGCGGTCGCCGTCAGGGCCGTGGCGTCATTGCCGGTGGTGAAATTGGTCAGGCCGGGCAGTCCCGCCGGGCTGGTCTTGAAGCTGGTGACGCCGAAACTCGCCGTCGTGTAGAGGCCGCTGAGATTGTTGGGGTTCGATTTATAACTGCCGGCAAACGACGATCGCCACGACGAATCCCCGAGGCTCGAGAACCAGGCGCCGGGCCGGGCGGAGTTGGAGAAAGGCAGCGGGTCGAAAAAATTGCCGCTGCTTCCGATCGCCCGCGCGCCGTAGTCCTGGGTATTGGTGGCGGCAAACAACCCGATCGTGCCGGATCCCAATTTGGTCGTGAACGCCTGACGGTCGATCCCGGGCGTCATGCCGGCGGCGGCGTTGAATCCAAAGGGCGCGGCAAGCGCCCATTGCGGATCATACGGATTGAAGCCGCTGGCGTTGGAACTAGCGGCGCTGGAACTGGCGGGAGCGGCGTTGGTGCTGGAACCGGTGAGGTCCATCGCCTGCACATGAACCGGCGTGCCCGCCGCCAGCATGGCCATCAGGCCGATGCCGCCGAGCGCGATGGTCCGCGAACGAAGTCTCCAGTTCATTACCGCCTCCGGCCGAATGTGACGGGCCGATTATAGCACACTCATTTCGGCCGAAAACCGTCCGATCAGCGCTTCTCGCCGCAGAATGCCTGCCGCAGTTCCGACAGCCGGTCGAGCGCGGCCTGCGGCAGCGGGCCTTTCTGGACCGCGGCCAGCGCATCCTCGAACTGCTGCGGCGTCGCCATCCCGACCAGGATGGTCCCCATCGCCGGGTGCGAGATCGCAAACCGTGTCGCGGCCTCGGTCAGGCTTGAGGCAAAGCCGTCCTTGACCAGGGGGAGCAGGCGGCGCGCGCGATCGATATCGGCATCGTAGTTCATGGCCGAACCGATCGGTTCGGGTGGCGGGCTCGCGATCGGGTGACGCTCGGCGGAGCCGGACAGGGCGCCGCCGGCCAGCACGCGAATACCCACGACGCCGACGCCGGCCGCCTTGGTGCGGTCGAACAGCCGGCCGTAATCCTGTGCCGGATAGTTTTGCGGCAGCGCCTCTGCGGCGGACGGATTGAGCATGTTGTAGACGATCTGCGCGCTATCGAAGGCGCGCGAATCCAGCACCTGATGCAGCGCCGCGGTGTCGCCGACCACCGTCAGTCCGAGGAAGCGGATCTTGCCCTGCTGGCGCAGGCGCTCGAACGCCGGCACCACATCGTCGAGCACCTGGCGTACGCTCAACGCCGCTTCCCCGCCGCGTTCGGTGATCGGATTGTGCAGATGCAGGATGTCGACCCGCTCGAGCCGCAGCCGCGCCAAGCTGCCTTCGAGCGATTGCCCCACCGCCTCGGCAATGCGGCCGAAATCCCGCTCCGGCAGCCGGACCTTGGTGCCGACGATCGCGCCTGCCGGCTTCAGCGTGTGCAAAACGCGGCCGAGGTTGTTTTCCGATTCGCCATCGCCGTACTGGACCGCGGTGTCGAAATAATTGACGCCGGCGGCGAGCGCGCGGGCGACGGTGCGCTCCTGGTCGGCGGCATCGCCACGCACCATGATTCCGCCGACCGCGCCGCAGCCAAAGCCGAGTACCGAGAGCTGCATCCCGGTGCGGCCAAAATTTCGCATTTGCATCGCGGTCCTCACGGCTGACACTCTGCGATCCGCTCGCCTTCCAGTTCCGTTTTCACGTCGCTGATCAATTTTCCTGACATCACGCCCTTGCTGCTGACGGTCGCGGTGTAGTGGCCGGCGGAATCGAAGTTGAAGTCGCCGAGGACATCAAGGTCCAGTTGTCCCTTGCACTGCAGGCGCCATGTCAGGTTTCTTCCCGTCGTCGCGGGCTCCGCCGGCTCGCAGGTCGAGTTCACGGTGCCGCTGACGGGACCAAAGGTTTTGGCGACGTCGCCGGCCTGCTCCGGCGTCAGACAGCGCAGTTTTGTCTGCGGCGGCATGGCGGCGCCGTTCATCATGATGTGCGTGGTTACTTTCCACTGCCCGGGCTCGATGGCCAGATTGTCGGCCCGCGCGGCAACCATCAGCGCCGGCAGCCAGCACAACACTGTCATTACAAATCTGGTCATAACCCGTATCCCCGGATGAACAGCCGGGAGTGTAAGGGCTTGGACGGGTATTGGGGAAGAATTAACGACGCGCCATGTCAGCGCGGAGACCAGGGCTAAACGGCCCGCGCTGTCCTGTGGTGAGGATGCAGTTCGCCCTGATCGACGAATTCGGCGCCGAATTCGCAGCCGATCCGCCACGCCAGCCTGCACCGGCGTGACTGGCCGGTGGTGAATATCAGGGTGAATTCGGCGGGAACCTCGAGATTTTCGGCGAGAATCCTGGCGCCGCCGTCCGACACGTCGATGATCGTGCAGTCGCGTGGCAACGAGCCAACCCCCAAGTGCATCTTGGCGCCGCCGTTGTAGCTGCGGCGCTCGCTTTTCCGTCGGTTCGCAAACATCGCGATGGCCACAGGCGTTCTCCATTCGGCATTTCCGGTTGTTTTACCGAAAACCTGTTCGAATAGGGCTAGTGGAATTCATCGCAATGCGCGGATTATCTTACGGATTTGTTTACCGGTGGCGGCCGGCGGCTGATTCCCCGTTACGGCCGTCACCGCTGTGCGTCCTGGTCTTCTCCCGATGGACTCGGGATTCCCGGGTGTGATACGCGCTTACGATGCAAACCGAATTTCCAGCGCTGCCCTACGTCGCCGTGGCCGAAGCGTTCAAGCTGCCGGCGGGCATGAATTTTCGCGGCACCTCGGGCATTGCCTTCAACTCCAAGGGCCACATCTTCGTGATCCATCGCGGGCCGATGTCGGTGATGGAATTCGATCCCGACGGCACCTTTATCCGCGGTTTTGGCGATGGCCTGTTCGAGCGGGCTCATGGCCTGCGGATCGATGCAGAGGACAATATCTGGGCCACCGACGTGGCAGCGAACCTGGCTTACAAGTTCGATCCCGAAGGCCGGCTGCAAATGGTGCTGGGCGTCAAGGGCCACAGCGGCGAGTGGCATCCGTTCGGGCATCTGCGGCTGTTGCACGAACCGAACGAAGCCGTGGTCGGGCCGAGCGGCGACATCTTCGTGCTGCAGGGGCACGGCAAGGCCGAGTCGCTGGTGCTGAAGTTCGATCGCGACGGCAACTTCATCAAGAGCTGGGGTGGCAAGGGCAGCGGTCCCGGTCAGCTCAACCTGCCGCACTCGCTGGTGTTCGACGCGCAAGGCCTGCTCTACATCGCCGATCGCAACAACGCCCGCATCCAGGTGTTCGACGCCGACGGCAACTATATCAGGGAGTCGCAGCATCCCGGCACCCCGTGCGGGCTGTTCATGGGCAGGGATCAACACCTCTGGCTGGCGCACGGTCATACCGGCCAGATCATGAAGCTGGACCTGAGCGGCAGGGTGGTTGGGGCCATAAGCAATGCGGGCACCGGCAAGATTGCCGGCAAGTATGGCGAGGCGCATTACATCGCGGTCAGCCCGCGTGACGAGGTGTTCGTTGCCGACACGCTGAACTGGCGGGTGCAGAAATACGTGCGGAAATAGCGCGAATTAGAAGCCCGGATTGAGCACAGCGAAATCCGGGACGGGCGCAAATCGCGTAGCGGGGTCCCCCGGATTTCGCTCCGCTCAATCCGGGCTACGTCTCTCAATGACCTACCCCAGCTTGATGTTGGCTTCCTTCACCACTTTGCCCCAGCGTTCATTCTGGTCCTTGATGAAGGCGCGGAATTCATCCGGCGTATTCGGCTTGCTCTCGATATTGAGGTTGTCGAAGCGGTCCTTGACCTCGGGCGAGACGATCGCCTGGTTGATCGCGCCGTTGAGCGAAGTGACGATCGCCGGCGGCGTGCCATGCGGCACGAACACGCCGTTCCATTCATAGGCTTCAAAGCCGGGCAGCGTGTCCGACACCGGCGGAATATCGGGCAGGCTCTTCAGCCGGCCCTTGCCGGTGTGCGCGATCGCCTTGAGCTGACCGCCCTGGATCATGCCGACCACGGCCGAGCCGTTGGAGAAATAGAACTTGACCTGGCCGGCAATGACGTCGTTCACCGCGGGGCCACCACCGCGATACGGCACGTGATTGATTTTGAGGCCGGTCATGAAACGGAACAGCTCGAGCGACAAATGTTGCAGTGTGCCGTTGCCCGACGAAGCCATGTCGATGCCATTCGGTTGCGCCTTGGCATAGGCGATCACGTCGGCCAGGGTCTTCACCGGCAATGACGGCGTCACCACCAGGATGTTCGGCACCAGCGACACCAGGGCGACAGGATCGAAATCCCTGTCATAGTTGAATGGAAGATTGGGATAGAGCCCGGCATTGACCGAGAACGCGGTCGCATCATGCAGGATCGTGTAGCCGTCGGGCGACGCCTTGGCGACCAGCGCTTCGCCGATGGTGCCGCCGGCGCCGCCGCGGTTTTCGATCACGAATTGCTGACCGAGCATGTTGCCGACCTTGTTGTAAAGAATCCGCGCGGTCGTGTCGGCGCCGCCGGCCGGCGGATAGGGCACCATCACCGAGACCGGACGGGTCGGCCATGCGGCTTGCGCGTGGGCGCTGCGGACGAACGGGGCGGCGGCGATGCCGGCGAGCAGCGAGCGACGTGAAACCTGTCTTCCGAGCATCATCCATCCCTGTGATTTTTGTTTTGATCCGTCGTCGCCGGGTCTGTTCCGGAACGCGACAACGATAGCAAACGGCGGTGCCCGGCGAAAGCATGGCCGGGTCGCGCAACGCGGCCGGCGCGATGCACTTTAGTCGCGGTCGCGTGTTGCGCCCGCCATACGATTGTCGAATACTGGCCCCGCCATCGTCCCGCAGCGCGAGCCGAAAACTGACGCCTCGGGAAACAAGAACCAGGGAGCAAAGAAGATGTCATTTTACCGAGGCATGACCTGCGAGAGCGTCACGATCAAGGGCGATGGGGGTACGCCGATCACCGCCTATACGGCGAAGCCCGAAGGCAAGGGACCGTTCCCGGGCGTGGTGCTGATCCATCATCTGCCGGGCTGGAGCGAACTCTATATCGAATCGACGCGCCGCTTCGCGCATCACGGTTTCATGGCGATCTGCGCCAACCTCTATGAACGCTCCGGCGACGGCAATCCGGACGACGTCGCGGCAAAAGTTCGCGCCGACGGCGGCATTGCGGATTCCCAGATGGTCGGCGACACCGAGGCCGCGGTGAAGTGGATGCGCGCCCAGCCGGAGAATAACGGCAAGGTCGGCCTGTTCGGCTCCTGTTCCGGCGGCCGCCACGCCTTCATCTACGCCTGCCAGAAAAAGGACGTCGACGCCTGCGTCGAATTGTGGGGCGGCCGGGTCGTGATGGGCAAGGAGGAACTCAACGCCAAGACGCCGGTGGCGCCGATCGACATGACCAAGGACCTGTCGTGTCCGCTGCTCGGCTTGTTCGGCAACGACGATCGCGCGCCGAGCCCGGAGCAGGTCAACCAGCACGAGGCCGAGCTGAAGAAGTATGGCAAGGCGCATGAATTCCACCGCTACGACGGCGCCGGCCACGGCTTCTTCTACTGGCACCGGCCGCTCTACCGGCCCGAGCAGGCGATGGATGGCTGGAGCAAGGTGTTTTCTTTCTTCGGCAAGCATCTGGCGAAGTAGGAGGCTTGCATGTGCACGTCCATCATTGAGGTTACGTCAGCGGAAGGGATGGCCAAGCGCGGCGATCAATGGTTTCCACTGTCGCACGCGGTGGTCGCCTATGATCACGCGCGTCACGCCCATCTGGGCGACGTCATCACGCTCGACTTCATCAACGCCACGCTCGAGCCGGGCGCGCGCGCCGGGGTCGAGCTGACCCTGGAGACCGCGAAGCAATTGCGCGCCGCGCTCGACCGGGCGATCGCCGCCGCCGATTACGAGGAGGCGGAAGTACGCGGCAAGGGCGCCGTGCCGGTGATCGTTCGCGCGGCGTAATGGGCTCCGGGTTCGCACCCGCGATCTGTGCCTTAATCTCAGATCGCGGGCGCGATCAAGCCGACCCGCATGTCTTTTACGAGATAGACCGGGATGTCGTCGGCAAACACGCGGCCATTGGCAATTCCGAGCGCCAGCTTGCCGCGCCGGACCTGGCGCATGTCGACGACGTAGCGCACGCGCTTGACGTCCGGCTTGATGTCGCCTTTGAACTTGACTTCGCCAACGCCGACGGCGCGGCCCTTGCCCGGTGAGCCGGACCAGCCGAGCCAATAGCCGATCATCTGCCACATGGCGTCGAGGCCCAGGCAGCCGGGCATGACAGGGTCGCCGGGAAAGTGGCAAGCGAAAAACCAGAGGTTCGGCGTGATGTCCAGCTCGCCGACGATATGCCCCTTGCCGAATTCGCCGCCGTCCACGCTGATCTCGGTGATGCGGTCCATCATCAGCATCGGCGGCGCCGGCAATTGCGCATTGCCCGGGCCGAAATAGCCGCCTTCGCCTGACTTGAGCAGGTCTTCCTTGCTGTAGGACGATTGCGGTTTGTGAAAGTCGTGGGGGTTGGACAAGGTGATGGACCTCTGGTGATGTGCGGTTGGCGGGCGTTACGCCCACTGTGTCGGTGGGGTATGTCTCTCCAAGGCAGGATGAATCGTGCGGAGGCAGTTTCGATGAGGTTTTTGGCGCTGGCGCTGATCCTCCTCGCAGCGGTCAATGTCGCGTGCGCCGAAGAGGTTTTCAAGGTCGGCGTCACCACGCGGGATTTTATTCCGGCCGAGCCTTACGATTGGCGCGGCGCCAACACGCACGCGCTTCGTGCGACGATCTGGTATCCGGCCGCGTCAGACGCGCGCGAGCAGGCGCAATGGATCGGGCCGCGCTTCGTCCCGTTCTTTAGCACCGGCAACGCGGCGCCCGATGCAGCGCCCGAGGTCGGCCCGCTACGTCCGCTCATCCTGCTGTCGCACGGTAATGGCGGCAGGGCGGACCAGCTTGCATGGCTCGGCGCCGCATTGGCGGCGCACGGTTTTGTCGCCGTCGCGGTCAATCATCCCGGCAACAACGCGCTCGCGGCTTACACTGTCGAGGGCTCGTCGCTTTGGTGGCTGCGCGCCGTCGATCTCGGCGCGGTGACCGATACGATGTTGACCGACAAAATTTTCGGCAGCCTGATCGACCCTGCGCGGATCGGCGCCGCCGGTCATTCGCTCGGCGGCTACACCGTACTCGCGACCGCCGGTGGTATTGCCGATCCGGCACGGCTGCAGGCGTTCTGCCGCTCGCCGGCGGCCGACGCTTCGTGCAACCCGCCGCCGCCGGCTTCCGAGATGCGCGAGAAGACCCAGGCGCGCCTCGTCTCCGATGCGGATTTCCGGCAGCGCTACGCCAAGGCCGGAAACTCCTATCGGGATCCGCGCATCCGCGCCGTCCTCGCCATGGCGCCGGGGCCGGGACCGATCTTCACGCCGGAAAGCCTTGGCCAGATAGCGATCCCAGTCGCCATCGTCACGGGCGACGCCGATGAAATCGTGCCGCCGGCGGCCGCCGCGGAAACATTCGCAAAAGCGATCCCGCATGCGACGCTGAAGCTGTTTCCGCACGCCGGCCATTTTATCTTTATCGACAGTTGCATGATGGCGGGACGAATCTTCTTCGCGGCCGTCTGCCGCGATCCCGCCGGCGTCGACCGCGAGGCCGTGCACGCCGAGACCGTCGCGCTGGCGCTGGATTTCTTTGGCGCGAATTTGCGCTAAGCGGTCAGACCGGCGGCAGCAGACGGTTGGCCTGGAATTCGGCGAAGAATTTGCAAAACATCGCCTCGGTGTCGATCACCTCGGTAAAGCCGGCCTGCATCAGTTTTATCGTCGAAACGATTGCCGACGGGCCGGGCTCGTTGCGGCCAAAACCCATTGTGTAGTCGGCATATTCGAACGACAGCCCGACGAAGTCGCGCAGATTGCCGGAGCGAAGTCCGTATTTGGCGCGGATCGCTTCCCATTCCGCTTCGCGTGGCCGGATATCGCGATCGAGCGACAGCGGCACGTTCCCGCCCGGCGGCATGCCGAGCGAGCCCGCGATCGCGGGCCAGATGTTTTCCCAGACGAACACATCGCCATTGGTGACGTTGAAAATCTCGTTGCGGGCGTTTTGCGACTCGCCGGCCCAGCCGATCACGCGGGCCAAAAGGTCGGCATCGATCGCCTGCGCCACCCGCGGCGCGCCGCCGGGGAAGGGCAAATCGAGACGAGATTCGCGCCGCATCGCCGCATAGACGCCGAGCGCCGGGATCACGTTCATCGCGCTGCCGGTGGAAAAGCCGACGATCAGGACGGGGCGCAGGATCGACCAGCACCACGCCTTGCCCTTTTGCAGGGCTCGCAAATGGCTTTCCTGATTCCAGTAAAAGTTCGGTTGCTCGTGCATCTCCGAGCGGTTTTCCCGCGCCGGCACTTTGAGCGGGCGAACATGTACGCCATAGGCCTTGGTGCCCTGCAGCAGCGTCACGTGGCGCAGATTCTTGGCATGCCGCTCCAGCGGGTCGAGCAGGTTACGCAGCATCTTATCATTGGTTTCGATCTGCTCGCGCTCGCGCCAGCCGGCCACCAGTCCGGGCTGTTCGTAGAGCGCGGCGTAGACCAGATGCGTCACGTCGGAGAAATCAGCCGCAAGCTGCGCACAAGCCGTGGTATCGGTCAGGTCCAGCGACACGAACCGCGCGCCATGGGTGTTATCGGGCGCCCGCCGCGACAGCGCGACGATGTCGCAGTCGGGATCGGCTGCGAAATGCCTGACCGCCGCACAGCCGACCAGGCCACTGGCGCCGGCGATCAGGACTTTTTTGCGCATCGGGATTTCCAGAACCTCGGAAGTTCAGCGCGTCATCGCGCCGTAGACAATATCCTGCACCTGTTCGCGGTAGTATTTCCGCAAGTCGCCGGGCGCCGCCGTGCCGACCACCACGACAAGATGCTCCTTCGGGTCGCAGAAGAATTGCGTGCCGTAGGCGCCATTCCAGGTGAACTCGCCGGGATTGCCGGGCACTGACGCCAGACCCTCCTGGGTGCGGACCGCGACGCCGAGACCAAAACTAAATCCGGCGCGATGCGGCTCGATGTTAGCGACGTTGTTCTTGATTTCGGGGCCGAGATGGTTCGACGTCATCAGATGCACGGTCGCGGGGCTGAGGATACGCTGGCCGTCGAGCTCGCCGCCGTTGACCAGCATCTGTCCGAAGCGGATGTAGTCGCCGACGGTGGCAAACGAGCACGCGCCGCCGCAGTCGAATTTCGTCGGCGTGTCGAGCAGTTTTATGGCCTGCGGCTTGCCGGTCAGCGGATCGTTCGGGAACGGGCGCGCCAGACGGGTGCGCTGCGCGTCGGTGGGATGGAACGTGGCCTCCTTCATGCCGAGCGGTCCCCAGACATGGGCCGCGAGATAATCGCCGAGATGCTGCTCGCTGACCTTTTCGACCACCGCGCCCAGCACGTCGATCGAGAAGCCGTATTCGAATTCGGTCGAGGGCTGATGCACCAGCGGCAGCTTGGTGATGCGCTCGATGAAGGCCTGGGTGTCGCCCTCGATCGCCGGCGCGGTGCCGTCCGGATAGAGCCGCGCCACCAGGCTCGGGCTGTCCGCGCGGCCGCCATAGATCAGGCCGGACGTGTGCCGGTACAGGTCGTGGATGCGGATCGGCGAGGCCTGCGGTTCGAGTTTTATCGAACCGTCGGGTTGCGGGACGCCGACCTTCATGTCGGCAAAGCCGGGAAAATAATCGGCAAGCTTGGCCTGCAACGGTAGGCGTCCCTGTTCCATCAGCGTCAGGCCGGCGACGGTCGCCATCGGCTTGGTCATCGACGCCAGCGCGAACACGGCGTCCAGCGGCATCGGAGTGCCTTTGGCGGCATCGAGCTGGCCATAGGCCTTGTAGAGCACGAGCTTGCCGTCGCGGGCGATGGCGACGACCGCGCCGGGCACGCGCTTGGCGGCGATTTCGCGGGCAAAGAAATCGTCCATCCGCGCCAGGCCGGTTTGCGAAAACCCGACGTCGTCCGGCTTTGCTTCGGGTAATGGGGCGGCGTTGGCCGTAGTGACGGCGAGACCTGCGATCATGGTCGCGATCGCGACGATCGTCTTTTTCATTGGTTTCCTCCCGGGAAAACGAGCGTGTTTTTGTTATGGCGCGCCCAGAACACGCCCGCGCGGCGCTCAAGTCAAGCGCGCGGCCGTGCGAGAAAAATGCGTCGCTGTCGGCGTCAATCCGTCTCGATCGGCAGTGACGCGTCCTTGGCCCACTCGCCCATCGAGCCGTCATAGAGCGTGAGGTTGCGATAGCCGAGCCGGTGCAGCAGGAACAGATCGACGGTTGCCGAGATGCCGCCGCCGCAATAGGCGATCACGCGCTTGTCTTTTGTGATTCCAAGGCCTGCGAATTTCTTCTCGGCTTCCGCAAGCGGTACGAAGGCCTTGGTCTGCGGATCGAGCAATGTCGCCGCCGGCAAATTGCAACTGCCGGGCACGCGTCCCGGCCGGCCGTAGCGGCTCGGCTCCAGTCCCTTGTGGAATTGCGGACCGAGCGCATTGACGACAATGGTATTGTGCTCGCCGCGGGACGCCAGCACGTCGTTCTTGCCGACGAAATATCCGCTTCGCGGTTTGGCGGTGAAGGTCGCGGGCTTGAAACCCTTCGCAGGACCGGTCTCGATGGCGCGGGCCTCAAGCTTCCATTTGTCGAGACCGCCGTCGAGCACCGCGGCATTTTCAAAGCCGAGCGATTGCAACATCCACCAGAACCGCGTCGCCCACATCGGCGTGCCCAAGCTGTAGAGCACCACGTGGCTATCGGCGGAGACGCCATGGCGGCCGAACGCGGCCTCGAGCTGCGTCACACCAGGCATCATGAAGTGAAGTTTCGAATTGGAATCGGAAAATTCGCCCTGCAGGTCGAGAAAATCCGCGCCGGGAATATGCCCGGCCTCGAACGTCTTCCGCCCCGGCACCGCATCGTAGGGTTCGCCGCTGCCGGCGGGCGCCGGTTCGAGATAGGTGGTGCAATCGAACAGCCGCAGCGCCGGTTGGCCGAGCCGATCTGCGAGTTCCGCCGTTGTGATGAGCGCATGATCGCCGGACATGGTCGCCTCCTTGTCTCGATTGGGTTCCCCGGATGCAGCGCAGCGCCACTTGGCGGTGCGCTGCTGGTCCGGGGTCCACCCACGTGGGTAGGTCCCGGAGCTGCGAAGCAGCGCTCCGCGCTGCATCGCGTCCGGGACGCGGGTTCAACTTTGGACGATGCTAGAGCGGGTCACCCCGGCTGAAAAGGTAGGCCTCGATGGCTCCTTGGCCTTTCAAATCGCCGATTCCCGTCCAATATACCGTTACGGGAGCGTGCCGGCCCTGGCGCCGGCAATCGGCGCTTCCGTTGGCTTAAGATGCTGAAATGAAAGAGTAAAATAAGCCCCTTAAGGATGCCCCCTTAACCTTTGCCGTGCCCTTGGTGAATGTCATCAAAACCTGATATTTGTGAGCCCATGAACAAGCCCGAAAAGATATCCGATAGCGACGTCGCCGGCCCCGCGCCGCGGCACAAAACCACCCAGGTCATGGTCGGCAACGTTGCCGTCGGCGGGGGCGCGCCGATTGTCGTGCAATCGATGACCAACACCGATACCGCCGATATCGACGGTACTATCGCCCAGGTCGCGGCGCTGGCGCGCGCCGGCTCCGAATTGGTGCGCATCACGGTCGACCGCGAGGAAGCCGCCGCCGCCGTACCGCATATCCGCGACGGCCTGCGCAAGCGCGGCATCACCACGCCCCTGATCGGCGATTTCCATTACATCGGCCACAAGCTGCTCGCCGACTATCCGGCCTGCGCCGAGGCGCTGGACAAATACCGCATCAATCCCGGCAATGTCGGCTTCAAGAACAAGCGCGACACGCAATTTGCCGACATCATCGAGATCGCCAACAAGAACAACAAGCCGGTCCGCATCGGCGCCAACTGGGGTTCGCTCGATCAGGAACTGCTCACCAAGCTGATGGATGAAAACATCGCTTTGCCGAATCCCCGCGACGCCCGTGCGGTGACGCGCGAGGCCATGGTGCAGTCGGCGCTGCTGTCGGCGGCCCGTGCCCAGGAACTCGGCATGCCCAAGAACAAGATGATCCTGTCGGCGAAGGTTTCCGCCGTGCAGGATCTGATCGCGGTCTATCAGGAACTGGCGCGCCGCTCGGATTATGCGATCCATCTCGGCCTCACCGAAGCCGGCATGGGCTCCAAGGGCATCGTCGCGTCGTCGGCGGCGCTCGGCATCCTGCTGCAGGAAGGCATCGGCGACACCATCCGGATTTCGCTGACGCCGGAGCCAGGCGGTGACCGCACCGTGGAAGTCCAGGTTGCGCAGGAACTGCTGCAGACCATGGGATTCCGCACCTTCGTGCCGCTGGTCGCGGCATGTCCCGGCTGCGGCCGCACCACCTCGACCACGTTCCAGGAACTGGCGCGCTCGATCCAGGATTTTATTCGCGACGAGATGCCGGCCTGGAAGACGAAATATCCCGGCGTCGAGGAGCTCAACGTCGCCGTGATGGGTTGCATCGTCAACGGCCCCGGCGAATCCAAGCATGCCAATATCGGCATCTCGCTGCCCGGCACCGGCGAAACCCCGGCAGCGCCCGTGTTCGTCGATGGCCACAAGTTCCGCACCCTGCGGGGTCCGACCATCGCCACCGATTTCAAGGCGCTTGTGATCGACTATATCGACCAGAAGTACGGCGCCGGCGCGAAAAAGCCGGTGGTGGCGGAGCCAGCGGAATAGACACGGCCTCCAAATCCCGTGAATCGTAGGGCGATTAGCCGAAGGCGTAATCCGCCTTTTTTGCGCCTGCGAATGGCGGGTTACGCGGAGTTTATCGTCGGACGCGCGTTCGCGCGATCCGTTGGCTAACCCGCCCACCGCTGCTACGATGTCGCAAAACCATCCGGGAGGATTGCCATGTCGTCGCTGTCCAGCAAGCAGGGCCCCCGCTATCGCCACACCACGGGCGAGAGCGAGCCGTACGAGACCATCGGCGTCGAGAAACTCACCCCGATCATCGGCGCGGAGATTTCCGGCGTCGACATCGGCAGACTGATGTCCGACGACACCAGGTCCAACCGCCAGATGGACGAGATCCATCGCGCGCTCGCCGAAAACCTCGTGATCTTCTTCCGCGACCAGCACATCACGCCGCAGCAACATCTCGCCTTCGGCCGCAAGTTCGGCGATCTGCATATTCATCCCGCCGCGCCCCATGAGGGCGACGATCCCGCGCTGATGAAGATCTATGCCGACAAGGATTCACCACGCGCCAATGGCGAGGGCTGGCATACGGATGTGTCCTGCGACGTCGAACCGCCGATGGGCTCGATCCTCTACATCAGGCAATGCCCTCCGCGCGGCGGCGACACGCTGTTCGCCAACATGTATGCGGCCTACGAATCGCTGTCGGACCGGATGAAGGCCTATCTCGACGGCCTCACCGCGCTGCATGACGGCGAAGCGACCTATCGCGGCCTCTACGCCAATTACGGCGTTGCCGACCGGCCGGAATATCCGCGCGCCGAGCATCCTGTCGTGCGCACCCATCCAGTGACGGGCAAGAAGGCGCTCTACGTCAACCGCGGCTTTACCCGCTTCATGATCGGCGTGCCCCGCGACGAGAGCGACGCGATGCTGGCCTATCTGTACCAGCACTGTGAAAATCCGCTGTTCCAGTGCCGCTTCCGCTGGAGCGAGAACGCCATTGCGTTCTGGGACAACCGTTGCGCCCAGCACCGCGCGATGTGGGACTACTGGCCCCACACCCGCGCCGGCACCCGCGTCACCGTGAAGGGCGAGCGGCCGGTGTGAGCGGTCGTGCGCATAGCGCGACGAAATCGAATTTGTGAGAGTAGCCGCAACGGCAGCACGCTCCCTCTCCCATGGGGAGAGGGTTGGGGTGAGGGGGTACGCCCTCTCGTTAGTCCGAGAGCCCTCACCCGGCACGCTTCGCGTGCCGACCTCTCCCCGCCGGGGAGAGGTGAAGCAAGCTCACGCATCTCTGTGTAGGATTACCCGCCCTTGACGGCACCCGCCGTCAATCCCGCAACGATCTGGCGCTGCGCGAACACGGTCAACAGCAGCACCGGCAGCGTCACGATCAGCGCCGCGGCCGCCAAGGGCCCCCAACTCAACTGATCGAACGAGATCATGTTGTAGACCGCGACCGGCAGCGTGCGGGTTTCGCGGCCCGCGAGCACGATACCGAACACAAAGTTGTTCCAGGAGAAGATCACCGAGAGAATGAACGCCACCGCGATGCCCGGGCGTGCGATCGGCAGCGCGACATAATGAAAGATCTGCCAGCGGCTGGCGCCGTCGATCAGCGCGCTTTCCTCAAGCTCCATCGGCGTGGTCTCGAAATAGCCGATCATGATCCAGATCACAATCGGCACCGTGACCACCAGATGGATGATGATCTGCGGCCACAAGGTGCCGAGCAGTCCGAGCCACTGGAACAGCAGGAACAGCGGAATCAAATAGGACAGGCCGGGCGTGATGCGCGCGATCAGGATCACGATCGCGGATTTTTGGGCCCGCATCCGGGCCATGCCATAGCCCGCGGGCACGCCGACCAAAAGCGCGAACGCGGTCGCGGCGCCGGTCACGATCAGGCTGTTGAGGAAGTACGTCGAGAACCGGTTCGACGACAGCACCGCGGCGTAATTGCCCCAATTGAAATGCTCGGGAATGAAGACCGGCGGATAGGAGGCGTTGTCGATCTCGTACTTGACCGAGAGCGACAGCATCCAGAGGAAGAACAGCACCGCCGGCGACACGATCACCAGCACCGAAAAGCCGAGGCCGATCTGGCCGAGCAACCGTCGCAGCGGGCTCATGCGCTGCCTCCGGTGTCGTTCCAGTGCGTGGTGCGGCGCAGCTGCAGCAACGCGCCGGTCAGCACGATAATCAGCGCAAAGAACACCACCACGATCGCCGAGGCATAGCCGACGTCGTAATAGACGAAGGCGGTGCTGTAGAGATAGAGATTGA
>Ga0265314_10002041_pt1 | contig 21358 bp, 14 predicted proteins | sample 4126metaG_FD_203106 | JGI IMG/M metagenome (GOLD analysis project Ga0265314, IMG submission 203106) | Rhizosphere microbial communities from Carex aquatilis grown in University of Washington, Seatle, WA, United States - 4-1-26 metaG | ecosystem: Host-associated > Plants > Roots > Rhizosphere >... | reverse complement strand
GGTCCGCCAGGGCCTGCCCCTGCCGCCGCTGCGCGGACGGTCGACAACGGGCGTTGCCTTCGCCCTGCCGCCCGGACGGCGCCTGCACCTGGGCGATATCGTCGTGTCGGTCGAGCGAGCCACCGAGCAGGCCGAGGCGGGCCGCGGCGGCCAGACCGGCGACATCCTCTGGTCGCCGGCCGACGAGCTCCGCCTGCTGGTCACCCACGGCACGCTCCACATCTGCGGCTGGGACCATGCCGAGCCGGACGACGAGACGGCGATGCGCGCCCTCGAGAAGCGACTCCTCGCCCGCTAGGGCAGCGTCCCTCTTCAGCGCCCCGTTGGCAGCGCCCGCGCGAAGACGACGCGATCCTCGCCGGGGTAGTCGTAGTCGGGGAATGCCGGTACGCCCATGATCTCGCGGGTTCCGGGACCGTCGACGAGCCGGAAGCCCATCGCCCGGTGGAAGCCGATCGAGACGGTGTTGCCGGTCCAGGTGATCGCCTTCACCTCGCGGGCACCGCGACGGGCGACATCGGCGAAGAACGCCTCGTACATCGTCCGGCCGACGGCCTGCTTCCGGATCGCCGGGTTCGTGGCAACCATGTGGATATAGGCCAGGTGCGGGTTGTCCGGGCTGACGAACCCGACCAGGAAGCCGGCCAGGGCTCCGTCCGCCGTCTCGGCGATCCACGACGTCCCCGTGAAGTGCTGGAACCACAGCCGTGGCAGCAGGACGTGCAGCCGCCGGCCGCCCCACCAGTCGTCGACGATGGCGACGAGCCTGGGATGATCGGCTTCGGCGGGTCGACGCAGGTGGATCTCGAAGGGAGTGTCGGCTGGCTCGCTCACGCCGCCAGTGTCGCCCGCGCGGAGGCGGCCTGCCCGGCGGGTCGGCGCACGCTCACGGCACCGATTGGTCTGCACAGAAGAACAAATCGTGCGCTTTGGCCGCCTTACGAGGGCCCGAAGCAATCCGGCTCGTCGTTTTGTACCGTCCCACGCTTGGGCCGGCAGATTCTCAGCTCGTCGATCAGTGACGATGGTCCTTGGCGGCTCGGTTCAGGGCCCCAGACGGCCCGAAACGCCCGTTTTGTTGCGTGAGAAAGACCAAGACTCGTGCCGCGCCGGCAGAGGCGCGCCACGGCTTAGGACGACGCTGATACCATCGATCCGGGCCCGCCGAGGACGGTTTGGGTCCTGTCAGCGTGCACGCGCCAGGGCGCGGAGCACGCCGTTCGGCGTGTTCAGGAGGGTTGGTGAAGATCGTCGTCGGCCTGGGCAACCCGGGCAGCCAGTACGCGAAGACGCGCCACAACGCCGGCTGGATGGTCCTCGACCGGATCGCCGACCGGGCCGGCTGGTCGGGCCGCGGCCGGACTCGGGACGCCAGCTCGGTCGTCCAGGGCCGCTATCGAGGCCTGGACCTGGTCCTGGTCAAGCCGCTCACGTTCATGAACGATTCGGGCCTGGCCGTGCGCAAGGTGCTGGCCCGCGAGCACGCCCCGCTCGTCGACCTGCTGGTCGTGGCCGACGACTTCGCCCTGCCCTTCGGCAAGCTGCGCTTCCGCGAGGGCGGCAGCGCCGGCGGCCATAACGGCCTGGGCTCGATCATCGATGAGCTGAGCAATGAGGGCTTCAGCCGGCTGCGGGTGGGGATCGGCGACCCGGAGCACGGCGCGCTCGACCACGTCCTGTCGGCGTTCAGCCCCGACGAGCAGGCCCGGATGGACGAGCTCCTCGATGCGGCCGCCGACGGGGTCGAGGCCTGGGCCCGTGACGGGACCTCGAAGGCCGCCAACCGCTACAACAGCTTCCTGCTCCGGCCTGCCGATGCCGAGCGGCAGGCGGCCCCGGGCGAGATCGACGGCCCGCCCGGCAGCGACGGTGTCCGGCGGACGAAGACCGGCTGGCGCAAGCCGCGTCCAGCCGATCCCGAGCCGTGAACGAGCGCACCCCCTTCCGCGGCAAGCGCGGCGCCGAGCGCCGCCTCGTCGAGCGGATCGAGACCGAGTACGCCGAGCGGAAAGCCAAACTCGACGCGACCGCGCTCGACTTCGACGTCGCAGCGGTCGATGCCGAGATCGGCGACGCCCGGCGGGCCGAGGCGGCCGAGCTCGCCAAGGCCACCGCCGCACGCGCCGCCACGAAGGCCGCCGCGGCGCGTTCCGCCCGGCGGATCCCCGACCTGTCGGTCCTGCCGCCGCTGCTCGTCGCGACCGGCTCGTTCGCCTCGCTCCAGGAGCGGATCGGCTCGCCGGCCGTCGCCGTCCCGGTCGGCGGTCGGCACGCCGGCCTGACCACGATCCCGCACGGCGCGAAGAGCTTCCTCGGGGCAGCGCTCGCGGCCACCGGTGAGCGGCTGCTGTGGATCGCCCGCGACTCGGAGATCGGCGACCGCCTGGCCGAGGAGCTGGCGGCCTGGCTGGGCGATCCCGAATCGGTCGTCGTCCTCGAGCCGCGAACCGCCCTGGCCTACGAGCGCAGCGAGCTCGTGCCCGACGAGACGGCCGCCCGGGTCGCGGCGTTGGCCGCCTGGCGGAGCGGCGCCGCCCGGGTGATGGTCGCCAGCGTCCAGGCCCTCCTCCAGCACACCCTCAACCCGGCCGACCTGCCCGCCGAGCCGCGCCACCTGAAGCCCGGCGACCGGCTGGTCCTCGACCGCTTCCTGCTCGAATTGCTGGGCCTGGGCTACCAGCCGGTGATCGAGGTCGCCGGCCGGGGCGAGTTCGCCCGGCGGGGCGGGATCGTCGATGTCTTCCCGCCGGGCTCGGCGCTGCCGGTCCGGATCGAGCTCTTCGGCGACGAGGTCGATTCGCTGCGCAGCTTCGACCCGACCGACCAGCGCACGACCGAGCGGATCACGTCGATCAACCTCCTGCCGGCGACCGAGTTCCTCATCCCGACCGGTGGCATCGACGAGCTCCGGACCGGCCTGGGCCGCGCCGCGAACCGGCTGCCCGAGCGGCTCCAGGCCGACCTCGCCCGGTTCGAGGGCGCGCGATCGGAAGGCACGGCCGCCGCCTCGAAGGCCGACGGCGGCCGGGCGCTGCACGCCGGCGACGCGGCCGAGATCTGGGCCGGGATCATCTGCCCGGCAACCGGCTTCGACCACGTTCCACCTGAGACGCTGGTGATCCTCGACGAACCGGGCGACCTGGCCGAGGCGGCCCAGTTCCTGTGGCGCCAGGCCGACGAGCGACGAACCGAGCTGGTCGAGGGCGGCGAGCTGCCCAAGGACTGGCCGGTGACCTATCTCGGCCCGCGCGACTGGAAGAGCCGCCTGGTCCGCTCGCGGACGCTCGAGCTGACCTGGGAGTCGGAGGGCGTCCTGGCCGCCGGGACCGCCATGGCGGCCCGTGGCCTGTCCAGCGGCGACCTGTTCGGCTGGCGCGAGCCGGTCGTCCCGGCGGCCCGGACCGGCCGGCTGCCCGAGGCGCTCGACGCCTGGCGAACCGAGGGTGCCCGGATCGTCCTGGCCTCGGACCAGGCCCCCCGCCTGGCCGAGCTGCTGGCCGAGGCCGGCCAGCCGACCGGCGTCACCAGCCGGTTGACCGCCGCGCCGCCGCACGGTGCCGTGGCCCTGATCGAACGCAGCCTGAACGGCGGCTTCACCGGCGGCCCGGATGGTTTGGTCGTGATCACCGACCGGGAGCTGTTCGGTTCGGTGCGTGTGCGCCGGCCCAAGGCGCTCCGGCGGGTCGTCCCGCGCGACATCCTCGAGCGGCTCAAGACCGGCGACCTCGTCGTCCACATCGACCACGGCGTCGCCCGCTACGAGCAGATGGTCCGCCGGGGCGGCGCCGGCGAGGAGCGCGACTACCTCGAGCTGAGCTTCGCCGGCGGCGACCGGATCTACGTGCCGGTCGAGCAGATCGCCCGGGTCAGCCGCTACTCGGGCGGCGAGCACCCGGTCCTGAGCCGCCTGGGCGGAACGGATTGGCTGCGGACCAAGCAGCGGGTCAAGAAGGCCGTCGACGACCTGGCCGAGGAGCTCCTCGAGCTGTACGCCGTGCGGGCCGGCGCCGAGGGCCACTCGTTCGCGGCCGACACGCCCTGGCAGGGCGAGATGGAGGCGAGCTTCCCCTACGAGGAGACCGTCGACCAGCTCCGGGCGATCGCCGAGACCAAGGCCGACATGGAATCGCGCCGGCCGATGGACCGCCTGGTCGTGGGCGACGTGGGCTACGGTAAGACCGAGGTCGCGATCCGGGCCGCGTTCAAGGCGATTCAGGACGGCCGGCAAGTGGCCGTCCTCGTCCCGACCACGGTCCTCGCCGCCCAGCACGACACCACGTTCTCGCAGCGCTTCGCCGCGTTCCCGATCACGGTCCGCCTGCTGAGCCGGTTCGTCCCAGCCAAGGACCAGGCCGAGACGATCGCGGGCCTGGCCAGCGGCGCGGTGGACCTCGTCATCGGCACCCATCGCCTCCTGTCGCGCGACGTGACCTTCCGCGACCTGGGCCTGGTCGTGGTCGACGAGGAGCAGCGCTTCGGCGTCGCGGCCAAGGAGCGCCTGAAGCGGCTGCGCCGCGAGGTCGACGTCCTGACCCTGTCGGCGACGCCGATCCCGCGGACGCTCAACCTGGCCCTGGCCGGGGTTCGCGACCTGAGCGTGATCGAGACGCCGCCCGAGGACCGCCTGCCGATCCAGACCCGGGTCGCCGAGGCGACCGCCGGCCTGGTCCGCGATGCGATCGAGCGCGAGCTGGATCGGGGCGGCCAGGTCTTCTACGTCCACAACCGGGTCGAGACGATCGAGGCCCAGGCCCAGCAGCTGCGCGGGATGCTGCCCGACGCCCGGATCGTCGTCGGCCACGGCCAGATGCCCGAGGGCAGCCTGGAGCAGGTGATGATCACCTTCGCCGGGGGCGCCGCCGACGTGCTGGTATGCACCACGATCATCGAGTCGGGCCTCGACATCCCCAACGCCAACACGATCATCATCGACCGGGCCGACACGCTCGGGCTGGCCCAGCTCTACCAGCTCCGGGGCCGGGTCGGCCGCTCGAGCCGGCGGGCGTTCGCCTACCTGCTCTATCGCCGTCGGGAGCGGTTGTCGGACGAGGCCCGCAAGCGGCTCCAGGCGATCTTCAACGCCTCCGAGCTGGGCGCCGGCTTCCAGATCGCCCTGTCCGACCTCGAGATCAGGGGCGCCGGCAACATCCTGGGTGGCGAGCAGTCGGGCCACATGGCGGCGGTCGGATTCGACCTGTACAGCCGGCTGCTGGCCGACGCGGTCGAGGAGGTCAAGGCCCGGCGCGAGGATCGCGAGCCGGTGCTGGCTCCTACCCAGGCGGTGCTCGACCTGCCGATCGATGCCCACCTGCCCGATGACTACGTCTCCGACGAGGCCCAGAAGCTCGAGCTCTATCGCCGCCTCGCCCGGGCGCGCAACGCCGAGGACCTGGCTGCCTTCCGGCGCGAGGCTGCGGACCGATTCGGGCCGCTGCCGGCACCGGTCGAGCGACTGATCGAGGTGGCCGCCCTGCGCCTGGCCGCCGAGGTAGCGGGGATCGCCTCGATCTCCCGCGAGGACGGCCAGCTCGTCGTCCGCTTTGGCGCGCTCAGCCGGGCCACGGCGATGCGCCTCCTGGCACCGATCGGCGGCGGTCCGCGGTCGGTCGGCCTGGGCCTGCCCGGCGTGCGCCCTGGCGATGTGACCTTCGCCAGCAACCAGGTCCGGATCCGGCTGCCACGCGATCCGCGGGCCGGCTGGACCCTGACCCAGGCGGTCGTCGCCCGGCTCTCGGAGGCGGATCCGGTCGCCGTCGATGCCTGACCAGGGCGGTCTCTTCTCGCCGGGTCGTCGCGGCCTGACGATCGGGCTGGTCCTGACGATCACCCTGGTCGCCTTCGAATCGCTGGCCGTCGCGACGGCCATGCCGATCGTGGCCGCCGAGCTGGGCGGGATCGAGCTGTACGGCTGGGTCTTCAGCCTGTTCTTCCTGGGCGACCTGGTCGGGATCGTGGTGATGGGCCTGCTGATCGACCGGGGCGGCCTCGTCCGGCCGTTCGCCCTGGGCTTGGGGCTGTTCGCGATCGGCCTGCTGATCGGGGGCACGGCGCCGTCGATGCCGGTCCTCATCGGCGGCCGCCTGCTGCAGGGCTTCGGCGCCGGGGGAATCGCACCGGTGGCCTACGTGGCGATCGCCCGGGTCTTGCCCGAGGGCCTGCGGCCGAAGATGTTCGCGGTGCTGTCGACCGCCTGGGTCCTGCCCGGCGTGATCGGCCCGGCGCTGAGCGGCCTGATCGCCGAGCACATCAGCTGGCGGTTCGTGTTCCTCGGGCTGTTGCCCCTGATCGCGATCGCCGCGGCCCTGAGCATCCCCGCCCTGGCCCGGGTCGCGCCCGCGCCGGAGGGCGCCGCCCGGTCGAGCTCGGCCGAACGCCGGCGGCTGGGTGGGGCGCTGGTCCTGGCCGTTGGTGCCGGGCTCCTGCTGCTCGGCCTGACGATGGCCTCGCTGCCCGGCCTGGCCCTGGTCGTGCTGGGGATCGCGATCGGGCTGCCGGCGTACCGGGCGCTGACCCCGGCCGGGACCCTCGCGGCTCGACGTGGCCTGCCGGCGGCCGTCCTGATCCGGGGCGTGCTCACGTTCGCGTTCTTCAGCGTCGACGCGTATGTGCCCCTGCTGTTGATCGGCTGGCGGGGGATCGATGCCAGCGTGGCGGGCATCGCGCTGACCGTCGCGACCCTGACCTGGACCGCTGCCGCCTGGGTCCAGGCCCGCTACGTCGTCCGGCTGGGCGCCGGGCGGTTCGTGACGGCCTGCTTCGCGATCGTGCTCCTGGCGATCGCCCTGCTCGCCCTCGTGCTCTCGCCGAGCGTGCCGATCATCGTGGCTTCGATCGCCTGGGGGATCGCCGGGATCGGGATGGGCCTCGGCTACGCGCCGCTGACCCTGGTCGTCCTGGCCGAGGCGCCACCCGAGGGCCAAGGGATGGCCACCGCCGCCCTCCAGCTCAGCGACGTGCTGGGCACCGCTCTCGGGACCGGCGCCGGCGGCGCGGTGATTGCCTTCGCACTGGGAGCTGGGCAGCCGGCCTCGGTCGGACTGGGCGGGGTGATGGTGCTCGGCGCGGCGGTCGGCTGCATCGGCCTTGTCCTCAGCGCGAGGTTGCGCGGGCAGGTCGCGCCCATTCGCACGGCGCTGGAGGCGCGGTAGACTGCAACGGCCGCAGGCGCACCCACCGTGCGACCGAGCCAGCACCCTCATCGGGAGGCCCCAGCCCAGATGTCCGCCGAGGAACTCCGCGCCAGGATTCGCGAGATTCCCGACTTCCCCAAGCCCGGCATCCTGTTCTACGACATCACGACCGTGCTCAAGGATCCGGTTGCCTACAAGGAATCGATCGACCTGATGCTGGCGCCTTGGCGCGACACCCAGGTCGACTTGGTGGTCGGCATGGAATCGCGGGGCTTCATCTTCAGCGCGCCGATGGCCTACCTGCTGAACGCCGGCCTGGTCCCCGTGCGCAAGTTGGGCAAGCTGCCCGCCGAGACGATCACTGTCGAGTACGCCCTCGAGTACGGCTCGAACACCCTCGAGATCCACCGCGATGCGATCCAGCCCGGCCAGCGCGTGCTCGTCGTCGACGACCTGCTGGCCACCGGCGGCACGGTCCGGGGCACGATCGACCTGGTCGAGCGCCTCCAGGGCGAGGTCGTCGGGCTGGGTTTCCTGGTCGAGCTGGATTTCCTCAAGGGACGCGATCGGCTCCAGGGCCTGCGGGTCGAGAGCGTCGTCCGCTACTGAGCCTGACCACGGTGACCAACGCGCCCAACGACCCCCCAAACGGCCAGGAGCCCCTCCCGGCCGGTGAGGCCCTGCCTGGGGCTCCGGCGGCAGCGACCGAGCCGGTCGACGAGGTCGATGTCGGGCGGCGCAAGTTCTTCCGCCAGTTCGCGGCCGAGGTGATCCACTCGGCGACGACCGCGGCCGGGGCAGCGGGCGCTCTCCAGCGGGCTGCGTCGGAGGCCGCGGGCGCGATCCTCAGCCCCGACAACGCGTTCGGATCGGGCGCCGCGGGGAGCAGCGGCGCCGGCGGAGCGCCATCGATCAACCCGATGTTCGGCTTGTCGCCCAACCTGCTGGCGCCGACCCCCCCGCCCGCCAACCCGGCCCCAGGGGAGGCGCGCGGCTTCCGGACCGCGTTCCGGATGGAGGCCCGCCGGATCCTGTTCATCGACCAGCGCAAGCTGCCCGGGGAGCTTGTCGAGTACGCCTGCTCGGACGGCGGCGAGGTCGCGATCGCGATCCGGGAGATGGTCGTCCGGGGCGCCCCGGCCCTCGGCCAGGCGGCCGCCTACGGCCTGGCCCTGACCGCGGAGCAGTCGCGCAGCCTGTCCCTGCCCGACCGCAAGGCGCGCCTGCGGGGTGCCGAGACCGCTCTCCGCCAGAGCCGCCCGACCGCGGTCAATATCAACTGGGCCCTCGACCGGATGCTGGCCCGGATCGACCGGCTGGGCGACCTGGCCGACAACGGCGACGTGGTCGCCGGCGTGCTGCGCGTCGAGGCCGATGCGATCTGCGCCGAGGCGACCCGCGACCACGGAGCACTGGCCGACTTCGGCCTGTCGCTCCTGCCGCCGACCCCGGGCCGCGAGCTCCGGTTGCTCACCCACTGCAACACCGGACCGCTGGCCTGCGGCCAGTTCGGGACGGCGCTCGGGATCGTCCAGGCCGCCTGGGCCGCGAACCGCCGGCTCGAGATCTTCGTCGACGAGACCCGGCCCTACCTCCAGGGCGCCAGGCTGACGGCCTGGGAGCTGGTCCAGGCAGGCGTGCCGTACACCCTGCTCGCCGACGGTGCCGCCGGCTCGCTGCTGGCCACCGGCCAGATCGACGCGATCCTCGTCGGAGCCGACCGGATCGCCGCGAACGGCGACACCGCCAACAAGGTCGGGACGTATCCGCTGTCGGTGATGGCGGCCCGCCACGGGGTCCCGCTCTACGTGTGCGCGCCGCTCAGCTCGGTCGACCTGGCGACGGCCGACGGCTCGCTGATCCCGATCGAGATGCGCCCCGAGGAGGAGGTCTTCAACGCCGGCGGCGTACGCGTCGCGCCCCGTTTCGGCAAGGCCTGGAACCCGGCGTTCGACGTAACCCCGGCCGCTCTGATCAGCGCGATCGTGACCGAGGAGGGCGTCCTGCGGCCACCGTTCGGCCCGGCGATTGCGGCCGCGGTCGCGGCCAAGGCCGAGCACGATGCCGCGGACCGGCTGGCCCAGACCCGGGTGGTGGACGTGCTGCCCCATACCACGCCCGCCGAGGTGACCGGCTGATGGCCAGCATCGTCGCCTCGCGGCGCGAAACGGGATTGGTTACCAGGACGACGACCGATCGCGTCCTGCTCCGCCAGTTCCTCGAGCAGGATCGGCTGTTCGCGGCCTACGCGATCTGCGACCTCGACGACCGCGAGTTCAATCGGACCCGCTGGGGCGGCGCGTTCGTCGGCACGGACCTCGTCGCGGTGGCCCTCGAGTACGCCGGGCTGTCGCCCCAGCCGCTGTTCGTGATGGGCCGCAACGACGGGATCGAGGCCGCCCTGCGCGACCTGGTCAAGCCGCGAGCCGCCTACGTCGCGGCGCTGCCGCCGGCCCTGCCCGCGGTTGAGTCGAGCTACAAGGTGGATCCCGGGCCGCAGATGGTCCGGATGTGGGTCGATCGCTCGACGTTCCGGCCGTATCCGGCTGACACCCGCCGCCTGCTGCCGATCGAGGTCGGCGAGCTGAACCGCCTCTACCAGCTGGGCTTCGCCTCGTGGCTCGGCTCGGGTGCGATCGCCAGCGGCGTCTACTACGGCGTCCGGGTCAACGGCCGGCTTGTCGCCGCGGCGGGCACCCACGTCGTCAGCCCGAGCGCGCGCCTGGCGGTGGTGGGCAACGTCCTGACCCAGGTCGAGTACCGCGGGCGGGGCTATGCCACGGCGACCACCGGCGCGGTGACAGCCGAGCTGCTCCGCTTCTGCGACCAGGTGGTGCTCAACGTCCGGGCCGACAATCCACCCGCCCTGCAGGCCTACCGGCGGCTGGGCTACCAGGAGCACATCCGCTTCGAGGAGCGCCTGATCCATCGCGTTGGGACCCCCTGGCCCAGCCTGCCCGGCCCGCTCCGGCGCTTCCTCACCGCTCGCAAGGAGACCGATCTCTGATGACCGCCCCCACCACAGCGCTGCCGGCCCATGACGTCGTCGACCTCGGACTGGCCGACGAAGGCGTCCGCCGGATCGAGTGGGCGGCCCGCGAGATGCCCGTCCTGCGCTTGATTAGCGAGCGCTTCGAACGCGAGCAGCCGCTGGCCGGCCTGCGCATCGGCGCCTGCCTCCACGTCACGACCGAGACCGCCAACCTGATGCGCGCCCTGAAGGCCGGCGGCGCGGACGTGACCCTGGCTGCGTCGAACCCGCTCTCCACCAAGGACGACGTCGCCGCCGCGCTCGTCGCGGCCTATGGGATCAGCACGTTCGCCCGCCACGGCGAGGACCGCGATACCTACTACGGCCACCTCAACAAGGTTGCCGACACCCATCCCCAGATCACGATGGACGATGGCTGCGACCTGGTCGGCCTGCTCCACGAGCATCGGCCCGGCCAGCTCAAGGAGGTCCTGGCCGGCACCGAGGAGACGACCACCGGCGTGATCCGGCTCAAGGCGATGGCCGCCGACGGGGCGTTGCGCTTCCCGGTCGTGGCCGTCAACGAGGCCCAGACCAAGCACCTCTTCGACAACCGCTACGGGACCGGCCAGTCGACCCTCGACGGGATCCTGCGGGCGACGAACATCCTGATCGCCGGGCGGCAGGTCGTCGTTGCCGGCTACGGCTGGGTGGGCAAGGGGATCGCGGCGAGGATGGCCGGCCACGGCGCCCACGTCGCGGTCATCGAGGTCGATCCGATCCGGGCCCTGGAAGCGCTGATGGACGGCTTCCAGGTGATGACCGCCGAGAAGGCCAGTGGCTGGGGCCAGCTGTTCATCACGGCCACGGGCAACGTGAACGTCTTCCGGCGCGAGCACTTCGCCGCGATGCGCGAGGGCGCGATCATGGCCAACTCCGGCCACTTCGATGCCGAGCTGGACCTGGCGGCGCTGCGCGAGATGGCCGAGGGCCACGTGCGTGAGGTCCGCGACAACGTCCAGGAGTTCGACCTCGGCGGCAAGCGCCTCAACCTGATCGCCGAGGGCCGGCTGGTCAACCTCGGCGCCGCGGAGGGCCACCCCGCCGCGGTCATGGACATGAGCTTCGCCAACCAGGCCCTCTCTGCGGAGTACGTGGCCATCCACCACGCCGAGCTCGAGCCGCGGGTCTACGTCGTGCCTGAGGCGATCGATGCCGAGGTCGCCCGACTCAAGCTGGCGGCCCTGGGGATTACGCTCGACCCGATGACCCCCGAGCAGGTCGCCTACATGTCCTCCTGGCAGCACGGCACCTGAGGGCTTCGCGGCCCCTCTCGTCGTTTCCTCGTTCCGTGGTTCCGAGGGGCGGGCTCGGCTGTACCTGGCCTCGGCCGGCCCAGAGCCCCGGCCCGCTCGCGTCGCTGCGTAGGGGCGTGTCGTGGGGCCGCCGCGTGCCTGCCGCTCGTTAGCCCGACCGATTCTTGGTGCATGGGCGCTGTGAGCACAAGGGCATGGGCCAAGGGCGATGCAGTGCCCGACGCCGTGCCGCGATTCCCAGGAATCTGCTAGCCCACGCTCAGAAGAAGCGCGAATCTGTCAGGTCGAGCGTCGTCTGGCGGAGGCTCGAGGGGCTTAGCTCCGAGGCTGCGCTCGCAGCGCCCATGCACGAAGAATCGATTCGCCCAAGCTCGCCCGGGACGCAGCCTAGGGTCGCGTCGCGACCAGGCCGAACGACAACGGGAGTCGCGCCCGCTCCTCCGGCGCCAGGTCGCCGTGGCCGCTCCACCAGTCGCGCGGATACTCCACCAAGCGCTCGATTCGTAGCCCCGCGCCGGCCACGGCCGTGACGACCTCGCCGAGGGTCCAGGCACGCGAGAACTTCCAGTGCTGCTCGCCGTCGGGGATCGAGAGGTGGTCGATGAAACCGGGCGACCAGCCCCGCGACGCCTCGGGGCCGGCGAAGTAGTCGTAGTCCGTGAGCGCCCAGTGGCCGTCCTCGTCGCCGTCGACCAGCCACTCGAGCGGATGCCCCTCGAACAGCACGAGACGGCCGCCGGGGACGAGCAACCGCGCGACGACGGCCGCCCACGCATCGAGGTCCTGGAGCCACAACAACGAGCCGCGGCCGGTGTAGACGACGTCGGCGGTGCCGTCGAGCGCGTGCGGCGTATCCAGAACGTCCGAGACGATCCAACTCGCGGGCGCTCCGGTAGCCGCAGTGAGCCGCTCCGCCAGCTCGATCATCCGCGGGCTCAGGTCGACACCGACGACCTCGCCGGCTCCCAAGCGCCAAAGCGAAAGCGTGTCGCGGCCGCCCGCGCACTGGAGGTGGATCGCCCGCCGGCAACGGCCGTGGAGGTCGCCGAGCAGCTCGGCCTCCTCGGGGAAGAGGTTGCTGCCGCCGCTCCGGATCAGCTCGACGGCTTCGTCGAGCCAGCCCTCGTAGCGCTCGGCCGCCTCGTCCCAGGCCTGGCCGGTCGCCCGATGCATCGCCCGAACGTCGGCCGCCTCGGTCGGGGTCGCGGGACGGACGTCGGCGTCGTCGGTTTCCATTCCCCGAGGGTAACGCTCGCGAAGGTTGGGACGATTGTCGTCCGCGGACGTGCTATGCCCCAACTCACACCTCGCCGGGGCGCCCGCAAGCCTCGGCGGGCCAATCTCGTGCACGCGTCCCACGCCGATGCGCCCGATGACCCCGCCATTGGGCCCTGACCTGGCCTTTGCGCTTCTGCTGGCGACAATCATCCCAAGTCGGTGCCAGGCACAGCGCAAGTCCCCGCGCCCGCAGTTCCCCGCCGTGAGAGGATCTACCGATGGCGGACGGACAGGTCATCCGAACGTTTACCGGCGATCGCGAGGCGGTCGTCGAGGCCCAGGCGGCCGTGGATGCCGCCCAGATGGCTCGCGACGGCTACGTCGTCAGTTCGCGGGTTTGGTCAACCGGCCACGTCGGCGTGCTGCAGAGCATCTTCGGCGGCGGCCTGGGGCGCAGCGCGGTGACCGGCCCCAACAGTGCCTCGTTGACAGTCGTCTACGACCGCACGACCTGGACCCCGGACGACCAGCCCGTCTGATCGCCCGGCAACGTCCTGACCACGGCTACAACGCGGGCGACACCGACGGGCCTGGCGCGAGGCCGCTGAGGTCGATGGTCGTATTGCCACTGCCGTAGATCCGGTTGCAGACCGTGGCCAGGGCCGTCGTGATGATCAGGTAGTTCGCGTCGCCGATGTTGTTCGTGTTGTTGGCGGCATCCATCAGCGGCCCGACGCCCGGGACGTCCTCGGCCTCCACCCCGACGCTGCAATACTCGTTGCCCTTGATCGCCGCGAACCCGGCCGATTCGTTGTTCGAGTCCCACATCGCCTTGTCGCCGACGCCCGGCAGCGGGGCCGGGCTGGCGAACTCCGAGATATCGCTGTTGTACTGGGTCGTGCCGTCGTCGCCGCCAACCACGATCACATCGACGTTCACGCCTGGGTCCGCCGCCTCGAAGCGGCATTCCTGGCCACCACCGCTGAGGCCGGCCGCGGTCACTTCCACGTTCGTGATCGGCGCGTCGAGGAGCGGTTGGACGTCGGCAAACTGGAGCTGCTTGCAGGTCGCGGTCGTCCCGCCCGTCGGCGCGACCGACGCGTCCGGGGCGGTCGACGAGCCGGCGACGCTCGACGACCCGGCGGCCGGCGTGCCGCCCGACCCGGCCGAGGCGGCCGAGCCGCCTGAGCAGCCGGCCACCGTGAACGCCGCCGCCATCAGGCCGACGGTGCCGATCCGAACGAAGCGATGCATCTGAATTCTCCTGGAGGCGTGCTGGAAGTGCGCCAATTGCCTGGGCGCTCCGCATACCGTGGGCCGCGCCGATCGCAATCCGATCGCAGCACCGAATCGGCTACCGTTGACAGTGCCCCGTCCCCGTTTGGCGGATCCGTACGAGAGGTGATGCACCCGTGCCAGCCGTCCTGTGGGAGAACCCCGAGCTGATCAGCTTGCATCGCCTGCCGATGCACGCCGTCCCGCACGACGACCGGCTCGAGCTCGACGGGACCTGGCAGTTCGAGCTGCTCGAGCGAGCCGATGCGGAACCCACGGGCCACTGGCGCGAGATCCAGGTGCCGGGCGTCTGGACGATGCAGGACACCTTCGACAAGCCCCATTACACCAACGTCCAGATGCCCTTCGCCGGCACACCGCCCCATGTCCCCGAGGCCAACCCGACCGGCATCTACGAGCGCACGTTCGAGCTGCCCGAGTCGTGGGCCGGCCGCCGGATCGTGCTCCAGGTCGGCGCGGCCGAAAGCTTGCTCGTCGTCCACCTCAACGGCCAGGAAGTCGGGCTCAGCAAGGACTCCCACCTGGCCGCCGAGTTCGACCTGACCGACGCGGTCACCAGCGGCACGAACACGCTCCGGCTGCGGGTGATCAAGTGGTCGGATGCGACCTACATCGAGGACCAGGATGAGTGGTGGCACGGCGGCATCACCCGCTCGGTCTTCCTGTACGCGACGAATCGCGTCTACCTGGCCGAGATCCGGGCGATCGGCGGGCTGAAGGACGACCTCAAGACCGGCACCCTCGAGTTCCGGGCCGAGGTCGGCTTCGCCGGCGGCGAGCCCGAGCCGGGCTGGATCGTCGAGGCGACGGTCGGTGAGCCGGGCGACCAGCTCGCGACGGTCCGGACCGAGGCGCTCGGCAGCGACCACGGCGTCGACGGCACGAACCTGGCCCAGCGCGAGGTGATCGCCCGTCACGCGTATGGCGGCCGGATGACCGACGACGAGGCGAACATCCAGTGGCCCGCCCTCGAGCGGCGCCTCGCCCGGCCCCTCGACGGCCTCGTCACCTGGGACATCGAGATCCCCGATGTTCGCCCGTGGTCATCCGAGGTGCCCGCGCTCTATCCGCTGACTGTGGTCCTGCGCTCGCCCGCCGGCGGCGTGGTCGAACACGTTCGCCTCCGGATCGGCTTCCGACGGGTCGAGATCCGCGGCCTCGAGCTGCTCCTCAACGGCCAGGCGGTCCTGATCCACGGCGTGAACCGCCACGACTTCGACCAGTTCAACGGCCGCAGTCCGAGCCGCGCGTCGATCCGCGCCGACCTCGTCCAGATGAAGCAGTTTGGCTTCAACGCGGTACGGACCTCGCACTACCCCAACGACCCCGCCCTCGTCGAGCTGTGCGACGAGCTGGGGCTGTACGTGATCAGCGAGGCGGACATCGAGTCGCACGCCTTCTGGGCGTCGCTGTGCGAGGACCCGCGCTACCTCGCGGCCTGGGTCTCGCGCGTCTCGCGGATGGCGATCCGGGACAAGAACCACCCGTCGATCATCCTCTGGTCGCTGGGCAACGAATCGGGCTATGGCGACAACCACGACGCCGCGGCCGCCTGGCTCCGCCGCTACGACCCAAGCCGGCCGCTCCATTACGAGGGCGCGATCCGCTTCGAGTGGTGGTCGAAGCAGGCCGTTACTGACATCACCTGCCCGATGTACCCGCCGATCGAGGGCATCGTCGCCCACGCCACGAACGGGACCCAGCTCCACCCCCTGATCATGTGCGAGTACTCGCACGCGATGGGCAACAGCAATGGCACCCTGGCCGAGTATTGGGACGCCATCGAGTCGACCCCCGGGCTCCAGGGCGGGTTCATCTGGGAGTGGTGGGACCACGGCCTCGTCCAGACGCTGCCCGACGGCACGACCCGCTGGGCGTACGGCGGCGATTTCGGCGACGAGCCGAACGACGGCAACTTCTGCCTCGACGGCCTGGTGTTCCCCGACCGAAGCCCGAAGCCCGCGCTGTGGGAGCACCGCCATCTCGCGTCGCCGGTTCGGATCTCAGGCGCGCCGGGCGACCTGGCGGCGGGTCGGGTCACGATCACCAACCGCCAGTACGTCCGCGGCCTGGATTGGCTCGCCGCGACCTGGGAGCTGGCCACGGAATCCGGCACGCTCGCCTCAGGCGACGTCGAGCTCCCGGCGATCGGCCCGGGCGCGAGCGCTACCGTGGTCCTCAGCGGGTGGCCCGATGCCGACCGACTGGCGGACACCGAAGCCTGGCTGACGATCCGCTTCCGGACCCCGGTCGAGCTCGCCTGGGCCCCAGCCGGTTTCGAGGTCTGCGCCGGGCAGCTCCCCGTTGGCGCCGCCGCCGCCGCGAGTGCCTCCGCCGATCCGACCGTGGACCCGGATGCTCCGGCGGTCCAGGTCGACGCCGCGGGCCTGCTCGTCCACCCGCTCCTCGCCGCCCCGCCGACCCTCAGCCTGTGGCGCGCCCCGACCGACAACGACCGGATCGGCGGGATGGGTGCCCAGTGGGTCGCCTGGGGTCTCGATCGGCTCTCGCGAACGCTCGACGGGATCGACCGCGACGGCTCGACGGTCGTCGTCCGGAGCACCTATCTCGGCAGCGCCTCGGTCGCCGCAAGTCATGTCCAGCGCCTGAGCCCGCTCGCCAATGGCGGCGTGCGGGTCGAGGAAGAGGTCGAGATCCCGGCCGAGCTGACCGACCTGGCCCGGGTCGGCACCGTGTTCGAGACGGTGCCCGGCCTCGAACAGCTCACCTGGTTTGGCGCGGGTCCGCACGAGACCTACCCGGACCGCAAGCGGGGCGGCCTGCTGGGCGCCTGGCAGAGCACCGTCACCGAGCAGGCCGTTCGCTACGCCCGGCCGCAGGAGAACGGCGGCCATGCCGACGGCCGCTGGCTCGAGCTGCGCGACGCGGCTGGAGCCGGCGCGCGCATCACGCTCGGCAAACCCAGCCAGGTATCGGCGACCCATTTCCGGGCCGCGGACCTTGATGCGGCCCGCCACGATGTCGAGCTCAAGGCGGTCGCCTCGACCGTGATCGAGCTCGACGCCGCCCATCGCGGGCTGGGCACCGCCAGCTGCGGCCCGGACACCCTGCCCGAGTACCTCGTCGGGCCTGGCACGTATCGCTGGTCCTGGACGATTGAACCGTTGGCAGGCCACGCGGAAGGACGCTGACGATGCCGATCGAGTGGGACGCCGCGGCGCGCCAGCTCCACCTCCACAACGGCCAGGTCAGCTACCTCGTCCGGGTCCTCGAGGACGGCTCGCTCGGCCAGCTCCATTTCGGCGCGTCCCTCGCCGAGGGCCATTCCTATCGCCACCTCGGGCGGACCGGCTTCGCCGGTTTCAAGAACCGGCTCGACGACCCGATCGCGCTCGAATACCCGACCACCGGCGGCGGCGACTTCCGGATGCCGGCATTGACGATCGAGCAGCCCGATGGCTCGGAGGTGCTCCACCTCGAGTACGTCAGCCACCGGATCTTCCCGGGCAAGGCCGCGATCGCCAGCCTGCCGTCCACGTATGTCGAGTCGGTCGGCGAGGCGACCAGCGTCGAGATCGAGCTCATCGACCGCCCCAGCGATGCCCAGGTCACCCTGTCGTATTCGATCTTCCGCGACCAGCCGCTCGTCGCCCGCCACGCCCGGATCCGCAACGGTGGCACGCAACGGCTCAAGGTCACGACCGCGATGAGCGCGTCGCTCGACCTGCCCGACGCCGGCTGGACCCTCGTCCAGCTGAGCGGCGCCTGGGCCCGTGAGCGGCACGTCACCGAGCGACGACTGGCGCCGGGCCGCCAGTCCACCTCGAGCCTGCGCGGCGCAAGCGGGCTCGAGCACGACCCGTCATTGATCCTGCGCCGGGCGAGCACGACCGAGACGAGCGGCGAGGCGTACGCCGTCAGCCTCGTCTACTCGTCGAACTTCGTGGCCGAGGCCGAGGTCGGGCCGTTCGCGACGACCCGCGTCCGGCTGGGGATCAACCCGGAGGGCTTCGCCTGGACCCTCGAGCCGGGCGACGTGTTCGAGACACCCGAGGCCGTGCTCGCCTATTCGGCTGCCGGCCTGGACGGCCTGAGTGCCGCGTACCACGCCCTGTATCGCGAGCGATTGGCCCGGGGAACCTGGCGCGATCGGCCGCGACCGGTCCTGATCAACAACTGGGAGGGCACCTACTTCGACTTCGACGAGCAGAAGCTGGTCGACATCGCGACCGTTGCGAGGGACCTGGGGATCGAGCTGTTCGTCCTCGACGACGGCTGGTTCGGAGCGCGGGACGACGACACGACCTCGCTTGGTGACTGGACCGTGGACCGGCGCAAGCTGCCCAACGGGCTCGATGGCCTGGGCCGCCGGATCGAGGACCTCGGGCTGCGCTTCGGGCTGTGGATCGAGCCCGAGATGGTCAGCCCCCAGAGCAAGCTCTTCGCCGAGCACCCCGACTGGGCGATCGGGATCGCCGGCCGCGAGCGGACCGAGAGCCGCCAGCAGCTCGTCCTGGACATGTCCCGGCCGGAGATCGTCGATCACCTGTTCACGGTCCTGTCCGAGGTCCTGGCCGGCGCCCCGATCTCGTACATCAAGTGGGACATGAACCGGAACATCACCGAGCCCGCCAGCCTGGGCCTGCCGGCCGAGCGCCAGGGCGAGTTCTTCCACCGCTACATCCTGGGCGTCTACGACCTGTACGCCCGCCTGACGGCGGCGTTCCCCAAGGTCCTGTTCGAGTCGTGTGCGAGCGGCGGCGGTCGGTTCGACCCCGGCCTGCTCGCGTTCGCGCCGCAGGCCTGGACGAGCGACGACACCGACGCGATCGAGCGCCTCCGGATCCAGTGGGGCGCGTCGCTGTTCTATCCCTTGAGCTCGATGGGCGCCCACGTGTCGGCGGTGCCCAACCACCAGACCGGCCGCCGCGCGCCGATCGCCACCCGGGCCGCGGTGGCGTTCTTCGGCGTCTTCGGCTACGAGCTCGACGCGACCAGCCTGACCCCCGAGGAGCGGGCCGAGGTGAGCGCCCAGGTCGCCTTCTACAAGGCGCATCGCGAGCTGCTCCAGCGGGGCCGGTTCGTCCGCCTGCGCAGCCCGTTCGAAGGCGATGGCAACGAGACGGCCTGGATGGTCGTCTCGGACGATCAGCGGCGGGCCGTCGTGGGCTACTACCGGACGCTCAATCGCCCGAATCCCGGCGTGAACCGGCTCCGGCTGCGCGGACTCGATCCCGAGGTCCGCTACTTGGTCACGCCCTGGCCCAGCCGGTCGGACACGGTCGAGCGCGACAACGCCCATACCCGCGGCGGCGACGAGCTGGCCCAGGTCGGCCTGTTCCTCGACGTGGACCGCCACGAGATCGCCAGCCACGGCGACTACTGGGCCCAGCTCTTCGTCCTCGAAGCCGGCGCGTGAGGGGCCTCCGGCGCGGGCCCCGTGCTACCCTGCCGGGAGCACAAAAGGAGCCCGCTTGACCACGATCCTCGACGCCGCCGAGTACCTGTTCACGTCCGAATCGGTGACCGAAGGCCACCCGGACAAGATGTGTGACCAGATCAGCGACGCGATCCTCGACGCGATCATCCAGGAGGACCCCGACGCCCGCGTCGCCTGCGAGACGGCGACCACGACCGGCCTCGTCGTGGTCCTCGGCGAGATCACCACGACGACGTACGCCGATTTCCAGAACATCGTCCGCGAGACGGTTCGCGGGATCGGCTACACGCGGGCCGAGTACGGCTTCGACCACCAGACCTGCGGCGTCCTGATCAGCGTCAAGGAGCAGTCGCCGGACATCGCGATGGGCGTCGACGGCCATGAGCTGGGCGCCGGCGACCAGGGCATGATGTTCGGCTTCGCCTGCCGCGAGACGCCCGAGCTGATGCCCCTGCCCATCGCCCTGGCCCACCGCATGTCGCGTCGCCTGGCCGAGATGCGCAAGACGGGCCAGCTGCCCTACCTGCGGCCCGATGGCAAGACCCAGGTGACCCTCGAGTACCAGCACGGCGTGCCGCGCCGGGTCAAGACCGTGGTGGTCAGCACCCAGCACGACCCGGACGTCAGCCTCGAGCAGATCACCGACGACGTGGCCGAGGCGATCATCCTGCCCAGCCTGCCCCGCGAGCTGCGCAGCGCCGACCCGGTGATGCACATCAACCCGACCGGCCGCTTCGTGACCGGCGGTCCGATGGGCGACGCCGGCCTGACCGGCCGCAAGATCATCGTCGACACATACGGCGGGATGGCCCGCCACGGGGGTGGCGCGTTCAGCGGCAAGGACCCGACGAAGGTCGACCGCTCTGGGGCGTACGCCGCTCGCTGGGTCGCCAAGAACGTCGTCGCGGCCGGTCTGGCGGATCGATTCGAGATCGAGATCGCCTACGGGATCGGGATCGCCCGGCCATTGAGCGTGTCGGTCGAGTCGTTCGGCACCGGCAAGATCCCCGACGAGCGGATCCAGCACCTGATCGCCGAGCACTTCGACCTGCGCCCTGCCGCGATCATCGAGGCCCTCGACCTGCGCAAGCCCATCTACCGCCAGACGGCCGCCTACGGCCATTTCGGGCGCCCCGACCTCGATCTGCCCTGGGAACGCACCGATCGGGCGGCGATCCTGGCGGATGCGGCCGGACGGTCCCTGCCTGAGCCCGTCGCCGAGGCGATCTAGCCCGGCGTGTACGCCGTCATCCTGGCCGGTGGGGGCGGCACCCGGCTCTGGCCGCTGTCCTCGCCCGAGCGCCCCAAGCCGTTCCTGCCGCTGCTCGGCGACCGGACGCTCCTCCAGCTGACAGCCGACCGGCTCGACGGCGTCGTCGATCTCGATTCGATATTCGTGGTGACCGATCGTCGCTACGAATCGCTGGTGCGGGAACAGCTACCCAACGCGACGATCGTCGCCGAGCCTGTCGGCCGGAACACGGCCGCGGCGATCGCCCTGGCGACGGTCGCGATCGAGCGACCCGAGGACGAGGTCATGCTCGTCCTGCCGGCTGACCAGACGATCAAGGACGTACCAGTGTTCCAGGGAGTCCTCCGCGACGCCGAGCACGAGCTTGCTCTCGGGTCGCTGGTCTCCGACCCTCTCGTAACGCTCGGCGTGGAGATCAAGCGAGCGGCCACTGAGTACGGATACCTGATCCCGGACCGGACTCGACGTCAGCAACGCCAGCTCACGGCCTACGTTCTGGAGCAGTTCCAGGAGAAGCCATCCGTCGAGCGAGCCGATGAGCTCTGGCGCCAGGGCGGCGGGATCGCCTGGAACGCCGGGATGTTCATGTGGCGACGCCGCGCGATCCGGGCTGCCCTCGAGGCATTCGCGCCGGAGATCCTCGACCTGGTCGCGACGGGCTTCGGCGCCGAGGCCCTCGACCAGGCGTACACGAACGTCGAGTCGATCTCCATCGACTATGCGGTCATGGAGCCCGCCGCAGCGGTCGGTCACGTAGTCATGGGCGCCATGAAT
>Ga0265314_10002040_pt1 | contig 21393 bp, 26 predicted proteins | sample 4126metaG_FD_203106 | JGI IMG/M metagenome (GOLD analysis project Ga0265314, IMG submission 203106) | Rhizosphere microbial communities from Carex aquatilis grown in University of Washington, Seatle, WA, United States - 4-1-26 metaG | ecosystem: Host-associated > Plants > Roots > Rhizosphere >... | reverse complement strand
CTAAGAGAAACTCCTTCATTCTCTACTCCGAATGGCCACACGCATTGAATGCGGCAGGGCAAAGCCGGCCCGTGCCGCCGGTTACCGGCTCTGTCTGTCCAAGGCTTTGCACAATTAGGTCCGCCAAGCCCGCAATGAATTTTCGATGCACGCCGACGGTCGGCACGCGTAGGTAATCACGTACACCGGCCTCGCGCGCCAGCTTTTCGTATTCCATATCCAGTTCGACAAGAGTTTCGGAATGTTCCGAAACGAAGGCAATCGGCACAACCACAACTCCTTTGCCGTCCGCCCCGGCGCGACGGATTTCCAGATCCGTCGACGGCCCGATCCACTCGAGCGGTCCGACCCGGCTCTGGTAACATACCGTCCAGTCGCTAATCCCCAAACGCTCCACAAGGGCTAAAGCTGTCCGCTCGACCTGCCATTGATACGGATCACCCTTGGCAACTACCCGCTTGGGCAGGCCGTGAGCCGACAACAGCACGCGATAGGACACATTCGAACGCGCTTTCGTCAGCGTCTCTCGGGTCAATTCTGCAACAGCATCGATTAACCCGGGCATCCACGGGTAGCAGCACAGACGGCTTTCCCGAACGGTAATCCCCGCCGCCGAGCGCGCGCGTCGCCATTCTGCCAGAGCTGACCCCGACGTCGTGGTGGAGTATTGCGGATAGAGGGGCACAAGAACGATATGTTCAGGCGACCAAGCCGCCACGTCGCGTGCCGCATCGTCGCTGAACGGCTTCCAACAACGCATGGCGATGAAGGCGCGCACCTCGTAGCTGCCCAGCGCACGCTCCAGCGCGCGCGCCTGGGCCTGCGTTTCCTCAAGAATAGGCGAGCGCCCGCCGATCTTGGCGTAAATCTCGCGCGCCACAGGTGTCCGGCGCTTGGCGATGAACCGTGCCAGGGGACGACGCAGAAACAAGGGCAAGGAAATGATCGCTGGATCACTGAAGAGGTTGTTCAAAAAAGGTTCCACGGCTTCGATCGAATCCGGGCCGCCCAGATTGAAAAGGACGACCGCGAGTTTCACCGCGTCCTCCGCACCAGACGCACTAGTTCCTCAACATGTTCGAGCGGCGTTTCAGGCAGGATGCCGTGTCCAAGGTTGAAGATGAATGGTATGCCACGCGTCGCTGCAAGGATCTGATCGACAGCTTCCTCCAAGGCTAGGCCTCCAGCCAATAGGCATACGGGGTCAAGATTCCCTTGCAGTGCCATGTTGCGACCGAGCGTTTCAGCCGCCCATGTCATCGGCACGGCTGTGTCGAGCGAAATAGCATCAACACCCGTCTCCTGTGCATAGAGCTTGTAGCTTTCAAGAGTCGCGGCCCTTGGGAAGCCGATGATCCGCGCCTTCGGGACCGCTGCACGGACCCGTGCGACGATCTTCTTCGTTGGTGCCAGAACCCATTGCGCGAACGCGCATTCCGGCAGTCCCGACGCCCAGCTGTCGAAGATCTGTACCGCATCGGCTCCCGCCTGAAGCTGCCAGATCAAATGCTCCGCAACGCAATCCGCAAGGATATCCACCAACCGTCCAAAGCCCTGTGGATCGCGATAGGACCAAAGCTTAGCGCTTTTCTGCTCATCTCCGCCGCGACCCGCAGCCATATAGCTCGCCAGAGTCCATGGAGCCCCAGCAAATCCTAGAAGAGCGGTCGTATCTCCTAAGCTGTCGCGCGTAAGGCTCAGCGCTTCGTAGACAGGCTGTAAAGTCTGCAGCCACAATCCACGTTCGCCTCTCAGACCTTCCGCGGATGTTATGGGATTTAGCTTGGGCCCGGCTCCTTCCTCAAATACAACCGTCATTCCTAGTGCTGCCGGAACCACAAGAATATCCGAAAAAATGATCGCGGCATCGAAGCCGAACCGGCGCACCGGCTGCAGCGTAACCTCAGCCGCCAGTTCGGGTGTCATACAGAGTTTCCAGAAGGAACCCGCTTTCTCCCGAGATTGACGGTACTCCGGAAGATACCGTCCTGCTTGTCGCATCATCCATAGCGGAGGTGGGACAACGGAAGTTCTTTCGAAAACCTCCAACAGTTTTTTGTCACACTGCACTTCACAAGACTCCTAAGACTAAAAGCTTTTGAAGATGATGTTAGGGCTGTGAGTTGTGGAACAATCGGTGGGCTGGAAAATCCTCTAGAGTGGAATCTTCATCAACTCAAGCTCTTCGAGGAAAGCTGGCACTTTCCACGAAGCGCTGGAATTGAGGTATTAGGTTCGATTATCGTCCACAATGGCGCACAATAGAAGCAGGGTCGGTATTTTGAGCGCTGCCTGGGTATCGTTCGTGGATGGAATAGGAGCAAAGCTGTGAGTGGACAATTTCACCTCCATCTCATTTCGGATGCGACAGGCGAAACGCTGCATGCCGTTGCCAAAGCGGCCCTAGCGCAATTCGAAGCTGTATCCGTCCAAGAACATTCATACACGCTTGTCCGCAGTGAGCGCCAACTGCTCAGAGCGGTGGATTATATTCGCGAGCATCCGGGACTCGTTCTCTTTACGGTCGTTCATCAGGAACTTCGCAACGAGCTGGTCGCGCAATGTGCGGCCATGAGCGTCCCGTTTTTCGATCTGATGGAGGGCCCGGTCGGCATGATGGCACGCTTCTTTGGCGCGCCGAAAACGCAAAGACCCGGCGGGCAACATGAAATCGATCAGAAATATCTTCAGCGTATCGAGGCGCTCAACTATACGATCCAGCATGACGACGGGCAGATTCTGGACGACCTTGGAAGCGCCGAAGTCATTCTTATCGGGGCAAGCCGAACATCGAAGACACCGACCTGTGTATATCTGGCCATCCGCGGCGTACGCGCCGCGAACGTTCCGCTCGTACTCGGGATAGCCACACCCCCGCAGCTGCTTGCCTGCAAGGAGCCCTTGATTGTGGGATTATGGGCTTCGCCCGAGCGGCTAGTGCAGGTGCGGCGCAACCGTCTGGCCACCATAGGGGAACAGAAGGAAACCGATTACACCGATCTGGAAAGTGTGCGGAGCGAGGTTATGACGACGCGGCGGCTCTACGAACAGCACGGTTGGCCCTCTATCGACGTCACACGGCGCTCGATCGAGGAGACCGCAGCGACAATCCTGACCCTTCTGGCAGAGCGCGAGGGCAGGCACGAGTGAGCAAACTGATCTTGGCATCCGCAAGCCCAGTGCGTGCGCGGTTGCTACGCGCCGCACGCGTCACATTCGATGTTCGCGCGGCCGAGGTCGACGAAGACCAGATCAAAGTCTCTCTTTTGGCGGAAGGTCGCAATGGAGGCGAAATCGCCGATGCCCTGGCCGAGGCCAAAGCGGCGCTTGTTTCGCAGGTCCACCCAGAGGCGTACGTACTGGGCTGCGATCAGGTTCTCGTCTGTGACGGAAAACTGATCGGAAAATCGGCGGACCTTGACGAGGCCCAGACGCTGCTGAGCGATTTGCGCGGCAAAGAGCACACTTTGATAACAGCCTGCGTGTTGGCAAGGAACGGCGCAATCCTGTGGCGGCGACAGGAGCGCTGCGCGATGAGGATGCGCTCTTTCAGCGACGCCTTTCTGGAGACCTATCTGGAGCTGGAGGGACACAGCGTCCTGGGTAGCGTCGGCTGTTACCATCTGGAAGGCCGCGGCGCCCAGCTTTTCGAAAGCGTGCAGGGCGACTATTTTTCGGTGCTCGGGCTGCCGCTGATTCCTCTGCTGGCAGCGTTGCGCGACCATGGGATCATCGAACAATGAGCATCACCGGATCGGCAAGACTTGCAGGCGTCATCGGCTGGCCGGTTGCGCATTCCCTCTCGCCGCAGCTTCACGGCTTTTGGATCGATGAATACAAACTCGATGCGGCCTATGTGCCGCTGGCCGTGTGCAAGGAAGATTTGGCCACAGCTTTGCGTGGCCTTCGGACGGCGGGATTTAGTGGTGTCAATGTCACCGTTCCGCACAAGGAAGCCGCATTCGCGCTGGCAGGTTTCAGCGATGAGGCAGCGGCAATGGCCGGGGCCGCCAATCTTCTGCTTTTTGGCGATCATGGCATCGAAGCGCGCAATACCGATCCGGCAGGCCTGTCCGCGGCGTTGTGCGAAGCTCTGGGCAACGATGCCGTCAAGGGCAAAGTGGCGGCCGTCCTGGGTGCCGGCGGGATGGCACGATCCGCGGTTTGCGCGCTTTCAAATTTGGGCGCATCGGAAATCTGGATTTTCAATCGCAATGGCGCACGCGCCGAAAACCTTGCCCACGCGCTGGCATCCAAGGTGCGCACCAAACTCAAGGTTTTTGAATTCGATCGATGGGCCGAAGGCGGCAAGGATGTCGGCATCGTGGTCCACGCCACCAGTGCCGGCATGAAGGGCGCGCCATCGCTCGATCTGCCTCTGGAATTCCTGCCAAACGACGCAACGGTGTTCGACGCCGTCTATAATCCGCTTCGGACCGGACTTTTGACGCGCGCCGAGGCACGCGGTCTTCGCACCGTGGATGGGCTTGGTATGCTGATGCACCAGGCCGTGCCCGCTTTCACGGCGCTTTTCGGCATTGAACCGAAAGTCACGCAAGAATTGCGCGTGACGCTGGAAGAGGAATTGCGACGTGGCCGCTGAAAAGCCTTACCTCGTCGGCCTGACCGGCTCGATCGGGATGGGCAAGAGTGAGACGGCGAAGATGTTTATCCGGCTCGGTATTCCGGTTTACGACGCCGATGCCGCCGTACAGGCTCTGTACGAAAAGGGCGGAGCAGCGGTTCCCAAGATCGCCGAAACCTTCTCCGGCTCCGTCAAGGATGGTCGCGTGGATCGGGACGCGCTGTGGGCCTTGGCAAGTTCCGATGCTTCCGTCTTCGCAAAACTCGAGGCTATCGTTCATCCCCTTGTCGCGCAGGCCCAGCAGGCCTTCGTCGCGAAGGCTCAGTCCAAAGGGGAGGAGCTTGTTGTCCTGGACATTCCGCTGCTGTTCGAAAGCGGCGGATACGCCCAAATGGACGCCGTCGTCGTAGTTTCGGCCCGGGAAGAGGTCCAGCGCGAACGGGTACTGTCGCGCGAAGGAATGACACAGGACAAAATGACCAAAATCCTCGCACGCCAGATGCCGGATGCGGAAAAGCGTGCAAAAGCAGATTTCACAGTTGAAACGGATAAGGGCCTCGATCACGCTTTCGAGCAAGTCAAAAGAATCATCGGCGAATTGAAGACCCGCCGCGGAGCATCCAAAGATGCGTGAAATCGTCCTTGATACCGAAACGACCGGACTCGACCCATCGGACGGCCATCGCGTCATCGAGATCGGCTGTGTAGAACTGATCGATCATTTTCCGACCGGGCGCAGCTATCAATGTTACCTCAACCCCGAGCGGGATGTGCCGCCCGAAGCGGAGCGCGTGCACGGGATCACCACGGCGTTCCTTACCGACAAGCCCCGCTTTGCCGAAGTTGTCGAAGCCTTCCTGGAATTCCTGGGCGACGCGCCGCTGGTCATCCACAATGCGAGTTTCGACCTGAAGTTCATCAATGCCGAGCTGGATAGGGTAAAACGCGAAGCCATCCCGATCTCTCGCGCAATCGACACGATCGAAATAGCGAAGAACAAGCTGCCGGGTGCACGCTATTCGCTCGATGAATTGTGCAAGCGCTTCGGCATCGATCTGTCGGTGCGCGAAAAACACGGCGCGCTGCTCGACGCGGAACTGACGGCGCAGGTCTATCTCGAATTGATCGGCGGCCGTCAGAAGCGTTTTTTCCTGGCGCCGGCGGACAAGACCGCCGATGCGGTCGTCGAAGAAGATCGGTCCGCGCGCCTGCGTTCTGAACCGCTATCGGCGCGCCTGACGCCGGCCGAACGCGAGGCTCACGCCGAATTCGTGGCGCACGAGCTAGGCGAAAATGCCGTGTGGTGCCGGGGTTAGGCGTCCAGGCGTCCGGAATCTCCCGTACGCATTTGCTGCATTTCGAGTGCCTTGGCGCGAAAAAGCGCAGCGAAATCGATCGGCTCGATCATCAGGGGTGGCATGCCGCCGTCGCGCACCATGTCTGCGACAATGCGCCGGGCGAAGGGAAACAGGATGTGCGGCGCTTCGATCAACAGGACCTGCTGACGGATCTCGTCAGGGATGTTCTGCAAGTGGAACAGGCCGGCATAAGCCAGCTCGAGCAAAAACGCAGGCTTGTCCTCGACCTTGGCGGACACGCGCAGTTTCAGTTCGACTTCGTAATGTTCGCGCTCAAGCTGCCGTGCCTGAAGGTCCACGCCAAGCTCGATCTGAGGCCGGGCTGTCAGATTGGCCGGGGCGCTTGGGTTTTCGAACGACAGGTCCTTGATATATTGGCCTACGACCTGAACCCGGGGGGCCTTTGCGTCCAACCCGTTCTCACTGCCCTCGCCAGGGGTCGCTGCATCGTCGCTCATTGTAATCCTTTGGAAAATTGGGCCCCGCGGGCGCTACCACGGATCGCGCGTTCCTGACAAGCACGAGGCCCCACCTGCGGCAACCATGTTTGCAGGTTTCCACTATTACCGGGATATAAGCTGGACCCTGGGGATCAGGGGCGTTAGGCTAGCCCACTGCCGCGTGCCACGATGCCGCGGAGAAAGTATCCACGACATGGCAAACTCGCAACTGCTTGATATTCTTCTGATTGCCATGGTGGCAGGCGTCATCCTGTTCCGCCTGTACACCGTATTGGGGCGGCGCACCGGGCGCCCGCCGCAGGAAAATTACCGCCTGTCGGGTAACGCCCAGACCGGCGATGAGGCTGTCCCCGTGGCCGACAGTGCCAAGGTCGCGCGCCTGGCGCCGGCCGAACGGCCTTCCGATCCGGTGGCCGGCGGACTTCTCGACATCCAGCTTGCCGATCGCGGGTTCGACAAGGATCATTTCCTGACCGGGGCGCGTGCCGCATACGAGATGATCGTAACCGGCTTCGCGAACAACGACCGCACCACGTTGCGCCCGCTTCTCAGTGACGATGTGTATGTCGCATTCGATTCGGCAATCCGCGGCCGCGAAGAGAGCGGCGAAAAAATCTCGTTCACCTTTGTCGGATTCAAGGAGGTGAAGATCGTCGGTGCTGCGCTCAAGGGGCGTAACGCCGAGGTTACCCTGTCTTTCAGCGCGCAGTTCATTTCGGCGACCACAGGGGCCGATGGGACCGTCACCGAAGGCGATGCCAAAACGGTTCGCGACGTCATCGACGTGTGGACCTTCTCGCGCGACGTGCGTCAACGCGATCCAAACTGGACGCTGATCGCGACGTCAGCCGATCTACCCTGAACTTACAGCGGTGCGATTGCGGCTTCTCGCGGCGATCTTCCTCGGGCTTCTGGCGCTTGCCTTCGCGGCAGGGTGGCTGTGGTGGGTTCTGCGTCCACCCGCCCCGGGCCCCTTGCGGCTGACAAAAGTCTCCTTCACAGAGCTTCCCGGCTGGGAAAAAAGCGATCCAAGGGCGGCACATTCCGCCCTGAAACGATCTTGTGCCGTACCGACTGCACAGCCGCGGGGCGGGGAAGGATATGCGGGCGCCGCTTCGGATTGGCAGGCAACATGTCGCGCGACTCTTGAACCCGCACCGAACGCAGTTGCAGCGCGCGCCTTCTTCGAGCGATGGTTCACGCCGGTCCTGGTCAGCGCCGGGAACGCCAAAGACGGGCTGTTCACCGGCTATTACGAGCCCGAACTGCATGCCAGCCGAACCCGGCACGGGTCATTTCAGACTGCCGTTTACGGCACACCGGACGATCTGGTGAGCGTCGATCTGGGAGCGTTCCGGCCGAATCTGCGGGGCGAAAAGATCTTCGGACGGCTAAAGGACAGAAGCCTTGTGCCTTACGCGACAAGGGCCGAGATCGATGAGAAAGGACTGCCTGGGGCGCGAATCCTGTTCTACGCCGATGACCCGATCGCCGTGTTTTTTCTGCATATCCAGGGATCCGGCAGGGTGCAGTTTGAAGACGGAGCACTGGAACGCGTCAGCTATGCAGCCCAGAACGGCCGAGAATATACGGCGATCGGCCGAACGCTGATCGGTCGCGGAGCCCTGAAGCGCGAGAATGTTTCTCTGCAAAGCATTCGCGCTTGGTTGAAGGCCAATCCGGCGGCGGCGCACCAAGTGATGGAAACGAATGCATCCTATGTCTTTTTCAAGGAAGAGCCGGTCGGCGATCCGAACTTGGGAGCAAAGGGCGCCGAGGGCGTCATGTTGACCCCAGGTGCCAGCATGGCGGTCGATTTGCGCCTGCACGCGTTGGGCGTGCCATTCTTTGTGTCCACAAGGCTGCCTGACGGCACGCCGTTGCGGGCGCTGTTTGTTGCACAGGATACCGGCGGCGCCATTCGCGGCCCTGTCCGCGGCGATCTTTTTTTCGGCTTTGGAAAAGGCAGCGAAGCGCTTGCCGGACAGATGCGGCAGCCCGGGCGCCTTTATGCACTGTTGCCGAACGACGTAGCAGCGCGCCTTGCGGCGACAACTGATTTTCCAGCGCAAACGCCATGAGCCGCCGTACTACGAAAGACGAACGCGATCTGTTTCACGCCGTCCTGTCGGGACAGGCGCTTGCGCGAAAGGTGCCGCCAGCAACCAAATCCAAACCGGCGGCAAAAGCGGTGCAGCCTGCAAAACCAACCGGCGGTGTGGATGGGCACACGGGCGAGAAGCTCCGGCGGGGCGAGCTTCGTGTGGACGCGAAGCTCGATCTGCACGGTCTGACCGAGGCGGTGGCACATCGCACGCTCCAGTCCTTCATGCTGTCGGCGCAAAGGCGAGGCGACAAGCTGCTCCTCGTGGTGACGGGGAAAGGTGCGCCGGCTGCGGACAGCGATGCTCCTTTCGATCTGGAACTCGCCGGACGCAGACGTGGCGTGCTGAAAGCGATGGTCCCGCGCTGGCTGGGCGAACCGCCGCTGGCCCGGCTGATCGCCGATGCGCGTCAGGCCCATCGCCGCCACGGCGGAGACGGCGCGCTTTATGTCTATCTGCGCAAAAAGCCCTGACGGTCAAACCAAGGCGGCTTCCGCCGCGAGCGCCTCGAGCGAGGTTTCGGGGCGCGCGCCGTAATGGGAGATGATTTCGCCCGCGGCCAGCACGCCCAATCGTCCGCAAATGCCCAGGCTCTTTCCCCTAACAAGGCCAAACAGAAAACCCGCCGCGAAGGCATCGCCGGCACCGGTGGTGTCGATCACGCGTTCCACCGGCGCCGCATCGATCACGTGGATTTCACCGCCGCCGACCACGACGCAGCCTTTTTCCGAACGCGTCAGCGCGGCAATCCCGCCCCATCTGCTGAAATGCTGCAGCACCTCGTCGAACGCCTCCACTTCGAACAGCGCTTTGGCTTCGTCCTCGTTGGCGAAAACGATGTCGAGATCGTTCTGCAGAAGTTCGACGAATTCTTCGCGATAGCGTCCGACGCAGAACGGATCAGACAGCGTGAACGCAACCCTGGTTCCCGCTTCCTTGGCGATTCTGATGGCCTTGCGCGAAGCCGACTTGGCGGACGGGCTGTCCCACAAATAGCCTTCGATATAGAGAATGTCCGCCGCGGCGATGTCGGCGTCCTTGATGTCGTCCGGGAGAAGTTCGCGGCTGGCGCCCAAATGCGTGTTCATGCTGCGCTGGCCGTCCGGCGCGACGGCGACCAGACAACAAGCGGTCGGCGGCCCGTCGCGCGCGGGTTCCGTCGCATAATGCACACCGATGTTCTTCAGTCCTTCCGCAAAGGATTCGCCCAGCCTGTCGGCCTTCACCTTGCCGATGTAAATTCCGCGGGCGCCGAGCGAGGCCAGTCCCGCCATCGTGTTGGCTGCGGACCCGCCGGCCATCTCGCGACGTTCGGTAAAGGCATGATAAAGTTGATTGGCGCGATATTCGTCGATCAGCGTCATCACACCTTTGGCGATCTTGTGGGTCAGAAGGAACGCGTCGTCGACCGGGGCGATCACGTCCACGATTGCGTTGCCCATCGCGATGACATCGAAGCTCCGCGCCATGCGGTTCCCCTGCAATCTCAATTGCGCCTATAACGGCCCATTAAAGGACGTCCGCCATGTTCGCAAGTCTGCGAAAAGCCGCAAATTCCCTGTTCGACCCTGCGTTGTCCGGCGTGCTGGTAAAGTCCCTGCTTCTCACCATCTTGCTGTATGCCGCGCTGTTCGCGGCTGTCCTCTACGGCGTGCACCATTTGCCGATGCTGGGCGCGCCGTGGGTCAATGCTCTGATCGATTTTCTGGCGCCGGTGCTGCTGATTTTGCTGGTGTTCTTTCTTGGCGCACCGGTGGCGGCTTTGTTCGTCTCTCTGTATCTGGACGGAATCGCCCGGAAAATCGAGGCCGAGTATTACCCCGCCGATCCAAGGGCCAGCGGGGCGCCGTTTGGCACCACATTTCTTGCCGGGTTGCGGCTGGCCGCCTTGGTTATTTTGGCGGATTTGGCGCTTCTGCCGGTGGATGTGGCGATCCCCGGGATCGCCGAATTGGTGACCCTTCTGGTCAATGGCTGGCTATTGGGGCGCGAATATTTCGAGCTGGTGGCGCTGCGCCATTTTTCCCGCACCGCGACCTACGCTCTTCGAAGGCGTCACGCAGGCGGCGTTTTCCTGGCCGGAATCCTCATTTCAGTTCTGACGGCTGTGCCGCTCGCCAATCTGTTCGCGCCCTTGATCGGCACGGCGTTCATGGTCCATGTGTTCAAGCGTTACGAACATGAGGACCGTCCTGCATGATCCGCCCAGCGTTGGCTGTCTGTGTTTGCATTGTGCTTGGGGCCTGCGCGAGCCGTCCGGCACCCGCCCCGACGCTGCCATTGCCGCCGCCGCCGCCTTCGGGCGAGCCGGCCGGGTTGGCCGGACTATCGGCCGCCAATCTGCGCGGAGCCCTCGGCGCGCCAGCCTTTGTTCGCAAGGAGAATGGGGCAGAGATGTGGCGCTACGACGGGGCAAACTGCCGGGCCTTTTTCTTTCTCTATCCCAGCGGCACGGAACAGACTGTCCGTCACGTCGAAACGCTGCCGCGCGGGAAAGACAGCGCGGCGGATGCTAACTGTCTCGACGCTTTGCGCGCCCACGCTTCGTGATGTTCTTTTCTTGTATTGGATTTGTCTTGTCGGTGAAGCGGCAAAGATCGCGCACGACGCAGGTCGGGCATTTGGGAGCGCGCGCCACGCACACATACCGGCCATGCAGGATCAGCCAATGGTGGGCATGGAGCAGATAGGCGTCCGGAACGACGCGCAGCAGCCCATCCTCGACCTCGCGCGGCGTCTTGCCCGGCGCCAGACCTGTGCGGTTGGCGACGCGGAATATATGGGTATCGACGGCAATCGTTTTTTCGCCGAATGCAACGTTAAGCACGACATTGGCCGTTTTTCGCCCCACGCCGGGCAGATTCTCCAACGCTTCACGCTCGCGCGGCACTTCGCCGCCGCATCGCTCCAGCAACAACTTCGACAGAGCAATGACGTTCTTTGCCTTGTTGCGGTAGAGCCCGATGGTCTTGATGTAGCTTGCTAGTCCGGCCTCTCCCAATGCGACCATTTTCGCCGGCGTATCGGCGATCTTGAATAACGGCCCCGTCGCTTTGTTGACGCCCTTGTCAGTCGCCTGTGCCGAAAGCACAACCGCGACCAGCAGCGTGTAGACGTTGACATAGGCAAGCTCGGTCTTCGGCTCCGGCATGGCGGCTTTCAGCCGCGCGAAGAAGACCGAAACCTCGGATCGTGAAAAGGGTCGCGTCATGGAACATCCAAATGTGAGCTGCCCGACCGGCAGGAATTTGATCTTGCCACAATCCAAGGGCACATGCCTGAACAAGGAAATGGCCATCATCGCCCATTTCCGACGCGCGTAATGTCCTGCCGGACCGCAAGATTCGGGTCGTGCAGTCGGGCGTATTGGTTCATCCTCGCCCCATGAGTAATATTCTCTTGATGAACCCGCAGGAAGGCACGGCGCAGTGGCGCCGCATGGGCCGCGCCATTCGTTATTTGAGCGAGCATTATCTCGAACAGCCGCGGCTCGACGACGCCGCGGCCGCGGCCGGTCTTTCGCCGTATCATTTCCAGCGCGAATTCACGCGCTATGTCGGCGTGAGCCCGAAATCCTTCGTGGCGCACCTGACGCTCGATCACGCAAAGCGCGAATTGGCAAAAGGTGCGAGCGTTCTCGATGCGGCGCTTGACGCCGGTCTGTCCGGGCCGTCCCGCCTGCATGATTTGTGCTTGAAGGTGGAAGCGATGACGCCGGGCGACTACGCCAAAGCCGGTCAGGGCGTGACGATCGAATATGGCTTTCATGCGTGCCCGTTCGGGAACGTGCTGGTGCTGGCAACCGGCAAGGGCGTCTGCGGTCTGGCTTTCGGCGACGAGGGGAAGGATGCGGACATTTTTGCCGACATGAAGGCGCGGTGGCCGAAAGCGGATTATCGTGAAAGCGTCACGCATACGGGAAAAATCGCCGCCCAGATTTTCAATCCGAAATGGAGCGGCGATGTTGTTCCACTTCACCTCATAGGGACGCCGTGGCAGATCAAGGTCTGGGAAGCGTTGCTCGCGATTCCCAGCGGCAAGCTCGTCACTTACCGGACTATCGCGGAAAAGATCGACAGTCCCAAGAGCAGTCGCGCGGTCGGCGCCGCCGTTGGTCGCAATCCGATTTCCTGGCTTATCCCCTGCCACCGCGTGTTGGGGAGCAATGGTGCGCTGACCGGCTATCACTGGGGTGTTGTGCGCAAGCGCGCGATGCTGGCGGTGGAAGCGGCAAGACTGGATCAGAGGCCCAATACGTCTGCCATGGCGTAGAGGCCGGGTTTCTTGCCTTGTCCCCAAAGCGCTGCCGCGACGGCGCCGCGCGCAAAGATCGCGCGGTCCTCCGCAATATGAGACAGCACGACACGTTCGCCTTGGCCCGCCAGAATAACCTCGTGTTCGCCCACCACCGTGCCGCCGCGCAGGCTGGCGAACCCGATCGCGCCTTCTGTACGCGGACCGGTGTGACCGTCGCGCGCGCGTATCGCATGATCGCTAAGCGCGATGCCGCGCCCTTGCGCAGCTGCCTCGCCCAGCAACAGAGCTGTGCCGGAAGGTGCATCGACCTTCCTAGCGTGATGCATCTCCACAATCTCGATATCAAAGCCGGGAAGCGCCTTTGCCGCCTGCTTCACCAAAGCCGCAAGCAAATTCACACCCAAGCTCATATTGCCCGATTTCACGATCACGGCGTGACGCGCCGCAGCTTCAATCATGGCCTCGTCGTCGGGTGAGCAGCCAGTGGTACCGATGACGTGGACGATGCGCGCCTGGGATGCGAGCGCCGCCAACTCCACTGAGACCTTCGGCACCGTGAAATCGATAATCGCCTGCGCTGCGGCGATCAGCGGCGACGCCTCATCCGTGAGCACGACACCCAAGGGCTTCAAACCAGCCAGGACGCCTGCGTCCTGCCCCAGATCGGGATGGGTTTTGGCCTCGAGCGCACCGAAAAGCGTGCAGCCTTTGGTTTCCGCAATCGCGCGGATCAACGCCCGGCCCATACGGCCAGAGGCCCCGGCAACTACGATTCGGATATCGCTCATGAAACGATCCTAACCCGGCTCGAGTCGAAGCGCATTACACTTTGGTATCGACGCCATTGCCAGGATTTGCATTCTCCTTGCGCGCCACCGTAACCATGGCGGGGCGTAGTAGCCGGTCGCCGATCATATAGCCGGTCTGCACCACGTTGACGACCGTGCCGGCGGGCCTTCCTTCGCCCGACACTTCGGCAATGGCTTGATGCAGGTTGGGATCGAACTTGGCATCGGTCGTATCGATGATTTTCACGCCGTGCTGCTCCAATGCCGCGAGCAGTTGACGCTCCGTTGCTTCGATCCCTTCGATCACGGCCCTGACTTGCGGATCTGCCATCTCGAGCAGGTACTTCGGACAGGCAGCAAGCGCCCGGCCGAAATTGTCGGCGATGGAAAGCATGTCGCGCGCGAAACTGGCGATCGCGTATTGCGACGCTTCCTGTTTCTCCCGTGCGCCGCGGCGGCGGGTGTTTTCCGCGTCCGCAAGTGCGCGCAACATCCGGTCGCGCATTTCGGCAAGTTCGGCCTGCAGCTGGGCTTCGCTCTGCTGCTCTTGTTGCGGTTCCTGAGATTGTTCGTTTTCGTCGACCATGATGTGTCCTTAAATCCGAAATTATCTAGCCGAGCAAACGGCTAATTACCTTGGCGGTATAATCGACCATCGGAATGATGCGTCCGTAGTTGAGCCGCGTTGGCCCCAGAACACCGATTACACCAACCACATGCCCCTGCGTGTTGGCGTAAGGGGCGGCAATGATCGAAGAGCCGGAAAGACTGAACAGTCTGGTTTCGGACCCGATGAAGATGCGTACGCCGTCGCCGTCTTTGGCCAGTTCCAGCAGGCGGATCAGGTCGTTCTTGCTCTCGATGTCGTCGAACAGGGTGCGAATACGCTCCAGATCGCTCTGCGCCTCCATGGTTTCGAGCAGGTGCGAGGCCCCGCGCACGATCAGAACCTTTTCTTCGTCGCCGGCCGGCATCGCCAGGGTCGCTAGACCTTCGGCGACGATTTTCGCGGTCAACGCGTCAAGCTCGGCGCGTTCGCCTTCGAGTTCGGAGAGGATTTGCGCCCGCGCCGCATCCAGCGTGCGTCCGCGCAGGCGCGCATTCATGTAATTAGAGGCTTCCGAGAGCGCCGAGACTGGCAAGCCGATCGGCGTGTCGATCAATCGGTTCTCCACCTGGCCGTCTTCGGCAACGATGACGACCAGCGTCTTGCCGGGGGCGATGCTGAGAAATTCCACATGCTTGAGCACGGTGTCCTGTTTGGCGGCAACGACGAGGCCGGCACAGCGCGACAGACCCGACAGCAGCATCGTCGCCTGGGTCAGCATGTCTTCCACGCCGCTGCCGGTTTCGCCGATGCGCGCTTCGATGGCAGCACGCTCGGTGGGCGCGAGCTCGCCGATCTGCAACAGTCCGTCAACAAACAGACGCAGCCCCCGTTCGGTGGGCACGCGCCCTGCGCTGGTATGCGGCGCGTAAAGCAGCCCCATGCCCTCCAAGTCGGCCATGATGTTGCGGATCGACGCAGGCGAAAGCGCGATCGGCAGCAACTGGGAGAGCGTGCGCGAGCCAACCGGTTCACCGAACGCCAAAAAGGCGTCCACCAGATGCCGCAACACTTCGCGTTGCCGGTCTGCCAGATTCTCGGCATTGGTCGCGGACGGGTTCATCACCAAGCCTTTGAATGCGCTAAAATTTTCCAGATACTGCCGACCCTTGTTTGGACAAGGGCCGTCTGAGCCGCTAGGTAACGAGGGATGCTTCAAACTTCAAGGGATCATGCCATGCGCAAACCCCCGCGCACAGCCGACCAGTTGCGCAGTACCAGCCTGGAACCCGGTTATGCCAAGCACGCCGAAGGCTCGTGCCTGGTCAAATATGGCGACACGCATGTTTTGGCGACGGCGAGCCTGGAAGAGACAACCCCGTCCTTCCTGCGCGGCTCAGGAAAAGGCTGGGTGACTGCGGAATACGGCATGCTGCCCCGCTCCACCCACGAACGCATGCGCCGCGAAGCGGCGGTCGGTAAACAATCGGGCCGCACCCAGGAAATCCAGCGCCTGATCGGGCGCTCCTTACGGGCCGTGGTGGACCTTTCGGCGCTCGGCGAACGCCAGATCACCATCGATTGCGACGTATTGCAGGCCGACGGTGGCACGCGCACGGCCTCGATTACCGGCGGGTTCGTGGCGCTTGCCCAATGCATCGCCTTCATGAAGAAAACCGGCATGGTGACAAAGCCCGCGCTCAAGGATCATGTTGCGGCCGTGTCGTGCGGAATCGTGGGGGGCGAAGCCGTGCTCGATCTCGATTACGATGAGGATTCCTCCGCCCAGACCGACGCGAACTTCGTGCTCACGGGTGCGGGCGGACTGGTGGAAGTCCAGGGATCGGCCGAAGGTGCCCCCTTCAGCGACGAGGAGTTTGCCCTGATGTTGAAATTCGCGCGCAAGGGCATCGGTGAACTGGTCGCGCTGCAGAAGGCCGTGCTCGCCGTATGAAACTACTGCGCGGAGAGGCGCTGCTGGTCGCCAGCCATAACCCGGGCAAGGTGCTTGAAATCGCCGATTTGCTCTCGCCTTACGGCATCGTTGTGCGCGGCGCGGCAGAGCTTGGCTTGCCCGAACCAGAGGAAACCGGGGCCAGCTTTGCCGAAAATGCAATGTTGAAAGCACGCGCGGCTGCCGTTGCGGGCGAATTGGTGGCGCTGGCCGACGATTCCGGGCTCAGCGTCACCGCACTAGGCGGCGCACCCGGTATTTATTCGGCGCGCTGGGCCGGCCCGAAGAAGAACTTCGCGCTCGCCATGGCGCGCGTCGAGCGCGAATTAAAGACGAAAAGCGCGAAAGACCTGTCCGCAAAATTCGTCTGCGCCTTGGCGTTGGCCATGCCGTCCGGCGAGATCGACCTATTCGAAGGCGAGGTACAGGGCCACCTGGTTTTCCCGCCGCGCGGCCGGAACGGATTTGGTTACGATCCGATCTTTGTCGCCGACGGGATGAAACAGACTTTTGGTGAAATCCAACCGACCCAGAAACACGCGATTAGCCACCGCGCCCGCGCCTTCGAGAAATTCGCTGCGGCCGTTCTGACACCATGAGCGGATTCGGCATTTACATTCATTGGCCGTTCTGCGCGGCCAAATGCCCGTACTGCGACTTCAATTCCCATGTTCGCGCCAGCATCGACGAAGAGGGCTGGGCGGAGGCCATCGTGCGCGAGTTGTCGTATGTTGCAGAGCTGCAGGGCGCCGACCGACCAACCGTGGAAACGATTTTCTTCGGCGGCGGCACACCCTCGTTGATGAGCGCCAAATCCATCGGAGCGGCGATCGACGCCTGCCGGCGTTTGTGGCGCAGTTCCAACGATGTCGAAATCACGCTGGAAGCCAATCCGGCCAGCGCAGACGCAACGCGCTTCGCCGATTACGCGGCTGCCGGCGTCAATCGTCTGTCGCTGGGCGTGCAGGCATTAAGCGATACCGATTTGAGATTGCTCGGCCGTCTGCACGATGTGCGAGAAGCGAAAAGCGCTTTGGCACTTGCGATGCGCACGTTTGAACGGGTCTCTCTCGATCTCATCTATGCCCGGCCCGGTCAGAGCGTGGCGGCCTGGCGCGGCGAACTAGCAGAGGCGTTGTCGTTCGGGACCGAGCATCTTTCGCTCTATCAGCTAACCATCGAACCAGCGACGCCATTCGCCACGCTTCACCGGACCGGAGCGCTGAAGATACCGGACGAAGACTTGGCCGCCGTCCTCTACGAAACGACACAGGAGCTGACCACGCGTGCGAATGTTCCGGCCTACGAGGTCTCCAATCATGCGCGCGAAAACTGCGAGTCGCGGCACAATCTGCTCTATTGGCGATACGGCGCTTATGCCGGCGTTGGTCCGGGCGCGCATGGCAGACTGGAGCTGAACGGCAAGCGCGTTGCCACAGTGGGCGAGCGCCTGCCGGAACGCTGGCGCGAAAAGGTGATGCGTGATGGCCACGGCTTCATCGAGATGACCGAAGTCGGCAAGGAGGACGGCGCGCGCGAGCACCTGCTGATGAATCTGCGTCTCGCTGAAGGGATTGACCTTGCGGCCTATCGCACACGGTGGGGCATCGTGCCTGCGCCGCAGCGCATCGCCGGGCTTGCAGCAGCCGGACTTGTTGTGAATCAGGCGGGCATGCTGAAGGCTACCCCGCGCGGCATGCTTGTGCTCAACCGCGTGATCGCAGAGCTTGCAGACTAGGATCCGCTCGACTGAAACGTCGTGGGCGCCGGACTCACCACCGCAAAGCCGTTAGGATCGACGGCCAGAACGGCAAGGCCGCGATCGATCGATCCGTCGGCATGGAAGCGGAAAATACCGTTCACGCCCGCGAAGCCGTTGGGATCGATGAGGGCGGGCAACGTGAAGCGGTGATAAGGCGTCCCCGGTGCCAAGAGCGCCGCGAGCGAAACGGCGTCATAAGCAAGCGCAGCAAGCTGTGGCGGTTCCGTTCCAAAGGTCTGACGATATTTGTCGACAAACGCCTGGTTGGCACTGGGCTGAGGCGCGGCGAACCAGCCGCCGGACAGAAGCGGTTCTCTGGTATTGGCAGGATCGTCCCAAAGCCCCGTGCCAAGATATTTCACTTTGGTGTTGTCGATGCCGTCATAAGACAGCGTCGGCGCGATCCCGCGCAGCAGCGCGCCGCCTTGGGGAATGAAGATCGCGTCGGCGTTCGACTTTGCGAGAGCGGCCGCGGGATCCATGACGGCGCCGGCGCTCGGATTGAAGCGTTCTACGTCAATCACCTTGGCGCCCGCAGCCGTTACGGAATCGCGAAAGCTCTGCGCCACGACGTCGCCATAAGCCGTCTGCGGGATCAGCGCGGCGAAGTTCTGGTGACCCTGGCTTACTGCGTAGGCGACGATGCGCTGAACCTCGTTCTGTGGCTGGAAGCTCAAGAGATAAATGCCGTTGCCCGCCACGGTGCGGTCGGTCGAGAAAGCCAGCACCGGCACGCCGTGATCGCGGGCAAGCGGTGCGATAGCGGCGACCGAGGCCGAGAACAGTGGCCCGATGATAAGCTCTGCACCTTGGTCGAGCATGGTCTGCGCTGCGGCAGTGGCGTCGGCGGGCGATCCCGTGTCGTCGCTGGTCATCAGCACGATGTCGCGATTGCCGGAATCGTAGAGCGCAAGCTCGGCGGCTTTCAGCATCGAATTGGCCAGCGCCCGGATGTTCGCCGACGAATCCGAAAACGGCAGAATGATACCCACTCGCACGGGCGTCTTGCCGGGCGCCAGATTGGGCAGCCTGAGGAATTCCGGCCGCTCGGCGGAAATCTGATGCGGTGCAGGGGGCTGCACGGGAACCGACGGGGGCAGCGGCGCCGGTGCCGGTGCCGTCGTGCAGGCGCAAAGAGCGGCTATCGAAAGCACGCCGGCAATGGCACAAAGGCGGCGGGCCGATTTGGCGATGCGGGATGACGCGGCAGACACAGACATGGAACGCTCCTTTGCACGGCGAGCCTAAGCAATCTTCTGCCGGGGGTAAATCCGGGGCAAGCGATTTGGCGCCCGGGCTTTATGTCACCGCCACCCCGATCGGCAATGCGCGCGACGTTACTTTGCGGGCGCTCGACGTGCTTAACGGCGCAGACTTGATCGCGGCCGAGGACACCCGCGTTACCTCGAAGCTCCTGGCGATCTTCGGGATTCAAAAGACCCTGACCGCGTACAACGATCATAATGCGCCCCGCGAACGCCCCAGGCTGCTGAAACGGCTGAGGGAAGGCGCACGCGTCGCCCTGGTCAGCGATGCCGGTACGCCGCTAGTCTCGGACCCCGGGTACAAACTGGTGCGGGAAGCCCTGGCCGAAGGGATTGTTGTCCATGCCATTCCCGGAGCGTCGGCCCCGCTCACGGCGCTGGCTTTGGCGGGGCTGCCGACCGATCGCTTCATTTTTGCGGGCTTTTTGGCCGCCAAATCGGGCGAACGGCGCACCACCCTTGAAGAACTGAAACCGTTGCGCGCCACACTGGTTTTCTTTGAAGCACCGCAGCGGCTCAAAGATTGCCTCGCCGATATGGCCGACATCCTCGGTCCCCGGCCTGCCGCGATCGCGCGCGAGCTCACCAAACTGCACGAAGAGGTCCGCCGCTCCGATCTGGCCAGCTTGGCGCGCGAATATGCCGACGAAGACCCACCGAAGGGCGAAGTGACGCTCGTGGTCGGTCCCGCCGAAGAAACCGCAGCCGATTTGCGGCGCGTCGATCAGGCGCTCGACAAGGCGCTTGTCTTCATGCCCGTACGCGCCGCCGTGGATCTGGTGGCCGAGATGCTGGACGCCCCGCGCCGCGAGGTTTACGCCCGCGCACTGGCGATGAAAAAAGATGCGCAAGACGAAGCGTGAAACCCGCAAACAGGCCGAGTTGCGCGGGCGGCGCAGTGAAGCGCTCGCGGCCCTCCTCCTGCGCTGCAAAGGCTATCGAATTCTGGGCCAGCGCGTGCGCACCCGGGCCGGAGAGATCGACCTTGTCGCGAAAAGCCCTGCGGGCGTCATTTGCTTCGTGGAGGTAAAGGCGCGGTTGGAAGACACGCTCGCCGCCGAAGCCATCGGGCTGCGCCAGCGCGCACGCATCGTTCGCGCCGCAGAGCTTTTTCTCGCCGGCCAAAGAGGCACGAAGGGCGTACGATTTGATGTGGTTACCGTAGTTCCCGGCCGACTTCCCCGGCATTTGCGCGATGCTTGGCGGCCGGATGCGCTGTAGAAGGGCCTTGTACAAACTTGCCCGGATGCTGATCTCTTGCACTGGCATACGAACGAAACCAAGTTTACCAAGAAAGCAATCGGGATAAGCCCATGTCATTGACCGTCGCGATCCAGATGGACCCGATCGAGCGCATCAATATCGATGCCGATTCGACATTTGCCCTGGCGCTGGAGGCACAGGTCCGCGGCCACACGCTGGTCTATTACGGACCGCGCGAACTCACCTTTCGCGAAGGAAAAGTGACGGCGCAGGCGCGCTCGCTCCAGGTGCGCGCGGTCAAAGGCGACCATTTCACGTTGGGGGCTCCATCCGTTTTCGATCTTGCCGGTGCGAATGTGATCCTGATGCGCCAGGATCCGCCGTTCGACCTGGCCTACATCACGGCCACCCATATACTGGAACGGTTGCAGCCCAAGACGCTGGTCGTCAACGATCCCGCCCATGTGCGCAATGCGCCGGAAAAATTGTTCGTCACGCTGTTCAAGGATTTGATGCCGCCGACCTTGATCACGGCCGACTTGGCGGAAATCCGCTCTTTTCGCGAGGCGCACAAGGAGATCATTCTGAAACCGCTCTACGGCAATGGCGGTGCCGGGGTCTTCCGCGTCAAGCCGGACGACGAGAATCTGGGCGCACTGCTCGAGATGTTCACCTCGTTCTATCGCGAGCCGATCATCGTGCAGCGCTACCTGCCGGATGTACGCAAGGGCGACAAGCGGATCATTCTGATCGACGGCCAGGAAGCCGGTGCGATCAATCGCGTGCCCGCGGCCGGCGAAGCGCGCTCCAATATGCATGTCGGGGGCCGGCCGGAGCCGACCACGCTGACCGCGCGCGAAAAACAGATTTGCGCCGCCATCGGTCCGGAATTGAAGAAACGCGGTCTGATCTTTGCCGGCATAGACGTGATCGGGGATTATCTGACCGAAATCAACGTCACTTCGCCCACGGGTATCCAGGAAGTGAAACGCTTCGGCGGGCCGGATGGCGCAAAGCTGATCTGGGATGCGATTGAGCGGCGGCTGAAGGGGAAAGGTTAAGCGCTCATCCCAAACCGGCTGCGATAGCGCGCGTCGATCTTGGCGAC
>Ga0265314_10002039_pt1 | contig 21396 bp, 22 predicted proteins | sample 4126metaG_FD_203106 | JGI IMG/M metagenome (GOLD analysis project Ga0265314, IMG submission 203106) | Rhizosphere microbial communities from Carex aquatilis grown in University of Washington, Seatle, WA, United States - 4-1-26 metaG | ecosystem: Host-associated > Plants > Roots > Rhizosphere >... | reverse complement strand
CAGTACACGGCGGTGGCCGTGCGCGTCGATTCGCCGCTGCGCAACGGCCAGGATTTCATCGACAGCCTGCGCAGAAACCCGGCTTCGCTCGCGGTGTCCACGCCCACCACGCTCGGCAGCACCAACCATCTGTCGTTCGCACTGGTCGCGCGCGCCGCCGGCATCGACGTGCGGAAATTGAAGGCCGTGATACTGGGTTCCGGCGCCGACGCGGCGACCGCCGTGCTGGGCGGCCACGTCGACGCGCACGTCGGCACCACCTCCTCCGTGATCAAACTGGTGGAAGCGGGTAAGCTACGGGTGCTCGCGATTGCGGCGCCGCGACGCATCGGTGCTCCCTACGAATCGACGCCCACCTGGACCGAACTCGGCTATCCGGTCGTGCTCGGGACGTGGCGCGGCATCATCGGCGCCCGCAACCTTACGCGCGAACAGATCGCGTTCTGGGACGACGTGCTGGCGAAGGCGATAAAGTCCGAGATCTGGAAGCAGGCGCTGCGCGAAAACGACTGGGAAGCGAACTATTTAGACAGCGCGGGAACAAGGAAACTATTCGACGCCGAATACGCGAAGTACCGGTCGATCCTCGCGGATCTCGGACTGATTAAGGAGAAATAATGGCGGCAAGCACGATGTACGAAAAGATCTGGGCCTCGCACCGGATCGCGGACGAAGGCGGCGAGATACTTCTTTACGTCGACCGGGCGTATATCCACGAAGGTTCTTCGCACGCGTTCACCGCGCTCGACGCGCGCGGCAGCAAGGTGATACGTCCGAAGCAGATTTTCGCGCACACCGACCACTACGTGCCGACCGCGACGCGCGCGGGCGGCGTGGAAGGGATCGCGAATCCGGAGATCCGCAACATGGTGAAGCTCCTGCAGTCCAACGCGAAGAAACACGATGTCACGCTGTTCGGCATCGACGATCCGCGCCAGGGCATATTGCATATCGTGCCGCCCGAGCAGGGCATCACGCAGCCGGGGCTCCTGATCGTCGGCGCGGATTCGCATACGGCCACGCACGGCGCGTTCGGCGCACTGGCCTTCGGCGCCGGCGCGTCGGAGGTCATGCACGTGATGACGACGCAGCGGCTGTGGCAGCGCAAATCGAATACGCTGCGCGTGACGGTGAACGGCAAGCTCGGCTTCGGCGTAAGCGCCAAGGATTTGATCCTCGCGATCATCGCGAAAATCGGCGTGTTCGGCGGCGCGGGACATGTCATCGAATACGCCGGCAGTGCGGTCACCGGTCTCACGATGGAAGGCCGCATGACCTTGTGCAATATGTCGATCGAGGCCGGCGCGCGCGCGGGCATGATTGCGCCCGACGAGACGACGTACGCGTATATGGAAGGCCGACCGTATGCGCCGAAGAAAGGTGCGGAGTGGAACAAGGCGCTCGAATTCTGGCAGTCGCTGCCGAGCGACGCAGGTGCGGCTTTCGATCGCGAGGTGACGCTCGATGGCGCGGCGATCGCGCCGATGGTGACATGGGGCACCAATCCCGAACAGGGAGGGCCGGTGACCGGCAGGGTTCCGAATGCGCGCGACATCGGCGACGACAAGCTGCGCGCGGAGTTCGAATCCTCGCTCGATTACATGGGGCTGCAATCGGGCATGCCGCTGCAGGACATCAAGGTCGACCGCGTATTCATCGGCTCGTGCACCAACGGGCGCATCGAGGATCTGCGCGCCGCGGCGCAGGTCGCGAAGCTCGGCAAAGCCGTGATTCCCGCGTGGATCGTGCCGGGATCGCAAACCGTCAAGACCCAGGCCGAAAAGGAAGGGCTCGACCGGATTTTCACGGCGGCGGGTTTCGAGTGGCGCGAGCCGGGCTGTTCGCTGTGCACGGCGATCAACGGCGATCAGTTGAAGCCCGGCGAACGTTGCGCTTCGACGTCCAACCGCAATTTCAGGGGACGGCAGGGCACGGGCGGCCGCACGCATCTTGTCAGCCCGGCGATGGCGGCGGCGGCGGCCTTGAAGGGCCGCCTGACCGATGTGCGCGAATTGTTGAAATAAGGCGAGGAGCAAAATCATGCAGCCATTTACCCAACTGACGGGAATCGCGGCGCCGATCGACGAAGCGAACATCGACACCAACCAGCTGTGCCCGACGCGCTTCAACAAGGTCCCGCGCGGACCGAAGTATCGCGAGGTGCTGTTTCACGACCGCCGTTTCAACGCCGACGGCTCGGAGAAGGAGCACTTGCTCAACGTCGAACCGTTCAAGCGCGCGCAGATCATCGTCGCGGACCGCAACTGGGGCGGCGGTTCCTCGCGCGAGAGCGCGGTCTACGCGCTGTACGAATTCGGCATCCGCTGCGTGATCGCGCCGAGCTTCGCCGACATTCATTCGAGCAACTGCGCGAAGAACGGTTTGCTGACGGTGGTGTTGCCGGACGCCGAGTGCGCCGCGATCCGCCGGCAGTTGCGCGAAAATCCGGGCGCGACGGTGAGCGTGGACCTCGCAGCGCAGACGGTCACCGATCCGGGAGGGAAGGTCCATCGCTTCGACGTTCATCCCGTGCGCAAGAAATGCCTGCTGGAAGGTCTCGACGACATTTCGCGCACCGCGCAGTACGACGGAGAATTCGCCGCGTTCGAAACGGGCTACAAAAATCAGCGGCCGTGGCTCTACGCCGACTGATGCGGGGGCAATGGCACGCTCCGTGCTTTTGATGTGCAGGTAATTTCATTAACCGCTCGTCTCCTATGCTAAATGCCGCGCTGCGCGCATTCACGGTGCGTAACTCCACAATGCAGCATCATGACGGCGCATCGCGCTCAAGTGCGCGCGTTATTGCCGCATGCGCTCTTGCGGTCGCGGCGTCCGCCGCTTGCGCGCAGCAGTATCCGGTCAAAGCGATTCGCGTGATCGCGCCGTTCGCGCCGGGCGGCGGCGCGGATTTCATGGGCCGGCTTACGGGACAACATCTGACGGAACTGATCGGGCAGACGGTTGTTGTCGAGAACCGCGTCGGCGCCGCGGGCATCATCGGCTACGACTATGGGCTCAAGGCCGCGCCGGACGGCTACACGCTCACCGTGGTGTCGACCACGTATTCGATCCTGCCGAGCCTCTACAAGCTGCCGTACGATCCGATCAAGGACATGCAGCCGGTCATCCAGTTCTCGCGCGGGCCTTACATCGTCGCCGTGCATCCGTCGCTGCCGGTGAAAAACATCAAGGAGCTGATCGCGCTCGCCAGGGCGCACCCCAATACGATCAACTACGCGTCGAGCGGAACGGGCGCCAACGTGCATCTCGTCACCGAGATGTTCACGTCGATGACCGGGACGAAGATGGTCCATATTCCGTACAAAGGCACGGGCCCCGGTGTGACGGACACGATTGCGGGCCAGACGCAGCTGGTGTTCGGCAGCATGTCGTCCGTGTTGCAATACGTGCGCGCCGGCCGGCTGCGCGCGCTCGCGGTGACGAGCGCGCAGCGCAATCCGGCGGCGCCCGAACTGCCCACCGTGATCGAGTCGGGCGTGCCGGGCTACGACACGTTCGACTGGCAGGGCATCGTCGCGCCGCGCGGCGTCCCGCGCGCGATCGTCGACCGCCTCAACCTCGAATACGGGAAAATTCTGCGCGGCAGGGAAGTGTCCGAGCGTTTATTGAAAGACGGCATCGTCGCGTCGCCGAGCACCCCGGAAGAGTTCGGCTATTTCATCGCGAACGAAATCGAAGTCGTGCGCAAGATCGTCGCCAAGGCAGGGATCAAAGTCGATTGATGGCCGCGAGGCGGCAAAATCAATCGGCGCCGACCTTCACCCTGGCCGCGATTTCGATCCAGAATGCGACGAGCCGCCGCGTTTCGGCGTCATGTTCTTCCGGCGTGCTGCCGATGACGTCGTAGCCCGCTTCGACGAGCTTCGCGTTGCCTTCGGGCGTGCGCATCACTTCGACGAACGCGTCGCGCAACATGCGACGCACGGCGAGCGGCGTGCCGGCCGGCGCATGGATGCCCCAGATGCTCGTAATATCGACGCCCGCGAGCCCGGACTCTTCGAAGGTCGGCACCGCGGGCACCGAAGGATCGCGTTTCCTGCCGGTGACCGCAATCGCGCGAATTTTGCCGGCATCGATTTGAGCGCGCGCCGAACTGATGCCGCCGAATTGCATCGTCACATGATTGCCGAGCAGGCTTTCGAGCGCCTGTCCCGAGGACTTGAACGGCACGTGAATGATGTCGACGCCGGCCGCGCGGTTGAAGAGCACACCGGCGAGATGCGTCGACGCGCCGATGCCGCCCGACGCGTAGCTGAGTGTTCCCGGGTTCGCTTTCGCATACTGGATGAGGGTCTTCACGTCTTTCGCCGCAACCGACGTGCCGACGACCAGGATCACCGGCGACTGCGCGAGCATGGTGACCCCGCTGAAATCCTTGAGCGTGTCGTAGGGAAGCTTTTTGATGATTGCGGGATTTTGATAGAACGCGTTGTCCGCAAGAAAGACCGTGTAGCCGTCGGGCGGCGCGTGCGCGGTGAGTTCGGCGCCAACGACGGCCGACGCGTCGGGATGGTTTTCGATCAGAAACGTCTGGCCGAGTTTTTTCTGCATGCCCGGCGACACGAGCCGCCCGATGATGTCAGAGCCGCCGCCCGGCGCGCGCGGCACGATCACGCGGACGAGCCTGGCAGGATAACTTTGGGCGTTGAGTTCGCCCGCCAGACCGCCCGCCAACAACGCTCCAATCGCCGTTATCGTCCCGCGTGCTGCACTGTGCACGATGCCTCCCGGTGGGAATTCAAACGAGTTTTTTGCGCCGCCATTTTTTCGGTTTGTCGCCCGGCAGCATCAGGCCGCTGGCGGATACGCCGAGATTGACCAGCGTTTTCGCCTGCTCGATCGCGCAGCGATAGCCTTCGAGCACCGGGATTTCCCAGCCCATTGCAGAGAGCCGCTTCTGCAAATGCGGTTGCATCCAGAAGGCGCCCGAGCAGCCGAGCACGATGACTTCCGCGCCGTCCTCCTCGATCGCCGCGACGGATTCCGCGATGGCCGTCTCCAGCATCGCGGAAACTTCGCCGCGCTCGACTTTCTGTTTTTCGTCCTGGATCGGCCGCTCCCTGAAATCCGGCGGACGCGGCAGCGGGAAATTGACGTTGCGCACCGACGCGCATTTGTCCTGGAACCGGTAGCGCACGACGAGATCGCACAAATGCATGTTGTGCGCTTCGGAAATATCGATCACGCTGAACCGGTTGCCGAGCATCGCCGCAATGTGCAGTTGCGCGCTGAAACACGCGGTGACCGGAACGCCGTAGCGGCGGCCGATTTCGCGCGCTTCCGGAAAGCCCGGATCGCCGCCGCCCAGCAGCACGATGGCGTTGTACTTGCCGCTTTCGCATGCAGTCTTGACGATCGGCAGCCGGCTCACGCCGACGATCGCGAATTCCTCGCGCGTTTCCACCGGCCAGTTGCCGTGCGGGTCCGTCGCGCCGGGATGAACTTCCCACGCGACGTCGTCGAGCAGGTGCGCGAAATCGGGGTAATTCATCAGCTGGGATTCCTTCGCACCCTGCATCGGCCGCAACTGGTATTTCGTGTTGCCCGACAGGTGGAACGCCTGGATCAGCAGGAACCGGAACTTGTGTTCATCTTGCGCCATGGGGGCTCAGTCTTGTTGTAGATCATTTCGAGTGCCGCGGAGATGCCCGGGGAAGTTTACTTTATCCACAATTCGGCGGGTGGTTGACCTATATCAAACGCAAACCGGCGACAGGGTGAGATATTCACTGCGCACCTTGGCTCCCTCCGAGAGTGCGTTTCTTCTTAGTCCCGAATTTTATTCGGGACTTTTTTTGCACATTTTTCGCCGCGCGTTGATCCGACCCGCATTGCCGGGCCTGCGCTGGCGGTTTGTTGCGCTATTTGCAACACTGCCGGCGGTCCGTCCGGGAAAAATCTATCGTTTTGTTAGATTTTAAAAAAATAATTCTACGTGTGCAGTTGCCGCCCGAATTATTCGTTTAGGATATTTCTCAGCGGATGATTTTCAGCGTGCGACGCCTCGCCGGGCGCACGACCCATCGCCATTAGAAGAATAACGGAACGGACATGCCCACGCGATACTGCACACACATGAACCGGCGCCAGGCTGAGGGCATCGGCAGCCAGGCGCGCGCCGCGCTGGTCTCGATCACCGACGTGAATACCGGGCCGGCCAATATTCAGCCGGCGGCATGGGCTGATGTGCTGCGTCTGCAATTCAGCGACCTGCCGCACGATCTGCAGGAACATCGCGGTGCGGGATACGTGCCGCCGCAGCGCAATCATGCGCGGCAGATTGCGACTTTTATCCGCACTCACCTGGACCGCAGCATTTACGTGCATTGCGAAGCGGGCATCAGCCGCAGCGCGGCCGTCTGCCAGGTGCTGGTCGAAATGGGCTGGAAATACCTGAAGCCGCACGAACTGGGGTTGACCGGCGCAAACCCGTTATTGCTGAGGTTGCTCCGCGAGGAATTGCTGGTTTCGCCAGCCAAAACCGGTCCGGCCGGAGGCCGGCGGTCCGATCGAAAAACGCCGGCATCGGAAAGCTCGGCCGTTGATAATAAAATAGAAAATAACACGTAAGCGCCTGCTTACATGGCTTGTGAGACCGGTTGTACCAATTCCAGTCAAATACACGAATAAGAACGATCATCATTAATAGTCCTGTCTACCGGAGCTTGTGATGTGTCGTTTTGCCTGGCTGGCACAACTTCTGGATGTCCGCGCGTGGCGCCGCGCTGGGCCTCGTCCTCTATTTCGGCATGCTGAGACCCAGGTCGAGTACGAGTTTTAGTTTGCGGCCGCCATGCGCGGCTTCTGCCGCTGCCAGCCAGGCTCCATGATCGTCGTGCGCCAGTTCGTGCGGCGCTCGTTGGCCGGATAGTCGCCGGTCGCGCAGTGGATCGAGCAGCGGTTGTCCCATACCACGACGTCGCCCGCCTGCCACTTGTGGCGGTAATCGCCATCCATGCTGCCGGTGAGGCGCGCGAGCTCCGCGATCAGCGCGTCGCTCTCCGCCTGGTCGACGCCGAGGATGCTGATGATCTGCCCGTCGTTGAAGTAGAGCGACTTGCGGCCGGTCTCGGGATGCACCTGCACGAGCGGATGCACGGCGGCGGGACGTCCGCGCTCGGCATCTTCCATCCGCTCCTGCTGGCGCTTCAAGCGACCGCCGTAGACGTAGGTCGCCGACAGGCACGCGAGTTTTTGTTTGAGCGCGGAAGGCAGCGCGTCGTACGCGGCGTACGAATTCGCGAACAGCGTATCGCCGCCGGTGCTCGGCACGTTCACCGAGTACATGCCGGTTGCCTTGGCCGTCACGTAGTCGTAGCTCGTGTCGGTGTGCCACACGTTGCCGATTTTCACCAGCAGCGGCACCGCGGATTTTTCTTCCACGCCGCTGCGCGTATCGAGCATGCGGTTGTCCATCAGCAGAATGTGCGGGTAGCGCGGATGCTGCGCTTTCTTCGTGATGTGCACCTTGAGCTCGCCGAAGCGCGCGCTGAAATCGAGAAATTCCTGCTCGCTGAGCTGCTGGCCGCGCACGACGATCACGATGTGGTCGAGGAAAGCCTGATAAACCGCGCGGAACGCGGCGTCGTCGAGATTGCGCACGTCGATACCCGCGATTTCCGCGCCGATTTTCGGCGATGCACGTCGCACTTCCAGCATGGAAAAATCTCCTTCGGCTAAACCATACCACAGCGCGCCGCCGCGCCGGTCATTCGGCTTTCACGCCGGCAACGCGGATCACCTTGCCCCATTTATCGATCTCGCTCTTGAGATAAGCGCCCATTGCCTCGGGCGTGCACGGATTGGGGTCGAGCCCGAGCCCGGAAAAACGCGCGATCAACTCGGGGCTTGCAACGGCGCGCGCAATTTCGCGGCTCAATTTCAGCACCAGCGCGCGCGGCGTTTTCGCCGGCGCGACGATGCCGTACCAGGTGACAACTTCGAAACCCGGATAAGTTTCGGCGAGCGTCGGCGTATTCGGGATCAGCGGCGAGCGCGCCGTCGCGCCGGTGGCGAGCAGATTGATGCGGCCCGCGTTTACATGCGGCAATGCGGTGGCCATGCTGTTGAACAAAATCTGGATTTGTCCCGCGGCGAGATCGGCGGCGGCCGGCAGCGCGCCCTTGTAGGGTATATGCCGGATATCGATGCCGGCGAGCATTTTGAGCTGCTCGGCGCCGAGGTGTGCGGTGCTGCCGGTGCCGGCGGAACCGAAGTTGTAGCGCCCCGGATTCGCTTTTGCCGCGGCGACCAATTCCTGCACCGACTTCGCCGGCAGCGACGGATGCGTGACCAGCACGAACGGCGCCATCACGACGATGCTGACCGGCGCGAAATCGCGCAGCGGTTCATAGCCGATGCGTTGCTGCAGTTGCGGTGCGATCACCATCGACGAGCCGGAACCGAGCAGCAGCGTGTAGCCGTCGGGCGCGGCGTGCGCGACCATTTCCGCACCGATGGTTCCACCCGCACCGGTGCGCGAATCGACCACGACCTGCTGGCCCCACGCGTCGGTGAATTTCTGGCCGACGAGCCGCGCCGTGAGTTCGGCCGGTCCGCCGGCAGTCGTCGTGTTGATGATGCGGATCGGTTTGGCGGGGTAAGTTTGCGCCGCGCACGGCGTCGCGAGCGCGCATAGCGCGATGACGTACGGATGCAACGCGCGCGGCATTTTATTCGGCGCGTATGTTGGCTTCGCGCGCCACGCGCTTCCACATCGCGACGTTGTCGGCGAGCAGCGCGCCGAATTGCTCCGGCGTCCACGGCGTGACCTCGGCGCCTTCGGTCGCGAGTTGCTTCGCCGCCTCGGGATCCGACAATATCGTGTTGAACTCGGCGTTGAGCCGGTTGACGATGGGCGCCGGTGTGCCGGCCGGCGCAACGATGCCCCACCACACCGTGAACTCGTAGCCCGGCGCGCCGCTTTCGTTCAGCGTCGGCAAATCGGGCAGCAGGGGCGAGCGCGCGGTGCTGCCGACGGCGAGCGGGCGCAGCCGGCCGGCGCGGATGTACGGCAGCGCGAGCGGCAGCGTCGAGAACATCATGTCCACTTCGCCCGCCATCACGGCGACGACCGCCGGCCCGCCGCCCTTGAAGGGCACGTGCGTAATGTCGATGCCCGCGGCGCGCTTGAACATTTCGCCGCCGAAATGATGCATGCCGGCGACGCCGGTCGAGGCGTAGTTGATCTGTTTCGGTTTCGCTTTCGCGAGCGCGATGAAATCCTGGATCGTGCGCACCGGCAGCGCCGGGTTGACCACCAGCACGTTGGTGCCGCGGCCGAGAATCGATACGGGCGTGAACGACTTGAGCGTGTCGTAGGGAAGCTTGGTGATTGCTTCGTTCATCGAGTGCGTGAGCGACGTGAACAGGAGCGTGTAACCATCGGGTGCCGCGCGCGCCACGATGTCGGTGCCGATGATGCCGCTCGCGCCGCCGCGGTTGTCGATCACGATTTGCTGGCCGAGCCGCGGCGTCAGGCGCGCGCTGAAAAATCGCGCGATGACGTCGTTGCCGCCGCCGGCCGGAAACGCGACGATGATGCGGACCGGTCGCGCCGGATACGGTTGCGCGACGGCGCCCGCGCACGCCGCGCACAACCAGCCGGCCAGCGCTGCGCGCAGCATGCCGCTGCGAACCAAGGGGTTCACGTGAACGAGCGACGCCATTTTTATTCTCCCTCCGGGTCTTTGCAGAATATGGCGCAAAAACCGGCGCGTGTCGAGCGCGCCGCCGGGGAAAACTGCGAAGGCAAAAACGGCTGCGCGCCGCCGCTCCGCCCGGCAATGCGGCGTGACGCGCGGAGGCGACTGCCAGCCGGCGGTCAGGTCAGGTTAACTTCCCATCAGCAGCGGTACGCCGATCAGCAACAGCGCGCCGAGGAAGATGATGCCGAAGATTGCGCCGAGACGCCAGAAATGCGCGGGCGGGATGTAGCCGCTGTTGTAGTAGGGCAATGCGGCGCCCGTCGCATACGGCGTGATGACGCCCATGATGCCGGTCGTCATCGCCAGCGCGAGCGCGAGTTTGTCGGCGGGAACGCCGGGGATGCCGATGCCGACCGCCAACATGATCGGCATCATCGCCGACGTGTGCGCGGTGAGGCTGGCGAACATGTAGTGGGCGAAGAAGTATACCGACACGAGCACGAGCACCACCGCGGTGGGCGAAAAGCCGCCGACATTCGCGGCGACAAACTCCGCGAACCACTTGATGAAACCGGCTTTCGCGAGCCCGTCGGCCATCGTCACGAGAGTCGCCAGCAGCACGATGGTGGTCCATGCCGAGTGGTGCTTCGCCATGTCGCCCCACGTAATCACGCGGAAGATCAGCATGAGCGAGATGACGACGAACGCGGCGGTTGCGGCGTCGACGTAATCGCCGCCGAACACCCACAGCAGGATCGCCATCAGCACGAGCACCGCCAGGATGATTTCCCTGGTCGATATCCGTCCCATTTTTTCGAGCTCGCCGTTGGCCCATGCCGGCACCTCGGTGCTGCGCTTGATTTCCGGCGGATAGAACAGCCAGCCGAGCAGCGGCAGCGCCAGCAGCAGCGGCAGCGCCCACGGCAGGGTCGCCATCATCCACTGACGGTAAGTGATTTCGACGTGCACGATTTTCTTGATGAACTCGAGCGCGAGAAAGTTCGGCGCGCACGCCGTCATGAAGAGCGAACTGGTGACGCAGCCCGCGGCAAACGTGGTCCACATTACGTAACCGCCGATCTTGCGCGCGGACGGATCGTTGGGTTTCGAATCGTAGAGCAGCGGCAGATTGATGACGACGGGGAATATCGTGCCTGCGCTGCGCGCGGTATTGGACGGCGTGAACGGCGCGAGTATCGTATCCGCGATCGTCGTCGCATAGCCGAGCATCAGCGTGCTTTTGCCAAGCGCGCGCACCAGCAGGAGCGCGATGCGGCGCCCGAGCCCCGTTTTCGCGTACCCCAGCGCGAACATGAACGCCCCGCCCACCAGCCAAACCGTGCTGCTGGCGAAACCCGCGAGCGCCCACTTGATCGCCTCGCCTGCAACTTTGAAGCCCGGCTTGGCGACCTCGGCGGGGCTGAACAGCACCTGCCCTGCGAGTACCGCGACGAGCGTGATACCGATGATGCCAACGGCGGGATTCGGCAGCGGTTCGGTCACCAGCGCAGCGATGACGCCCGAGAAAATCGCAAAGTAATACCACGCGTGCTGGGCGAGGCCCTGAGGCGCAGGCAGCAGCGCGATGATGATCGTAACGGCGAACGGCAACGCGATCCGCCACCATTCGACGCCATGCGGGACTTCCTGTTCGGGTGCGACGGGTTTCGCGGTTTCAGCCATGATTCACCTCTGCCTGGTATGCGGCGCGGATGTCGCGCGCGTGATGCTGAAATTATTGATGATCCGTGAGGGGGCCTATTGACTCAGGTCAATTCCTTCGAAGATGCGGACACGCGATTCGCATAACACCCCTGAAAACGCGGGCTTGAGTTCGCGTCGCGGTCGGCGCCCCTGCAGGTTTGCAGCGGCTGAGGCATACTTGCATGGAAATTTGATTGCACGGCCGCGCACGATCCGGGCCACATCGGGGTGCGCGCGAGTCATACGGGAGGGGGCCGCATCGATGGCATCACGGTGGTTGCCGCATTTGCTTGCATTGCTGTTCCCTCTGACGGGATCGGCGGTGCACGCCCAGGACTATCCCGCGAAGCCGGTGCGCCTGATCGTGCCGGTCGCGCCGGGCGGCGGCACGGATATTCTCGGCCGGTTGATCGCGAGAAAGCTCGGCGAGTTGTTTGGCCAGCAGATCGTGGTCGATAACCGGCCGGGCGCGGGGACGGTGATCGGCTCCGACCTGCTCGCGAAATCGCCGCCCGATGGCTACACCTTGAGCGTGCAGATCAACGCGCTTGCCGCGAACCACACCCTTTACGCGAAGCTGCCGTACGACACGTTGAAGGACTTCGCCCCCGTGATTCTGGTGGCCTCGACACCCAATGTGCTCGTAGTGCATCCGTCGCTACCGGTGAAATCGGTCGGCGAATTCGTGGCATTGGCGCGCGCGCGGCCCGACCAGATCGCGTATGCGTCCACCGGTGCCGGCGGCGCCGCATATCTGGCGACCGAATTGCTGAAACTCAAAACCGGCATCAGGATGATCCACGTTCCGTATAAAGGCACCGCGCCCGCGCTGAACGCGCTCATTTCGGGCGAAACGCAGGCGATGGTAGCGGCGCTGCCCGGCACGCTCGCATTCATTCAGGCGGGCCGCGTGCGCGCGCTGGCCGTGACGGGCGCGCAACGTGCGCCGGCGACGCCGGAACTGTCGACCATGATGGAAGCCGGCATACCCGGCTACGAGTTTTCGACGTGGTACGGCTTGTTCGCGCCGGCCGGCACGCCGCGTGAAATCGTTGCGAAACTGAATGCGGCGGCGGCGAAGATGCTCGCGCAGCCCGATTTCAAGGCGCAGTTGGCGCGCGACGGTCTCGATCCCGCCGGCGGGACGCCGGAATGGTTCGACACTTATTTTCGCGCCGAAGTCGACAAACTCGGCGCGGTGATCCGCGCGGCGGGCGTCAAGCCCGAATGATGCTCAATCATTAAAAAACATCTTTCCTTTATCGCGTGCCAACCGGGACCACATCATGAACATAACGAAATCGCAGAACGTCATCGGCGCCGAGATCAGCGACGTCGACCTCGCCAAACCATTGTCCGACGCCGACTTCGGCCGCGTCGAGGCCGCGTTCAACGCGCACGGCGTGATCTCATTTCCGCAGCAGCAGCTCGACGAGCCGCAACTGGTGGCATTTGCCAAGCGCTTTGGTGACGTGGAGAAGATATTTCTGACGCATTACGCTCACCCGAAGTATCCGGAAATCATGTTCGTGTCCAACATCAAGGAGAACGGCCGCGACATCGGCCACGCGGATGCGGGCAGCGTGTGGCATACCGACATGTCGTACACGGCGCGGCCGCCGCGCGCGACGCTCCTCTACGCGCTCGAAGTGCCGATGGAAAATGGCGTGGCGCTGGGCGACACGCATTTTTCGAGCGCCGCCGCCGCTTACGACAGCCTGCCGGAAGAAATGAAGCGCAGGATCGCCAACCTGCGCGCGATCCACCAGGTCGCGGGCCGGCGCGCGCGCACCGGCACGGGCCAGGCCGATCAGGCGCTGCGCCGCGAGCAGCCCGCGGTCGTGCATCCGGTCGTGCGCGTGCATCCGTTTACGGGCCGCAAGTGCCTCTACGTGAGCAAAGGCGAATGCGAAGGGATAGAAGGCATGCCGACCGGCGAAGCGCTGGCACTTATCGACGAACTCGCCGGGCATACGGTCGACGCCCGCTTCCATCATACGCATCGCTGGCGCGTGCGAGATGTGCTGATGTGGGATAACTGCACGGTGCAGCACCTCGCGTCTTTCGACTACAAATGGCCGCAGCATCGCCGCCTCATGCACCGGGTGACGGTGGGCGGCAGCGCGCCGAAGTGAGGATAAAGCGCCGCGCGAGTCCGCGCTATGTCGCCGAATTACGTTAAGGCAGGAAAGCGGCCGCTTAGAGCTTGTTGTTGCGCGCCAGATAGTCGCGGCCCTCGACGGTTGCGCGGTAAAAGGCGCCGTCGCTGGCGGCATGGCTTTGAGTTATGTATCGCTTGCCGAGCAGAACGTCGATATGGCGGTCCCCGACCTCCGCGGTCAGCCCCAGGCTCTTGATGATGCTGTCCTTGCGCATTTCGGTGTTGGCAATGGTGATAAGTATCTTCTCCGTGATTTCCGATACGGAGTCCTCCCCGTGCTCGATCTCCCGCTTGAGAATTTCGAGCTCGCGCCTGGCGGGATCAACTTCAGCCTGAAGTTTCGAGTTCTCCGCTTCAACCCGCTGTTCGCTCGCCTTGAGGTCGTCGAATTCCCGGTCGAGAGCCAGCACCTGGTTTTTCTTGTCGAGGGGCAACGCAACGCCCCGCAGCGTATCAGCTAGTTTTCCCATGGCGCATCCTTTTCAGTGTTGCTCGCGCGAACGGACGCATTTCGCGTCCGCCCCCGGCGACTGCCGCAGCCGGCAGAATATCGGCCAAGACATCTGCCGCAATCGGCGCGTCTAGTAGTTTTTATGTTCTTTCGCTTCGTCCTTGATCGCTTTGCCGCCCTGCTGGATATCGGTGCCCGCACCTTCGATGGTGTTGCAACCGGCCAGCGTGCCGAAGACACCGGCCAGAAACAGTGCTGCCAAAAGTGATGCGCCCAGTTTTTTAATCATCTTGATGCTCCTGTCATGAATGCCGCGTTGAAAGCGGCCCGCCGCGCGAGCCCGGTTCTTCCGCATTCTTTATCCGCCTTTTCAGCCGCGCGTTCCGTGCGCTGGCTAACATAAGGAAACACTTACGGTTGAGGGTCCGCCATCTCCTGTCGCTGCGGAGACGCTGCCCGGTCGCGCCGCAGCATCGACAGGAGATTCAGGCAGATCAAATGCGCGATCCGCTGCTTGTCGCGCGCCGCGGGGATGCGACGTAGTTGCCGGCAGAGCGAGCGCGCTGCCGTCAATTCCGGCGAAACTGCGCGCTTGATCACCGGAACGTCGCGCGGGATCGGACTATTCCCGAATAAATCCCGGGGTTCGTTGCTCGCGGCGGTCAGGTGTCGCATATTGCACCTCGTTTGCCCGTAATGAGCCGTGTGCCGGTTGCGCACTATGCATACGGTGCGCATCGACGGTCCGTATCGAAACAAATATTTTCCGCTTTGCGGCGCGCATTTTCGGTGTGCTGGCGTACATAGGGCGGCGGTTGCATCCTGCGGCGGCCGGCGGCGGACGGTTTCGTGTAACGCAATGTAAGTGCGATTCATACCGTTACGAACTCTTGCTAAGATGCAGTCTGAACAACAATATGGTGCGGACATTCGTTCCGTCCGCGGCCCGCAACCATGCGCCTGGCCCGTTTTTGCTGCATATTTTTGCTTGCCGTCTGCGGCAACGCGGCGGCTGCCGACCTTTATTCCGTGATCGACCGGCTACGCGCGGGCGAGGGTGGCTGCGCCGGTGCGGCAAATCTCCCGCCGCTGCGGCCGCAGGGTGCGCTCGAGCGCGCTGCGCGGGAACTCGCGCACGGCGACACGCTGGAGCATAGCGTTGCGGCAACCGGCTATCGCGCGACGCGCACGAGCTTTTTCAGCATCAGCGGCGAGGGCGTCGGCGCGCGTGCGGCGCAATTGCTCGCGGAGCGCGGCGATTGCAGGCAGCTCATGGACGGCGCGATGAGCGAGGTTGGCATTTACGTGGATGCAAACGAACTGAGAGTCGTGCTCGCGGCGCCGTTCGCGCCGGCGGTAAGGATGTCGGAGCAGGCGGCAGGGCGGCGCGTGCTCGATCTCATCAACGAGGCGCGCGCGTCACCACGCTATTGCGGCAACCGCAAATTCAACGCGGCGCGCCCGCTGCGCTGGAACGACCAGCTGGCTGCCGCTTCGGAGAGGCACGCCGAAGACATGGCGCGCAACAACTACTTCAGCCACGGCGGGCGCGACGGCTCCAATCCGGCGCAGCGCGTCGAGCGCGCGGGCTACCGTTACCGCGCCACCGGTGAAAATATCGCGGCCGGGCAAATGAAACCCGAGGACGCGGTGGCGGGCTGGATCAAAAGCCCGCCGCATTGCGCGAACCTGATGAACGGGGCGTTCACCGAAATGGGCGCCGCTTACGCGGTCAATTCCAAAAGCGAGATGGGCGTGTACTGGGCGCAGGAATTCGGTACGCCGCGCTGAACCGGTTCGCTAAGGCGCGAAGCGCGCAACGACGGGGCCGGCGCGCCGCGCGCGGGACTTGACCTTCGGCCGTATCACCGGCGCCCAGCGGCCGAGGTCCGACAGCTTTTTCCACTCCGGCGTCTCGTGCAGATTTTCCTTCGCGAGAAAATAGAGCGCCGAATAGACCAGGAAGCCGCGCTCGTTCACCGATGCATCGCGGAACCGCACGATTTCTTCCACGCCCGGCAGCTTCAGGATGTTGGGGATGTGATCGTTGTCGTAAATGTCGTTGAACTCGGCCTCGTCCGCCGGCGCGATTTCAAACGTAATCATCATGCAGTACGGCGCGGTGCCGGCCTTGATATTGGTTGCCATGAAAGTGCCATCTCCGGTGGTTGTAAACGTGTCGCGCAAAATCGAACACTAGCATGATTCGCGGCGGGTCACGACCGGCCGGCGCTGGCCAGTGCCCGCCGCAGCGCCTATCATGGCGGCATCAAAATAAAATCCGGAAGGCGCCCATGGAACTCAAAGGTTGTGCCGCGATCGTGACCGGCGGCAGCGGGGGACTCGGTCAACGCATCTGCCGCGCGCTCGCGTCGCACGGCGTCGACATCGTCGTGAACTACGCCGAGTCGGAGGCGAAGGCCAAAAGCGTAGCCGAGGACATGATCAAGCTGGGCGTGCGTTCGGTGGCGTTGTGCGCGGATGTCACCGATCCGCATGCGGTCGAGCGCATGGTCGAAGAGGCGCAGGCCGCGTTCGGCCGCATCGATATTCTCGTGAACGACGCCGCATTCAACAAGACAATCGCGTTTTCCGATCTCGATGGCATGACGCACGAGCTGTGGAGCCGCATCATGGACATCAATCTCACCGGCACTTTCAACTGCATCAAGGCGGTCGCGCCGCTGATGAAGGTGCAGGGGCAGGGGCGCATCGTCAACATCTCCTCGGGCGCGGGGGTGGCGCCGCGCGGCAGCAGCATCGCCTATGCCGTGTCGAAGGCCGGCATGATTCATCTCACCAAATGCATGGCCGTGGCGTTGGCGCCCGCGGTGACGGTGAACTGCGTTGCGCCCGGTTACATGGAAGGCACGCGCGCGACCGCCAACCGTCCCAGGGAATATCAGGCGACGGTGGCCGACATGACGTTGCTGCGCCACCCGGTAAGCAAGGACGACGTCGCCGAGCAACTCGTGACGTTCTGCCGCAGCGACAGCATGACGGGACAGACGGTGGTGATGGATTGCGGAAGGTTTTAAAGAACGCCGCGGGCTCATCCTATACAATGCGTGCCGGCATTCATTCCAAACAGGCCGGCCATGAAATTCGCAATCGTATCCAGCATCGTCGTTTTCGCCGCGGCGCTCGTCGCGCCGGCAGGCGCGCAGAATTATCCGGCCAAACCGATCCGCATCGTGATCGCGCAGGCACCGGGCAGCGCGACGGACGTGATCAGCCGCATCGTCGGCAACCGCCTGGGCGAAGCCCTCGGCCAGTCGATGGTGGTCGATGCGCGGCCGGGTGCGGGCGGCGTGCTCGGCACCGAGATCGCGGCGCATTCGCCGCCCGATGGCTACACCCTTTTCATGGGCAACAATTCAACGCACGGCTCCAACCCCGCGCTCTACGCGAAGCTGCCGTACGACGCGGTGAAGGATTTTTCGCCGGTCATATTCGTGGCGGCGACGCCCTACGTGCTGAACGTGCATCCGTCGCTGCCGGTGACGACCCTGAAGGAGTTGATCGCGTTTGCCAAGGCGCGGCCGGGCCAGCTCAACTACGCCTCCGCCGGCAATGGCAGCACCCACCATTTCTGCGGGGAACTTTTGAAGTCGCTGGCCGGCATCGACATCGTGCACGTGCCATACAAGGGTTCGACACCCGCACTGGGTGCGCTGGTCGGCGGCGAAGTGTCGATGATGTTTTCGAACGTCGCCGATACGCAGCCCTACATCAAGAGCGGCCGCATGCGCCCGCTGGCGGTGACTTCGACGAAACGCGCGCCGCCGCTGCCCGACGTGCCGACGATGGCGGAAGCGGGGCTCAAAGATTTTCAGGTGCTGTCGTGGTTCGGCTTGCTGGCGCCCGCCGGCACACCTGCCGCCATCATCACTCGCGTGAATAGCGAGACGGTCAAGGTTCTGTTGCGGCCGGACGTCAAAGCCGCGCTCGCCGCGCAGGGACTGGAAGTGATTTCCGGTGCACCCGACCAGTTCGCCACTCACATCAAGAGCGAAATCGCGCGCATGACGAAAATCGCCGCGACCGCCGGCATCAAGGCCGACTAGACGGTCGTCGATTCAGCGCGAGAGAAGCGCGCGCGGATGAGGCGGCGCGTTATCTGCGCCCTCGATGACGGGCGTGCCTTTGCATTGCGTGCGATGCATGATGCGCCGCGAGTCCGGATCGAACGCGTCGCGCCGATGCATCGCGCACCGGTTGTCCCAGATAAGGATATCGCCGACCCTCCACTGGTGATGCCACGACGCTTCCGGACGCGCGGCATGCGCCCATAATGCGTCGAGCAGCGTTTCCGATTCGTCGAGCGGCAGACCGCCGACGTAAGCGTGCGGTCGCCGCCCCAGGTAAAGCGCGTTGCAGCCCGTTTCAGGATGCCTGCGCAGGATCGCATGGCTCGGGCCGGGCGTGGTTCGGATGTCTTCCTTGCCCGTATAGCCGGGCCGCAACTGGCCGCCCGACGTGTAACGCAAGTCGTGCTTGATGGTTTTGCCCTTGATCGCCGCGCGCAATTCCGCCGGCAGCGTTGCGAGCGCGAGATACATGTTCGTGAAACCGGTGTCGCCCCCCGCCGGCGGAATCTCGAGCGAGTGCAGGATGCTCGCGCTCGGCGGAATTTCGTTGAAGCAGCTGTCCGAATGCCACACCGCCTCGCCGTCGCCGAGCCCGCCGATCGCAACCCCGTTCTCGAACACATTCGAAATCACCGCGAGCTCGGGAAACTGGCGCGGTTTCTGACCGATGTGTACCGGTGCCGCCGCGGAGAGTTCGCCGAACCGCCGGCCGAACGTAAGCAGTTCGGCATCCGATAATGACTGGCCACGTATGAGCAGCACGAGATGATCGAGAAATGCGCACCGTACCGTCTCGAATTCGTCTGCATCGAGCGTCTTGACGTCGCCGCATTCCACCTGCGCGCCGATCGCGGCATTCATCGGCGTGACGGTGATGCTGCGCGCGCGTGTTGCCTGGGGTGACGTCACCATGGTGTTAGCTCCTCCGGCTTCCCGACATTATAGTGGCGGCGGCCGGTCGCCCGGGTCTGGACAAATGCGGCCCTCATGCGCATGATAGCCTGACTTTTCCGGCGCGGCTCGACGCGTGGACGGGCGAAATAACAAATCAGCCGAGGAGATTCGAAATGCGTATTGCCAGACTTGCCGCCGCGCTCGTGGTCACGCTCGGCTTGCCCGCCGCACACGCCGCGCAGACGGTGTTCCCGGATAAACCGATCCGGCTGGTGCTCGGCAGCGCGCCGGGCTCGGGCCCCGATATCGTTGCACGGGCGCTGGCCGATCGCCTGTTCGGTGCATGGGGACAGCGCATCGTCGTCGACGCGCGGCCCGGTGTTGCGGGCATCCTCAGCGCCGACCTCGTGTTGCGCACGGTGCCCGACGGCTATACGTGGATGATATTGACCTCGCAGTTGCTCGTCGCAACGTCCGTGTATCCCAACGTCAAGTTCAGCTTGAGCAAGGATTTTGCGTCGATCAGCCTGATCGGAACGGTTCCCTTCGTGCTCGTCGTCAATCCGGAAATTCCCGCCAGGTCGATACGCGAGTTGATCGACTACGCGAAAAAAACGCCGCTGCAATACGGCTCGGCCGGCACCGGCGCCTCGGAGCATCTTTCGGGGGTTTTATTCACGAGCCTGACGCGCACCGACATGTTGCACGTGCCGTACAAGGGCGTGGCCGAGGCGCTCGCCGCAACCATGGGTAAAGAAGTGCAACTCACTTACGGCGTCGTGCCGGCGGTGCTGGGCGCGGTGCAATCGGGGCGCGTGCGCGCGCTCGGCGTCACCGGCCCCAAGCGCAATGCGCTGCTGCCCGACGTGCCGCCGATTTCGGAGACGGTGCCCGGTTACCAGACTCTGGGTTGGTACAGCGTCGTTGCACCCACCGGCACGCCGGAAACGGTACTCGCGAAAGCCAGCGCCGAAATTGCCAAGGCGGTAAAAGAACCGCAATTCGGCGAACAGTTGCGCGGCCTGGGACTCGATCTCGTCGGCAGCACGCGCGCGGAACTCGACGCATTCCGGCGCGAACAAACGAAGCAGATCGGCGACATCGTCAAAGCGGCCGGCGTGACGGTGAAATAGCCGCAGTCGCCGCCGCCCGCAATGCGCCGGCCGGCGCCGTTGTGTTTGCGTCGCGGTGGTGTTCAAGCGATTTTTCCGTTATGTTTGATCCGGCCCACCCTGAAAGCGCGATCTGAAATGCTGGTATGTCCGACAACGCGGACGAAACTCCTGAGCTTTCTGCCCGAAGGCGGCGAGGTCGCAGAGATCGGGGTCGCGAACGGGGATTTTTCGCAGGACATTCTGGCGCAGACTCATCCGCGCCGGTTGCACCTGATCGATCCGTGGGAGCGCCAGGACCGCGAGGACTACGCCGCCGATCCCAGCAATGTTTCCATGGCAGACCAGGACCATCGGTTCAATGCCGTGCTTGCGCGCTTCCGTGAACAGATCGATGGCGGAATCGTCAAAGTGCACCGCGATTATTCGGCGGATGCCGCGAAGTTTTTTGGCGACGGGCAACTCGACTGGATATACGTGGACGGCATGCACACCCAAGAGGCTGCTTACGGCGATCTTGTTACCTACGCGCCCAAAATCCGGGAAGAAGGTTTTATCATCGGCCACGATTATACGAATCATGTCCAGGCGCAGGAATGGAATTTTGGCGTCGTCGCCGCGGTGAACCGCTTCGTGCTCGAGTTTGACTATGAGTTCGTGGCGGTGACGGTCGAGGGATTCCCGACGTACCTGCTTACCCGGAACCGGGAGATGGCGCGCCAGATGACGGAGCTGCTGATACGCAGCGTGCCTTATGTGGTTGAAATCCGCGATTTTCCGCGACGCAATGAGTTTCGGCACAAGTCCTTGACGTCGAAAAAAGGCACGCTCGTTTACCCGTCGTTTTAGCGTTGCCGGACCGCGCGAAGACCGGACGCAGGGATGGCCGGCGGTGCGATGCTTTCCCGGTGCGGCAGGTCCCGGGCATCCGGCCACATACTTCGCGATCCTGCTTGTGATCGCCGTGACGACCATGATCGGCGGCATGCGCGGCTCTACGCTTCAGGTGGAGCGACCGGTTCATTCGTGGCCCGCTGCCCGGGTCCCGCATCCGGCGTTGATCCAGGTCATGCAACTGCTGGCATGAGCGCGTAATATCCTCCCGTGGAATGCCGTATATCCACGGACCTGCCCCGTGCCGGAGTCAAATTGACGTATCGTGCGGTGGGCGGGGATAATTCTTTACTTAGAGTGCCTAACCTTATGAAACACGTGTGCGTTGCAGCCAGAATTGGTGATGGCAAGGCGCCCGGTGAAGGCAATAGTCGTTCTATTGCCAAGACGAGCAACGCGGCCAGCGCCGATTCTGGCT
>Ga0265314_10002038_pt1 | contig 21407 bp, 17 predicted proteins | sample 4126metaG_FD_203106 | JGI IMG/M metagenome (GOLD analysis project Ga0265314, IMG submission 203106) | Rhizosphere microbial communities from Carex aquatilis grown in University of Washington, Seatle, WA, United States - 4-1-26 metaG | ecosystem: Host-associated > Plants > Roots > Rhizosphere >... | reverse complement strand
ATCTACGTGCAGGTCCCCGAGGGACGCGCGGCGAAACAGCCCGACAAGATCGAAAAGCTCCTGCAGCGGGTGCGCACGGCCGCCGAAAACGCCGAAACGCGCGCAAGCGCGCGCTTTGCCCGCTCGACCGCTGCCGCCCCAGATTCGGATCGCGTCATCCGTCACGTGTTCCCCTCGGGCCTCAAGCTCCTCATCTTGCGCGACAGTTCGGTGCCAGTCGTCGCCTTGCGCGCGACCTGGGTCGGAGGTCTGCGCTACGAGGATGATCGTTCGAGCGGCATTTCGAACATCCTGGCGGGTTTGCTCGTGCGCGGCACCAAGACCCGCAGCGCCGAGCAGATCATGAACGAGGTCGAAGGCATGGCGGGCGCCCTATCTGGGTACTCGGGCCGCAACAGCTTGGGCGTGCAGGCGGAGTTTCTTTCCCGCTACTTCGAACGCGGCTTCGATCTGGTGGCGGATTGCATCCTCAACGCCACTTTTTCTGAGGACGAACTGGAGAAAGAGCGTCGCATCGTCCTCGACGACATCCGTGCGCAAGAGGACAACCTGGGGCAAGTGGCTTTCAAGCTCTTCCATTCGGCGATGTGGCAGAAGCATCCCTACCGGCTGGATCCCATGGGCACGGCCGAGACGGTTGCGAGTTTCACGCGCCGCAAGCTGATCACCCACTTCCGCCAGCGCTACAGCACGTCCAATCTGACCATCGCCGTGGTGGGCGACGTGGATCCCACACGGGTCAAGGCCAAAGTCGCCGCGCTCTTCGGCGCCTCGGCCGAGCAGAATCACGACAAGCCAGTCGTCCCGGTCGAACCCAATCGGGTCGAGCCGGTCCAGGTCTTCAAATTCATGGCCAAGGAACAGGCGCACCTCGTGCTCGGTTTCCAGGGTGTGGGGTTTGCCAACCAGGATCGCTTCCCGCTCGAGGTTCTCGCCTATGTTCTGTCAGGGCAAGGCGGCCGACTCTTCACCGAGATTCGCGAAAAGCGCGCCCTCGCCTACCGGGTTAGTGCATTTTCCGTCGAAGGGTTGGATCCCGGCTACTTCGCGGTCTACCTCGCGAGCAGCCCCGAAAACCTCGACGAGGCGGTCAAGGTCGTGCACCGCGAACTGCGCGAGGTGGCTGAAAAAGGCATCACTGCAGACGAGTTGGCGCGAGCGCAGCGCTACCTCGTCGGCGTACACGCCATTGGACTGCAGCGAAAAAGCGCGTTGGCCGCGGCCCTGGCCTTTCATGAGGCCTACGGACAAGGCTGGAAGTCCTATCGCCAGTACGGCGACAACGTCATGAAGGTCACGGTTGCGGATGTGGCACGGGCCGCGCGCAAATACCTAGATCCGCAGCGCGAAGTCATCGCCGTGGTCAAACCGCCCGCCGAATCGCCGGGCGTCGCACGCGCGGCAGCACGGGCCAGTCGCGCCGGTTCGCCCGTTCGCTCGGTGAACGGCTCGGGCGCAGCTCCGGCCCAGGATGGTGGCAGGGTCGAACCCGACTGGAAGTAGTGCGCGTGCCTCCCGCCCAGCAAGCAAGTCCGCGGAACCTACTGACCAGCCTCATCCTGGTTTTTCCGCTGTTCATCATCTATCAGATCGGTGTGCTGTTCACATTGCCCATGCTCAACGGGGCAGACTTCGTGACCACCTTTCTATTCGCCTCGCTGGGACTGACACTCAAGGGCTACTTGCTGTTTCTCGCCGCCGTGGTGGGCGTGTTTGCGCTCGCGCTCGCCCTGCTCAAACGCAATCAGCACTTCAACGGCAAGGTGTTCCTGCCGGTCGTCCTCGAGAGCACCATCTACTCCCTGACCATGGGCTCGGTCATCGTGCTACTGATGACAAAAGTCTTTGGCTTTCCACCGAGTCTGGCCTTGGGCCTTCCCGAGCAGGGCCTGCTTGCCCGGCTGGTGATGTCCTTGGGCGCCGGGGTGTACGAAGAAACCGTGTTTCGCCTGGGTCTGCTTGGCGGAAGCATCGCCGCCTTCGAGAAACTGCTCGGCATGAGCCGCTGGGCCGCGGTGCTCGGTGCGTTCGTTTTCTCGTCGGCGGTCTTCTCGTTCGTGCACTACCTGCCACCCACCGGCGACGCCTTCACCTTCGGGTCGTTCACCTTCCGCCTCCTGGCTGGCATCGTGTTCGGCGTGCTATTCAAGCTGCGCGGATTCGCCGTTGCGGTCTACACGCACGCCTTCTACGACATCTTCGTTCTGGTCATCCGCTGAGTAGCGTGAGTGCCGACATCTTTCCCGATGCGATCGCCGCGGGAGATCCCGTGATTCTTTTCTGAGATCTCTATTTGGACTTCTTCTTCGCCGGCTTCTTCGCAGCCGGCTTCTTGGCCACCGACTTTGGGGCCGCCGGCTTCTTGGCATCAGGAGCCTTCTTGGCAACCGGCTTCTTGGCATCAGGGGCCTTCTTGGCAACCGGCTTCTTCTCGGCGGCTTTCTTGGGCTCCGACTTCTTGTCGGCGGTTTTCTTGGCCTCCGACTTCTTCTCCTCGACAACTTTCTTCGCTGGTGCTTTGGGCGCCGGGGTCCCTTTGGGCGCCGGGATTCCCTTGGGCTCTGCAGCCGGCTTGGCGGCTTGCTTCTCGGCGACCTTTGCCGCGCCTTTGCCCCCCACCTTCACGGGTGCGGCTGTGGAAGGCAGGCCATCGTCCTCGCGGCCAACTGGGGAGCCCGGAATGTCCTTCCGGTTGTGTACGAGAATCCGCCGTGCGTCCGCAAAGGTGATCTCCACTTTGCTTTCGGAAACCACCTCCGATACGTAGCCTTTGCCAAACTTCGGGTGAAAAACGATGGCGTTCTCCCGGTAGGTATCCCGAAACTCGTAGGGCTTGGTATTCCGCTCGCCGTGCTTGGCGAAGAATTCCTCCCATGTCTGCTTCTTGAGCAGCGCTCGCTTGCGCGCAGCCACAGGCTCGGGCATGTCCTCCTCAGCCTCGCCGCGAGGCTTGCGGAAGGAGTGCACATCCCCGCAGGGATTGCATTGAACGCGCCGAATCTCGTCCTCGTATTTGGAGATGACAACGTGGGTCGTGTCGGCCTTGCACTTAGGGCAGTACGCCTCTACGTCAGACCCTACCTCGTCGACATCATCCTCGAACATGAAGTCCATGGTTGTGCCCCGGTTCTCTATGATTTCGCCTAGTAACACGTTAGCTTGGCCGCTGCAACAAATCCGCGTGTTCGTCTGGGCCAGGCTGGAGATTCAAACTCAATCAACTTCATCATACATATTTATAGTGTAATTATTACATATATTTATTGTTCACACATCAATTCAAACTTTAACAATACTCAGCATTCAACCAGACCGTGGCGCAATAGCCGTCGAAGGGTGTAAAAGAGGGTCCAATTCAAAAAATGCGCTACTTTGACGCAAGAATCATTGAGAATCGCGCGCTGGGCAACGGGTATTTTGTCCTGCGTTTGGGCGGATGTGACTCGCTGGCACAGAGCCGTCCAGGTCAGTTCATAATGCTTCGAGGCGACTGGGGACGCGATCCGTTATTGCCGCGCCCCATCTCTTTGCTCTCGGTTGCGCCGGAGGGCAGGGCAGACTTGCTGGGCAGGTCTATCGGGCGCGGCACCCGGCTATTGGAGTCGGCCTCGCCAGGAACGCGAGTCTCGGTGCTAGGCCCACTTGGCAACGGCTTCCCAGATCCCGCGCCTGACAGTCTCGATCTCCTGGTCGCGGGTGGGGTCGGCTTGCCGCCGCTCTTCATGCAAGCCGAACACGCCGCGAGGCGCGGCCTGATTGATCGGTGCGAGATCATCTATGGTGGTAGAACCTCCCGCGATTTGGTCCTGTTGGGCGAGATGCGCGGCATGGGACTTTCCACGTGCTTGGCTACGGAAGACGGCTCGGTTGGTCGCAGAGGTCGCGTGACCACCGAGCTAGAGGCGCGCATCGACCACCACCGCGCCGTCAATCGCCAGCGGAAGCTGCGCGTTTTTGCCTGCGGACCGAGGGAGATGTTGTGGGCTGTGGCTCGAATCGCGGATCCGCAAGGCATCGAATGCTACCTGTCCATGGAGGAGCAGATGGCATGCGGGATCGGCGTGTGCCTGGGCTGCGCGATCCCAGCTCGCTCGCGGCCGTTTCGCTACGCATGCAGCGACGGACCGGTGTTCCTATCCTCGGATATGGTCATCCCGCCAGCGGCTGGCAAGGCGCTAGGGAGTACGCCATGACAACAGCGTCCGTGGAGATCGGCACGACGGAGCGCCCAGCGCTGGCCATGCACTGCGGAGGCATCGACTTCCGCAACCCCGTGCTGACTGCCTCGGGCACGTTCGGCTACGGCAAGGAATTCGAAGGACTGATTCCCCTGTCTTCGCTCGGCGGCCTCGTGACCAAGGGCATCTCGCCCAATCCCCGCTTCGGCAACTCCGCGCCGCGTATCTGCGAAACCGCATCGGGGATGCTCAACTCGATCGGGCTGGAAAATGTCGGCGTGGAGGGGTTCGCTGCGGGAAAACTACCCTTTCTCCGCACCTGCGGCACCAAGGTTCTGGTCAATTTCTTCGGCACGACCTTCGACGACTACGTCGACTGCGGGGAACGGCTTGGCAAGCTGGACGGCGTCGATGGTCTGGAGATGAACGTGTCTTGCCCGAACATCAAGGCTGGCGGAATCGAGTTCGGGCGAGACCCGCAGGTGCTGGGCGACCTGGTTCGCGCTTGCCGCAAGGTCATCGCCAAGCCTCTCTGGGTCAAACTGACCCCGAATACCTCCGACATCGTGGGTTTGGCGCGCGCCTGTGCGGAACACGGAGCGGACGCGGTTTCGGTCATCAATACCATCACCGGCATGGCCATTGATGTGCGCACCCGCAGGCCTAGACTGGCGACGATCTTCGGGGGACTCTCTGGGCCCGCCATCAAGCCCATTGCCTTGCGCATGGTCTATCAAATCCACCGCGCCCGACTCGGCATCCCAATCTGCGGAATTGGTGGCATCCAGACCGGCCTCGACGCTGTCGAGTTTTTCCTCGCTGGCGCCAGCACCGTTCAGGTGGGCACGCAGAACTTCATCGACCCCGCCTCCGCCGAGCGCATCGTCCGCGAGGTTGAGGATTTCTGCCGCCAGAGCTCGGTTTCCGATCTGCGCGAACTCGTCGGAGCTATGGAAACCCAGCCGTAATTGCACGCCTTTACAAAAAATTTGCGAGTGCGAAATACGCCAGAAACCTGGGAACGCTAGTCTTCAAACACTCCTCATATCCTCTCCTCATACGAAGAGGATTGAAGATCCCTACAAGGCCGTCTACTCTTTCCGGCCGGTGCATCATGAAAAAGATCGAAGCCATTATCAAACCGTTCAAGCTCGATGACGTCAAAGACCGCCTGCGCGAAATTGGTGTGCAGGGAATGACCGTTTCCGAAGTCAAAGGCTTTGGACGAACCGGCGGCAAGAAGGAGGTCTATCGCGGGTCTGCCTACGTCGTGGACTTCGTCCCCAAGGTCAGGATTCAGATCGTGGTCAAGGACGAAATGGCCAAGGACGTGGTCGAGGCTCTCATGAGCGTTGCCCGCACTGGTCACATCGGGGACGGCAAGATATTCGTAACCCCTGTCGAGGAAGTCATCCGCATCCGAACCGGAGAACGCGGTGAGGACGCTTTGTAGAACCAACTGTCTGCAGGAAACGCATTGCGCAATAAGCGCAGAAGGGAAAGCGCACCATGTCTCCAGCCGAGGTTCTTGAGTTCGCAAAGAAGAATGGAGTCAAACTGGTCGACTTCAAGTTCGTGGATTTGCTTGGCCAGTGGCAGCACACCACGATGCCCATTCACAAACTGAGCGAGGAGACGTTCACCGAGGGCTTTAACTTCGACGGAAGCTCCATCCGCGGTTGGAAGGCGATCAACGAGTCGGACATGACCTGCATTCCCGACTCCACCACTGCTGTCATCGATCCCTTCATCAAGGAGCCCACGCTGTCGCTGATCGTGGACATCGCGGACGCCGTCACCCACCAGCCCTATGCCCGTGACCCGCGCCAGATCGCCAAGAAGGCCGAGCAGTACCTCAAGCAGACCGGCCTCGGCGATATCTCGTACTTCGGTCCCGAGCCCGAGTTCTTCATCTTCGACGAGGTTCGCTTCGGCGAGGGTCCCAACACCTCGTTCTACAAGATCGACTCGAAGGAAGGTCGCTGGAACACGGCGAACGAAGAAGAGGGCGGCAACCTCGGCTACAAGGTCGATTACAAGCGCGGCTACTTCCCGGTGTCCCCGATCGACACCCAGGTCGACATTCGCGCCGAGATGGCGCTGACTCTCGAAAAGCTGGGCATCACAGTCGAGGTCTTCCACCACGAGGTGGCGACCGCCGGTCAGGCCGAACTCTCCATGGTGTTCGGTCCCCTCGTGACCATGGCCGACCGGACTATGTGGTACAAGCACGTGGTCAAGAACGTAGCCCGCAAGTGGGGCAAGACCGCTACGTTCATGCCCAAGCCCATCTTCGGCGACAACGGCTCGGGCATGCACTGCCACCAGTCGATCTGGAAGGCCGACAAGAACCTCTTCGCTGGCGACAAGTACGCTGGTCTTTCCGAGACCGCTCTCTACTATGTCGGCGGCCTTATCAAGCACGCTCCTGCCCTCCTTGCCATCACCAACCCCGGCCTCAACAGCTACCGCCGCTTGGTACCGGGCTTTGAGGCACCGGTCAACTTGGCCTACTCCTCGCGTAACCGCTCGGCGTCGATCCGCGTGCCCGTGGCTTCTTCGCCCAAGGCCAAGCGTATCGAGTTCCGCTGCCCGGATCCGATGGCCAACCCGTACCTGGCCTTCGCGGCCATGTTGCTGGCCGGCATCGACGGCATTCAGAACAAGATCAAGCCCGGCGAACCGATGGACAAGGACATCTACGAGCTTCCACCCGAGGAGCTGCGCGACATCCCCAAGGCTCCTGGCTCGCTCGAGGAGGCGCTTGAGAATCTCAAGAAGGATCACGCCTTCTTGCTCAAGGGCGACGTTTTCACCAAGGAAGTGGTAGAGACTTGGATCACCTGGAAGGAAGAGAACGAGCTCAAGCCGTCGCGCCTCCGCCCGACCGCGTTCGAGTTCGCGCAGTACTTCGACGCGTAGTCGCGCCCAAAGATCAATCTGAGGAAAGCCCACCCTCGCCGGTGGGCTTTCCTGCGTTCGGAGCAAGAATATCCGCACGGGCACCAAGCCTACCGCGCTAAATTCGTTGCGCGGCAAGAGCGGCCTGCCCTAGAGTTGGCCTCTCCCAGCCTCACAGGCGGTAGCACGATGGCCAACCTTTCCTTCGGCGAGAGAATCGCGCAAAGCGCGTGGCGGCTAGCGCCGAAGCGGATGCTTTCCAGAATGATCGGCTGGGGGTCAAGGCGCAAGCTACCTAAGCCTATTCAAGCGTCGCTTTTGCGTTCCTATGCCAAGGCATACGGACTGAACTGTGCTGAGGCGGAGTATCCGATCGAGCACTACCCAAGCCTGCAGGCGTTCTTCACCCGCCGACTGGCATCTGGCGTGCGAAACATGCCAGCCGACGAAGACATGATCATTGCCCCCTCCGATGGCGCGGTCTGCGAGGCCGGCCTTGCGACTGCCGGAAAGCTGCTTGAGGCGAAGGGCTCGGCTTTCTCGCTGCAGGCGCTGCTAGCGGACAACGCGCTCGCAGTCCGCTTGGCTGGTGGTCCGTACGTAATCATCTACCTTTCGCCTCGCGACTACCACCGCGTACACTTTCCGGCCGGCGGCAAGGTGATTGCCTGGAGCCACATCCCAGGCAAGCTCTTCCCGGTCGGTAGCCGCAGCGTGAGGCGGGAGTGCGGACTCTTTGCGAGAAATGAACGATTCGTCACTGTCGTCGACAGTGCATTTGGACGTTACGCGGTCGTGATGGTGGCCGCGGTTGGCGTAGGGCATATCACCGCCAGCTACGATTCCGAGGTCGCCACGCATGCGGAGGGCTTTGCCAACAGCGCCGTGCGCCACAAGGCCTTTGACCCGCCCATCGTAGTCGCGCGAGGACAAGAACTAGGTATTTTCAACCTTGGGTCCACAACGATTACAATCTTCGAACCTGGCCGGGTCGAATTGAGCGAACTAATTGCAGACACACACATTAGTATGGGAACACCAGTTGGCCGTATCCCATCCAGATAGTCTCCTGGAATAGCGCTGCGTTCATGAATCGTAACGACGTCCCCCCCAGAATTCCCACCCTGGTTGCCGACGCCAGCTCGGCGAGCCCTGGTCCGCAGAACGGTGGCGACTCCCCGGTAGACCACGATCCGACGCTGAAGTGGATCATCTCAGATCTTGCCGAAGCCGAAGAGAAAACTCCACCGCCGCTTCGCATCGCCGCCAACGAACGTACGCCTCCGCTGCAGCCCGCGCCGCTTCCACGCATTCCGCCTTCCCACGAACCAGCTGCGGGAATCCGCACACCTCCGCCGCTCGCCACTGGACAACCTGCAGAAGAGAAGACGCCCCGGCCGAATGCAGCAGCCATGGCCCGCACGCCTCCACCCGAAGCGAAACCCGCGAGCCGACCGATCACTGGCGGCAAGAGCGCTTCAGGGCCTGCGTCCCTTGTCGCGACAATCCACGGCGCCACGCCCGCGGAGTTTTTCGCGGCAGATTCGACGCCACCGCCACCCAGTCCGCCAGGCGAGAAAATTGGGGCCGCGCCAGTCGGCGTTTCGTCGGATATTTCGGGCAGCGACTCCGAGTTATCGGCGGACGCGGTCGAACTCGTCCCGTCCGCCACCGAAGAGTCGGGCTCCGCATTGCGCTCCATCGCTGCCGAGGCAACCACCCAAGCCCCGCCAGCATCGTCGCCCACAGAGCCGGCCCACGACGATACCCCGCGCGACGGGGTCCATCTCGACCAGGCAGTGTCCGTGCCGGCGTCGGAATCACCGACAGAACCCCGTGAGGTGGAGCCTGACGCCATCGAAATGTTGGAATCTGCGCCACCGGAAGCACCGGCCGAACCGCGCGAGGTCGAGCCCGAAGCCGTGGAGATGTTGGAATCGGCCGAGCACCAGACCGAGCCGGGTATCGGATCGGAGACGGCAGCCTCGTCCGCACAGACGCCACCGCCAGTCCCAACTGTCCCTTCCGTGGCGTCCGAGTCGTCCGCGACGGCCATTCCTCCGACTCGTCCGACAATAATCGCGGCCGCCTTGTTCGACGAATACCAGACGCCTGCAAGTGGCGCAGACCCAATCCCAGAAGCGCTGGCCCGCCGCTCGCTTAAGAAGCGAGCAAAGCCGTGGTACGAGGAGGTTTTCGACGAGGACTTCCTACGCACCCTTCCCTTCATGACCCCCGAGCAGACCGCCCGCGAGGTCAAGTTCATTCGTGAGGCGCTTTCGACCCCGGCCGGCGGCGAAGTGCTCGACGTTGGCTGCGGATACGGCCGCCATGCCCTAGAACTGGCGCAACAAGGGCTACGATTGACCGGACTCGACCTCTCCCTGCCCATGCTCATCCGTGCCGCGGATCATGCCCAAAAGCGTGGCCTGGCGGTCAACTTCGTCCACGCTGACATGCGGGAGATGACCTACAACGGGCAATTCGACTCCGCCTACTGCATGCTGTCCTCGTTCGGCTACTTCGACGAGGAAACCAACCTGCGCGTGGCCACGGCCATCTGCCGAGCGCTCAAGCCCGGAGGCCGGTTCCTCCTCGACATCATCAACCGAGATTACATCGTCGGGGATCTTCCCAGCCGCGTGTGGTGGGAAGGCGATGGCTGCGTTGTGCTCGAAGAAGTTGATTTCAACTATCACACCAGCCGCGTTCTCATCCGACGCTCCGTCGTTTTCGGCAACGGACGCCAGAGCGAGCAAGAGATCTCATTGCGCGCCTACAGCCTTCACGAAGTCGGGAAACTGCTACGCCAAGCCGGCCTCCGAGTACTGGATGTTTCCGGAGGGTTGGCCACGAAGTCCAAGTTCTACGGCGCTGCCTCGCGGAACATCCTAGCGGTGTGCGAGCGGCCAGCCCTCTAGTCAGCCGCTCAGCGGCACCGAGCGGCCGCTGGCCGGGCTCCGAGCCACGTGAGCGCCGTCACATCACACAGGGTCCGAACTGAACAACCCGGGTCTGTCGAAGATACCAACTTCTCGATGGGACCTAAATGGGCCCCTCAATACAACCGATTACCGGGCGTAAGCATCTAAACGTAGAACGAAACACGGAGAAGACCAGGAATATCCATTCTCCCACATCGGTATATGGTGTAGGATATTCATTCAGAGTAGCGGCAACGCGGAAACGGAATGCGCTATGCATAGAGCAGTAGCCAAAATGAAGAACGCCAGGAAAACCCGTTCATCCCGAGTGGGAAGAAGGAGCAAACCTGAACGACGCGCAACGCCTGAAACAGCCGTTGCCGCACCGTTCCCCCGGCCCGCGAACGACACGGGAGTGGACATCGATTTCGCTGCGGATTCGGCGATCGACCCGGAATTCGCAGCGGCTGGCGTCCCTGACCTAGACGTCGTGGCGGAAACCCTTGCGGCGGCTGAACCGGATCTTGGGGATGATTCGTTACCGGAAGTGCTGGTAACCAATGCCGCGCTCGCCGAGTCCGAATCTGTGGCAGAGCTTCCAGAAGCTCCAGAAGAAGCTGATGACGCGGACTCAGATGAAGATCTGACCGCGGAAAGCGAAACCGACGAGGATTCCGCGCCGGCCGCGGCGGGAAGTCCCAAGTCGGACGAGCCGCAGAGTTTTCTCGCCATGTACTTTCGCGACATGGCCGAACTGTCGGTGCTCAAGCCCGAGCAGGAATTCGAGACAGCGCGGCACATCGAGGAGTTGGAACTCGATCTTTGGCAAGCCCTGCTCGGCTACGCGCCATGGGCGGGACACCTTGTCCTTACGGTCGAAACCGCGATGGCCAGTACCCTACCTGATTTCAAGCCATTTCGTGCGCTCTCTGAGCGTGTTGCACGCAAGAGCGGAAGTGGCGAGAAGAAGAAGCTGGCCAAACTGTTCGCTTCACTGTCCGCCCAAATCAAGGAACTCGACATCGATCGGGTTTTCGTCGACGCCGCGCTGACCGAGTTGCAGCGACTGAGCGGCGCCGCCCGTATGCGGCGACCTATCGAAGGGCTTGGTTTCAACACCGAGACGAAATCGTTCCAGGAATTCGCGGCCACCATCACCAAGAAGTCCGGTGTGGTCAAGCGAGCCAAGAACGAGTTCGTGAAGGCGAACCTGCGCTTGGTGGTCTCCATCGCCCGCCGATTCAACCACGGCCGCTTGCCTCTTCCTGACCTGATTCAGGAAGGGAACATCGGGCTCATGAAGGCGGTCGAACGCTACGACTACCGACGGGGATTCCGCTTCTCGACCTATGCAAGCTGGTGGATTCGCCACGCCATCAGCCGAGCCCTGGCCGACAAGGGCCGCGCGGTCAGATTGCCCGTCCACATGATCGACGCCTATCACCGCATCGCCAAGTCCGAGCGCGAATTGCAGTCGAAACTCGAACGTCCTGCGACCACCGAGGAGATTGCCTCGGTGACAGGCATCGAAGCCGAAAAACTGGAAAAGATGCGCACCTTCCTGGCCGACAATCCGGTGTCGCTGGATCGCTCGCTGTCCGAGGACGACGGACGCCGCCTCATCGACGTACTGGTGGACCCCAACGAGGCCCCGAGCCCGCCCGAACAGATGATGAGCAGCGAGACGCAGCAGGAAATGCTCAAACTGCTGAGTGTTCTCAAGCCCATCGAGGCGGACATTTTGCGCAAGCGCTTCGGTCTCATCAACGACCACGAGCGAACGCTCAAAGAAATCGGCGACGAGTACCGTCTCTCGCGCGAACGCGTCCGCCAACTGCAAGAGCAAGCCCTGGGCAAGATGCGCAAGGCGATGGCCAAGCGCGAGATACTCTAGAAACCGCCCAGCAGGGTTCCGGGTACGATGGGGTGCCCTGCCAGCAGGGCCTTGGCCGGCATTCGCTTGCGACCAGGAAGTTGAATTTCTGAGAACGCTATGGCGCCCGTGCCGCAGGCGACGGCGAGTCCTTGTGGCCGAAGTCCCAGGATCTCCCCTGGCTGGCCTTGGCCATTCACTGGCGTAGGAAGAAAGAGCTTGGCGGGCTCACCTTTGAGCAGCGCAGTCGCTCCTGGCCAAGGATCCACGCCCCGAGCTTGTGCCGATACCGTGTCGGCAGGCTGCCGAAAGTCGAGCTGCCCATTTGCCTTGGTGAGAGGGGGAGCGAGCGTCGCAGAGGCATGATCCTGTTTCTCAAGGGACACGGTACCGTCGGCAATTCGCGGCAGGGTCTCCACCAGTAGCCGGGCGCCAAGCGGCGCCAAACGTAGGGCCAAGGTGCCCGCCGTGTCGTTGGCAAAGATGGGTTCGCGTGCCAGGGCCGCTACTGGGCCGGTATCGAGCCCCTCCTCCATGCGCATGACGGCCACCCCGGTTTCGCTTTCGCCGCGAATCACGGCCCATTGAATAGGCGCCGCGCCTCGGAACTTGGGCAAGATCGAGGCGTGTACGTTCCACGGACCAAGCCTGGGCACCGCCAGGAGATCGGGGGGCAGAATCCTGCCGTACGCCACCACAACGAACAGGTCCGGCACTAAATCAGCAAGATGCCTGGCGAGCAGCCCATCGCGCAGCTTGACCGGCTGGAGAACCGGTAGGCCAAGACGACCAGCAAGGACCTTCACGGGAGGCGGGTGGAGTCTCGCCCCTCGACCAGCTGGCCGGTCGGGCTGCGTGACCACGGCCACGACATCGTGTTTCTCCGCCACGGCCGCGAGCGCGGGGACCGCAAAATCAGGGGATCCGAAAAAGACGATGCGCACGTCCCTTACCCTCGCGAAACGACAGACGGCGCAGGCGTTGCGCCACCACTGTCTGGTCCGCCATCGGCGTCCGGGCCGTGGGCTAGATTGAATTCATAGGCCGACCGGAGCGAAGGAGTGGAGAGGACGCGCAACGCCTCGTCGAGCACCTCCTGAACGGTCTCGATCTGCTGCCTAAGCTCGTGCCAGAGTGCTGGGCCCAGGGTCTCTGGCGCAACTTCCTTGCACAGGCGAGCGTGGGCCCGGCGGACATCGCCAGCGTCCGCAGATCGATCAACGCCGAGCACGCGGAAGTAGTCGCTCTCGCAGGCGAGCGCGTGGCGCGCTTGGATCCGCTCGCGGTCGATGCCGAGATCGCGCAAGCCCACGCGTACGCCGCCACGCGAGCTGCCATCCGCCTCAACCGGCCGCATGGCCCCAAAGTAGGACAAGGCAAGAGCGATCTTTTGGACCGTCAGCTCGGAAAACCCCGTGGCGCGCGCAATGTCGTCGATCGAGCGAACTCCATCGAAAAACATGGGCACGCGCATCTCCTCCCGATCGGCGACAGCTTGGGCCGTGATGTCTGCGGCGCTCGTGGAATTGTCCAGGAGAAAGACCTTTCCCTCCGCCCCCAAGCGCGCCACGACCTTGTCCGCGGCATAGCCCTTGTCGAGACCCTCGCGTACGAGAGCTGCCGGGTGGCGCAGTAGCCGCGTCCGATCGGGTCCCGCAGTCACGCCGGGATCGATCTGCCAACGACCGGCATCCCAGGAGAAAAGCGAGAGAATGATGCTTTCGTAGTGCCGGCGCACGGCCGGCAGTAGTTCGTCGCTGCGCAGAAAGCCGAGATCCACGAGCACGGCGCCAACCTTGCGTCCAGTGGCATCGACCACGCGAACCGCTTCTTCGTTCTGGCGAGCGTCGAGCGCCCCTTCGCGAACCAGCATGGCCAGCATCCTGTCCGATGTGTCGTCCGAAGCAGCCATCACGGGGAGCCCGGCTTCGAAGTAGATGGCCTTCTCGGTCGCCTCGTTGCGAATGCGAAGCCGTCCGGTCATGCCCTCGATGAACGCCCGCCCCATGAGGATTGGCAGATCCCGGTCCGCTAGGTCCCCGCCGGCCACAGGACCGTTGTCCACGAGATTGTGCAAAGCACTCGACATCTCGGCGTCGAGGATGCCGTCGATATTTTCCGCCAACCGCCCCAGCAAGCGGGTCGAATCTTCACTGCTCGGCTTCATCACAGGACACTCTGAGGATCTACGTCTACCTCAAGACGTACGCCCCGGGGAAGCGACACGCGCTGTGTTGTTCGCGTCACGGCGAGTAGTTTCCCCCGATCGCTGCTCGACAGCCAGACCTGAAAACGCGTTCGTCCGCGCAAGCGCGCGATGGGTGCCTCGGACGGCCCAAGAACGCGAACGGCTGAATCGGCGGCCGAGCGCGCACTGGCGGCCGCGGCGCTCGCGGCTTCGCGAACCCTACCCGCATCGAGACCATCCAGGCGAAACACGATCATGCGCGTATACGGCGGGTACTGGGCCTCTTCCCTGCGCGCGAGTTCGTCGCGCACGAACCCCTCGTAGTCGTGCTGCTGGAGAAAGCGAATAGCAGGGTGATCAGGGCTATAGGTCTGAACCAGGATGCGTCCTGGGCTCTCTCCGCGCCCTGCCCTGCCCGCCACCTGCTCCATGACTTGGAACGCGCGCTCGGAGGCGCGGAAGTCGGGCAAGTGGATGCCCTGGTCGGGTTGCAGAACGCCGACGAGAGTCACCCCGCCGAAGTCGTGCCCTTTGGTCACCATCTGGGTTCCGATCAGAATGTCGATCTCGCGTCGGTGAACCCGGTTGAGGAAGGCCTCCAGCTGCCCGCGCCCACCCACCGCGGTATCGCGATCGAGACGAGCCACGCGCGCCTTCGGGAAACGCTGCCGAACAAGCGTTTCCACGCGTTCGGTGCCGCTGCCCATGCCTTCGAGACTCTTGGCCTTGCACTTGGGACAGGTATCGCGGACGGGCTCGGCGCGACCACAGTAGTGGCAGAGCAACCGCCCACGCGCCCGATGCAAAGTGAGCGAGACCGCGCAATCGTTGCAGCGCAGGACATGCCCGCACGCCGTGCAGTGAACGAAAGTCGAGAAGCCGCGCCGATTGAGAAACAGGATGGATTGCTCTCCCGCCGCCAGTGCCCCATCCACGGCCAGGGCAAGTGGTGGCGAGAGAAGCCCGTCGGGCCCGAGCTGGTGCAGACGCAAGTCGATGATCTCGACCGGCGGCAAGGGCCGAAGGGCGGCCGCGGGATTCGCGCGCACGGGCAGGAGCAGGCGCGTGAATCGGCCGAGCACGACGTTGCGAAACGTTTCGAGGCAAGGTGTCGCCGACCCCAGGACTGCGAGTGCGCGACTTTGGCTGGCGCGCATCACCGCCAGATCCCGCGCGTTGTAGCGAAAGCCGTCCTCTTGCTTGAACGAACCGTCGTGCTCTTCATCCACGACCACAACGGCGAGATCGCGCACGGGCGCGAACACCGCCGAGCGCGCGCCAACGGCAATCTTGACCTCGCCTTGGCGCAATCTCCGCCAGGCAGCGGTGCGCTCGGCCGGGGGCAAACCGCTATGGAGAACAGCAACGTCGTCCCCGAAGCGCGCACGAAAGCGGGCGGCGAGTTGAGGCGTGAGCGCGATCTCGGGCACCAGCACCAGCGCACCGAGGCCACGTTTGCGCACTTCCGCGATGAGACGCAGATAGACCTCGGTCTTTCCCGAACCCGTGACCCCTTGCAAAACAAAGGTCGCGTAGCCGCGGCCGAGGGCAGCGAGCAACGCCGTGAGTGCCTCCTGCTGGCAGGCATTGAGGGTTGGCAGTGCTTCGTTGGCGATGGCGCGATCGTTCGCTGCCTCATCGGCGGCCACCTGCCGAGTTCGCTTGGCGCCACGAACCGTATCCGCGATCTCGACAAAGCCTCGCTCGACGAGAAAGTTCACGCGTTGCAGTTCCGCCGACGATGCACGCGAGATCCCGGTAAGACTGAGCGTGCGGGCTTTTTTGAGCCGAGCCAGAAACGCGCGATCTTCCGCGTCGAGCGCCATGGCCGCAAGACCCGAAGGACTGCTTTCCTCGACCGCGGCTTTGCCGGCAGGGGTGAGCGACGCTCGCCTGGACGCCGAGGCGCGCTCGCCGCTCGGCAGCGCGGCGCTCAGCACTTCACCGAGTGGAGCAAGGTAATAGCCTGCGGCCCATCGGCAAAGTTCGAGAACTGATTCGTCCAGCGCGGGTTCCGTACCCACGACCTCTAGGATTTGGCGGACATCCTTCTCAGCTTCCGAATCGCCGCCCCGGCGATGGCCGACCACAAAGCCGGTCACCGTTCTCCGGCCAAAGGGCACGACCACTTGCGATCCCAAGGCCAGCAGCCTTGACCTCAGCGTGTCCCGGTAGGTGAAGACATCGGCTAAGGGAAGTGCCACTGCCACCTCAAGCAGCGTTTCCGCACCGGGCGCATTTTCGGACGAAGAATCGGGAGGGGTCACGGCTTCCTAGTTCTCGACCACGGCCTGAACCTGCACCAGACACTTGGCAACCCGTTCGTAGAGCGCCTCTGGGATCTCGCCTTCGTCATCCACCGACACGAGGGCACGGACCAAGCCGGGATCGACAACGACTGGCACCCCCGCCGCACGAGCCGCCTCCTCAATGACTTGCGCGCGCTTGTTCGTTCCCTTCAACATCACGACGGGTGCACCAGAATCTGCGCCATCGTAGCGAATGGTCGCGGCCATGACTCCAACGTCAACGACGATGACATCCGCCTCGGCGACCTCGTCCAGTCCTCGTTCAGCCATGAATTCTTGATGGAGGCGAAGCCGCTCCGTCTTGAAAGCCGGTTCGCCCTCGCTCTCCCTGTGCTCACGCTTTACCTCGTCTCGGCTCATACGCAATGCTTTCCCGAGGCGGTGACGCTGCCAAAGAAAATCGGCGGTCCCAAGCGCCAACATCGCCAAGGTTAGACGAATAGCCAGGTGCTCGCCGAAGACGCCCATGGCGCTCAGAATCTGCATCGGGCTCGCCCCGCTAAGGGCGGCGACACCAAAGGTCGCAGGGCGGATCGACCAGAACGCGACGGCAAAGAGCATCGCCAAAGCGACGACCCCCTTGCCGGCCTCGATCGCCCGCTCGCGCCCAAGCACCCGGTCGAGCGAAGGCAGCACCCGCCTCGTGTCAGGCCGCAACGGCAGGACCGTCGCAAGCCCTCGCGTTTGCGCCACACCGGATAGGCAGGCCACGACGAACAGCGCGCCCACAGGCAGTGCCAATGTCAGCATCGCAACATTGAGGCCAGCCTTCGCGGCTGCGCCGAGGGCGTTAGACTTGCTCGCGCCCGCCATCGCCTCGCGCATGGCTTGCACCAGCCCCACCACTCCGGCGTGCGCTGTCGCGATGAGGACCAGGCATGCGGTCGCAACGGCCAGCGCGGCTGCAAGGTCGCGGCTGAAGGCGACTTGGCCCGCACGGCGCGCCTCTTGAATCCGCCGCGGCGTAGGCGATTCGGTTCTCTCTTCGGAAGACGGGTCAGCCATGGCAAGCCTGGTTCATCTGCCCGTTAGGGTCGCAGTCGAAATGCGGCTGCTAGGAGTTCGAAGGATCCGCGAAAACCGGACTGCAAGGCCACATCTACACTGGCCAAGCCTAGCAGCACGGCGCCCACGCCAAGCAGCGCCTTGAGTGGCATCCCAACGAAGTAGAGCGGAATCTGCGGCACGGCACGGCCCACGATGCCAAGCAAGAGATCGGCGAGCAGCAGCGCAACAACCGCCGGCGCACACAGTCCGATGGCCGATTCGATAAGCTTGGCCGACGCCGCTATAGCCACCATGGCCATCACGCGAGGACTGCCCAAGAATCGCTCGGGCACGCTGAGCGGAATGGCCTCGTAGCTGCGCACCAGCGCCGAGGTCACGTGGGCCAGGCCGCCGATTTCGAAGAACACGACTGCGGCCAGCAAGAGCATTAATGCCCCCAGGGGACTGCTTCTGCCTTGGCTGGTGGGGAACAACGCTTCGGCCATGCTGGCCCCGCGAAGTACGTCCGCAAATTGTCCTGCCGCCTCGGCCGCGCGGAACATGCAAGCGACGACGAACCCCATCACGACGCCCACCATCGCCTCGCGCGCAACCAGCAATCCCAAAACAATCGAGCCGCCCGCGAGATGCCCTCCGGCAAGAACTGGCAGACACAGGAACGAGAGCCCGATACCCATTGCCAAACGAATCTGCCCAGGCAAGCTCGGTCCCCCGAACGCGGGAATCGACCATGTGATGGGGATCGTTCGCGCTGCTCCGATGGCCACCAGCCCGAGGGTTTCTTTGATGTCCGCGGGGATCAGGGCGACTCCCTCCTAACGAACCATCGGAATGGCCAGAAAGAGAGCTTGCGCAAACCGCACCGCTTGAGCTCCAAGCAAGGGACCTGACGCTAGCAGGACCAAGACGACCGCGATCAACTTGGGCACGAAGGCAATGGTCGGATCCTGAATCTGCGTTGCCGCTTGGATGACACTGACCACGAATCCAACGATCAGACTGGCGAGTAGCGCCGGCGCCGACACGAGAAGAACGAGCATCAGACCTTCGCGAACCGCGTGCAACACAAGATCGGTGGTGGCGAGGCTAGACATAGCTTTCCACCAGTCCCCGCAATAGGAGTTGCCAACCATCTGCGAGCACGAAGAGCAGCAATTTGAATGGCAACGAGACCGTCGTCGGTGAAAGCATGTGCATGCCGAGGGCAAGCAAAAGATTCGAGATCACCAAGTCCACCACCAGAAACGGAATAAAGATAAGAAAGCCGATTTCGAAGGCCCGCCGCAGCTCCGAGGCGAGAAAAGCGGGAATCAGCACCATGAAGTCGCGATCCGTGATGCCCGCCCGCTCCGCGGGCGTTCGCATGCGCAAGGCCAGGGCATGGAACACGCCGCGATCCTTGCCCGAGGCGTGCTTGAGCAGGAATTCGCGCAGGGGTTCCTTGGCCTTGTCGGCCGCGATGCCGATGGCATCGAGGCTCTGGCCGCTTAGAAGCTCTGCGCTTGCACCCCGCCCAAGATCGGGTTCGACGGTGCGGAACATGCGCTCCCCGGTGGGTGCCATTACGTAGAGCGTGAGGATCAGTGCCAGCCCGGTGATGACCTGCGCGGGTGGAATGTGAGGCGCCCCGAGCGCGCTCTTCAAGATCGACAGCACGACCGCGATCTTCACGAAGCTGGTCATGAGCAAAAGAATGAAGGGCAGAATCGAGAGCGCGGACACAGCGATAAAGAACAGCACCGGCCGAGACGCCAAGCTCTGGGTCTTGTCCACGTTCGCGGCAGCAGTAGCCAAGAGCGGACTCATCGACCGCGCCTCCGCAGTACTTTGCTGAGGATGTCCCCGAAAGGCGAGACCGGCTTGTCTCCGCCAACAACCTGTGCGGGTATCGCTGTCTTGTCGATCTCGGCAAGGAGGCTCATGGGACCTTCGCCAACGCCAACAAGGAAGCAGCGGCCTCCTGTTTCGATCAAGTAGACCGAGCGACGCGGTTCCAGAAAGCAACGACCGAGAACCCGCACGCAATCGTCCGAACGGCCGACGCCTCTTCGACCCAACCAGCGCAGGACGAAGTACGCGACGAAGCAGACCAAGGCCAACGAAACAAAAGACAATCCAATGGACCCTCCCAGGCCGGGAAGGTCAGATCCTGGCGCGCCCATATGCGGGACTTACCGCCAGTGCACGCCGCCTGTCAACGGCCCACAACGTTCACTCTTTCGAAGGGCTCGGCGTTGGGGGCCTGCGATTCTCGCCAGGCCCCGAAGAGCGAGCGACTATTTTCCGCCGCTGCTGCGCCCGGACCGCTTCATCGTGGCAGCCGACTTGGCTGGAGCGCGCGCACCAGCGTCTTTCTTCGCCTTGGACGCTGTTGCGCCTGACTTGGCCCTGGACTTTGCCTTGGGTTCAGCTTGGGCCGATTCCTTGGTCGCGCCTTTGCCCTTGGCCTTGGCCTCACCGGGCTCCTTGGCTTCCTTGCCTTTGGGTTCTGGCTTGGATTCCGGCGCGTTCTCGTCCGGGATCAGCTCGAGCAGGGCCATGGGCGCCGCATCGCCAGGCCGTGGGCCGACCTTCATGATGCGCGTGTAGCCGCCGTGACGAGCAAGAAATCGCGGCCCAATCTCCTCAAAGAGTTTGAGAACGGCGTCGCGATCCCGGACCGATCGGAGGGCCATGCGCATGGCGTGCACGACTTGCGCGCGCTCTTCGTCGGTGCGCTTCTCCGGCTTTTTCGTGAGAATGGGTCCAAGCCTGCGTGCCCATGTGATGGCACGTTCGGCGAGGCGGCGAATCTCCTTGGCCTTGACCGCCGTGGTGCGAATGCGCTCATAGGTCAGCAGCGCAGCCACCATGTTGGAAAACAGCGCCTTGCGGTGGGCCGCCGGCCGGGAAAGATGAAGTCCAGCTCTCTTGTGTCGCATGTTGGCCTAGGTACTCGCTCGCTTACGTTGGTTGGAAATTCTGCCCCTGCTCGCCTTGCTATCGCGATGGTCGCAACAGACTAGGCCGTTATCTACGCCTTCTTCGGCGGGCCATCACCTGGCCAGCCTTCCAGCTTCATGCCCAAGGATAGTCCCATGCCGGCAAGGATTTCTTTGATCTCCTTGAGCGACTTTCGACCGAAGTTCTTGGTCTTGAGCATATCGGATTCGGTCTTCTGCACCAGCTCGCCAATATAGCGAATATTGGCGTTCTGCAGGCAGTTAGCCGAGCGCACCGACAGTTCCAGGTCGTCGACCGACTTCCACAGGTTCTCGTTGAGCTTCTGCTGCTCTTCGGAAACCGTGGCCTCTGGTGCCGGCTCGGCGCCCTCTTGGAAGTTGATGAAGATGGACAGCTGATCCTTGAAGATCTTGGCCGCGTAGGCGACGGCATCCTCGGGCTTCACCGTGCCATTGGTCCACACTTCCAGGGTCAAGCGGTCGTAGTCGGTCTGCTGCCCGACGCGCGCGTTGGTCACGCTGAAGTTGACCTTCTTGATTGGCGAGAAGAGCGAATCGATGGGAACCACGCCGACCGCCATGTTGGGCTGCTTGTTCCGCTCTGCCGGCACGTAGCCACGCCCGATGCCGACATCGAGCTCCATACGCACCTTGGCGCCCTTGGAGCAAGTCATGATGTGGTGGTCGGGATTGAGGATCTCGATGCCCTCGGGGCACTGAATATCCTTGGCTGTGACTTTGCCCTCACCGTCCTTGTCGATGCGAACCGTGTGCGGTTTGCCATCGTGGGAGCGGATGATGACTTCCTTCAGGTTGAGCACGATATCCGTCACATCCTCGGCGACCTCCGGCAACGAGGTGAACTCGTGCACGGCTCCCTCGATTTTCACGGAGGTGATGGCAGCGCCTTGCAGCGACGAAAGAAGCACCCTGCGAACGCCGTTGCCGATGGTGGTTCCAAAACCACGCTCGAGCGGCTCGCAAGAGAACTTCCCATAATTCGGCGTCAGCGATTCGGCGTCCACCTCAAGCTTGCGGGGCCTGATGGGGTCGCGCCAGTTCCTTGCAACAAATGCAGACGGCG
>Ga0265314_10002036_pt1 | contig 21418 bp, 13 predicted proteins | sample 4126metaG_FD_203106 | JGI IMG/M metagenome (GOLD analysis project Ga0265314, IMG submission 203106) | Rhizosphere microbial communities from Carex aquatilis grown in University of Washington, Seatle, WA, United States - 4-1-26 metaG | ecosystem: Host-associated > Plants > Roots > Rhizosphere >... | reverse complement strand
AACCGGATACCGTGTGCTGTTCTTCGTCGGCGCGCTGCTTTTCCTGATTACGTTCGTGCTGAATGCTCTGACGGATCAATTGATTTACCGGCTCAAACGCCGCTACCAGGTGAGTTAAGACATGGCCGCGCCCGCAACTGGAAACCAGGTCACCGCCGCACAGCGCTCGCAGAAAGCGCAGCAGGGCGTGTTTTTTATCTCGCTTTCGCTCGGCGCGCTGGGCGTGGTGTCGCTGATGCTGCTCGGCGTGCTCGGGTACATGCTGTACCGCGGTTCATCACGATTGTTTTATTCGCCGGTCTATGTCCTGCGCTATGCCGACGGCACCAAGGCGACGACGCAGCTCAACGAAGATGTCGAATTCGACGACGTGGAAGGCACGACGACGAATACGCGCAACGCCGTGCAGGCCGGAAAGTATTATCTGAACGCGCGCGTCGAAGCGCTGAAGTATTCGCAGGCGCCCGTTCCTCCGGAAACGATGGTCGAAGTCTGGAAGGACCACGCGGAGGAAGTCGACGACCCGTGGGCAAGCGAAGGCGAAAAAGCCGCGAAGATCAAGCGCGTGGTTCAGAAAAAAGTCGAATCGATCGCCGGCGCGCGAGACGTCCGCTACGAGCAGGACCAGAACGCTTACTTTGTCACGCTTGCCGATGGAAAAGACCGCAAATTCGAGAGCACGGTCAACCTGCAATTCCGCCAGGGCACTGCGCTGATTAATTTCCGCACGCTGATCACGCGCTATCTGCAGGACAAACCCGAGATCGCGAAAGAGCGCGACGCGCTCGTCGCAGCGGAACTGGCCAAGGCCAGCGGCAAGGGCTACACCATCGATCCGCGCTGGAAGGCGTATCTCGTCGGCTTCTCGGTCGAGACCAAGCCGGATGGCTCGACGTATCAGAAGGAGCAGCGCATCCGCCAGCTTCCCGCCGTGGTCGGCCTGAGCGTCGCCGACCGCTGGAACTGGTTCCAGTTCTTTTGGGACTTTCCACGCTCCGGCAACACCGAAGGCGGCGTGTTTCCCTGCATTTTCGGCACCGTGCTGATGACCTTGATCATGACCTTCGTTGTCGCGCCCTTCGGCATTGCCACCGCGGTCTACTTGAAAGAATACGCGCGCGACACCTGGTTCACGCGCATGATCCGCATGGCCATCGCGAACCTCGCCGGCGTGCCGTCCATCGTCTTCGGCCTGTTCGGCCTGGGATTTTTTGTGCTGACCATCGGCGGAAGCATCGACAAACTCTTTTTCAACGGTGAGACCACCTTCGGAACGCCCTGCATCCTGTGGGCCTCGACAACGATGGCGCTGCTCACACTGCCGGTGATGATCGTCGCGACCGAAGAGGCGCTGCGCACCGTTCCGCGTGAATTGCGCGAAGGCGCTCTCGCACTTGGCGCGACGAAACTGGCGACCATCACCACCGTCGTACTGCCCGCGGCCGCGCCCGGAATCCTGACCGGCGTGATCCTGGCTGTGGCGCGCGGATCGGGCGAAGTCGCGCCGCTGCTGCTCACCGGAGTCATCGCGCAGAAAGATTCGTTGCCGCTTGGCTTGCGCGACAAATTCATGAATCTTGCGTACCACATTTACGATTTGGCCGTGAAATCTCAGCCCAACAAGATCGAAGAAGCGCAGGCGCTCGCGTTCTCCGCCGCGCTGGTGCTCATCCTTGTTGTGCTCTGCATGAATCTCGCCGCGATTCTCCTGCGAGCCCGGCTCGGAAAGTTGAGAAGCGTATGAGTGCAATTACTTTGGGGGATTGTATGACTGCCGCACCTGAACTCACCGAGGACTCGATGGCTACGGCCGCAAAATCGAAGGGCGGCGACGCCAAGCCTGAAGCGCGACCCGACCGTATCACCTGCAAAAATGTGCGCTTTTTTTACGGGGTCAAGGCTGCGCTGACCGACGTTTCACTGCACATTCCCGACAAGCAGGTCACCGCGTTCATCGGTCCGTCCGGTTGCGGAAAAACCACTTTTCTGCGCATGATGAACCGCATGTGCGACGTGGTCGAGAACATCCATTACGAAGGCGAAATCCTGCTCGACGGCGAAAACATTCTCGAGCCGCATTCAGACGTGGTCGATCTGCGACGCAAAGTCGGAATGGTTTTTCAAAAGCCTAATCCGTTTCCGAAATCCATTTACGACAACGTCGCGTATGGCGTGCGCCTCTACGATCGCAAGACCAAGCCGGAACTCGACCAGATCGTCGAGGACGCCCTGCGCAAGGCCGCGTTGTGGGACGAAGTGAAGGATGATCTGCGCAAACCCGGCACGGCCCTCTCCGGCGGCCAGCAGCAGCGCCTGTGCATCGCGCGCACGCTCGCGGTGGCTCCGGAAGTCGTGCTGATGGACGAACCGACTTCGGCGCTCGATCCGATCGCGACCGGCAAGATTGAAGAACTGATGATGACGCTGGCGCAGGAATTCACGATCGTGATCGTCACTCACAACATGCAGCAGGCCGCGCGCATCTCGCACCAGACCGCGTTCTTCTACATGGGCAAACTGATTGAATCCGGCGAGACCGAGCAGATGTTCACCTCGCCGCGCCAGCGCCAGACTGAAGATTACATCACCGGGCGGTTTGGCTGATCTGTTTACGGGGTGCGGGCGTCTCGCCCGCCTTCGTAGCATCTCGACCTACTTTGCGGGTGGGACGCCCGCACCCCATAAAAAGCGCTCCATAAAGAAACGCCGCATTCAGCGGCGTTTTTTCGTGCGAGAAACTCTCAAGTGAATCCGGCGTTACACGGGCAGTGCGAACGCCGGATCCACTCGCCGGATGCCCGGCAGTTTTGCGCGGCTTGCGGCGTTTACGTGTCCACGCAGCCAGCCGGCGATGTCTTCTTTCTGAAGCGGTTTGTGCAACACGGGAATGTTGCGCGTCTTCGCCCAGCAATTGATCGCGATATCGTCCATGTCGAGCATCAGCGCCGCCGCGGCCCAAGGGTATTCGTAGCGGAATTCAGACAGAATGCGGCAGCACGTGGCTTCGCGCGGATGGTAACTGGCCAGCAGCGCGTCGAGACTGCAGCCGATGAACGCGATGTCGTGCAGGAGTTGAATGGCTTCCGCCGCCGAATGCGCGACGACGATGTTGTAATTCAAACTTTCCAGCCAGCCGGCAATCGCGCTCGCCGACGCGGAATCCGAATCCACGACCATGACCGAGTTCTTATTCGACAATGTCAATTTCTCCGGGAGCATTCTGAATCCTCCGATTTCCGAACACCGTCTCACCATACCCTTTCACGGTAAATCTATGATGAAGCCCCTGTGAATTTGGAGTAACGCTCCCGCTCGATTCTCGCTGCACAATGACAACGCATACTTAGTGCACTCTTCATCACCGCTTAACTGCGGCCGCCGATACTGAGTGTGTCGCGAGGCGGATCGCAAAAAAGGCCGCCAGGAGAACGCTGCGTGAGCAAGATGCATTACCGCTCGATCTGGATTTCAGACGTCCACCTCGCCTCGCGCGATTGTCGCGCCGATTACCTGCTGAGCTTCCTGAAACACAACAAGTCCGATTACCTCTATCTGGTCGGCGATTTTATTGACGTCTGGCAGCTCAAGCGGCGCTGGTACTGGCCGCAGGCGCTCAACAACGTGATCCAAAAGGTGCTCAGCCGCGCCAAGAAGGGCGCGAAGGTCATCTATATCCCCGGCAACCACGACGAATGCCTGCGTGATTTTTCCGGCGCGCAGTTCGGCGGTGTGCAGATTTCGCGGCAGGCCATCCACGTCACCGCCGACGGCCGACGCTTCCTGGTGCTGCACGGCGATGAATTTGACGCGATCGTGCAGCACAACAGATGGATGGCGCTGCTCGGCGACGCGGCATACGGCTACCTGATCTGGGTGAATTGCATGTTCAACTATATGCGCCGCAAGCTGAACATGCCGTATTGGTCGCTCTCCGGCTACATCAAGGGGCGCGTGAAAAATGCGGTGCGCTTTGTCGGAGCGTACGAAGACGCGGTCGTTCACTTCGCGCGCAAACACAATGTCGACGGCGTGATCTGCGGCCACATTCACCAGCCCGCGATGAAGCCGCTGCACGGCATCGAATACTGCAACACGGGTGACTGGATCGAGAACTGCACCGCGCTCGTCGAGCACCACGACGGCCGCATGGCGCTGGTCCACTGGGCGAAGGAATGGCCGGACATGGCGGTCGGCATCGCTTCGGAAGTGACCGACGACGAAGATGCGCTCGAACCCGAAGCCGTTCATCTCGCGGAGATCCGATGAGCCGCCAAAAACGCGTGCTGCTACTCTCGTTGAAGGCCGGAGCCGGGCACATTCGCGCCGCGGAAGCGATTCGCGAGGCGATCGACGAGCGCAACGAAAATTGCGTCGTGCGCCACATTGAATGCCTCGAATACATGACCGCGTTTTTCCGATTCAGCTTCAGCGGCATTTACAGCACGATGCTGCGCAGTGCGCCATCGCTCTGGCGCATGGTGTACGAACGCACCGAACGCGAAGCCGCCGACAGCTTCGGCAAAGCTGCGTGGGGCGCGCTGAATCGCTTGAACGCCGTGCGCCTGATGCGCGAGATTCGGAAATTCGACGCCGACTGCATCGTCTGCACTCATTTCATTCCTGCCGGACTGCTCGCCGCGTTGCGCCGCAACAAAAAACTCAGCGCAAAACTTCACGTCGTCATCACCGATTACGATCTGCACGCGGCGTGGATTCATCGCGGCGTCGATCACTATTCGGTCGCAACGGACGAAATGGCGCGACTGCTCCGCGCGAGTGAAAGCGTGAGCGTCGACGCCACCGGAATTCCGATCGTCTCGTCCTTCCGTCAGCCTTTCCCCGACAAGAAAGAAATGCGCGAGCGCCTCAAGCTCGATCCGAATCGGCCGGCCGTCCTGCTGAGCGGCGGCGGCTGCGGGCTCGGGCGGCTCGATCAGATGGCGGCGCTGCTCGCAAAGGATTTTCCCGACGCCCAGTTCCTCACGGTCGCCGGCAACAATAAAAAGTTGCTCGCAGCCCTGCAGGCGCTGGCCGACGGGAACCAACATTCATCGCAGAAATCCGGCGGAAAAATTATGCCGCTAGGCTTCGTGAACAACATGCATGAGATCATGGCCGCGTGCGACGTCTCGGTCACCAAGCCCGGCGGATTGACCAGCAGCGAGTGCCTCGCCATGGCGCTGCCGATGATCCTGGTCGATCCGATTCCAGGGCAAGAAGAACGCAACGCGTGCTTTTTGCTCGAAAACGGCGCGGCGGTTCTCGCCAATCACCCGTCGAAGATCGCGCACAAGTTGCGGAATCTGTTGGATAATCCGGAGACGCTGCAGGCGATGAGCCGCCGCGCGAAGGCGATCTCAAAACCGCGCGCGGCCATCGACGCGAGCGCCCTTGCGCTGGCCGGATGCGCGGAGTCGCGCGCTGTCGTTTCGGAAGATGCGCCGCTCGCAACGGTCAAGCACGCGTAGTCAGCGCGAGGCGACAAAAAGTGCGCGTATTATGCGAAAATCCGCGTTTTTTCGTTCGCATAACATCTGCAAGTTAGAGAATTTGCACTCACGTGAAAATCTTTTCAAGAATTCTATTCTCAAACCCCCTCCGAAAAGTGTCTTAGTATAGATGAGAGGCGAGCGCGGCTATCGGCGCTTACTTCGTATCACCGGTTGTCACCTGAAATTCCTGAAACGACGTGTTCTCGCCGCCTGCATTATCGGAAATGGGCGCGAGCGCCCAGACCAGCCAGCGGAAACTTCCCAGCGGTGCACCCGCGCTGCGGCGCACGCTGGTGGCGGAGAAGTCCTGCACCTTTTCAGCGCGCGTGTCGACTTCGGCGACGAGCGTGAATTTCTTTGCGTCGCTGATGTCCCAGCCGGGATCGGCGGCGCTGTCGCTCGCGTAGAGAAGGAATTTCTGCGCGCCGCGGTTTCCGCCCATGTTGAACGACCATGAATTCACCTGCGTGACAGGGCCTGCGGCATTCAGGCTGAGCTTGTACTTGCCGGCCGCGATTCCGTTTCCAAAGATGGGGCCGTACGATTTGGCGAGGGCTCCGTCGAGCAGGCTGCCGAGCGGGTCGTTGTTCGTTCCTTCACTCGCCGTGACGGTGACCGCCGGATTTTTCAGCGCGAGCGGAATGGTTTTGAAATCGGTGCCGCTGCGGGTTTCGCTGAGCACATAAATGTAGTCCGTGACCTCGAGTGTCTCCACTTTTTGATTGCGCCAGATGCGCAGTTGGAGTTTTTCGCCGGCCGCCGCGCTCACTGCGGCGAGAAGATCGGCGGCGCGTTTTGTCTCTTTGCCGTTGCATGCGAGAATGACGTCCAGTTTTCGCAATCCCGCTTTTGCGGCGAGGCTGGCGTCCGGAACATCGATCAGCAAGGCGCCGCTCTGCTCATTCAGACCGGCGGCGGATTGTTCTCCGAGCGAACTGACGGTTTTGAATTTTGCGCCCATCCACGCGTGGAAATCCTGGGGCGGCTTTTTCTGCGGGTTTTTCGCGATCCGAGTAAAAGCCGGTGTCTTTGCGAGCGCCCGCAGCGCCGGTTTCTGCACGCCGAACTGGTCCATTGGAAAGTTTTTGAAGCCGAGCTTGAGCGCCGGCGAATTTTCGGCGACGCGGAAATCACCGTTTTCCGGATCGATAAACAGGGCGTCGGCTTCGAGGGAGTTTTTGTCCTGGCCGGATTGCTTCTGCAGTTCGGCTGCTGCGGAATCGGTTTTGCCGGGAATATGCAGCAGGTTGTGATCAACCTCCGCGCCCCACACGGCGGGCATGCCGATGGGCCGGTACGATGTCATCACAATATTCTGGCTGAACACATCGCCGCTGTTCTCAAACCAGACGTGCGGATGAAACGAATTGTTCACCATGATGTTGTTGCGGCAGACGCGCTTGTAGCCTTCGCGATGCTTGATTCCGCCCGCGAGACAAAGATTGTTGTAAATCTGGTAATTCGACGAGCCGTCGTCGAGGTCGATGTCCCAGCCGTGGTCGCAGCGCCAGCGCGAGTTGCGGAGAATGTTGGGCTCGACGACATCGAGCAGCGGAAGATCGGGATTGGCTTTCACGAGTTTGTTGACCTGGCCAATGTCCGGAAGCCAATAGCGATCGCGGCCCCACGAATTGAACGAACCGTGATCGCCGGTTTCCTGGATCGTGTCGAAGATGTCGCAGAATTCGATCACGTGCCCGCCCCAGCAGCCGTCGCCAATGTTGATTCCCGCGCGCGGCACATCGTAAATGCTGCAATGGCTGACGGTGATGCGCGCGGCCATGTCGATGCCGAGTCCGGCCGCCTGCTTTTCAACGCGGCCGGTCAATGCGATCAGGCAGTCTTCGATGCGGCAATCGGACGGATAATTGTTCGTCAGCGGGCCAGGCTTGCGGTCGATTTTTTCGAGCGGCTGGCGCTGGCCGTATTCAAAGAGCGGGCTGCGCACAGCCTTCGGGTCGCCGAGGATCATTACGCCGCTGCCGCCGGCTTTTTCGATGCGGCAGCCGCGGACGCTCACGCGCCGGTTGTAATTGTTGATGAAAATGGAATTGCCGCCGGGCTGATCGAGAAAGCAATCTTCGATCGCGCAATCTTCCGAGCCGTTGATGAACACCGCGCCGCCGCGATACACGGTCCAGTCACTGCGCAGCAACGGTTCCTTCGTTTCCATGAATGTGCGCAGCGTGTGGCGAAACGTGATGCCGCGAAACGCGACCCACTTCACCGGCGCCTGCTCGCTGCCGCGCAATTCGATCAGGTGCTTCAAGCGCGGAACCTCGATCAGCGCCTTTGACGGATCCACGCCGCCGGGCGGATAAAAATAGAGCGTGCTCGTTTTCGGATTCAGGAACCATTCGCCGGGCGCGTCGAGTTCCTCGAAAATATTTTCGACGAAGCGTAGGCTGGGGTGGGGCGGACTCGCGCGATTGCCCTGCCAGCCGCCGCTGAGTTTCAGATTGCCCTGTTCATCTTTTCCGGTGATCAGATAACTGAAGCCGCCCCATTGGCCGCTGTGCATCGCGTGCATAAATCCGCCCGCGGGATCGGACCAGCCCTGCACGCGCAGGCGGCTGGTGCTATCGGCTGAATGGCCGTTGTAGATGTTGACGTTGGGATCGAAGTTCGGATAGCGGGCGAGATTCTGGCGCTCGCCGTTGACGAAAAGCTGGTCGGTCGCGAAATCTTTCGGCACTTCAGCTTTGAGAATACCGCCCTTGTACACTTCCCATTTCAAATCCAGTTTCGTGCCGCCGCTGATGATGACATTTTCGCCGTCCGCGGCGCGCCAGACGACCGGCGCTTCTTTCGTGCCGGAATCCGCGTCGGTCAACACCAGCGTTTCGGGAAGATAATACGTTCCGGCGTGAAGAATGACGGTCGCCGGCTCGCCGAGCTGTTTACTCTGTCGAATACTGTCGCGCGCGTGCGCGAGCGTGGCGAAAGGCCTGGCCCTGGATCCGTCCGAGGCATCGTTTCCGGCGGGATCGACAAAAAAATCCTGCGCTGAAGAGCAGCGGCCGAGACAGAAAAGAAGCTCGAACAATAAAAACAAAGTTACGCGTCGGCTGTGCATGAATTTCACCTCTTTAGAGCTCGGCGAACGAGCGTGGCCGCTTCTTAGTCAATACACGCAAACTTGCGCGAAAATCGTGCGGATTCGCAATTGGAATCGAATATCTGGCGCTGATAGCAAATCAATCTATATTGTTCGAAAACCGTCGAGGAGTTTTCATGTCGAACATTCACGAAATTGCGCCCGACATTTTTCGCATCAACATTTTCGACAGCAATATTCAACTGGGCTTCAATCATTTTCTGGTGCGCGACGACGAACCGCTCCTCTATCACACCGGCTACCGGCACATGTTTCCCGAATTGCTCGCCGCGGTGAAAACCCTGATCGATCCGGCGAAACTGCGTTGGATTTCGTGGAGCCACTTTGAATCCGACGAATGCGGCGCGCTGAATCAATGGCTGGATGCCGCGCCGAACGCGCAGCCCCTGTGCAATTTTCTGGGCGCGATATTGAATGTGAACGATTTTGCGAACCGCGCGCCGCGCGTGCTGAACGACGGCGAATCGCTCAGCACTGGAAAACACCGCTTTCAAATGCACTCCACCGCGCACCTGCCGCACGGCTGGGATGCGAGCGTGCTGATGGATGAATCGAGTCAGACGTTGTTCTGCTCCGATCTGCTTTTCCAATTCGGTCCGGCCGACCCCGTTACAGAGAAGGACGTGATCGGGCGTGTGCAGGAATCGCTGCTCAGCACCGAGAAAACGCCGCTGGGCTATTCGGTCCCGTACACTTCGCAGACCGACCAGATTCTTCATCGGCTTGCCGCGCTGAAACCGAAGACGCTCGCGATGATGCACGGTTCGTCGTACCGCGGAAACGGCGAGCAGGCTCTGCTGGATTACGCAGCGTTGCTGAAAAAAGTCCTGAGTTGAGGCGCGAAGCTCGAAACTTTCATTTCTTCGGCTGCGACCGGCGCAGGTGCTGCAGATTTGAAATGGCCATGGGATCGCCGGGGTTCAGGCGCAAAGCCTCCTCGTATTCCGCTTCGGCCTTCTTCAGATCACCCAACGATTCCAGCATCGAACCCAGTCCGTTGTGCGCCTTGAAATTTTTCGGGTTGACTTGAATCGCGGCCGTCATTTCCTTGATCGCGTCATCGCGTTGATTTTGCAGCGCGAACAAGTATCCGAGCTGAAAATGAGCTTCGTCGTATTGCGGGTTCGCGGCGATGGCCAGGCGCAGATGCGTTTCGGCGTCGGCGTACTTTCCAACAATAATCAGCGCGGTGCTCATGCCAAAATGCGCGCGCGCGTCGTTCGGATCTTTGGAAAGACGCCATGAGTTGTACGCAATCGAATCGGGTATGCCTTTGACGTTGCTGAAGTCCGTCGCGAGTTTTTTGTATTCTTCGGGATGGACGGGCAGGATCTGGAACCAGAACTCGGCCATCTCGTCGGTGGATTCGGGACCGTACTCTACGGCGCGCGGCGGCGAATAAGGATTAGCGGGATTGGCGGCGGAGTTATCGAAGACGTAATGCATCGACACGCGCGTGCCGCTGGGCAGGCGAAGCGGATTTTTGAGCACGTAGTCGCCCTGCCAGTTGAAATCCCAGCGCGGGATATGAAAGAGGCAGCGCTTTTCGCCGTTGGGAAACTCAGCATCGGCGCGCAAATCTTTTCCCAGAAAATGGCAGTGGGGAAGAAACGCCAGAAGATCGACGTCGACTGGAATGATGTATTGATCGCTCACCACATAATCCAATTTTCCGGCCGGAATGTGAATGTCGAGCGAGCGCAGCAGGCCTTTCAACGTCTGTTGCGTCGGCGGTGATTGCGTGAAGTACAGACCCAGCCGCAACTTGATCTGCTCGGGCTTTCCCGTCGGCCGCAGGTGGCATTGAACGACCATGTCTGCATCTGGCGGAAGAGTCCAACCGAATCCATCTTGCGCGCGATACACGCGTTTTCCCGGCTGCCAACTGTTGAAATTTCCGCCCAGCGATTCGACGCCAGTCGGCGCGGTGATCCCTGAAACGCCCGGAACCGCTGGATCTTTTTCGATCGTTCGCACGGAGCGCTGGCGGTCCAGATAAACGAAGGCGTGATGAACTGCGCGCGTTCCCGGTTTCACTTCCGTGGCCGCCACGAAGCGTTGCCCAGTTGCCGAAACAGGCAGCACAAAACTTCGATACATGTCCGGGCCTTCAGCGCCGAGCGTAAACGCTTGCGGCATTTCGAGAATGAGATCCGGCGGGCCCAATTGCCATTCACCGCTCAGCGCGGGTGGGGGAGGAAGGTCTTTCGGATCGCCTTCTTTTGCTCCGTCGCGAATCCATTGCGCGAAGAGATTTTTCTCAGGCGCGCTCAAGCGCCGCTCGCCCAGGAATTCGCCGCAGCCCGCTTCCGGAAGCCAGGGAGGCATCGAACCATTCTGCACGACTTTTTGAATCTGAGCGGAGTGCTTGAACACATCGTCGTAGCCTAATAAGGAGAACGGCGCTGATTGGGCCGGGTTGTGGCATTCCGCGCAATGCTGATAAACGATCGGCGCGATTTCGCGTGAGTAAGTAACTGTGTGCGCCGTCTTCGAACTGTGTTGTTGTCTAGACACGATGAATAAAATCACCGCGATAACGGCCATCACCGAAATCCAAAACAGTGCTCGCCTACCATTGTTAAGCGGCGGCACTACGGCGGCATTCGAATCGTTGGAAGCGTTCGACGGCGATTTACTTTTCTTCACTCTCATTGAATACGCCCAAGCATTCGGCACGCTCACACAAAAACACGATTATACGCTCAATTGCACACGTGCGGAACGAACTGCATCCATTTTTTAAATTCTAGTGACTAAAGCGCACAGGGTTTGTTACCAAATGATGATTCCATGGTGTAGTTTTTAGAGTGACCGTGCGGCAAGCACCTGAGGCCTCGTTTATGAAACCCTCGTCCGCAGCCCGCCAATGTTCTGGACCTTCGCGCCGGAGTTTTCTCGAAATTGGCGCGCTGAGCATGCTCGGCATGGGCATGAGCGACTTTCTGCGCGCCGAAGAGGCTGCTAAAGCCGCCGGCAAAAAGCTGAAAGACAAATCCGTCATCTTCATCTGGCTTCCAGGCGGCCCCGGCCACATGGAAACCTACGACATGAAGCCGGACGCGCCGCTCGAATACCGCGGCGCCTTCAGTCCGATCAAGACAAATGTTTCAGGCATCGATGTCTGCGAATTGCTGCCGATGCACGCGAAGTGCGCGGATAAATACACGATCATCCGCAGCGTCCATCATGATTTCGCCGATCACGGCGGCGGGCATAAGCGCTTTTTGACTGGCCGCATTCCTGCTACCCCGACGGAAACCGTGAACGACGCCCCATGCGTGATGGGCATCGTCAATAAAATGCTCTCGAATCCGCAACAGGCGATGCCGGTGTGTGTCGCCGGCGTGGACGCGGGCCGCCAGGGAATCGACACATTCGCTTTCGGTTCGGCGTATCTTGGACCGGCGACGACGCCGTTCATGGTCGCCGGCGATCCGAGCGCGCCGGATTTCAAAGTTCAGAACATCGGGCTGACTCCTGAAATGGAGACGCGCCTCGACGACCGGCTGCATCTGCTTTCGGGAATGGATAAACTACGCCGCGATGTCGACAAGAGCGGCCTGATGGACGCGATGGACAAGTTCAGCCAGCGTGCCATGCAGATGCTGACTTCACCCAAGGTCCGTGAAGCGTTCGATCTCAGCAAGGAATCCGACAAGCTCCGCGACCGTTACGGACGCCACGCCTACGGCCAGCGCGCGCTGATGGCGCGGCGGCTGGTCGAAGCCGGCTCGCGCTTCGTCACGCTGGTCTGGGAGAATCCGCTGCCCGGAAAAAACATTCCGAAGAACTGCTGCTACAATTGGGATTCGCACGCGGTGAACTGCGATATGTTCGCCGATTCGCGCTGGCGCTTCCCGTATTACGACCAGGCCTTGACGGCACTGATCGAAGATCTGTATGCGCGCGGCCTGGACAAGGACGTTCTGCTCATTTCCACGGGCGAATTCGGGCGCACGCCGAAAGTCAGCACATCTGTGGGCTCGCAGACCGGCGTCGTTCAACCCGGGCGTGACCATTGGCCGCAGGCAATGTCGATCCTGGTCAGCGGCGGCGGGATTCGCACGGGCCAGGTCATCGGCGCGACCAACGGCAAGGGTGAGTATCCCGTCGAAAGGCCGCTGACGCCGAATGATCTCTGGGCGAACGTGTATAACCATCTCGGCATCAATTACGACGAGAGCTTCCCGGATTACCAGGGCCGGCCGAATCCGATTCTTCCCTTCGGTGAGCCGATCAAAGAAATCATTCCCGCGTAAATGACGTTGTTCCACGAGAGACTGCCATGACCTCGCGAATCACCAGGTTCGTCCTCGAACTGCAATGGGCTTGCCCGCAGTCCTTCGCGTTGGCGTGCGGACTTTTTTTGCTCTGCGGCGCGGCAAGCGGTTCGGATAAATCTTCCGACGCGCCCGTTCACTTCGCGAACGAGATCGTTCCGGTGCTCTCCAAGTACGGATGCAACACGGGCGGCTGTCACGGGCGTTTCGCCGGACAGAATGGCTTCAAGCTCTCGCTCTTTGGTTATGAGCCGCTCGAAGATTACGATCACATCGTCAAGGAAGCCCGCGGCCGCCGCATTTCTCCTGGCGCGCCGGAGCAGAGCCTGCTGCTGCTGAAAGGCACGAACACAATTCCGCACACCGGCGGCAAGCGGCTCGACGTGGACTCCAAAGATTACGCACTGCTGGTGAAGTGGATCCGCCAGGGTATGCCCGAAGGATCGCTCGATCCGGCGCTGACCGGCATCGCGGTCGAGCCGCGCGAAGCGGTGCTGAAAAAGCAGGCGACCAAGCAGCTCAAAGTCATCGCCAGTTACAGCGATGGCAGCACGCGCGACATTTCCCGCACGGCACTTTACGATCCGGTGGACAAGGCCATGGCGAGCGTCAGCGGCGATGGATTGGTTACGCTGAATGAAATTCCCGGCGATGCGGCCGTAATGATTCGCTATCAGGGTCAGGTCGCCGTGTTCCGCGCCACGGTGCCGGTCGGCAAGCAACTGGACACACTTCCGGCGCCGCAGAACTTTGTGGACGAGCACGTTTTCAGAAAATTGAAAGTGCTGGGCCTGCCGCCCTCGGCGCTGTGCGAGGACGGCCCGTTCCTGAGGCGCGTGTCGCTCGATATCACCGGCCGTATGCCGACGCTCGAGGAAACCAGGGCATTTCTCGCCGACACTGCGCCGGACAAGCGCGATCGCGCGATCGACCGCCTGCTGGACAGCGTCGACTACGCGGAGTTCTTTGCCGGAAAATGGAGCGGGCTGTTGCGCAACAAGCGCATCGAAGCGACTTACGAGCGCGGCTGCGTGCTTTTTTGGCAGTGGCTTCGCGACAGCCTGAACGCCAATAAGCCGTACAACGAATTTGTGCGCGAGATCGTCACCGCCAGCGGCGATATCGAGCATTCCCCGCCGGTCGCGTGGTATCGCTCCTTTAAGGAGCCGAATCTGCAGATGGAGGACGTGGCGCAGATTTTCCTCGGCACGCGCATGCAGTGCGCGCAGTGCCACCATCATCCGTATGAAAAATGGAGCCAGCGCGATTATCTGGCGCTGTCCGCATTTTTCAGCCAGGTCGCGCACAAGCCGACGGGAACCGTGGGCGAAGAAATCATTGTGCGAAAGCGCGGCGACGCGCAAATGCTGAACAAGAAGACGAAGGAGCAGGTTAAACCCGCGGCGCTCGGCGAAAAACCAGCGCCGCTGACCGCTAACGACGACCCGCGCCAGGCGCTCGCGACGTGGATGGTGGCTGATGAGAATCCGTTCTTCGCGAAAACGCTGGTCAACCGGTATTGGAAGCACTTCTTCGGGCGGGGAATTGTCGAAGCGGAGGACGACATCCGCGACACAAACCCGCCATCGAATCCAGAACTGCTCGACGCGCTGGCCAAGGATTTCATCGCCAGCAAGTACGATCTGAAAAAGCTGATTCGCACCATCACGCGCAGCCGAACGTATCAGTTGAGCGCCACGCCGAATGAAATCAACGTGGCGGACAAGCAGAATTTCTCGCGGTATTATCCCAAGCGTCTCATGGCCGAGGTGCTTTACGATGCGGTCAACACCACGCTGAAATCAGACACCAATTTCAGAAATCTTGCCACCAACACGCGCGCCGTTGCCCTTCCCGACAACAGCTTCAATGCGGGTAATTATTTTCTGACCGTCTTCGGCCGGCCTGAGTCTTCTTCGGCGTGCGAATGCGAGCGCACGATGGAAGCGAGCCTCGCCCAGAGCCTCCATTTATTGAACGCCGATGAAATCCAACAGAAGCTCGGCAATGGAAATGGCCGGCCCGCAAAACTGGCGGCCGACGCGCGCAGCGATGACGAGAAACTGAAAGAAGTCTATCTTCTCGCGCTGAGCCGCGAGCCCGATGCCGATGAAATGAAGCAAATGCAGGCGTATCTCGCCGGCAAGATCGAAAAAGTGACCGCACCGCCGGTTGCGCTGGCCCCGCAACTCGCGGGTCCGCCTGCGCCGCCACCCAATCCGAAAGACAAAAAAGTGGCCGAGGACATCGGCAAAGCCCGTCGCCAGGCGTGGGAAGATATTCTGTGGGCGCTGATCAACACCAAGGAATTTCTGTTCAATCACTGAAGAATGGAAAAGGAAAGAGGAAAGATGTTTCTGCGCACTCTCTCACTTTTTTTCATTCTTCAATTTTGCTTTTTAAGTTCCGTTCGCGCCAACGAACACGTCCCCGCCATTGAACTCACGCATCTTTCTCCGCAGGGCGGCCAGGCGGGGACGACCGTCGAAGTCACTATCAGCGGAGTCGATATCGAGGGCTTGGCCGGCCTCGTTTTTAACAACCCGGCGATTACCTGCGCGCCGAAAATGAATCCGCAGGGCAAGCCGGTGCCGAACGTGATGCTCGTCACCCTGCCCAAAGACTTGAAACCCGGCAGGTACGAAGCTCGCGTGCGCGGAAAATTCGGCCTGTCCAACCCGCGCTGGTTCTGTGTCGGCACGTGGCCCGAAACGAGCTTCCCCGCCGCCGGCGCAACGCAGGACAAAGCCACTCCGCTGGCCGTGAACAGCGTCGTTAATTCCGCAACGAACGGCAGCAATCGCTCCTGGTTCAAATTTCACGTGGTGGCGAAAGAACGCGTATACATCACGTTGCAACTTCCGGACACGAAGCTCGAACCGCAACTCGCCGTCTTTGACGCCGAGGGCCACAGCCTCATGCGCTGCAATCCCAGCGCGCCAGTTGAATTCACCGCGCCCGCAGAGGCCGATTATTTTATCGAGCTTCACGATCTGCTCTACCGTGGCGGCCCGGACTGCCGTTACCGGCTGGTTCTTTCCAGCGAACGCCCGCCGATCGAGCGCACGGATGATATGGTCAGTTGCTACACCGACGACGCCGAACTGCAGCGCATCCTCAGCCTCGCGCCAAAATCCAGCGAGACCATTCCGCAGAACATGCCGCTGACGCCGCCGTGCGAATATGTCTCGCTCTTCCCGACCGCCGGCGCGCCGGCGACGTTCACATTCTCTGCAAAAAAGGGCGCTGTCCTGTGGATTGAAGTCGTTTCGCACCGTCTTGGCGTCTCGTCCGATCCCGAACTGGTGCTTGAGAAAGTTGAGAAGAATGGCAGCGAAGAAAAATCCACGTTCATTGCCGAAGCGCCGGACATGACGCTCTCCAAATGCGCGGAAGGCTTCGGCCTGAGTATTCGCGACGGCGTGATTAAGTTCGAGGCCAAGGAAGATGGCGATTATCGCCTGCTGCTGCGCGATCTTTTCAACACCGCCCCGAGCAGTCCGCGCCTGCCGTACAAACTCAGCCTTCGCCATGAAACGCCCGACTTTCAACTCGTCGCCGTGCGAGATGATTTCCCGCATCCCGGCCCCGGCGGCCCAGGACTCGTCACCATTCTGCTGACACCGACGCTCTGGCGCGGCGGCAACACATCCATGCGAATTTTTGTGCAGCGCCAGGATGGCTTCGCGGGCGAGATCAGCGTGAAAGCCGAGGGCTTGCCGCCGGGTGTGACTTGCGCGGGCGCAGTTCTCGGCCCTGGCGACGAAGCAGCATCACTCGTTTTTCACGCTGCCGACGACGCCAAGCCGTGGGCGGGACAGGTCAAAATCACCGGCACCGCAAAGATCAACGGCGCGGATGTCACGCGCGCGGCGCGCACGGCCACGCCCATCTGGAACGTGCAGGACATGCGCAACATGCCGATCTTTTCGCGGCTGACCGAATCGATCGGGCTTTCGGTGATCGATCAGGAAGCGCCGATGCTGGTCGAGCCTGAAAACCCAGTGGTCGAAACGACGCCGAAAGGAAAGTTCTCAGTGAAGTACAAAGTCACGCGTCGCGGCGGCTACGAACCGCTGGTGAAAGTCCGGGCGTTTACGCTCGGCCAGTTCGACAAATCGTTCCAGCGCGAACTGGAAATTCCCGCGAAGGCGACGGAAGTCAGCTTCGAATTCGATCTGCCCTCTCACACTCCCACCACGCCGTTGAGCGGCGAACACACATTTGTGCTGCAAGGTTGCGTGGAGCGCGTGAAAATCAAAAAGAACGCCGAAGACATTCCCGCCGCCGAAGCCGAAGCAAAAAAGTGCGTCGAACAGGCCGCTGCCGCAGCGGACGTTTTGAAGAAAGCGCAGGACGCACTGAACGCCGCGAAGCAGAAATCGCAGGAGGCCGAGACCAAACTCAAGCAGGCGCCGGAGGCCGAAAAAGCGGCAGCGGAAGCCGCGGCGAAGACGGCCAAAGAAGCGCTCGCAGCGGCGGAGAAAGAAGCCAAAGACGCCGATGCCAAATCGCGCGCCGCGGCGCAGGCGAAAACCGATGCGGAGAAAGCCAAGACGGAACTCATCAAGCAGGCCGAGCCCAGGGAAATGACGTACATCCTGTATTCCGCTCCGGTGCGCGTGAAAATCAACCCCGAGCCGCCCAAGGAGCCCGCCAAGAAATGACGCCGGCTCTGCGCACAGTGATTTTGACGTTCGCCGCCGTCGCGAGCCTGGCGAACGCGGCCTTTGCCGCGTCGAAGGGCGGCATCGAAATCAAAAAGGTGAAACATAAATCACCGGTCGATTTCGATAAGGAAATCTTTCCGTTCTTGAAGGCCAACTGCATTTCCTGTCACAACAAAACCACAACGAAGGCCGACTTGAATCTCGAAACGCCTGAAACGATGAGCAAAGGCGGTGAGAGCGGCAAGGCGATCGTTCCGGGCAAGGGCAAGGATAGCCTTCTGGTTCGATATGCCGCGCATCTCGAAGAATCCAACATGCCGCCGAAGGACAACAAAGTGAAAGCGGTCGATCTCACTCCAGAGCAACTCGGCCTGCTCGCGCTGTGGATCGATCAGGGCGCGAAAGCGTCGCCGAAAAAAGAGCGGGTCATTTCATGGGAACCCGTCCCGGATGCGGTGAAGAGCATCTACGCCGCGGCGATCTCGCCGGATGGACACTACGCCGCGTGCAGCCGCGGCGGGCAGATTGCCGTCTACGATGTTCCCTCGCGTCAACTGATGGCCCAGCTTTCCGACGAGGCGCTCAAAGGCCATCGGGCGCACCGCGATTTGATCCCCGCGCTCGCGTTCAGTCCCGACGGAAAGCGCCTCGCGAGCGGCAGCTACGAAGAAATCAAAATCTGGCGTCGAGAAGACAACGTGAGCTCCGAAAAATCTTCCGCCGATGCTTCACGCGCCGCCGAGCCTGCCGCGAACAACCTGGAAATCGATCTCGCCGCGACCAAGCAGCATCTCAGTGGCGGAAAAGATGGCACCGCGATTTTGTGGGACGCGGAGAAGAAAAATAAGCTCAAGGAATTCAAGCACGGCGCGGAGCTCAATGCGGTTGCCGCCAGCGCCGATGGAACGCGCATCGCGACCTCCGGCGTGAACAACTCCGTCAAACTCTGGGACGCCGCCAGCGGCGCGATGCTCGCTGAAGTCAAAGGCACCCGCGCCGCAAACGATGCCGCCGCGGCCGCGGCCCGTTTCGCCGCGTACCGCAAATCCGAAGTCGACTACCGCAACAACTCGCTCAAATCTGATGAAGGCGATCTGGCGAATCTTCAGAAGCGCGTCACAACCATCAACACCGATCTCAAAACCGCGCAGAACAATATCGAGCCCAAAGTCAAAGCGCGCGACGAAGCGGCTAAAGCCAGGGCCGATCTGGAAGCCGCGCTGCCGCCAGTTGCCGCGAATGGCGATGCGGCTGCGGCTAAGAAACGCAAGGAAGCCGACGATAAACTGGCCGAAGCGGTGAAAAAACTCGCGGAGGCCGAGGGTGATCTGGGCCGCGCGCACGAAGCCGTTGCGCACCAGGAACTCGAACTGAAACTTGCCAACGAACACGTCGCGAAGAAGACCAAAGAAATCGCCGACTGGAAAACCGCCATCGCCGATGCCGAGAAGGAGCAAAAAGCCGCCGAAGCCGAGTCGAAAGCGAAACAGGATGCCGCCGCCGCGCAGGCCAGGCTCGCCCGCGCGCTCGCCTTTTCGCCCGACGGATGTGAACTCGCGAGCGCCACCGACGACGGAAACGTCCACCTCTGGAGTGCCATTGACGGCACCGCGTTGCAGATGCTTCCCGCCGGCGGAGACAAGCCCGTCGCGCCGCGCAGCTTGAAATGGGATGCGGGCGCGCTGAATGTCTCGTTCGAAGATGGCAGCCGCGTCGTTCACCGGCTCACGTCGCAATGGAAGCTCGAACGCACACTCGGCGGCGGCAGTTCGCCGATGAAAGACCGCGTCAACGCGCTGCAGTTTTCGCCCGATGGAAAAACGCTCGCGGCCGGCAGCGGCGAATTTTCTCGCAGCGGCGAAGTGACGCTCTGGAACGTCGAAAGCGGCGTGCTCGAAAAAGTTCTGCCCGATTTGCACAAGGACACCGTGCTCGCGCTGAGTTTCACCGCCGACGGGCATCTGCTCGCGACGGGTAGCGCCGACAAAGCCGTCAAAGTCCTCGACACAAAGACATGGGCCCAAGTGAAGTCGTTCGAGGGCCACACCGGCCATGTGCTGGGCGTCGCGTGGCGCGCGGAGGGCCGCACGCTGGCCAGCGCGAGCGCCGACAACTCGGTGAAGATCTGGGATCTCCAAAGCTGCGATCGCAAGAAAAATGTCGAGGGCTGGGACGCCGGCGTCACCTCCGTTCAGTTCGTCGGCCTGACCGGAAACTTCATCGCGGCTTGCGGCGACAAACGCGTGCGCCTGTTGAACGATGGCGGCGGCGAAGTCCGAAACTTTCCCGAGTGCAAGGATTTCATGCAGAGCGCCGCCGCCAGCGAGGACGGCAACATCGTTATCGGCGGTGGCCAGGACGGTGTCCTGCTTCTGTGGAACGGTACGACGGCCAAAGTTCTCGCCCAATTCCCGCCGCTCTGAGCCCCTCTTACCTTACTAATCCTTTTGAGATTTAAAATTTGGACGCAAATCTGTAAAAATTCTTTTCGTTGTTACAAGAGTCAATGTTTAAATGGTTTGTAGAATAAAAACAGGAAGCCAAACAGAGGAACCCGTGATGACCCCAATTTCCCGCCGTGAATTCATCGGCCGCAGCGCACTTCTGGCGGGGGCGGCGGCGCTCAGCGTTCCGGCACGTGCCGACGAGCCGCCGTCGAAAGCCATCGTCGATTGCCACACTCATTTTTACGATCCCGCGCGTCCGCAAGGCGTTCCCTGGCCGGGCAAAGACGATAAGGTCCTCTACAAACGCATCCTGCCCGAAACGTACATGGCCTTCGCGAAAAAACTCGGCGTCACCGGAACCGTCGTCGTCGAAGCGAGCGCGTGGGTGGACGACAACCAGTGGGTGCTCGACTTGTGCAAGGCCGAACCGTTTCTGCTGGGCCTGTGCGGCAACCTGACGCCCGGCGGCGCTGACTACGCACCAAGTCTCGCGCGCTTTTCGCCGAACAAACAATTCCGCGGCATCCGCATCAATGGCAATTCGCTCGAGAAAGGCCTGACGGATGAGAAATTCGTCGCGGACATCAAACGTCTCGCCGACAACGATCTCGAACTCGACATCAATGGCGGCCCCGACATGCTGCCGAACACCGCGAAGCTCGCCGAAAAATTGCCGACGCTGCGCATTCTCATCAATCACTGCGCGAATGTGAAAATTGACGGCAAAGCGCCGCCGCAAAACTGGGTGCGCGACATGCAAGCCTGCGCGCAGCACAAGAACGTCTTCGTCAAAGTCTCCGCGCTGGTCGAAGGCTCCGGCAAGAGCGACGGAACCGCTCCGGCCGACGTCGGTTTTTACGAACCGGTATTGAATACTTTATGGGGCGCGTTCGGCGAAGACCGCCTCATCTATGGCAGCAACTGGCCCGTCAGCGAGCGCTTCGCACCGTACGAACGTGTGCAGGCGATTGTCGCACAGTATTTCAAAACCAAGGGCCAGGCCGCAGCCGACAAATATTTTTCACTGAACGCAAAGAATGCGTACAAATGGGAGTGACGTACTGGTCTTCCCGGCCCGTCCAAACGCGCTTTACTTCAACTCAGGCGGAACATTTCCGTACGCCCAAGGCGACTTGAACTGCGGCGCGGGCGGGGGAGAGGGAACTTTGCCGGGCGTCAGTTGATTGGCCAATTCGATGCCCGTGTTCGCGAACTGCCGGCCGGCGCCGACTTCGAGATTGCTGTACGAAGTCATGCGCGTTTCGTAGCCTCCGCCGTTCGGGCCCAGGGCTTCTTCGGTAGGAACGTAGCCGACAATTCCGTTCGCCAGTTCCACGATGAACGTGAACGGGAACTTGCTGCCCTTTTTGATATCGAGTCCGTACTCGACGAAATATTCCGCCGGATT
>Ga0265314_10002035_pt1 | contig 21419 bp, 10 predicted proteins | sample 4126metaG_FD_203106 | JGI IMG/M metagenome (GOLD analysis project Ga0265314, IMG submission 203106) | Rhizosphere microbial communities from Carex aquatilis grown in University of Washington, Seatle, WA, United States - 4-1-26 metaG | ecosystem: Host-associated > Plants > Roots > Rhizosphere >... | reverse complement strand
TGTCGTATTCGACTCTGGTCGCGTGGATGTTCATGAGCTGGATGCGCTGCTCGAAGGATTGTCACGGATCGGCATGCAGCTTTCCGAACTTCGACGGCACATAGATGCAGTCGGCCGGGCGGGGCAGATGGCAGAGATGATTGCCGACGATTCAGGCGAACGCGATTTTGCGCCCTCGCGCGCCGGCAACGTCGCGGTGCTTGCGCGTGGAAGCGCGACAAGCGAATTGCGCGACCTGTTGCGTGTTGCTTCGCGAGGCCTGCTGGACGCCGCTGAAAAGGCCGCAACCGAACTCGAGCAGGTGGGCGAGCAGTCTTATGAACTCAGACTGCTTCCGGCCAGCAGCATCTTTGCCGCGCTTGAGCGCTCTGTTTTCGACGCCGCTCAGACGCAGCAGAAAAAGGTGAACTTCAGCGCCGGCGGCGGCGAGACGCGCATGGACGCACAGATCCTCGCGGGGATTCGCAACGCGCTGCTGCATGTCGCACGAAATTCCGTCGCGCATGGAATCGAGACGGAAAGCGCGCGGCTTGCCGCTGGGAAGCCCGCGGCGGGAAATGTCTCGTTGCGGGTCGAGCGCCGCGGCAATCGCGTCGCATTGACCCTCAGCGACGACGGTCGCGGCATCGACGTTGAAGCCGTGCGCAGAAGTGCGGTTCAGCGCGGCATGGTGTCCGCCGAAGCTGCGGCATCGATCGGCCTGGAACAGGCGGTGGAACTTTTGCTGCGCGGTGGAATGACGACGACGAGCCAGGTGACGGAGCTTTCTGGCCGAGGCGTTGGCCTCGACGTGGTGCGCGAAACAATCAGCAGTTTGAAGGGAGAAGTTCGCGTGGCTAGTGAAGCGGGGAAGGGGACCAGCGTGGAACTGTGCGTTCCAGTTTCGCTCTCTTCTCTGGCGGCGCTGATCGTGGATGCCGGCGGAAGCACCGTTTCGATTCCGCTGGATGCAGTAACGCGCACGGTGCGCGTTGCCGAAGCTGAGATCGCGAGGACGACGGAAGGCAGCAGCCTGGTTTTTAACGGAACGGCGATTCCGTTCCTTCCGCTGTTCAAAGCTCTGCGAAAGGCGGAGGCCGCGACCGGACCGCGGCATTTCTGGACCTGCGTTGTCGTTCAATCCAGCGGACATTTTGCTGCGCTGGGCGTCGACCGGTTGCAAGGCACGGCCAATGTCGTCGTCCGGCCGCTGCCGGCGACAGTGGACGCGGATGCTGTCGTCGCTGGAGTTTCGTTGACCACCGAAGGCGAAGCGCAGCTTCTGCTCGATCCCGCGGGGCTGGTTGAATTGGCTCGCAGGAAATCCCTGCCGGTTGCGGCCAAAGCTGCGGCAAAAAGCCTGCCCGTGCTGGTCGTTGACGATTCGCTCACCACGCGCATGCTCGAGCAGAGCATCCTGACGTCGGCCGGCTACGACGTGGAAACGGCGTCGTCGGCCGAAGAAGCCATGGAGAAGGCGCGCGAGCGCCGCTACAGCTTGTTCATTGTTGATGTGGAAATGCCGGGCATGGACGGATTCACGTTCGTGGAACGCACGCGCGCCGATCCAAGCCTGCGTGACATTCCAGCGGTGCTTGTGACCTCGCGCAACGCGCCTGAGGACAAATTGCGCGGCAAGCAGGCCGGCGCGCGGGCCTACATTGTTAAGAGTGAGTTCGATCAGGGATTTCTGTTGCAAACGATACGAAATTTGATTGGGTAGAGCGGCATGGGAAAGATTCGCGTCCTGGTGGTGGAAGATTCGCTGACGGTGCGAAAGCGTCTCGTCGAAGTGCTTAACGCTGACCCCGCATTGGAAGTCGTGGGGGAAGCCGAGGACGGCAAAACCGGTATCGAATTATGCCAACGATTGAGACCCGATGTCGTTACGCTCGACATGATGCTGCCGGTGATGACCGGCCTGGCCGCAACCGAATACATCATGGCGTACTGCCCGACACCCATCATTATCGTCTCCGCGTCCACGAACCGCGGCGAATTGTTTCGTACGTACGAGGCCCTGGCGGCCGGCGCGCTGGACGTGCTGGAGAAGCCGACGGGCGAAGAGAGCGACGATGACTGGGAGCGCAAACTCGTTGCGGCGGTCAAATTGGTGTCGCGCATCAAGGTGATTACGCACCCTCGTGCGCGCCTGGGTTTGTCGCGACTCGCGCCGTTCAGCGCGCCGAGCAATGGCAAACCGATGACGCCGCCAGAACGCCGTCTGATCGCGATCGGCGCGTCGACGGGCGGGCCCAGCGCTGTCTGTTCGATCCTGCGTGCGCTGCCCACCCATTTTCCGCTGCCAATATTGCTTGTCATTCATATCGGGCGTCCATTCGCCACCGGATTGGCCGAGTGGCTCGACGGAGAATCCAATCTTCGCGTGAGCTACGCAAAGGACGGAGAACTCGTACCCGGACCGGGCGAGCCGCGTGTGATCATGGCTCCGCCAGACGTACATTTGACCGTTGCGCAGGGAAAATTGCGCCTGGTGAACGACGCGGAGCGGCATTCGTGCAAGCCGTCAGTGGACGTGCTCTTCGAATCAGTCGCGCGAGATTACGGCAATCGCAGCATCGCGTGTCTGCTTACCGGAATGGGCCGCGACGGCGCCGCAGGATTGCTGGCCATTCGCCGCTGCGGCGGAATGACTATCGCGCAGGATGAGGCGACGTCTGTCGTGTATGGCATGCCGCGCGAGGCGTTCCTGCTCGGCGCCGCGGAATCCGTGCTGCCGCTGGACCAGGTCGCGCCTGCGCTGATGGCAGCGGCTGGGCATGAACGGAGGGCGCGATGAAACCAGCCATACTCATCGTTGACGACAGCCTCACTGTCCGCATGGATCTGGACGAAGCTTTTCAGGGAGCAGGTTTCGCCACCACGTTATGCGGCACGATCGAGACGGCGCGCCACGCGCTTTCCAGGACGCCATTTTCGCTGATGATCCTCGACGTGTTGCTCCCCGACGGAGACGGTGTTGATTTCTTGAAAGAAGCCAAGGCCGGCGTCGCGCCAATTCCAATCATTCTGCTCTCAACTGAAGCCGAAGTGCGCGACCGCATTCGCGGCATCAAGACCGGCGCGGACGATTACGTAGGCAAGCCGTACGAGACCAGCTACATCCTGGCGCGTTCGCGGGAATTGATTCGCAAGCAGTCGGCTCTTGGCGGAGCGAGCGTTCCCACTTCGGTGCTGCTGATCGATGATAGCATCACGTTTCGAGAAGAACTGAAAGCGGCGTTGACGCAGGCGTCCTACGAAGTGATCACCGCGGGGACCGGCGAAGAGGGCCTGCGCATGGCGGCCGATTACCGGCCGGGGGCCGTAATTTGTGATGGCAACCTTCCCGGAATAGATGGCCCGACGGTGATCCGGCGCATGCGCCTGGATGCCGCTCTGCGCCGTACGCCTTGCATCCTGTTGACCGCATCCGAAGATCACGGCAGCGAAGTGATGGCGCTCGATGCCGGCGCGGACGCGTATCTGCGAAAAGATTCGGCGATCAGCATTGTGCTTGCGCGGCTGGCGGCGGTGCTCCGGTCCGCTGGAACGCCAGCCGCGTTTGATTCGACTTCATCCAGCCTAGGGCCGATGCGGATTCTCACGGTCGACGACAGCGCCACGTACCGCGAAGAGCTCGCGGCCGAACTGCGCCAGGAAGGTTACGATCCGATACTCGCCACATCCGGCGAAGAGGCGCTCGAGCTTCTCGCCACGCAACCGGCGGACTGCATTCTTCTGGATCTGGTGATGCCCGGACTTTCCGGACAGGACACCTGCCGTAAGATCAAGAATTCGCCGACCTGGCGCGATATTCCGCTGATCATGCTGACGGCATTGAACGAAAGCGAGGCGATGATCGCCGGAATCAACGCCGGCGCCGACGATTACATCACCAAGTCCGCGGATTTTGAAGTGTTGAAGGCGCGCGTGCGTGCGCAATTGCGCCGCAAACAGTTTGAAGACGAAAATCGGCGCATTCGCGAACAACTTCTGCGCAAGGAACTTGAAGCGGCGGAAGCGCGCGCGGCCCATGAACTGGCCGATGCGCGCGCGGTGATGCTGGCCGATCTCGAATCCAAGAACAAGGAACTGGAGGCCTTCAGCTATTCGGTTTCCCACGATTTGCGCGCGCCGTTGCGCGCCATTGACGGGTTTACGAACGCCGTGATGGAGGATTTTCCGGACGCGCTGCCTGAGGACGCGAAAAAGAACCTGCAGCGTGTCTGCACGGCCACTCGGCGAATGGGTGAATTGATTGACGACCTGCTGAAGTTATCGCGCGTAACACGGCAGGACATGCGCTACAAGCATGTGGATCTGAGCGCCACGGCGGCCGGAATCGCCGGCGACCTTCGCCGTTCTGCGCCGGAGCGCGACGTGGAATTCGTGATCGCTGAGAACCTGCACGCCGCGGGCGACGCGTCGCTGCTTCGGGCGACGCTTGAAAATCTGCTCGGAAATTCCTGGAAATACACGAGCACGCAGCCGCGCGCGCGGATTGAATTCGGCCGGATGCAATGCAAGGGAGGCAACGCGTTTTTTGTTCGCGACGATGGCGTCGGATTCGACATGACGTACGCGAGCAAGCTATTCGGCGCGTTCCAAAGGTTGCATACGGCTAAGGAATTTCCGGGGACGGGAATTGGACTGGCCACGGTGCAGCGGATCATTCGGCGGCACGGAGGCCAGGTTTGGGCGGAATCGGAGCTGGGGGAGGGCGCGACATTTTACTTTACCCTGCCCGAATCGCTGGAGACGCTGGAAAAAATGCAGAATGCGTCGCAGGGCAGTACATCGGGATGAAACAACTGTGATAGTGGTGGCTATCGAACGTTCTTAGTTGAAGTGCTGGAGGTGCCAGATGCCCAAGCCGCTCCGCTTGTTAATGGTGGAAGATTCCGAAGAAGACGCTGCACTGTTGTTGCGCGAGCTGAAAAAGCAGGGCTTCGATCCTATTTTTGAGCGCGTTGAAACGCCGGCCGAAATGACCACCGCTCTCGATAAGCACAAATGGGATGTTATTATTTCAGACTATTCCCTGCCGCGGTTCAGCGCACCGGACGCACTGGAATTGATGAAGACCAAGGCGGTCGATCTGCCGTTTATCATCATGTCGGGATCGATCGGAGAGGACCGGGCCGTTTCAGCGCTGAAGTCCGGAGCGCACGATTTCATCGTTAAGGGCACGATGTCGCGACTTGTGCCGGCCATTGAGCGCGAAATCCGCGACGCCGAGGAGCGCCACGCACGCAAGCAGGCCGAAGAATCGCTTTTGCAATCGTCGGCAGAGATCAACGATTTATACAACCAGGCGCCCTGCGGTTATCACTCGTTGAATGCCGACGGCTTTTTTGTTCGCATCAATGATACGGAGCTGACGTGGCTGGGTTACGAGCGCGACGAACTGCTTGGAAAGCGATTCATCGATGTGCTGCATCCGGATTTTATCAAATCGTACCAGGCAAATTTTGAGATCTTCAAAAGAAGTGGCACTATTCACGATCTGGAATTCAACATGCTGCGCAAGGACGGATCGATCCTTCCCGTCGTGATGAATGCGTCGGCGTTGCGGGATGCGGACGGCAACTACATCATGAGCCGCTCCATCGTTTTCGACACGACTGAGCGCAAACGGCTGGAAGAGCAATTGAGACAGGCGCAAAAAATTGAAGCCATCGGGCAATTGGCCGGCGGCGTCGCGCACGATTTCAACAACCTGTTGACCGTGATCATCGGGCACAGCCTGCTGGCGCTCGAACGCATGAATCCCGACCATTCTATTCGCAACGCACTGTCTCAGATTCACAAGACCGGTGAGCGCGCTGCGGCGCTTACGCGGCAATTGCTGGCATTCAGCCGCCGCCAGATCCTGGAACCCAAAGTCATTGACATCAACGCGAACCTGGCGGAAATGGATGCCATGCTCAAGCGGTTGGTGCCGGCGAACATCACCATTACCACGAATCTCGACCCCAAGGTGAGCCGCGTCTTTGCAGACGAGGGGCAGCTGGGGCAGGTGGTCATGAACCTGGTAATCAACGCGCGCGACGCGATCACGTCGCATGGAAAAATTGCGATCGAAACCTCCAATGTCAGTCTCGACGAAGCCTACTCGCGCACGCATACGGGCGTGAAGCCCGGGCGTTACGTGCTGCTGGCCGTCAGCGACACCGGCTCTGGAATGAGCGATGAAGTGAAAGCGCGGATTTTCGAGCCATTCTTCACGACAAAGGAAATGGGCAAGGGAACAGGGCTCGGGCTTTCGACGGTTTATGGAATCGTCAGACAAAGCGGAGGTTCGATCGAAGTCTACAGCGAAGTTGGGAAGGGCACGACCTTCAAGATTTATCTGCCGCGCGCCGATGGCGAACTTTCCGCAACGCAATCGAGCCAGGCGCTGCCCTCAATCGTGCAGGGTAACGAAGTCATTCTGCTGGTCGAAGACGACGACGAAGTCCGTGAACTGATCCAGGAAATTCTGAAATGGAGCAGTTTCACCGTGCTGAGCGCGCGGAACGGCGTTGAGGCTCTCAAAGTCAGCGAGCAGCATACCGGGCTGATTGATCTGTTGATGACCGATATGGTAATGCCGGAAATGACCGGTCCCGAATTAGCCGACCGAATGCGAAAATTGCGGCCCGCCATGAAAGTGCTGTGCATGTCCGGATACACGGAGCAGGCCACGATCAACAACGGAATGCTGGCGCCGCACATGCACTTTCTTCACAAGCCGTTTACGCCGATGGATGTCGCGCGAAAGGTTCGCGAGACCCTCGACTTTGTCGATGCGCCTTCGACGGGCGGCGCAGAGAAAAAGTGAATCCCGGTGCCGTGATTATTTTGTCTCTCCGACGTCTTTGACTTCCTTCGGCGTGATGACGTATTTCATGCAGTGTTTCATTTCATATCCGTGCGTGCACCCCTGCTTCACTTCCATGGATTTGGTTTCCTGCGGAATATTGTTGTAGACGATCCAGACGCTTGAAGGCGGACATGTGTAATCGCCGTAATTTGCGACGAGGTGGACGCTGGCTTTGATGCGCTTGGCGTGGAACACCGGATCGTAATAATTCAGCGGTTCCTTGTAATCCGGACGCCAGCCGCGCTGCCGTCCGAGCGTGATGCCGCCGAAATCGCAGGACCACGGCGACCAGATATTGCTCGATGTCACATCGCTATCGAGTCCCGCGCCCCAGAGTCCCTGCAATCCGCCCTGGCTGCCGCCGTTGCTCTGCAAGTCCTTGCCATTCCACTCGGGTCGCGCCTTTACGTATTGCAGCGCCCGCATCACCCGCAGCGCCATGCCGTAGTAATAGGTCTTTTCGCGATCAGTGTTCTCGTCATTTTTGAAGCAGTAGTTGGCCAGGTCTTTTTGGAGCTGTTTGTAGTACGCATCGTCGCGGCCGAGTTCCATACCGTGCGCGTTGACGTCGAAAACGATGGCAGACTCGTTGAGCCACCCTGGCGGACTGTGTTTGTTGACACCGTATCCTTGGAACTGCGCGATGCCGGGAAGCGATTTCTCTTTCGCGCCGGCGGGAACGCTCAGATAGCCGGTCACCGGTTTCGGGCCGGCGCAATCCAGCGTGACTGCGTACAACTTCACTTTTGGATTCTTTGTTTCGAGTTCCTTGAGTTCCGCCTTTACCGGCACTGCAGCCAACTTCGCCTTTGCGGATTTCCAGAACTCGTCGAAATCCGCGGGTTCCGCGGCCGGCTGGAGTTTTTCGGGCTCCACACACGCGCCGCCGTCGAAAAAAATGTCGCCGTTTTTATTGGCGCCCCAGCCGCCGACGTATCCCTGCAGTTTCTTGCCGTCTTCACCAAATGCCTGGGCCTGGATGCGGACAAAACCTGGCGTATCGAGAGACGTGGTGATCTTCAGGCCGGTTTCGGAAGCGACGCCTTCGCCCTTGTCGGATTTTCCATCGTCGCCCGTGCGTGTCCATTTCAGCGTCTTGCCCGCGAGGGCTGTTGCTCCGTCCAAAACGCGCAGCGTGAATTCCATTTTTTCGCCGGGTTTGTAAATCGCCACCTGCTTGTCTGTGGTGCCGTGAATCGAAAATTCTCCGGCCAACAGGCTGCACGACAGGAGAAAGAAGCCAATCAGCACATTTCCAATTCGTTGCGACATGAAGCACTCCTGATTCAGTTCATCAAAACGAAAGCCCTGCACGTAAAAGGAAATACACCGCACAACCCCGAGGTTAAGGTAAAGCGCGATGAAGTTGCAAATGTGTCAATGTGGAAGGCGGGATGATTTCCGGCGTTGTCGTTCAATGAAAGCAGCGGAGCTTATTCGCTCCGCTGCTCTTTGAGGCAACGAGGGTTCATCGAACGTTAGCAAATTTCGCGGCGAATAATCCGCCTTTGTCTTTCTTGGCCTTGTAAGTACCGGTCACCGCGTCGGCGTGATAGGCCTGAAAGCCGGTCAGCACCACGCAGATGTCGGTGCTTGCCGATTGGCCTTTCGTGCCGGTCGTGGTCGCATTCAAGGTGCTGATGCCCGCCAAGGTTAAGGTGGACAGCGACTGGTTCTTCATGGCGATCGACAATTTCCCGGTCCGCGCTGTGAACGGCTGGCCTTTCTTGGGAAGCTTGTATTTTAAACTCACTTTTAACGTCGTGGAAATCGGCGAATTTCCTTTGGCATCCAAGGTTGTGGACGCAACCAGACCGCCGATTTCCCACTGCACGGCTTGACCAGCGGGATTGAATCCGTCCTTCAAGTCCACCAGCGCCTTAAACGCCAATCCATCTTTCTTCAAAGTGCTCGGGAATTTCAATTTCGCCGACACTTGCTGAACTCTCAACGCAATAGGGTTCAGGCCCGCGCAGATATCGCCTCCGGGCGCCGTTGCGGCGGCATTGACGGTGAAGGTCGTCTGATCACTGGTGGAATGACCGCCCGAATCTGTCGCCGTGACCTTCACCGGATAAATGTTCGGTACAGTGTACGTATGGCTGATCGTTGTGTCGGTTGTGGTCACCACAGTGCCATCGCCGAAATCCCAGGTGTAGGTAATCGTGCTGGAATCGCTTACGACGAAGGTGAACGTGACCGGCTGGTCGACGACGCCCGTTGTCGCGCCCGGCGTGATCGTGCTGACGACAATCGGCGGAGCCGAGTCGATAATATTAAATGTAGTGCTCGTCGCACTGGTTAACCCGCTTGCCGACGCCGTCAGCGTGTAACCGCTGCCGAGTTTGTCGATGCTAAGGTTGCTGAAACTGGCCACTCCGCCGCTGGTCGCGGCGCTCAGGGTTCCAGCGAGAGTTCCACCGGCCGGATTGGTTCCAATCGCGAGCGAAATGGTTGCGCTGGTCGTCATTGCGTTGCCCAGGGAATCCTGCACCGTCACTTTCACCGCCGCGATCGCCGATCCGGCGTTCGTGTCGGTGGGCTGAGCCGTGAACGCCAGTTTCGCCGCTGTTTGAGTGATGGCCTGGGTCAGCGGCGACGAGGAACTCGTAGCGTAACTCGCGTCGCCATTGTACGACGCGGAAATGGTGTGATTCCCGACGCTCAGCGTCGACGAACTGAACGTTGCGCTGCCGGACGTGAGCGCCACTGGGGCCTGCGGCGTTCCGTCGACTGTGAAAGTGACTGTGCCCGTTGGTGTTGTCGCAGAGGAACTGACCGTGGCCGTGATGGTCACCGTCGAACTGAAGGCCGCGGGATTGGAAGACGACGCCAGTGCGACGGAACTGGCGGCCTTGGTAATCGTCAAGTTTGCGCTGACGAAACTGAGCGTGTAGTTCGCGTTCAACGCCAGCGTGCCCTGCTGGATCGTGTATGGACTTCCGCCGACGGTTTCGCCGGAGACACGCGTGAGCGCGCCACTGAAACTGTCGCCGCTTGCAAGCGAACCACTGGTCATCTGGAAGGTGAGAGCCGGGTCGGCGCTGCCAAACGTTTTCGTCTTCGCGTCGGCGGTAACGGTGACCGGCCGCAGCGAAATGGAGAAAATGGCGCTGACGTAAGTCAGATTGTAGTTGCTGTCGAGGGCCAGTGTTCCCTGTTGAATGGCGTACGGGCTGTTGGCGACGCTCTCGCCGGAGACGCGCGTCAACGCGCCGGTAAACGCATCCGAGAAGGCGAGAGAACCGCTGGTGATCGAGTAGGTCAGCGCCGGATCGGCGTCGCCATACGTCTTGGTTTTTGCGTCGGCAGTGACTTCGATGTCACGAGCCGTGATCGAGAAATTGGCGCTGATGAAGCTGAGGTTGTAGTTGCTGTCGAGGGTCAGTGTTCCCTGTTGAATGGCGTACGGGCTGTTGGCGACGCTCTCGCCGGAGACGCGCGTCAACGCGCCGGTAAACGCGTCCGAGAAGGCGAGAGAACCGTTGGTGATCGAGTAGGTCAACGCCGGATCGGCGTCTCCATACGTCTTGGTTTTTGCGTCGGCGGTGACTTCGATATTACGAGCCGTGATCGTGAGATTGGCGCTGATGAAGCTGAGGTTGTAGTTGCCGTCGAGCGCCAGTGTCCCCTGCTGAATGGCGTACGGGCTGTTGGCGACGCTCTCGCCGGAGACGCGCGTCAAGGAGCCGGTAAACGCATCCAAGAAGGCGAGAGAACCGCTTGTGATCGAGTAGGTCAACGCCGGATCGGCGTCGCCATACGTCTTGGATTTTGCGTCGGCGGTGACTTCGATATTACGAGCCGTGATCGTGAGATTGGCGCTGATGAAGCTGAGGTTGTAGTTGTCGTCGAGCGCCAGTGTTCCCTGCTGAATGGCGTACGGGCTGTTGGCGACGCTCTCGCCGGAGACGCGCGTCAAGGCGCCGGTGAACGCATCCGAGAAGGCGAGAGAACCGCTGGTGATCGAGTAGGTCAACGCCGGATCGGCGTCTCCATACGTCTTGGTTTTTGCGTCGGCGGTGACTTCGATGTCACGAGCCGTAATCGTGAGATTTGCGCCGACGTAGCTGAGAGTGTAATTCCCATCAAGGGCCAGTGTTCCCTGCTGAATGGCGTACGGGCTGTTGGCGACGCTCTCGCCGGAGACGCGCGTCAACGCGCCGGTGAACGCATCCGAGAAGGCGAGAGAACCGCTGGTGATCGAGTAGGTCAACGCCGGATCGGCGTCGCCAAACGTTTTCGTCTTCGCGTCGGCGGTAACTGTGACCGGCCGCCGCGAAATGGAGAAAATGGCGCCGACGTAGTTCAGATTGTAGTTGCTGTCGAGCGCCAGTGTCCCCTGCTGAATGGCGTACGGGCTGTTGGCGACGCTCTCGCCAGACACGCGCGTCAACGAGCCGGTGAACGCATCCGAGAAGGCGAGCGAACCGTTGGTGATCTGGTAGCTCAGCACGGGATCGGCGTCGCCATAGATCTTAGACTGTGCATCGGCGGTGACTTCAATGTCACGGATGGTGATTGTGAGATCGTCTCCGACGAACGACAGGTTGTAATTGCTACCGAGCGACAACGTTCCCTGTTGTATGGCGTACGTACTACCGGCGACGGTTTCGCCGGAGACGCGGGCAAGTACGCCGGTGAATGCGTCGGAGAACGCGAGCGTGCCGCTCGTGATTGAATAGGTCAGGGCCGGATCGGCGTCGCCATAGACTTTGGTTTGTGCATCGGCGGTGACTGTAATGTCACGTGCCGTAATCGTGAAGTTTGCGCCGATATACGAAATGTTATAATCGCTGCCCAGCGACAGCGTGTCTTGCTGAATGGCGTACGGGCTGCCGGCGACGCTCTCGCCGGAGACACGTGACAGCGCTCCGGTGAACGCGTCCGTGAAGGCGAGCGTGCCGCTGGTGATCGAATACGTCAATGCGGGATCGGCGTCGCCGTAGGTTTTGGTTTTGGCATCGGCCGTGACTTCGATGTCGCGGGCGGTGATCGTGAAAATCGCGCTGATGTAGCTGAGGCTGTAGTTGCTGTCGAGCGCCAGCGATCCCTGTTGAATCGTGTACGGGCTGCCGCCAACAGACTCTCCCGGCGCCCGCGACAAAACGCCCGTAAACGCGTCTGAGAACGCGAGCGTTCCGCCGGTGATCGTATATGTTAGCGCCGGATCGGCGTCGCCATACGTTTTGGATTTTGCGTCAGCTGTGACTTCGATGGCGCGAGTGGTGATTGTGAAATTCGCGTCGATGTAACTGAGAATGTAGTTGCCGTCGAGCGCCAATGTGCCCTGCTGAATGGCGTATGGGTTGCCGGCAACGGTCTCGCCCGGCGCGCGCGTCAGGGATCCCGTGAACGCGTCCGAGAAAGCGAGCGTGCCGTTTGAGATCGTGTATGTCAGCGCGGGATCGGCATCGCCATAAATCTTGGTCTTGTCTGCGGCGGTGACCTGGACACTGCGGGTGGTAATGGTGAGATTCGCGCTGATAAAGCTGAGATTGTAATTGGAATTGAGCGCCAGCGAGCCCTGTTGAATGGCATAGGGACTTCCGGCGACTGTTTCACCCGCCATGCGGGTCAACGCTCCACTGAACGCATCGGAAAAGGCGAGCGAGCCGCTGGAGATCGAATACGTCAACGCCGGATCCGCATTGCCGTAAATTTTCGTCTTGGCCGCTGCAGTCACTTCAATATCCCGGGCTGTGATTGTAAAATTCGCCCCGGCGTAAGTCAGCGCATAATTCGAGCTCAGCGCCAGCGAGCCCTGGTTGATGGCGTACGGACTGCCGGCGACGGTTTCGCCTGCGACGCGCGTCAGGCTGCCGGAGAAAGCGTCTCCATTAACAAGCGAACCGCTCGTTACCTGATAGGTCAGCGCCGGATCGGCGTCACCGTAAATTTTGCTCTTGGCATCGGCGGTAACGGTAATGGGCATCGTTGTGACAACCTGCGAAACAGATCCGCCGAAGCCCTGCCCGAAATTGCTGTCCCCGTTGTAAACCGCGGTGATGGAGTGCGTCCCGACATTCAGAGCCGTCGACGTGAAGACCGCCTGATTTGATCCGTTTACGGCGATTGAGGCCAGGACTGTTGATCCTTCCTTGAAGTCAACGGTTCCAGTAAGAGCCGGAGTCCCCGTCGACGGAGTCACAGTGGCGGTGAACGACTCGGAGTCGCCATAAACGGATGGCGACACGCCCGCCGTTCGCGCGATCGAAGTCGACGTCGTTCCTGCTACGATTACCAGCGACTTTGCCGGCGTCGACGTGCTCGGATTGTATTTCGTATCGCCGTTGTAAGTTGCGGTAATCAAGTGTGTGCCGGTCGCTGAAAAAGCCACAGTCATAACGGCCTTTGCGCTTCCGTCCAAATTGGCGGGGTTGGTCGCGTTCGGCGCCGTACCCGTCAAGGCCACGCCATTGTCCTTGAATGTCACCGTACCTGTCGGCGTGAAACTGCCGCCGGTGACCTGGGCTGTAAGCGTGATCACTTCGTTCTTGCCCGCGGGATTCGGCGAAATTGTGAGAACGGTCGTGCTGGTATCGCCTTTAATGACCTGTACCGTCTGGCCCCCGCTGAAATGGTTTGCAGGATCGGCATCCGTGTTGTCCGCCGCAGTCAACGTTTGAGACGCCGCCACGGTGGCGAAAGTGACTCCGCCGGTAAACGTGTGAACTCCCTGGTCTCCGGCAACGAACTGGTAGTTTGTCGGAAATGTCGCTCCGGCGTCGGTGCAGGTGATATCCACCACGGAAAGGTAATTGGTATCCACGTTGCCAAATTCATCTTTCGCAGTGATCGTAAAGTCGGCGGCAAATCCGATGTAACTTGGATTGGAAAGTCCCGTGACAGTCAACGCTGAAGCGGGAGCGGGCGTGATCTGAAACGAAGTGCTGGTACTGAAGACGCTGACACTCAGCGCCGCTTTCAAGGTGTGTGCGCCGACCAGGTCGACATTCAGGTTGTCAAAAATCGCAACTCCGGCAAGGGCCGCGGTTCCGTTTGCGCCGACCGCGCCTCCGCTGGCAGTCAAATTTCCGGATAGGGTTCCCGCGCCCGAATTAAGCGTCATGGTGATGGTGTTGCTCGCGCCGGTGACGCGATTTCCAAATCCGTCCTGCAGTTCCACTTCGATGGGAACGCCATTCGTCGTGGAACCAATCGGGTTGGGAGTTGTCGCATTGCTGCCAGCCTGCGACGTGGCGGGCTGCGTCAGAAAAGCCACTGCGTTCACGGTCGCTCCCGGCGCGACGTTAAACGAATTGCTCAGCGCCGAGGAAGCGCTGGGAACGGCTGCGCCATAGACTGCTACAAGATTGTACGACGCTGTGGTGCCGTTCGGGCCGGCCTGGTGAATATTGATGTTGCTGAAGGTTGCCACGCCGCTCACGGTGGATGCGGAGAGCGTCGTCGCCGCGCCAGGGTATAGGAGAATCGGGCCCGAAGACGCAGAGAATACGGAGAGGTTGATGGAGAAGGGAGTCGTGGTGTTCGTCAGTCCGGTTACGCCGTCTTTGACAGTGACCGCGACCGTGAACGTGGTGCCCGCAGTGACATTTGTCGGCTGTGTGCTGAAAACCAGGAAATCCGGAGGCGCGGCAATTACGTCGAACGCGTTGGTGTCGGCCGGCGTGAGAGCGCCTTGCGTTGCGTGAAGCGTATAACCTGTGTGGATGGTATCGATGCTCAGTGTGCTGAACGTGGCGATGCCGGCGACTGCGTTAACCGTCTTGGTCCCCGAAAGTGTTCCGCCGGGGTTTGTGCCAATGGCAATCGTGACGGCCAGGGTTGAGTTCGTTCCGGATGTGACAATATTACCGTTCGCATCCTTAATGGCGACGGTTGGGGGCGGAGTTATGGTTCTGCCGGCGTAGATTGGCGCGGTGGGTTGCTGAATAATGGCGAGCTGAGTGGGCGAACCGGCAATGAGCGTATAGGAAAAGATGTTTGTGCCGCTGTCTATTCCGCCGGTGGTATTCACTGCACTTACGGAAGCGGTGTAACTTCCGGAAATGAGGGCGTTGGTGACTCCATTAAGAACAATGGTTATCGTCTTGTTTGTCGCAACACCGGACGCCGCCGGGCACGGGAACTGAACCGTGTTTGCCGTCGGGAACGTCATGCCCGTGATCGTCGTGGTGCCGTTTCCGCTGCCGGGCCCCGAGACTTGAAAGGTTCCGCTGGTGATGGTCTGAGCGTTTGTTCCGCCCGGGAATGTGACTGTCACCGTTCCAAGATGATCAATGGCGGCGCCGCTCGGTTTCTTTTTCAGTTTGCAGCTCAACGTGTAGGTGGACGACGCACCCGCTGCGTTGTTCGACAAGGTTGTCGTCGGTGTGGTGAAGTTCGCAGTTGTCGCTGCAATTGCAAACCCACTGTTTATGGCCAATAAAAGGACAGCTGCACTCAAAGCAATCCTAAATGGTTGAGCTCGCTGAATAGTCGCATTCATTTTTTACGCCTCCGAAATCAAATTTTCTCGCCTGACTTTTTTCTAAACGTCGTCAAGTGCTTCACGGCACTTGGTGCGTAGTGCGAATGCGCACACGACACAGTGTGCGTTACATCCTTTTGCTGCGATTCGCGTTAGCATCCCGAAGCGTTAATAAAGGGTGGCAATTGCGATACCATTTTACGACATTGAATCTTGTAAATAATTTAATGCAAATGACTTGCATTTGAAATGTTACGAGGAAGCCAGCTTCAGTCTTGGGATGAAGTTTCAGAGGAAACAAGCGATTTCAAGAGTGCTCAACGCTCAAGTGTGTTCTTTGTTGGTAACAATTTTTAAAAATATTCAGCCTCTGCCGTTCGCACTTGGACATCCTGAAAATGAGCAGCGTTGATCTAGAACAACCATTTTGCTGCGAATGCTTCGAAATAAAAACGGCGGCTTGGGGCCGCCGTTACTTCAGTCACGATATCCGATATCGGGTCTACCGGATTTCGGCCTGAGCTGTTGTCTTTGGCGCATTGCGTTCCTTCAACCAGTCGACCCAATCGAAATCGTGAGCGCCGCGATCATGGCCTTTGTTGGCCGCAGTCAATACTTCGCGCGCCAGGCGGCCATAGACCGGATCGTTCAAGAGTATGACCATATCCGGTAAAATGGCGTCGCACGGCGATTCGGCAAACGCGCCCAACATGGCGAGCTTGACCGTCGTGTTTTGTTCATTCCGAAAGGCGCTTATGGCCATCCCCTGTTGATTGGGGCAATGCGCCAACCCCGCCAGTGCAGCGGCCCGGACGGCCGGGTCTTGTTCAAAAGTTACGAATGTCAGCAGGTTTCCAGCGACTGCCGAATCCATTCCCGCCACGGCCTTCACGAGGGCCAGGCGCGCGTTATCTTTCAGCGAACTCAGCAGCGGCTGCATGCGCGGCACCAGCGGGCTGGCATTTTCAAAAGTCGCGCCGTACTGGGCCAGCGCTTTTGCCGCGGCGAAGCAATCCTGTCCTCCGGCCGAAATCGCTTTCAAAGCGAGGTCCGCCTGGGCTGCATTCATGTTCTTGCCGACAGCAGCCCAGATCTCGTTGCGAGTGATGAACTCGCTTTTTTCGATCGAGGCCGCCACATACGCGCGCGCCTTAGGGTCGTCAAACGATGCCAGCGCCGAGAACATCTCAAAGCGGGCGACCGGCATCTTGCCCTTTGCTTCGATGCGCGCAATCAACGCGGGTGTTGCGTTGGCAGCTTTCAAGTCACGAGCTGCCTGCGCATAGTTCACCAGCGCTGTTGGCGGCGCATTTTCGATTAAAGCTGGAAGGCGGGAGATCAATTCCGGTCCCAAGGCCAGCGTCGCCTGATAGGCGGCGTCCCGTTCCTTTGAGGACGAATGGCTGTAGTATTTCGACAGTGCGTCTATGCGCTGATCGTATTCGGCAGGGGTGGACGGCGTAAAAACTGAAAGTTCGCTCACCGGGGGAAAACTCGGATCGCGGGTGCTGCGTCCGAGCGTTGCGTTGGCCGGAAGGACGACGTGGTTTCGCGGCACAACCACCGAAGCAGTCGGAGCGCTCTGCAACACCGCTTCTTCGAAACCCTTGTTGTCGGGATTTTCATCCTTGCCAGACGGCAATAGGAATGCAACAAGCATGCAACCCGCGGCCGCGCTGAGCAAAATGGCGCGCTGCTTGGGCGTTCCCGTTCCCGGTGCGAACTTGGGTCGTTTCTTGGCCTTCGGCTGAACGGGAATTCCCGTTGTCTTTGCCCAACTGCCTGAGATCGCCACGCTTGTCTCTCCTGTTGAATTCCAAGTTGGGGATTCATTACGTGTGCGCGATCTCGCGCACACGGATTGAGTCGCGACCTTATTCGTTTTCGGAAAGCCGGCGCCAGGAGCGCACCTGCATCACGGTCGGGCGCATCTTGAACGCCGAGTCGATGGCCTGGTCGGAGAAGGTGATATTTCCATTTCCGGCCAGCTTGACCATTTCGACGCCCAGCAGCGTCGCAGTTTCGTTCGCATTGCGCTTCTGATTTCGGTCGTAGACGAACACTCCGCCGATCACATGAATCTCATTTCCGCCGCCGACGAAGCTCAAAGGCTGTTTGTTGCTCGTGGGAACTTTGTTGATCACCACGATGATCAGGCCATGCCACATGCTCTGGCCGGACATGTCGAACTGCGCTTTGTTCGGGTCGTCGATCTCAACCACCAGGATGCCGTAGCCGTTTTCATTACCGGAGAAATGAAGGTCATTTTCCTGCATGACGCCGTTCACCATCTTGCCGCTGGCATACACGATTGCCGGATTTGCAGCTGTGCCCAATCCGCCGCCGGTCAAGACGTAATTGTTGCTGCTCAAATCGATCGTTGTCGTTGCCGATTCCTTGACCGATTTCACCAAGCCATCCAGCGCGTCCGCGCGGTTGGCCATGGTGTTTAAAACGCCGCCGTTGATCTGATTGTCGTTGTGTGTGCCATCGACGCCGATTCCCGATGGCGCTGTATTTCCCGGTGTGCCCGTGATCTGCGAAACGGTCATGCCTTCCATGGAAATCCCGGGCATCTGCTTGGCCCATTGCGTTTGATTGCCGTTGGTTGTGTCCACGCGATAAAGCGTGCCGTCCCAAACGGACGTCACCTGCCCGCCCGGGCTGGTCGTAGACACCATTTCTTTCATGTAAACCTGGGTTGAACCTGTCGGCGTGAAGGACTGGTATGAGAGGTTCCCCGATGCTGTCAGCGGGTTGATGTATGCAATGGTTCCGTCCGGGTTGTGATCCAAACCGTCGGTTGTGCTGGGCACGCCGTTAAATCCGACGTTCACAGCATTGGTGCTGTTCAGCGTCGTCACGTTGACTTGCTGAAACGGCTGCGTGGTTCCACTACCGCTGCCCCCCCCGCCGTTACCATTTCCCTGTCCAGCAGCACTGGCCGACCCTGACAGGACAAACAGGATTGCGAGGCCCATTATCGGCAATCGGTTCAAGGTCTTCATCGACATCCCTCCTTCATCTGGAGCGCGTTGGTGAATGACATCAGCGCGGCTTAATTTGGATTTCCAAAGCACCATTGGGCAACTGCTCAAAATCACGGTCCAGCGCCTGCACATTGACTTCGATCGTCACGACTTTTCCGGCTTCGGTTACGCCGCCTTGTGTCAATCCACGATGAATTCCCGTGCTGTAGATCGTGTACTTGTTGCGTTCGTTGCGATCGTCGGCCAGACCGTCGCCGTCGTTGTCGATTCCGTCGTGGAACCAGTCGATCGCATAAGTGAAGAAGGCCACATTGCCCAGCGCCTGCGGCACGATGTTGTCTTCGCAATAGCGCGCCGAGCCGTCGGCAAACGTGAGGAGATTGCCGGAGCTGTCGTGCAGTTGCTGCGAGCGCCAGGTCGGGCGCTTGTTGCCGTCCAGATCGTTGGTGGCTTTATTCCAATTCGAAGTACCCAGGCATCCGGGCCGGGTTCCATCGGCTTTGACGCACACATGGACCGTGAGCGGTTTGCCCGAGTTTTGTCCGACCAGGGCGATGCCGCTGGTATTTCCGGAGGCCAGAGTTCCAGCGTTGGTGAGCACCCCGTTGCTCGCTCGCGTGGCAGTCGGATGAGGCTGCACGACGCCGTTAACGGAATAGGGTTGCCCCACCGTGGACATATAGGGCTGGTAGACGGGCGACGAATTGATGTCGTTCAACGCCGCGTCGATGCCAGCCTCGGCAGCCTCAAACGCCTTGATGTCTTCCAGATCCACTTCGACGTGCTTGGCGCGCGTCGACATCTCTGACATCAAGACTGAACTGAGGCTCGCGAGCAGGGCCACCAGCGCGAGTGCTACGATCAGAGCACTGCCGCGGGGGTGAATGTTACCGGTTCGGTTCATTGCTCGGTGCATTTGTTCTTCTCCGACTCCATCGTTCTGTAACAGCAATTGGCGGACTCAATTTGTTCCTGTTGCCGAAGTCGATGTCACGTACGTCGCGTTGTTGCGCATGAAAATCGATACTTTTGATTGGACCATGTGCGGCTGTCCCTCGCCGTCCATGGTGAACATCCAGAGGAAAATGTTCAGGCGCGCGGGATTGTTCGGGTCGCGATTGAAGATGCGATTGGATTTCAGCTGGTCTGCCGGACCGCTCACGTTGGCGATGGGCTGAAGCACAACGCCATCTCCGATGCGCTGGCACGACTCCGGGACAAGCTGTTCGTAACCCACGTCTCCGACGTAGTAGCAGCGTTCCAGGTAGCCCACGGCAAAGGAACTGGTCATGCTGCCATCGCCGTCGATGTCGATGTTCTCGTAGTATTCGCTGAGGATTCCATTCGCGCCGTACTTGCCCACGCGCAGCGTGTTGTCCGGCTGAAAGCGGTAACACATGAATCCGCCCTTCAATGTGCCCGGTGAATAGTTTACGTAATCCACCGTGAACGAGGACGTCGCCGTTGTGACGCCCGAGGGAATCAGCGATGAACTTGATGAGCTTGGCTTCAGCCCGGGACCCTGCAGCGGCACGAGTTTGTTGTTGTCGTCCGCGTTTCCGATGAAACGCGCGTTGTCGCGCCAGCCATAGCGCAGGCGAAAATCAAAGTCTCCGCCGCCGGCGTTGTCGTTTGGAAACGTAGGGAAGTTCAGCTGGTTGCCGTTTGCGTCGAGTTGGATGACGACGGGATTGATAAAGACTGTATAGCCTTTGGGGTTGTTGGTCGGATTCACGTAGCGCAGCGGAACTTTGTAATGGATCTCCGCCTGGTAAAAGGTCATGGAGTTCGCCGTGACGTTAAACACGCCGGTGCTGCTGGGATCAGTTGTGCTCGCAATCAGCGACGCGTCGCCCAGTTCCTCCTCCATGCTCTTGAGCACTTTTTCACTCTTGTCGTTCAGCGTGCCCTCATGGATCTGCTCGCCAAAGGACTTGGTGGTCCGCAAGGTAATCATGAAGCACACCGCGATGACCATGGAGAACACCGAGACGGCGATGATCAACTCCAGCATGGTTACGCCGCGAGGTGAACGTTGTGTATTCATCGGCTTCCGTCCTTTCGCATGAATTCTCAATTAATGCACGTCCACGTCCTGAGGATTGTTCGTCGAACCAGCCCGGTTGGTCAGAAATGTAATGACAGTGATTTCGCGCGGCAGCCCGGCGACGCTCCACCAGCGCACTTGCACCGCAACGGGGTAGACAGAGAGAGTCGAAGAACTGCGGTAGCCGGAGATCGGCGCGCGTCCGGCTGCGACAATCGGCGTGGCCAGCAGACGCGGGAAAATGGGTGTGGCGTCGACCTGGCCGAATTCCATGATGCCGTTGTTGTTGGCGGCATTGAGTTGCGACACCGTCATCGACTCTTCAATTTTGCCGTCGGCATTCAAATCCAGGCCGTCCGACGGATCTTCCGGCGTTTCACCCATGCGCGCTTCGACAGGGTCCTCGTCATTGATAAAGATGATGCGCATCTCAGGCGTATTCGCCTGCGGCGCCCAGTAACGGTCTCCGTATTTGATAGATCCGCTGAATGCAGTTTTCGATACTTTGACCCCGCGAAGGGCGGCGTCGCTTGGCGCGCCTTTTCCATTCCAACCGAGGAACAATTTGATCTTTCCCGGAAGCAGCCGGTTTCCGCTGGCATCCCCAGGGTACGCGTAGCCGGCATAGCCGTAGCTGGTGGTGTCGTTTTCAACGGTATAGGAAATCCCAGTCAAAGCGTCCGTGTAGCTGTACGTGGGATTAATTGTGCTGGGAGGACGAATGTAGAGACCGTTGTTCGCGACATAATCGTAATCCGCAGGAATGGGATTATCGACGAGCTGAAACGGGCGCGAGCGAATGTCGTTCAGGTAGCGTTCGATGGCGGCCTGAACCATGGATTCTTCGCGCTGCAAGGCTTGAAGCCGCTGCGAATTCATCCACGCTGTGAAGGTCCCCATTACCGCGATGCTGATCAAAGCTACCGCCATCAGCACCTCAAGCAGGGTCATTCCACGGGGTTCGTATTTCACTTTCGTTTCGCTGATCATGAAGCACGTCCTTCGCTTAAAACCAACTGTCACATCACACATTCGGCGGCTGCACAACGAGTGAATTCTGAATTTGTTGGCTACTATTTTTAAAATTTCTTCTTTTTCTTA
>Ga0265314_10002034_pt1 | contig 21421 bp, 21 predicted proteins | sample 4126metaG_FD_203106 | JGI IMG/M metagenome (GOLD analysis project Ga0265314, IMG submission 203106) | Rhizosphere microbial communities from Carex aquatilis grown in University of Washington, Seatle, WA, United States - 4-1-26 metaG | ecosystem: Host-associated > Plants > Roots > Rhizosphere >... | reverse complement strand
GATGTTGGTGCAAACCTGGACGTGATACTTCCCCATGGGCTTGCGATGCAGCATCGAATAGTAGCCCACCACCTCGTCAACCTGGAGTGGCGTGACCTCGCAACGCTTCGCAACTTCGTCTATCAATTCCGGAGTGATTGAGCCGACTTCATCCTGCGCGTAGATCAGCATCGGCACCACAGCCGATCGCTTCTTTCCTTCCGGATAAGAAGTGAGCATCTTCGCGAATTTCTGTTCCAGCTGCGGCGAAAAAGTCATCATTACCGATCCGTGTCACCCAATACAAAATCCATGCTTCCCAGAGCCGCGATCGAATCGGCGATCAGCGTATTTTCAAGCATCTTAGGAAGACCTTGCAGGTTGCCGAAACTCGGAGTACGCATGTGGACGCGATAAGGCTTGGATGTGCCGTCGCTCACAACATAGTAGCCGATCTCCCCGCGCGGAGCCTCGATGCATTGGTACGCTTCGCCAGCCGGGACGCGGAAACCTTCGGTCACAATCTTGAAATGATAGATGAGCGACTCCATCTGGGTCTTCATCTTTTCGCGTTCCGGAAGAACCACGTGCGGCGCGTCGGCCTGCCACGCGCCCTCCGGCATGCCTTCCAGCGCCTGCGTGATGATCTTGGCGCTCTCACGCATTTCCTGGATGCGCACGCGGTACCGTGACCACACGTCGTTGCTGGTTTCCACGGGCACCTTGAAATCGAACTTGTCGTAGCTGGAATATGGCTCGGACTTGCGAATGTCCCAGTTCAAACCCGCGCCCCGCAGCATGGGGCCTGTGATGCCCAGGTCCAGCATATCTTCGAGAGAGATGAAACCGACGCCCTGCGTGCGCTGCATCCAGATCGGATTGGCATTCAGCAACTCTTCGTACTCGTCCACTTTGCTGGGGAACGCCTTGATGAATTTGCCGACCACCTGCTGCCATCCGCGCGGAGGCTCCAGCGCCAGCCCGCCGATACGGATGTAGCTGGTCATCATGCGCTGACCCGAGAACATTTCGAAAATGCGGAGGATATCTTCGCGCTCCCGGAAGCAGTAGAAGAACATCGTCATCGCGCCGATATCGAGCGCATGTGTTCCCAACCACACCAAGTGGCTGTTCAGCCGCGAGAACTCGGTCATCATGACGCGGGTCCATTGCGCGCGCTCCGGAATTTCGATTTGCAGGAGCTTCTCTACGGCCAGCGCATACACCAGGTTGTTCGAAAGATTCGCCAGATAGTCGACGCGGTCGGTGAGCGTCACCGCTTGCTGCCAGTTCTTCTGCTCGAATTCTTTTTCGATGCCGGTGTGGAGGAATCCGATATCGGGCGCGGCGCTGACGATGGTCTCGCCTTCGAGTTCCAGAACGATGCGCAGCACACCGTGCGTCGAAGGGTGCTGCGGACCCATGTTCAGGGTCATCCGGCGCGGCGCGGCGGGCGTCGCGGGGATTTCCTGGATCGCCGGGATTGTCGACGTGTGGTCTTCGAAGGATTGCTTGATATTACTCATGGGTTACTCAGTTGGGTAGCTGTACTTGTACCCGTGCACCGGATAATCTTTGCGCAGCGGATGCCCTTCCCAGTCGATGGGCATCAGGATTCGCACCAGGTTCGGATGATTGCGAAACCCGATGCCGAACATGTCGAACACTTCGCGCTCATACCAGTTTGCCGAGCGCCACACGCCGGTCGCCGAATCGATCTCGGGATTCGTTCCACTCACCAAACACTTCAGCCGCAGCCGCTGATTCTTTTCGATCGAGTGGAGGTGATAGATCACTTCGAAGCGCGGTTCGGCCGGATGCATGTCGACGGCAGTAATGCCGCTCAGACGAACGTACTTCTCGGAGTCCTTCAGATGCCGGCACAGATCCACGATCCGCGCGGGATCCACGATGAGTGTCGTCTCGCCGAAAGCTTGCTTGGTTTCGAGGACTGCCGCATGATTCACGGATGGACTCATTTGGAACCGTCTTTCTTCAGCACCGCCCAGTCGAGCGCACCCTTCTTCCACACGTAGAAGAAACCCACCAGCACCAGCGCGACGAAGATCAGCATTTCGAAGAAGCCGAAAATCTTCAGCTCGCGGTACACCACCGCCCAGGGATACAGGAACACGGCTTCGATATCGAACAGGATGAAAATCATCCCCACCAGGTAGAACTTGACGCTGAACCGTTCGCGCGCCGAACCCACCGGCGCCATGCCAGATTCGTACGGAGTGTCCTTGAGCGGTGAGCGGGCGCGTTTGCCCAGCACCGTGGAGACCAGGATCAGGACGGAGGCCAGGCCCGCCGCAATGAGTACCTGAATCAGGACCGGGAAGTAGATTTCGGGATAATTTTGTGGCATCGTTCGAGTGCCGCGCGGTCCGCCCTCGGAGTCTACCCGCGCAAGCCAGTGATCAGAACCGTAACTATTGAATATAATGATCGGCGAAACGGGGTGTCAAACGCGACACATGGAAAGTGCTGAAACAAAGACGATTGAAGTTGTTGTAAACGGCGAGCCGCGGCGCGTCCCGGAGGGACTTTTTCTCGACCGCCTGCTGGTCTGGCTGGAGATCGATCCTTCCCGAGTGGCGGTGGAACGCAATCTGGCGATCGCCCGCAAGACCGATTGGGCCACGACGCGCGTTGAGCCGGGAGACCGTCTCGAGATTGTGTGGTTCGTGGGCGGAGGGTAGTTCCAAGACTCCGGGGTAAATGGCCCTATTGACTTGCCCCCCCAGTCGAGTACAATCGGTAAGATCCAAGGAAATTCATTAAGAACGGATCGCCGCCTTCATGTTTAAATCGCGCAAAAGCCGTCCCGAAGCTCAGGTCCCCGAGCGGACCTATTCGTCGAGCGAAGTAGCTGACGTCGCAGGAGTCAGTTTGCGGCAATTGCAGTGGTGGGATGAGCGCAAGGTAGTCTCGCCCCGGCATGAGGGACACCGCCGCGTGTACGATCCAGCCGAGGTCATCGAGATCACCGTAATTGCCGAGTTGCGCCGCAAGGGATTTTCGCTCCAGAAGATCCGCCGTGTGCTCCGCTTCCTGCAGCGCGAGATGGGCCGCCGCCTGGCCGAGGTCTTGCAAAACAACTCCGACCTGCACCTGGTCACCGACGGAAAATCGATTTACCTCGAGGATCACCAGGAGCGCATCATCGACATCCTCAAGAACGCCCGCCAGCCCATGTTCCTGGTGTGCGTGAGCGATCAGGCTCGCCGCCTGGGCGAATCGGACCGCAAACCCGCCCGCATGGAATCCGGCGCCGCCGCCCGGCGGGCAGCCCGAATGGGCTAGTCTCGTTCGTCCCCCGGCCTGGGACTTTCCCAGGTATTGTCCCGGGCAGACCCCCTTTCCAAAACTGTTATACTGAAACCGCTGGAGGCCTTACGCATGGCTAAGTCTCGTCGCCGTAGCTACTTCCTGGTTCCGTCCTTTATCGTCCTGTGCTCCGTCGTGGCGGGAGTAATGGGCAGCAGGGGGGTCTCGGCAGCCTCGCCGGCGGATGACGCCGATCAAAGCCTGAAGGCTTTCACGAAGGTCTATAGCACCGTCGAGCAGAACTTCGCCGACGAAGTGAAGCCCGAGAAGGGCGTCTACAAAGGCGCGATTCCGGGCATGCTGCGGACGCTCGATCCGCACTCCAATTTCTTCGATCCCCGTGATTATGCAGCTCTGCGGGAAGACCAGCGCGGCCGCTACTACGGCGTGGGCATGTCAGTCCAGGCGCGCAACGGCAAGACCATGGTCATGGCGCCGTTCTCTGGATCCCCGGCCTACAAGGCAGGACTGCGGCCGGGCGACGTGATCCTGGAAGTCAACGATAAGAAGACCGACAACCTTACCACCACCGAAGTCGCCGACCTGCTCAAAGGGCCGCGCGGCACCAAGGTCCAGGTGAAGATCGGCCGCGAGGGTCTGGATCAGCCTCTGGTGTTCAACATCATCCGCGACGAAATCCCGCGCTTCAGCGTGCCGGACGCGTTCTATGTGAAGCCGGGCATCGGCTACGTGAAGGTCAGCCAGTTCAATGAGAATACCGGCAAGGAACTGGAAGACAAACTGAAGAAGCTGGACGAAAAACAGATGCGGGGCTTGGTTCTGGATCTGCGCGAGAATCCGGGCGGCCTTCTCAATGAAGGCGTCGACGTGGCCAGCCACTTCCTGAAGAAGGGCGATCTGGTGGTCAGCCACCACGGCCGCAACTCCCCCAACAAGAACTATGCGGCGCGTACCGATGGCGCGGGCAAGGATTACCCCATCGTGGTGATCGTGAACCGCTATACTGCATCGGCTGCGGAAATCGTCAGTGGCGCTCTGCAAGATCACGACCGCGGCTGGATACTCGGAGAGACGACTTTCGGAAAGGGCCTGGTTCAGACCGTATTCCCGCTGAACGATAACACCGGCCTGGCGCTCACTACGGCGCATTACTATACGCCCAGCGGGCGACTGATCCAGCGCGACTATTCCAATATCTCGTTCCTGGACTATTACACGCACTCGAATCTCGATCAGAAGAACATGGCCGACGTGAAGATGACCGATAGCGGCCGCACGGTCTACGGCGGCGGCGGCATCACTCCGGACGAGAAGTTCGAGCCGGTTAAGTACAACGCTTTCCAGATCGAAGTTCTTCGCAAATACGCGCTCTTCAATTTCTCAGCCAAGTACTTCGGCAACCGCGATGCGAAGCTGCCCAAGGGCTGGGAACCGGGCGACGATATCATCAACGAGTTCCGCGCATTCCTGGAAGCTCAGAAGGCGACGTTCACGCCGGCGGATTTCGCGGCCAACCGGGACTGGGTGAAGAAGGAACTGAAGCGCGAGATGTACATCACCGCGTTCAGCCAGGATGAATCGCAGAAGGTAGCCATTGAGCAGGATCCCGAGGTCCTGGCGGCTATCGATTCCATGCCCAAGGCCAAGGCGCTGGTCGACACCGCGAAGAAGCTGCTGGTGCAGCGCACCGGCGTGCCGCAAATCGCAGCAAAGTAAGTTCTCAATCTATTGCGTCCACAGATTACCGTTCTCGATGCGGGCGGGCAGTATTGTCACCTGATCGCGCGTAAAGTCCGCGATCTGGGTGTTTATGCGGAAGTCGCTCCCAGTGAAACGCCGGCTGCGGAACTGGCCGGCCGTAAAGGCGTCATCATCTCCGGCGGCCCCTCCAGTGTTTACGATCCTGGTAGCCCGACCATAGATCCGCAGCTCCTCCACGCCGGTATTCCCGTGCTGGGCATTTGCTATGGGCAGCAGTTGATGGCGCACATCCTCGGCGGACGTGTCGAAAAGGGCGATCGCGGTGAGTACGGATTCGCCCAGCTGGATCTACTCCACGCCGGCGGGCTGTTTGATGGCGTGGTCGGCCGCCAACAAGTTTGGATGTCCCACCGTGACGCCGTTCAGGATCCCCCGCCGGGCTTCGAAGTCCTGGGCAGCACCTCGACCTGCACCGTGGCTGCGATGGCTTCGCCCGAACGAGGGCTGTACGCGGTCCAGTTCCATCCGGAAGTAGCGCACACGCCCTGCGGCACCCAGATCCTGACGAACTTTGTTTTCGGCGCTTGCGAGTGCGTGAAGGATTGGGATCCGGCCGGGCAGGTGCAAGCCATCGAAGACCAGATTCGCGCGGTCGCCAAGGATCGCAATATTTTCTTCTTCGTCAGCGGCGGCGTGGATTCGACCGTGGCCTATACTCTGTGCCTGCGGGCGCTGGGGCCGGAGCGTGTGCACGGAACCTATGTCGATACCGGCCTGATGCGTGAGGGCGAGACCGAATTCGTCCGCGAGAATTTCGCATCATTGGGCGCGCGAGCGTTCGCGGTGGAAGATGCGGCCACGCAGTTCTTAAGTTCTCTTGCAACGGCAGTTAATCCGGAGACCAAGCGCCATATTATCGGCGAAGAGTTCGTGCGCGTGCAGCAGCGGATTCTCGAGTCGGAGCATTTTCTCGACGGACATTGGATCCTTGGCCAGGGCACGATTTATCCTGACACGATCGAATCCGGCGGAACCGCCAAGGCCGATCTGATCAAGACGCATCACAACCGCGTGGCCGGGATTCAGAAGCTGATCGACGAGGGCCGCATTATCGAGCCGCTGGCGTCGTTTTACAAAGACGAAGTGCGCGCGATCGGTCGGCAGCTGGGCATCGCGCCCGCGCTGCTCGATCGTCATCCCTTCCCGGGGCCGGGCCTCGCGATACGATGCCTATGCACGACGTCACAAGCGCCCGTAGAGAAGCTTCCGGAGGGCTGGCTGCTGCCGGTGCAAACCGTCGGCGTACAGGGCGATTCGCGAACTTACCGCGCGGTGCTGGCAATCGAAGCTCGTAATCCAGGAGAGGGGTTCCCCGACTCGCAAGAGGAATCGAGCAGCCTGATCAATAAAATGGACCGGATCAATCGGGTGGTAGCAGAGGTCTGGACCGCCGGGAAACTAGGAAACATGCAGGCTGTCCCGGGTTTTTTGACGGCGGAACGGCTTGACAGGCTGCGGCGCGCCGACGCGATTGTCCGCCGGCTCACGCACGCCAGCGGGTTCGATCGGGCGGTCTGGCAGTTCCCCGTGGTGCTGATGCCCCTGGGGACGCCGGAGCGCCCCGACTCCGTGGTCCTGCGTCCCATCGATTCCGTGGACGGCATGACGGCCAGCGTCGTCAGGATGCCCAAGGATCTGCTCGCGGAGATCGTGCAGGAGTTGAGCGCGATTCCTGGCATCGCGGGCGTGTTCTACGATCTTACGAACAAACCGCCCGCCACCATCGAATGGGAATAGGTTCCCTACTGCTTACCCTTACCTTTGCCGGCGCCACCACCACGACCCTGGCTCGATGGCGGAACCAGCTTCTGAATCCGAAGATAGACGGCCATCGATCCGTAGCACTCTTCGTTGTGCGCAACATTGAACCAGAGCCAGGACACCCGAGTCCGTGGACCGCGAAACGTCTGAACCATGTCGCCGCCATTCGCGGCCGTGGTTCCGTCATAAGCCGCATCGCACATGTTGAACGATTCCTTCAGGGCTGCGACGAGGTCCGCCTTGGTGGTCTTGGATGCCGCGCCGAGCTGTTTGGTGTCGCCGGTGATGCCGCCGCAGAATTGCGCCTGTAGGTCGGCCACGTGAGCCACCCACTGGCCGAAATTGCGCTCCTCCGGAACCGGCTGGAATGCATAACCGGCCTCAGACATCTCATCAGCCGCCGCCAGAATCTTGGTCTTGCCGGCGGTGTAGTTCGCCTTGAGGTCGCCGACCAGATCGAGCGGGGCGCCCCCGCCCTTGGGCTGCGCGTTCACCAAACAAGCCGCGGCAAGTGCCAGGATGATCGTGAAATATCGCATGTTATTGCTTCCCCTTGCCCTGTCCGCCACCCGGAGCGTTGATCGCACCTTCATCCCAGTGCTCGTCGGCTTTCCCGTCGACAAAGCGCCACATATCGAAATGCGTGGTGGTGTAGGTTTGTCCGGGATTCCGCGGATCGGGCCGGGTGCTGACGGAGGCCACACAAACAATGTCCTTGCCTTGAGTCGTGACGGCGACGATCTTGGTCTTCCAGTCCTTGGGGTCGGCGGGAATGGGCTGCGGGGCGGCCTTGCTGAACGCCGTCATTACAATCTGCCGGCCGGAACTGAAGGCGGGATTGTGCTGAATGTACTTTTCGGTCAGGTACTTGGGCGCGTCGTCCCAGTGACCGTAGGCAAGCAGATCGATCACGATGTGCATGGCCGCCTGCTTGTTCTTGTTGAGCGTCTTGTCTTTGTCCTTGAACAGCGGCGTGGGATCGACCGCCCCAACCACCGGCGCCGCCTGGCCAAACAGGTTCGCAGAAGCTATCAACGCGGATATTCCCAAAAGGGTGAAGCGAAGTTTCATGGGTACCAGTGTATTAAATCTGGGCCGCGTTCAGGATTTCGGTGATCAGCGCGTCGTAGTCGACGCCGGCGCTCAGCGCGGCCTGGGCGAAATCCTCATCCTGCGCGAGCGAAGGGTTGGGATTCGCCTCAATCACGAACACGTCTCCCTGAGGAGTCAGCCGCACGTCGACGCGCCCGAATCCGTGGATCTTCAGCACGCGATACACCTTGCGCGCCAGTTGCTTCAAGTGGTCTTCGACACCAGGGGGCAATTCCTTCGCGGGCCCGTTCTTGATGCCCCACTTTTCCCGATATTTTTCATTCCACTTTGCATGAGACGTGGCGAACTTGGGCACATCCTCGGGAACTTGCTCGAAGAAGATTTCGCGCGGCGGGAAGACCGTCAACCGGCGGTTCCCCAGAACGCTCAGGTAAAGCTCGCGGCCCTCAATGTACTCTTCGATCAGCACGTCGCATTCGAATTTCTGATGGATGTAGCGCACGCGTTCCATCGCTTCCTCCGCGGTGCGAACGAACGACGCTTTCGCGATGCCGTCGGAGGATTCCTCGCCGACCGGCTTGACGAATGCCGGGTACTTGAAGCGCTGCAAGCCCCGCACTGGACGCGCCTGGTGCGAGACCACGAAACGCGGCAGGCGTACGCGATGATATGCCAGAACTTTCTTGGCGAGGGCTTTGTCCTTGCACAGCATCAAACCTTCGGGCCCGGCGCCCGTGTAGCGAACCTTCATCAGCTCCAGCAGCGCCGGGATATTGGGCTCATGGGAACGATCGTGATGGAAGGATTCGGTCAGGTTGAAGACGATATCCGGCGCGCAGGCCTTGAGCTTTTCGACGATGGTGGTGACGTTGTCGAAAACCGCCAGCGTTTCCACCTGATGACCCAGTCGCTGGAGACTGTCGAGAACGCTCGCCTCAGTTGGCTTTTGATATTCCCGAAGGGACTCGGGAGTGAACTTCTCTTCCGGATCGGCTCGCTGGGCGATATCGAACAGAACCAGAATCTTCATGTCTACACGGACCTCTTGAATCTGCCAGTGTACAAATGATTCGTCACCAATGTCGCTAAATATGCCGCCAATTCGAATTGTAGCCGCGCCGGATCGCGAGGCGCGACCAGCTTCAATTCCTGGCAGCGCTGGATGAGCTTTCGCACCAGCATGCTGACGGTGTATTTGCGCTGCCCGGTCCATTGCACGATCGACGCGATCAAGGCGGCGCGATGCTTGCGCATCATCTTGGCGGCGGATTCTCCGCCGGGTTCGCCGTTGCTGAAGATGGTGCGCAGGTCGGCATCGTAGAAATCCGGAAAATCTTCGGCGTACATCTTCCGGCGGCCCGCGTAGTACTTCGCCAGTGTGCTTCGGAGCTTACTGGCCTCGTAGGAACGCCGGCCTTTGGCGACAATCGGTTTCGTGCCAGCGACCTCTTGCATCACCGAATGGATATACTCAATCTTCTCTAGCGCCTTCCATCCCTTGTACTTCGCCCGCCATTCTTCCGGCGGACTGCCCAGCCACACGGCGAATGTTTCCGAAAAATCCTCTTCCGGATGAGCCTGCGCATACCAGTTGGGCAGGTGCTGCACGAAGCTCTTGCTGTAGGGCCGCGGCGTGTAGGTCTCCGGAGTGTACTCGGTCTCGGGGCTTCCAAAGGCTTCCTGCCAGTCCTTGCGGGCGGACAGCTTATACGCGTGGTCCACGGCGTGGCCGCATTCGTGGCGGAGCAGCATCTGGCACCATTGCGGCGTGCCTCCCTCGACCTCCATCATCAGGTGCATCTCGAGCGTTTTCAGACGAGGATGCGCCAGATAGAAAGGGATGGCGATCGCTGGAACGCCCGTGGGGGAGAACCACTCGTCGCCCAGGTAGCAATCGGGACGAAGGGTCACGCCGCGCGCAGCCAGGTCGTCGAACAGCTGATTGACGCGCGGTTCGAGCTCGCTGCCTTGCAGGCGGACGCCTAAATCGCAGATCCGCAGCGCGAGCATTTCCTCATCCTTCAGCGAAACCCACGAGGGTTCCGCGCTGGTCTCCATGACTTATCCTAACGCGTGGGATCTTCACTGCACAGAGCACAGGCTGAAGGCCTGTGCCACTGATCGGGAATGTGGCACAGGCCTTCAGCCCGTGCGCGACTACCTAGCGGCGAGCAAAGGCTCGATGCTCTTCAAATTCGCGCGAGCGTATTGCGCTTCTTCGATGTCACCATTCAAATCGAGCATCGCGCGAAAATGCTTGGCTGCCGCGGAGAGCGTCTCCAGGCTCCCATTGGCCTGAGCAAGCCTTGCGTAGCATAGCGCCAGCGCGTAATGCGCGTATGGATCGTTCGGATCGTACGCCAGCGACTTCTGGCAATACCCGACGGCCAACTCAAAATGCGCCTGGTTACGCTCCGAATCGCACAGCCCGAAATATGCCAAGCTGCGCAGGTCGCGCCAGGTATCGGTCTGCGCCGCGCGCTTTTTCTTTCCTAAACCCACCAAAAAGCCCACGACATAATAATTCATCTGCCCCGCGAGCTTGCTGTCGAAATCGCTCAGCTTCAGGTACTGGATGTATTCGCCGGACGCATCCGGATAATTTCCGCTCAGGCGGAGGCTCTCCGCCAGCCACATGTGCGGCTCGGCGACGGTGGGAGCAATCTTGATCGCCGCGCGGGCCGAGTCGATCGACTGCGGATAGAGCTGCTTCATCCGGTAAGCCTGGGCTTGCATATACAAAGCAGGTGCGTTCGTTTTCTCGCGTTGAGTGACGATGTTCAACTGGCGAATAGCTTCGTCGGTGCCACCGATATCCAGCAGCATTCCGGCGAGGCTCGCGCGCGCCTCCATGTAGTCGGGATCGATCGCGATGGCCTTGCGAAACGCGGCTTCTGAGTCCTTTTCGTCGAACAGAGAATTGTAGGCGCGGCCCAGATACAGCGCGGCCTGGCTATACGTCCCATCGAGCTGCAAAGCCTTTTCGAAACGCGCGACAGCTTTCTTGTAGTTGTCGGCGCCGCCCTTGTTGTAGAGCTTCAGCCCCTCGTCCAGCTCATCCACGGCTGCTTTGTTGCGGCGGCGCACGATCAGAATCTTGAGCGAGACAGTCGAATCGCGGCCGGGATAAACCATTTCATCGCGCGGGCCATCCGGTTCGTAGCCCTGCTTGACGCCCTGAATCGTGTGATTGCCCGGCTTCAGACCCGGCAAGCGCAGCGGAGCGCTTTTATTGATAACCCCTTGCGACACCCCATCGACGAACAGCTCGACGCCGTCCATGTTGGTCTCGAAAATCAGCGTGCCGTCTTTCGGCGGAGGCGCGTTCGACGAGCGCAGGCTCGCGGGAATATACGACAACCCCATCTTCGGATCGAAGCTGCCGCGATCGCTGGTTGGGTTCTGCATGCCCTTGGTAGCTTCGCGAACATTGCGGCGAGTGTAATCGGCAAGCTCATCCGCGGTGACGATGCCATCGCCATCTTCGTCCGCCTCGCCTTCCAGGCCCTTGACGACGTAGTACGTGAAGATGCCGTGGCCGCCGCCCCAATCCTTGCTCTCGAAGGACCGTTCGCGGTCGCGGCTGGCAGTGAGCGAGAACATGGAGCGCGAAAGATCCAAGAGGCTCCGGTTGTACGCTACGGCGTCCGCGTCCGGAGTAATGGCCCCGCTATGGCAGGAATCGGTCACCAGGACTTTCCACTTGGCCTTGATCTTCGATCCCGCCACCGTGCCGAGCGTATCCATGGGATAGCCGGTGCCGGGAATGTTCTTGGGATCCAGATCGTACGGAGCCAGATACGCGCGGCCGCCCTGGATGAAGCCGTGGCCCGCAAAGTACACGAAAACGCGATCGTCTTCCTTGGCGACCGAGGGCAGCCAACTCTCCAATTCCACCTTCAGGTTCGCGAGAGTGGCCTTTGCGCCCGTCAGCCGGTGAACGTTTTCAGCCCGAAAGTTGCCGCCTTCGGGGCTGATCAGGACCGAATAGATCGCATCCGCGTCGCGCTCCGAATAATCCAGTTGTGCGCTCGCGGGAAGATTCTTGTAGCCGGCGACCCCGACAATCAACGCATAACCGCGCGGAATCGTCGTCGGAGCGGCTGCCGGGCGGTCTTCTTCATACTTCAGGTCGCGTGACTTAGATTCCTGCGATTTGGACTGCTGGGCAGATTTCGTTTGGCCCGCCGCGATAACGGCAACGACCAAGAAGCTAGCGGTGCGCCAGACGGAGCTCATAAATCACCGGTCCTGTTAACGGCTGTTTCGAGGAGAGCACGGTGCCACCCTTCTCTTCGAGAAAGAGTAACTCACGCGGTGTGGGTCCCGCCACGCCGCTTAGATTCGACGGCAGCTTCTCTCCCGGTTCAACGGGCCGCACTCCGGCGGAATTGTCGATGCACTCGCCGCGAGCCTTGAACACTTGATCATCGCACCTCGGGTGCATAGACGACGGCAGAGTAGAGTCGTGCGGCGGAGGTGGAGGCAAGTGCTGATACCCGTGCGGCAGCTCCACCGGACTCACCAGCCAGTACATGAGGTCCTGGCCGGCCGGACCGGCAATGCGGAACCATCCTTGCGTGGCCGGCACCACGTATTCCTTGCCCGCCTCAATGCGATTGTCGCTGCCCGTGTCGGTGCGTGGGAACAGCAGTTCGTAACTGTCCGCGGTTCCATGGTTCATCACGTATAGGAACCCCGAGAAATTCGTGGTCAGGCGGAAACGAAGCCGCTCGTTCGGCGCGAAGACCGTCGCGGGATTCATCGCCTTCCAGCCCGAGCCTTCCTCGCGTTCCACGGTTACGCGAACGCGCTGCGGGTCGGCTGCCAAGCCCGTGGCCGCCAGCGCGAGGAGAACGAAACTAGTTGCTCTGATCATTTATGCTTCAGCGCGACGTCGACGACTAGGCGCGCATCAGGAGCCGTGCTCGGATTCACAACGTAGGCGGCATTTTCAAGTTTCCCGTCAGCCGACGCGGAATCGACTTTTTCGAATACCAGATCGCGCGAATTCACCTGAGCCCGCAGCTTGGAGACCACGTCATCGCCCAGGGATGCCTGTGCGACCAACGAACGGGTTCCGTCTTTCGTAACCGTCCCGCCCATGGAGTAAATCAGCTTGTCCAGATCCGGTTCAGGCTGCCGCGTGAGCACGATGAACAGCTTCTCGTTGCCGGCCTGCTCGTCGAATACGAACTGCCCGCGCTCGCCGGAGGGAATCTGGCGGGATTCGCCCTTGCTGACGTGATTGCTGCCGCCCGCGACTTCGGCCGACGGGAACAGGAGCTTCCAGGTGCCGCTAGATCCGCGCATCACCACATAGAGGTAGCCGGACGTGTTCGCGTCCACCTTCAGACGGATGCGGTCGCCGGAGCGGAAACTCGTATCGGGATTGACTTCGTTGTATTGGCCGTCGGCGTCGCGCTTCAGCACGGCGTAGCGAAGGCCCAGCGGTATAGAGGCCGTCAATGTGTGCGTGTCCCCCGACTTGGTTGCGGCGGTCTTTTTCGTGACCGCTTTCGCCTCGGGCGCTTTCGGCGCAGGTGCGGGCCTCGCAGCATCGGGCGGAGGCGTGTAGAACAACTCACGCGCCTTGAGGGTCGGCTCCTGTGCCTGAAGCAATCCCATGGGGATCGCCAAAATCGTGAGGGCTAATATATGTTTCATAGATTGCCGCCTCTTACTATCATCGCCTGCTGCCACCTGATACGGGATGAGGGTTTCACCTTAGGCCACGTCACTTCGACTAGCTCCCTGTCCCATCGGTTCCGCGCAGGATCCGCGCAAAGGGGCTCATCCGCGCTCAGTCGAATTGCGACACAATAGGACATGGGACACCGAATTGGCATTCTCACCGGCGGCGGCGACGTTCCCGGGCTGAATTCTGTTATTAAAGAAGTGGTTTACCGGGGTACGGAAAACCGGTGCGAGGTGGTGGGTATCCGCCGCGGCTGGGAAGGCCTCACCCACCTGAATCCTGACGATCCGGCGACTAAGAAGCACTACATCATGCCGCTGGATCGCGCCAACACGCGCACCATCGACCGGACCGGCGGCACCATGCTGCACTCCAGCCGCACCAACCCGACGAAGATGAAGGCGTTGCCGCCGTTCTTATCGCCAGCGAACTTCACCGAGAAGAATGGCCGCTGGGATGTCACGCCGCACGTGCTGAAGAACCTCGAGTGGCTGAAGCTTGACTACCTGATCGCCATCGGCGGCGACGATACACTCAGTTACGCAGCCGCCCTCGACAAGATCGGCGTCAAGGTCATCGCGATCCCCAAGACCATGGACAACGACGTCCGGAATACCGAATACTGCATCGGTTTTTCAACGGCGATCACGCGCGCCATGGACGCAATCCAACGTCAGCGCACCACCGTAGGCTCGCACGAACGCGTCGGCATCTTCCGCGTGTTCGGGCGCGACGCGGGCTATACGTCTCTCTATACGGCGTTCGTCACCTCCATCCGCTGTTGTATTCCTGAGTACGTGGTGAATCTCGACAAGCTGATCGACCTGCTGATGGTGGAGAAGCGCAACACCGAAAGCAACTACGTCCTGGCGGTGCTTTCGGAAGGCGCGAAATGGGAAGGATACACGGTCCAGGAATATGGCGAGCCGGATGCGTTCGGGCATCGCCATAAGGCCAGCATCGCCGAGGCGCTCGCCACGGAGATCAGTCGCAGGACCGGAGAAGAGAGCATTGTCAGCGATCTGACGTACGATCTGCGCAGCGGCGACCCGGATTTCGTGGATAAACTGATCGCGGCAAACTTCGGGAATATTGCCATGGACGCCCTGCTGGCCGGCAAAAGCGGCGTGATGGCCGCCCTGGTCGAAGGCCGCTACGCACTGGCGCCCATTCCCGATCCTGCGCTCGGTCCCCGTAAGGTGGATATCGCCACCATGTACAACACCGATCGCTACCGGCCGAACTACTCCAACAAGCTCGGGCTGCCGATTTTCCTAACCCGGGCATGAGTCTAATCGACCGACTGTGGCCCCGTCGTCCACCGGTCCGCACCGCTGATCCCGCGACCATTCGCGCGTTTTTCAACGAAGCAGCCGCGGACGAGGAGCACTACCCGTCGACCATCGACCCGCGCATCCTGCACGTAAAGGTCGTGCTTGAGCACCTTGGCGATCTCAATGGCAAACGCGTCGCCGACGTCGGTTGCGGCAAAGGCCGCTTCGCCCGGATCGTGAAGGAACGCAATCCCGGTGCTTCGGTGGTCGCGCTGGACCTGGCGGAAGCCATGCTCCGGGGCATTTCTCCCGATATAGAACGAGTCGCAGCCACTATGACCGCACTGCCGCTGGCGACCGAAGCGTTCGATGGTGCCTACGCCACCGAGTCGTTGGAGCACGCCGTGGACATTCCCGCGGCGGTGGCCGAACTGGCCAGGATCGTAAAGCCTGGTGGGCGAATCGTGATTATCGACAAGAATGCCGAAGCGTGGGGCCGCCTAAAGACGCCGGAGTGGGAACAATGGTTCGGCCGCAAGGAGCTCGAGAAGCTGTTATCGCGCTACTGCCGCGAAGTCACCAGCCAGCCCCTTTCCTATTGGGAAGACGTGGAACCCGACGGCATGTTCCTTGTCTGGCTGGCCGTCAAATAACTTACTTAAACATCTTGAACAGCCCGCCCAGCGGATCGTAGAACTCATCCACGACGCGCTCTTTGAGCGGGATAATGGCGTTGTCGGTGATCTTGATTTCTTCCGGACATACCTTGGTGCAGCACTTGGTGATGTTGCAGTACCCGATGTTGAAATCGTCTTTCAGCGCCTTCAACCGATTGCCCGTATCCAGGGGATTCATCTCCAATTGGGCCGTGTGGATCAAGAACCGCGGGCCGATGAATTCGTCATGCAGGTTGTGATCGCGTAACACGTGGCACACGTCCTGGCACAGGAAGCATTCGATGCACTTCCGGAATTCCTGAGGACGATCGACGTCGGCCTGCTGCACGCGCCATGTCCCATCCGGAGCGTCGGGCTTGCGCGGCGTGAACTTCTGGATCTTCTTCTTGACTTCGTAGTTCCAGGAAACGTCCGTGACCAGATCCTTGACGTGCGGAAACGTCTTCATCGGCTCCACCGTGACGGGCTCGGTCAGGTCGAGCTGGTTCAGCCGCGTCATGCACATCAGGCGAGGCTTCCCGTTAATCTCCGCCGAGCACGATCCGCACTTGCCGGCCTTGCAATTCCAGCGAACGCCCATATCGTTGGCTTGCGCCGCCTGGATTTTGTGCACCACGTCCAGCACCACCATCCCCGCTTCGTACTCAGTGGTGTAGTCGACGAACTTTCCGTTGCCGCGTTCGCCGCGCCAAATTTGAAAAGTGGCCGTGCTCATTTACTTTGTTCCTCGATGCATTTCTTCATCTCGTCGGTCAGAGGGCATACCGGCATCCGCTCGATGCTTGGTTTCCCGTCCGGACCCTGGACGATCTTCAGGTTGTACTTGCCCCACTCGGCGCTCTTGTCCGGATAATCGTCACGGAAGTGCCCGCCGCGGCTCTCTTTGCGTTCGAGAGCTGCGATCGCGATCATCTCGGAAATCGACAGCATATTGTCGAGATCGAGCGCCGTATGCCACCCGGTGTTGTATTCGATATTGCCCGTGATGCCGGCCTTGGCCGCGCGCGCGCGTAATGCTGCGATCTTGCCTAGCGCCTCTTGCATTTCGCTTTCGGTGCGCACGATACCCACCAGGTTTTGCATGATGTCCTGGAGCTCGCTCTGCACGGTGAACGGATTCTCGCCCGCCGCTCCGCGGTCGAACGGCGCCAGCGCAGCCTTCGCCGCGGCATCGACATCGGCGGGATTCACCCGGCCCGCTCCGTTGGCCTTCGCGAATTTCGCGGCGTACTCCCCGGCGCGTTTCCCGAAAACCAGCAGGTCGGAAAGCGAGTTGCCGCCGAGCCGGTTCGCTCCATGCAATCCGGCCGCGCTTTCGCCCGCGGCGAACAGGCCCGGCACCGACGACATCTGCGACTCGGCATCCACCTGAATGCCGCCCATCATGTAATGCGTGGTCGGGCCAACCTCCATCGGCTCCTTCGTGATGTCGAGGTCGGCGAGCTGCTTGAACTGGTGGTACATGCTGGGCAGCTTCTTCTTGATGTGCTCCACCGAATTCGGAAGTTTTTCCTTGATCCAGGCGATATCCAGAAACACGCCGCCGTGCGGGCTGCCGCGCCCCGCCTTCACTTCGCGATTGATACACCGGGCCACGTGATCGCGCGTCAGCAGCTCTGGAGGCCGCCGCGCGTTCTTGTCCCCTTGTGTGTAGCGCCAGCCCTCGTCGGGATTGTCGGCGGTCTGCGGGCGATAGTTCTCGGGGATATCGTCGAACATGAACCGCTTGCCGTCCTTGTTCTTCAGGACGCCGCCCTCGCCACGTACACCTTCCGTCACCAGAATGCCCTTGACCGACGGAGGCCACACCATGCCGGTCGGGTGGAACTGAACGAACTCCATGTCGAGCAGCGCCGCACCAGCCTTATACGCCAGAGCCTGCCCATCGGCCGTGTACTCCCAGCTATTGCTGGTCACACGGAAGGATCGCCCGACGCCGCCGGTTGCCAGCACGATAGCCTTCGCGTGGAACACCATGAAGCGGCCCTTCTCGCGATCGTAAGCGAATGCGCCAGCGCACCGTTCGCCGTCGAGCAGAAGATTGATCACCGTGGTTTCCGCGAAGACCGTGATGCCCTGGTGAATCCCGTGATCCTGAAGGCTGCGGATCATCTCCAGGCCGGTTCGATCGCCAACGTGCGCCAACCGCGGATACCGGTGCCCGCCGAAGTTGCGCTGGTTGATCCGGCCGTCCTTGGTGCGGTCGAAAATCGCTCCCCAGGCTTCCAGTTCGTGCACCCTCGCGGGAGCTTCCTTGGCGTGCAGTTCGGCCATGCGGCAGTTATTCAGGTACTGGCCGCCGCGCATGGTGTCGGCGAAGTGGACACGCCAATTGTCGCGTTCATCGACGTTGCCCATGGCTGCGGCCATGCCGCCTTCGGCCATTACCGTGTGCGCCTTGCCGAGCAGCGACTTCGTCACCACCGCCGTTTTCGCACCCGCGGCTGAAGATTCGATAGCCGCGCGCAGTCCGGCGCCGCCCGCGCCGATCACCAGGACGTCGAATTCGTGAACCGGATAGTCCGCCACTTAGAGGATCCTCCAATCCGTCCAGACGCCCATCGCGCATAGGCGGATATACAGATCCACAAAGCCCACATAGAACATGCTGATCCAGGCCCACAGCATGTGTTTGCGATTGAGCCCGGACACGCAGTCGTAGCACGATTTCCGCACTGGGCTGGTGGACAGCACGTCTTTGCGCCCGCCGATCAGGTGTCGAAATGAATGGCATCCGAACGTGTACAGGCCTAGCAGAATCGGGTTCAGGATCATGACCAGCGAACCGACTCCGACACCGAACTGCGTGCCTGGACCGTTGGGACCATCAAACCAAAGACCCTTCCAGGCGTCGTAGGCCAGGATGAAGATGAAGAGGATCGCGAAGTACAGAAAGTAGCGGTGCGCGTTCTGGATCAGCAGCGGCCACTTGCGCTCGCCCCAGTAGGATTTGCGGGGTTCACCCACGGCGCAAGAGATCGGATCGGCCCACCAGGCCTTGTAGTACGCGCCGCGATAGTAGTAGCAAGTGAAGCGGAATCCCAACGGCGCCCACAGGATCAGCATCGTGCCGAAGAACGGCGCGAAAGTCGGCCACCACGTGGGAACTTCCCTGGTCAGCAGCGGCGAGAACATCGGCGACAGGTAACTGGTGCCGGGAACTTCGAAGCAATAACGATCACCGCACTTATAGTTGATGATTGCGTAGTTCGCGTAGACGATAAACAGCGCGTAGCCCAGGAACACCAGGAGCGGTTCCACCCACCATTTATCTTTGCGCTGAGTCTGGCCAAACTTGGCCGTGGGAAATCGGCCGCTTTTTAGCGGAACGTCAATCGAGGACATTCTGTCTCCGGGAGTACTTCAGGAAATTTCAGGATAGCGCCCTGGGCTGGCCTTTCTCAACCTGTTAACCTGCAAAACGTGCCACGGACGAAGAATCGGTGCTGGTGGGCGAACGGCGATGATCCGCTCTATGCCGCCTATCACGATGAAGAATGGGGAGTTCCGCTCCACGATGACCGCAAATTGTTCGAGATGCTACTGCTCGAAGGATTCCAGGCCGGCCTGAGCTGGATCACGATCCTGCGCAAGCGGGAGAACTTCCGCAAGGCGTTCCGCGAGTTCGACCCCGAGGTCATCGTCCGTTTCAAGACGCGCGATCTGGAGCGGCTGATGCAAGACGCCGGAATTGTCCGCAACCGGCTCAAGATCGATGGGTCGGTTCTAAACGCCCGGGCGTTTCTTGCGGCACAAGAGGAGTTCGGGTCGTTCGACCGCTTCCTCTGGCAGTTCACCGGCGGCAAGACTCTGCGAAAACCTGCGGGTTTGACCCGTGAACAAATCGTCGCCAAGACGCCAGAGTGCGATCGAATGTCGAAGGAGCTCGTCCGGCGCGGCTTCAAATTTGTCGGCTCGACGATCTGTTACGCGTTCATGCAGGCCGTCGGCATGGTGGACGACCACGTCGAAGGCTGCTGGAAGTACAAGAAGCGCTAACGGCGACGAAGTCGCGCGATGGTTTCCAAGTGATACGTTTGCGGGAACAGATCGACCATCGTCACCGACTCGATTTGATAGCTCGTAAGCCCAGCTAGATCGCGAGCCAGCGTGGCCGGATCGCAGGAAACAATCGTCACCCGCGGCGGTGCGAGCCGTTGCAAGTGTTCCACGACGTCTTTCCCCAGTCCCGCGCGGGGCGGATCCGCGAGGACGAACTCCGGCGTGGCCTTCAGGCGCTCAAGGTAATCTTCCACTCGAGCTTGTTCCACTTTGACCGCCAGCTCGGCCCTCGACGCGTTGAATTCCAGATCGTGCGCGGCGCTCGATCCCGTCTCGACGGCGGTCACCGATCGGAATTGCCGCGCCATCTGTAAGGCGAACAGCCCGACACCCGCATAAAGATCAAGGGCCGATTCCCCGCCCTCATCTGGCAAGGCAGCCTCTACGAGTTTCTCCACCAGGAACCGGTTCACCTGGAAAAACGATTTCGAACTTACGCGGAATGTGCCGAATGAGGTGTGATACTCGATCGCTTGTTTCGATTCGCACCACTCATAGAACCGGCGCGCGACGGCGCGTTCCGTTTCGATCACGTTGATCTGGACATCGGTCTCGTTGGTGAAGATTTCGACCGCTTGCACGAAGCGGGGAAAGCGTGGATCGCTGAGTCGCCCGCGCATCTCCGCCAGGGCCTGATTCAATCGCGGCGAGGAGACCGGGCATTCGCCGTCCACGGGAACCAATTCATGGGAACGCGCCGCCAGGTAACCGATCTTTCCTTCGCCCTTTTCATTAACGACGTGAAACTGCGCCCGGTTACGATATCCCAGCGGCGGACCGCTAATCACGTCGATGTCGCCTTCGAACTTGATCTTGCCGACACGCTGCAACTGTTCCCGTAGGATCTCGACCTTGCGGGCCAGCTGGAATTCGTAGGGCGCGTGCTGGTAATGGCAGCCACCGCAAATCGTGAATAGCGGGCAAGGGGCCTTAACACGTTCCGGCGCAGGCGTCAGCACTTCGACTAACGAAGCATGGACGTCCTTACCGAAGTCGATCCGCGCGGTTTCGCTTGGAAGCACGTTAGGGACGAGCACGACTCTACCGTCGATACGAGCTAAGCCTTCGCCGCCATACACCCACTTGTCGATTTGTACATCATGATGAGACATCGTTTACGATAGGAATTCCCAACCACACATGAAGAGAGTTCTATCCGGCATCCAGCCTACAGGCAGTCCGCACATTGGGAATTATCTGGGCGCGCTGAAGAACTGGGCCAAGATTCAGTATGACTACGATAGCATCTACTGCATCGTCGACCTGCACGCGATCACGGTTTATCAGGATCCGAAGGAGCTGAACACCAAGATTCAGCAGCTGGCGGGGATTCTGCTGGCGATCGGGATCGACAAGAAATCGCTGGTGCTCCAGTCCAGGGTCCCCGAACACGCCGAGCTCGCCTGGCTGCTGACCTGCGTGACGCCGGTCGGCTGGCTGGAGCGGATGACGCAGTATAAAGCCAAGTCACAAGCCCAGGAGACCATCAGCGACGGCCTGTTGCAGTACCCCGTGCTCATGGCGGCCGATATTCTCCTGTACCAGGCCGACGTCGTCCCAGTCGGCGACGACCAGAAGCAGCACGTCGAGCTGACGCGCGACATCGCCCAGCGTTTCAACTCGCTCTATCCCGAGCACGGGGAAGTGTTCACCATGCCCGCGACGCATCTGCCCACGGTCGGCGCGCGCGTCATGGGCCTGGACGATCCGGAGAAGAAGATGAGCAAATCGGAACCCGGCGCGGGTCACGCCATCGGCTTGCTGGATGAACCCGCCGCGATCCGCAAGAAAATCATGCGCGCCACCACCGATTCCAAACCCGGCGTTGATTACGACGATCCGGGCGCGGGTGTGCGGAACCTGCT
>Ga0265314_10002033_pt1 | contig 21429 bp, 18 predicted proteins | sample 4126metaG_FD_203106 | JGI IMG/M metagenome (GOLD analysis project Ga0265314, IMG submission 203106) | Rhizosphere microbial communities from Carex aquatilis grown in University of Washington, Seatle, WA, United States - 4-1-26 metaG | ecosystem: Host-associated > Plants > Roots > Rhizosphere >... | reverse complement strand
GGCGGGCAGGTTGCCCACGATCGTCGGCTCGACGAAGAAGCCCCGCTCCAGGCCGCCGTCGGTCAGCCGCTCGCCACCGACGTAGACCGTCCCGTCACGGCGCGCCTCGGCGGTCGCCTGCTGATGCCGGTCGACGGCACGCTGGTCGATGACTGGGCCCATCCAGTTCGAGCGGATGAGCGGATCGCCGATCGTCAGGGCTTCCGTTTTCTCGACCAGCAGCTTGACCAGCTCGTCGTGGACCGGCCGCTCGACGTAGACCCGGCTGTTCGCTGAGCACTTCTGGCCGCTGAAGCCGAACGCCGAGCGGACGATCCCCTCGGCTGCCTCCTCGAGGTCGGCCCGGGCCGTGACGATCGCCGGGTTCTTGCCGCCCATCTCGACGATCGCCGGACGCGGGTAGCGGGTCGAGAACTTCCGGAACAGCTCGAAGCCGACGTCGTACGACCCGGTGAACACGATGCCGTTGATCCCGGGGTTCTCCTGGAGCTCCTGGCCGACGGTCTCGCCGGGGCCCATCACCAGGTTCAGGGTGCCGTCGGGCAGCCCGGCATCGCGATAGGCCTGGACCAGGTTGACGCCCGACAAGGGGGCCGTCGTGCTCGGCTTGTAGACCACGGTGTTGCCGGCCATCAGGGCGGCGGCGGTCGGGCCGGCGGCGAGGGCCATCGGGAAGTTGAACGGGCTGATCACCGCGAAGACGCCCAGCGGCCGGAGGATCGAGCGGGTATGGACCGCCGCGTCGCCCAGGTTGTCCATCGGATGGTCGTAGCCGTCGTTGCGCTCCATCACGTCGGAGTAGTAGCGCAGCAGATCGGCCGCCTCCTCGACCTCGCCCAGGGACTCAAGGCGGCTCTTGCCAACCTCGATGGCCATGTCCGCGCCGTACACCATCTGGCGCTGGCTGATCAGCTCGGCAGCCCGGCGCATGATCGCCAGTCGCTCGCGCCAGGGGGTCGCCGCCCAGGCCGGCTGGGCCGCGCGCGCTGCGGCGATCGCGTCGCGGACGTCCTGGCGGGTGCCCTTGGCGAAATGGCCGACGACGATGTCATGGTCGATCGGCGAGCGGACGATTGTCTCGCCGTCGCCTTCGCGCTCGACCCCGCCGATGAAGTTCAGGTGATGGCCGCCGAGCCGGCTGCGGCTCTGCTCGATGCCCGCCTCGTACAGGGCGTGCAGCTCCTCGTTGTCGTTGCGGAGGGTGGCGTAGGTGATCTTGAGGCGCGGCTTCGCGTCGGTCGTCATCGGTGTTTCCCCTGTCTCGGGTCGTGGCGCGGGCCGGCGACGATGCGCGGCGGCGGCTGTTGGAAGGCCAGTGTAGCGCGAGGGTCCGGTCAGCCGAGGGCGGCGACCACGTCCGCGAGGGAGTCCGCGACAGCCGTCGGCCGGCCGCCGCCGCGGCGCCGGGCGGCTGCCGACGCCAGCTCCTGGTCGCCGTGCTTGCCGCTCCGCACGAAGATCCCCCGGAGGCCCAGGCGCTGGGCGGCCAGGACGTCGCTGAAGACGTCGTCGCCGACCATTGCCAGGTCGCTCCGGGAGGCACCCGGCAGGCTGGGCAGGAGCTCGCCGGCTGCCTCGCGGAAGAAGGCCGGCGAGGGTTTGCCGATCACGGTCGCACGCCGGCCGGTGGCGAACTCGAGGCCGGTCACGAAGGCGCCCGAGTCGAGCGTCGGACCCTCGGGCGTGAGCCACCAGGGATTGCGGTGCATCCCGATCAGCTCAGCCCCGCCACGCACCAGCCGGAAGGCGTGGTTCAGGTTGTCGTAGGTCGCCGATTCGGGTGAGTCGCCGATCACCACGGCCGCCGCCGAGGCACCCGGGCGGCCGGCCTGCTCGTCGGTCAGCAGGTGCTGGCCGTGGAACTCCGAACGGGCGTCGTCCGAGGCGAGCACGAACAGCGGGGCATCGGGGTGCCGCCGACGGGTGTACGCGGCAGACAGCGAGAGGGCCGACAGGATCCGTTCGGGCGGCAGGTCGAGCCCGTGCCGGGCACCCCACGCCGACATCAGCCGGCGGCTCATGAGCGAGGTGTTGGTCACGATCCGATAGGGAATCGCGCGCCGGTCGAGGGTCGCGATCGCCTCGGCCGCACCCGCGATCGGACCGCCCGCGAGGATCACCACGCCATCGAGGTCGAGCAGGAATCCGCGCACGCCGGCGAGCGCGTCACGCAGCGCGGGGGCTGGGCTCATGGGCGGGATGGTACCGTGCCCCTCGGTGGCCGGCGCCTGGCCGGCCGGGGATCGACGCGGAGGACCCATGGGATTGCTCGATGGCCGGCGGGCGCTCATCTTCGGCGTCGCCAACGATCACTCGATCGCCTGGGGAATTGCACAGGCCCTCCACGAGGCGGGCGCCGAGGTGGGTTTCAGCTCGGTCGAGAGCCTGATCGAGCGGCGTGTCCGGCCCCTCGCCGAGTCGATCGGCTCGACCTTCGTCGAGCCCTGTGACGTCCAGTCCGATGAGCAGATCCGGACGGTCTTCGAGCGCTGGCGATCGGCCCACGGGCCGGAGGCGAAGCTCGACATCCTCGTCCACGCCCTGGCCTTCGCCAAGCGCGAGGACCTCGAGGGCAGCTACGTCGACACCTCGCGCGACGGTTTCGCCCTGGCCCTCGACGTGAGCGCCTACTCGCTCGTCGCGGTGGTCCGCGAGGCGCGCACGGCGGGCGTCCTGGGCGACGGCTCGAGCGTGATGGCCCTGACCTACTACGGCGCCGAGAAGGTGGTCAGCAACTACAACGTGATGGGCGTGGCCAAGGCGGCCCTCGAAGCGTCGGTCCGCTACCTCGCCGCGGACCTCGGGCCGGAGGGCGTTCGGATCAACGCGATCTCGGCCGGTCCCGTGCGGACCCTGGCCGCCGCGGGGATCTCGGGCTTCAAGAAGATGTACGGCGCGTTCGCCGAGCTGGCCCCGCTGCGCCACAACATCTCGATCGAGGATGTCGGCAAGACCGCCCTGTATCTCGCCTCGGACCTGTCCTCGGCGGTGACCGGCGAGGTGATCTACGTGGACGGCGGCTTCAGCATCATGGGCGTGCCCAGCAGCGAAGCCTGAGCTTGCAGGGGCTCGATTCAGGCAATTCTCAGAGCTGCTTCGTAGAACAGGTGCATACACCTCTCCGCCCGCACCAGTCCACGAGGCTCCAGCGATGACCCTGCCAAGCGATCCGGCCAACAGCACCAACCCGTTCGACTACCCGACCGCGCCGACCCAGCCGATCAGCTACGACGAATCGGCCTATGAGCCGCCGCTGGCGTCGTTCCCCGTCCGACCCGTCGAGCCGCCCCGCCGTCCGTCGGGTGGCGGGGCCGGCCGGGGCGCAATCGTCGTGACCGCCGTCCTGGCCGCCGCGCTGGCCGCCGGCGGCACGTTCGGGGTCGTCGAGCTGACCCTGCCCGCCCCGGTCCCCGTGGCGACCAACGCCCCGGCCAAGCTGACCAGCACGAGCACGACGGTGCCAACCACGAGCGGGACCGCCAACCAGCCCATCGTCCAGATCGCGGCGGAGGCCAGCCCGGCCGTGGTCACGATCACCGACCAGGGCAGCGGCGGCTTCGGCCGCAACTCGGGCACCTCGATCGGTTCGGGCATGATCGTGACCGCCGACGGTTACATCCTGACCAACCGCCACGTGATCGCCAGCGGCGGCTCGCTGACGGTCCAACTGGCCGACGGACGCCAGTTCGACGGCACGGTCGTGGGCACCGACCCGACCCATGACGTCGCGGTCGTGAAGATCACCGCAAGCGGCCTGCCGACGGTCACCCTGGGCAACTCCGACAACCTCCAGATCGGGCAGCTGGCGATCGCGATCGGCGATCCGCTGGGGACCTTTGCCGGGACCGTGACCTCGGGGGTCGTCAGCGGCACCAACCGCGAGATCGACGTCCAGGACGTGGTCACCGGCCGGCCGGTGCACCTGACCGGCCTGATCCAGACCGACGCCGCGATCAACGAGGGCAACAGCGGCGGTCCATTGCTCAACTCGGCGGGCCAGGTGATCGGGATCAACTCGGCCACCGACTCGAGCGCCGAGGGGATCGGCTTCGCGGTCCCGATCAACATCGCGGTCGCCCTGCTGACCAAGGCCGAGGCCGGCCAGGCAACCACGAACTAGCCGCGCCGGGATATCCCGGCGGTCCAGCTCCAACGTGCCACCCGGCGGCGGATCGCCCGTCCCGGGTGGCACACTGCTGTCATGGGCAGCGCGCGCCGAATCCTGGTCGATCCCGATCCCCGCCTGCGGGCCGCGACGAAGGCCGTCCACCTGCCCGACAAGGGCCTCCGCCGGTTGATCGACGACATGGTCGTGACCATGCGCAAGGCCGGTGGGGTCGGCCTGGCGGCGCCCCAGATCGGCGAGCCGCTCCGGCTGGCAGTGATCGAGGTCAAGGGCCTGCTCACCGTCATCGGCAACCCAGCCGTGGTCAAGACCGGCTTTCCCGCCGTCGACTGGGAGGGCTGCCTGTCGATCCCGGACCGGGTCGCCCAGGTCCGGCGGGCGGCCGAGATCGTGGTCGTCGCCGACGACATTGAAGGCCGCCGGGTCCGCCATCGCGGCACAGGCCTCCTGGCCCGCGCCTTCCAGCACGAGATGGACCATCTCCTCGGGCGGCTGTACGTCGACCTGATCGAGCCATCGGAGCTTGTCGACACCCGCGAGCATCCGGTCAAGCCGGGATGAGCGCCCGGTCAACGAGCGTACAGATCGTCCTCGGCCACGGCGCCTCGGGCACGGCCGCCTCGATGACACCCTACGTGACGGGCCTCCGCGCCCACGGGCTGGCCGCCGACGCGATCGACCTCCGGCGGGGCAAGGCCGAGGACGCGGTCGCCGGCTTCTGGGCCGCGACCGAGGCGATCGCCGCCGCTGCCACCCAGGCCGGCGACGAACGACCGCCAGCCCTGGTCCTGGGCGGCCAGTCGTTCGGCGGCCGGGTCGCCAGCCTGGTCGCGGCAGATCAGCCCGACGTGGTGCGCGCGGTGGTCTGCTTCTCGTATCCCCTCCACCGGCCCGGCGCGCCCGAAACCTGGGACGCCCGGACGGCCCACTGGCCGCGGATCGGCTGCCCGGTCCTGCTCCTCTCGGGCGAATCCGACCCGTTCGCCCGGATCGACCTGCTGCGGGCCGCGATCGCCCGGCTGCCGTCGGTTGAGCTGGTCACCTACCCGCGCGTCGGGCACGGGCTGCTGTCGGTCCTGCCCGACGTCCTCGACCGCGTCGCGGCCTTCCTTGCGCCACTGGGAGCTGCCTGACCGGCTGGTCGGTGCAGGTCCGCACCCGTTCCCCGGGTCAACCGACCAAGGGCGACTACCCTTTGCGTTGCGGATCGTTCGGCGCACGGCCTTCGTGCGCCTCCCGTCCCGCCCGCTTCGGTGACCTGATGTCCCCCGACTACAACGAGCGCGGTCTGCTGATCGAGCTCGAGCCCGAGGCTGGGCGCCTGTATGACCGCCATCTCAAGGTCGCGCAGGAGTGGTTCCCTCACGACTACATTCCCTACCGGCTCGGCCGCGACTTCGACAAGGAGCCCTGGACGCCGGATCAGCCCCGCTTGACGGGCGTCGCCCAGACGGCCTTCGAGATCAACCTCCTGACCGAGGACAACCTGCCCTCGTATCACCGCCTGATCCATGGCATGTTCGGCAACGGGGACGGGGCCTGGATCAACTGGGTCGGGCGCTGGACCGCCGAGGAAGGCCGCCACGCGATCGTCCTGCGCGACTACCTGATGGTGACCCGCAACATCGATCCGATCCTGCTCGAGCGGGGCCGGATGATGCAGCTCGAGAAGGGCTACGACCTGGCTTCGCCGGACACGCTCCACGGGCTGGCCTACGTCGCCTTCCAGGAGCTCGCGACGCGGATTTCGCACCGCAATACAGGCCGCTACTCGGACGACCCGGTGGCCGACCGGATCATGATCCGGATCGCCGCCGACGAGAACCTGCACATGGTCTTCTACCGCGACATCATGTCGGCCGCGCTGGTCATCGAACCCTCGGCCGCGGTCTGTGCGATCGTCGACGAAGTCCTCTCCTTCCAGATGCCCGGCGCCGGAATTCCGCAATTCGTGCGCAAGGCGGCCCAAATGGCCCGGGCGGGGATTTACGATGTCCGGGTCCACCGCGACGAGGTTCTCATGCCGATCCTCCGCCACTGGCGGATCTTCGACCTGACGAACCTGAGCGAAGCGGCGGAGGAGGCGCGGCGCCGGCTGGCGGAGCACCTCGACAAGTTGGAGGCGACGGCCCGGCGCTTCGAAGAGCGCCTGGCAGGATCGACGATCCCGAGGATCGCCGCCGTCGGCTGAGCACAGACAGGGAGAGCAGAACGAGATGAGCGACTCGCGCGCCGACAACCGGACCACGAAGTTCCTGCTCCCCGAGGACCAGATCCCGAAGGCCTGGTACAACATCGCCGCCGACCTGCCGATCCCACCCTCGCCGGTCCTCCATCCGGGCACCGGCCAGCCGATCGGCCCGGCCGATCTCGCCCCGCTCTTCCCGATGGCCCTCATCGGCCAGGAGGTCAGCGCGGAGCGCGAGATCGAGATCCCCGAGCCGGTTCGCGAGGCGTACCGGCTGTACCGGCCCAGTCCGCTCTTCCGGGCCCATCGCCTGGAGAAGGTCCTCGATACGCCCGCCCACATCTACTACAAGTACGAGGGCGGCAGCCCGGCCGGCAGCCACAAGCCGAACACCGCGATCCCGCAGGCCTTCTACAACAAGCAGGAAGGCACCAAGCGGATCGCGACCGAGACCGGCGCCGGCCAGTGGGGCAGCGCGCTGGCCTTTGCCGGGGCCCTCTTCGACCTCGAGATCAAGGTCTACATGGTCCGCGCGAGCTACGACCAGAAGCCGTACCGGCGGATCCTGATGGAGACCTATGGGGCCTCGGTCGTGCCCAGCCCGAGCCCCGACACGAACTACGGCCGGGCCGTCCTGGCCGAGCATCCCCACAGCACCGGATCGCTTGGGATGGCGATCAGCGAGGCCGTCGAGGACGCCGCCACGCGCGACGACACCAAGTACAGCCTCGGCTCGGTCCTCAACCATGTCCTGCTCCACCAGAGCGTGGTCGGGCTCGAGGCGATCAAGCAGATGGAGATGGCCGGCGAGGAGCCGGACCTGATCATTGCCTGCGCCGGCGGCGGCTCGAACTTCGCGGGGCTGACGTTCCCGTTCCTGGGCCAGACCTTCCAGGGTGGCAAGAAGTACCGGGTGATCGCGGTCGAGCCCGAGGCGGCGCCGTCGCTGACCCGGGGCGTCTACGCGTATGACTTCGGCGACACCGGCAAGATGACCCCGCTGGTCAAGATGTTCACCCTCGGCTCGGACTTCATCCCCGAGCCGATCCACGCCGGCGGGCTGCGCTATCACGGGATGGCCCCGCTGGTCAGCCTGCTCAAGGACCACGGCGACATCGAGGCCCGGGCGGTCCACCAGGGTCGCGCGTTCGCTGCCGCGGTCGCCTTCGCCCGGGCCGAGGGGATCCTGCCCGCGCCCGAGTCGTCCCACGCGATCCGGGTGGCGATCGACGAGGCCACCGCGGCCAAGGCGACCGGCGAGAAGAAGGTGATCCTGTTCAACCTGTCCGGCCACGGCCACTTCGACCTGGCCGCGTACCAGCAGTTCCTCGACGGTTCGCTCGCGGACTACGAGTACGTCCCCGACGACGCCGCCCTGGCCAGCCTGCCCAAGGTCGGCTAGCGCTTCGTTCTGGGTCCCGCGCCGGAGCGTCGATTCGCGGCGCTTCGGCGGCTCCGTGGCGGGATCTCTGACACATTCCGCCACGAGCCGCGCTATGGTCGATGACCGGCGGTTCGGTCGGGGTTCTCGGCCCGGGCGCGCCCGATTCGTGCACGAAACGAGCTGGCACCGTCCCCGCAGGGAGTGATCTGGGCCCAATCGGGCCCCGGATCCGACCATAGCGCCGCTCCGGCCGGAATTTGTCCATGGATCTGGGCCAGTAGGCCAAAGAACCACGCCTCGAGAGCCGGCTCGCCCGAGGTTGGGACGAATGTCGCTACGGGACACGCTACGGTCGGATCGAGCCGGTTTCGGACCCTCGAGCACCCCGCGGACCGGTTCGCCACGCACGATTCCGGCAGCCGTGCCTCGCTCGCGGCGGCAAACAGGCCCGTGCTCCCAGGTAGTGTGTCCAGCACCGACATTCGTACCGACCTCGGCCGGTCGGGCGGACGGGACGCGCTGGTCGCGCGACCCCGCGAATCGAGCTGCGCGGCGGCCGGTGTCCTAGGATTCGCGACCATGCGACGCGGATTGGCACCATCGGATCTCGGCGACCTGTTCGACCAGCCTCGCGCGGCCGTGATCTCGATCGCCTTACCCAACGGCCGGGTCTTCAGCCGGCCGATCTGGCACCGCTTCGTCGCAGGCCGTTTCGTCTTCCAGTGTCCGGCCGGGGATCGGAAGATCGCCCTCCTCGAAGCAGACCCCCGGGCGACCATCGTCCTCGCCGAGGACGCCCACCCATACCGGGCGATCGAGGTCCGCGGCCGCGTCCGGATGACCCGGGAGGGCTACCACGACGTCGGGCTCACGATCTGCCGGCCGTACGTCGAGGCCTACGACCCGACGACCGAGGTCGCGGCCTACCTGAGCGACGAGCCCGGGATGGTGGCCGAGCTCGAGCCCGAGGTCACGACCTGCTGGGACTACGCCGACGACGCGATGATGCCGCCGTCCGCGCCAACAAAGTAACCGCGTCGGGCCTGCGGGCGCTACCCCGTCAACAGGGCGCGAGCCCGCACCTACCCCCGCGACGCCCGGCGGATCGCCATCTCGCGACCGGCCAGGCCGGGGATGATCCCCCGCCCCGCCGCGACCCGGAGCAGGAAGCAGACCCACATCCGGTACGGCGCGTAGCGCTCAGTCAGCTCCCGCACCACGTCGGGATCAGGCCGGTCGCCCAGGCCGTGGAGGTGGCCCAGGGCCGCGATCGAGAGCGGCTCGTCGGGGAACACGTCGGCAATGCCGCAGCCGCGGAGGTAGATCCCGCTCGACCAGAACGGCCCGATCCCGCGGATCCCGAGCAGGGATTCGGGCCCGGCCACGTTGCCCAGCTCGCGCAGACGGACTGCGTCGAGACGGCCTTCGAGCGCCGCCCGGGCGACGCTGTGCAGCCGGACGACCTTCTCGGCCGCAGCCCCGGGCAACTCGCGCACCTCGAGCAGCCGTTCCGGGGTCGGGAAGCTCCAGGCATCCTCGCCGGCCACCCGCAGGCGGGTGCCAACGTCGGCGATGAGCCGATCCTGGACCCGGGCGGCCTGGGCCATCGAGATCCGGGCACTGAGGATCGCCCAGGCCGCCGTCTCGTACGGTGAGGTGAAGCACACCGGCCGCAGCCCGGGCAGGGCCGCGATGACCGGCGCGAGGGCCGGGTCACGCTCGGCCACCACCGGGTAGCCCGAGCCGTCCACATCGAGCGAGAAGATCCGGGCGACCTGGGCCGCCACCGCGTCGATCCGCGACGTCCCGGCCACCTCGCCCACGAGCGCACGATCTTCAAACCGCAGCGCGACGGCGACCGGCGTGAAGTCGCCGTCGAGCGGGAACGCCAGCCGGACGACTGGGTTCTCAGCCACGTCGGCCCCTGGGTCCGGAACGCCGCCCGGCACGTGCCGCCCAGTCGGCCCGAAGTGGCCGAGGACGTCGACGGCCATCGGCCACGAGAACGGTCCGCGCGGCTCGATCCGGAAGGTCCGAGCGTCGACGGCAGTGGCGCTGAGGGGAGCAGGCATGTCGCGACTCCTTCGTGTGTCTGATGATCGCCGCCAGCTTCGTCCTCAATACTTGCCAACAGATGTCAGCTATTGATGCGAACCTGTAGACATGCAGGCCGATCGCCTCCTCGCGTTGCTGCTCCTCCTCCAGGCCAACGGCCGGCTGAGCGCAGCGAGCCTTGCTCGCCAGCTGGAGGTCTCGACCCGGACGATCTACCGCGACCTCGACGCCCTGTCGGCGGCCGGCGTTCCGGTCTATGCCGAGCGCGGCCGGAACGGCGGCTGCCGGCTGCTGCCCGGCTTCCGGACCGACGTTTCCGGGATGACCGCGGACGAGGCCCGCGCGCTGTTTGTCTTCGCCGGCCGGGGGCTGCCGACGGGCCTGGGCCATGAGCCCGACCTCAAGAGCGCCTTGCGCAAGCTCCTCGCCGCGGTCCCCGACGCGCATCGGCCGGCGGCGCTCCAGGCCCGGGACCGGGTCGTCGTCGACCCCACGGGCTGGTCGCGGGAAGCCGAGGCGGTCCCCCACCTGGCAACCGTCCAGGAGGCGGTCTGGCTCGACCGGCGCCTCCGGCTGCGCTATCGGAGCAGCGACGCCCCACGTGCCCGGGAGCTGGAGGTCGAGCCGTACGGCCTCGTTGCCAAGGCCGGCACCTGGTACCTGATCGCGGCCGAGGACGGCGAGCCCCGCCTCTTCCGGGCGTCGCGGATCGAGGCCGCGGACCTCCTCGACGCGCCGGCCCACCGACCGGCTCGCCTCGACCTGGAAGCGCTGTGGCTTGAGCTCCGGCGCCGGTTCGACGAGCGTGGCGGCGAGGGCCTCGCGGTCCAGGCCCGGGTCCGGACCGCGAACCTGGGCCGCTTCCTGCGGATCGCCGCCGGCCCGACGATCGAGCCGCCCGTCCACCGCGCGGGCGACAACGACGTGGCGGGCGACGAGGACGGCTGGACCGAGGTCGGCTTGCGCTTCCGGGGCGAAGGTCCGGCGGTCGCCTTCCTGCTCCAGTTCGGCGGCGATGTCGAGGCGCTCGAGCCGGCCTCGATCCGAAGGGCGATGGCCGTTGCGGCCCGGGCGATCGCCGCCCGCTACCGCGGCGCGGCGAAGACCTCGGCGCGGGCGTTGACGAACACCGAGCGGTAGCCGGCCGCCACGACCGCGGCCCGGATGCTCCCCGGCAGCCCGGCCGGCTCGAGGACGACGTAGGCGAAGCCAGCGTGCAGCTCCGTGGACAGGTCGGCCAGCGGATGGATCCGGCCGCCCGCCGTGAAGATGTTCGTCGATCCGTCGGCTGAGACGCTCGTCTCGTCGATCCCGGTGAAGTCGGCGATCGGCAGGCTGGCCGATTCCTGGTAGCTCGCCGCGACGTGCAGCAGCTGGCCCTCGGCGCCGAGCCGGCCAGCAGCGATCTCGCCGCGCAGGAACCCGAGGACCGCCGCGCCGGTCGGGTCGACGACCAGCCGTGGGTCCGGATCGGCCTGCCAGTAGCCCAGCTCGGCGATCCGAAGGTCGTGGGCCAGGTCGTCGACGACGGCGTGCGTTGCCTGAGCGGAATCGGCGGTGGGTGAGCCGATCGAGAGCAGGACGACCGCCAGGGCGGCGGTTACGAAGACGCCCGTGAGCGCCGAGCCCGCGAATGACGGGGCCCGCCAACGGGCCGCGACCGCCAGCAAGCCTGCAGCGGCGGGCACGCAGGCCCATGGCAGCCAGTACCCGACCGCCTTGGGGACTTCGTAGCGCAGGGATTGCCCGACGAGCGAGGTGTCCGGGACGGCGGCCACCAGCACGAGCGCCAGCGCACCGCTGGCCAGCGACGCGAGCAGCAGCCGGCGGCCGCCGCGTGCCGTCGGGACAAGGCCAATAGCGGCCAGCACGACCGCCAGCACGGCGGCCCCGAACAGGATCGGAAACGCCGGGTTGAACGATTGCCAGGCCGCTCCTGCTCCCGCCGGGCGAAGGACGATGACAACCGCCACCGCCAGCCCGACGACCACGATCGTGATCGCGGTCGCCGGCCCGGCCGCGATCCGCGACCAATCGAAGGCGGCAACCACCCTGGCGGCGACGACGGCAACGATCGCGGCGGCGCCGAATGCCACCGCACCCCAAACGGGCGCCGGCGCGAGGCCGAGCATCACGGCCAGCTGGGGCAGGGCCGCGACCGCCGCGGCCAGGAGCACCGGGACGGCCCGTCGCGCGAACCGAGCGGGATCCGTGACGGTCAGCAGGACGATGCAGCCGGCGACCAGGACGCCGACCAGTGGGTGGACGAGGATCGCGGCCGTCAGGGCGGCGGCCAACAGCCAATCCGGCCGGCCCGCCACCTCGCCCGACCGACCACTCGCGCGATCCGGCCGGAGAAGCTGGGCGAGGGCCAATGCCGCGAGAGGCAGGGCCAGCACGCTGTCACGAACGTCGGGCAGGCGCACGAAGGTGAACGCCAGCGGGAACGCGAGGAGCACCCAGAACGACGCTTCCCGGCCGAACGCGACCCCAGCCAGCCGGCGCATCGCGAGCGCCGATATGACGAGCAACGGACCGGTGAACGCAGCAACCGTGAGCGCAGCGGGCAGCCCGGTCAGCGTCGCCAGGGTCGCCATCAGGGCGGCGTAGCCCAGGAACAGCCGCGACGGGCCGTAGATCGGCGAGGGGTAGCTCGCCAGCGAGGCGATGCTGCCAAAGACCCGCAGGTGCTCGGCCGGCGCCACGTGGTTCGGCAGGACGTCGCCCGCGGGAACCACCGGCGACGCAAGGGCGACGAGCAATGGCCCGCACCAGACGAGCCCGACGATCAGCATCCGGGCGGTGCTCGGCCGGCCGAGCCGGAATGGCTGGGCGACGAGCGGCCGGGCGCCGAACGCCGCCAGGCAGCCGAGGAGCAGGAGCGCCACGAGGACGAGCGGCCGGAAGAGGCCCAATCCACCGAGGACGAAGAGGAGCCCGGCGTCGAGCAGGATCGCGCCCGCGAAGCCGGCGAGGAGCAGGTCTGCCCAGGTCCGGAACGGTGACCGGCGCGCGGCCCGCAGGAGCACCGCGCCGGCAGCCAGGTCGAGCGCCGCGGCGAGCGAGACGCCCACCGCTGCGGGGAGGGTCACCGGCAGCTGGCTGGCGATCCCCGCGAGGACACCGCCGAAGTCGAACCCTTCGAGTGGATCGGCCTGGCGGAGGACGAGCTCGATCAGCAGCGCCGCGCCAGCGCCGAGGAGGATGGCAGCCTCGACCGGTGATCGGGCGAGGCGTCCGCGGGGAGCGGGGCCGGGCTCAGCGCCCGAGCGCGTCGAGGAGCTCGTTCCAGGCCCCGAGGTAGGCGTCCACGTCCTCGTCGGCGGCCGGCACGGACGCAACCGGACCCGCGCCGACGATCGCTTCCCAGACGCCCCGGTTCGCGAGCCAGATCCGGATCAGGCGAGTCAAGAGGTCGTCCTGGCAGGCGCGGGCTTCGTCGGCATTGCGCAACGGCTCCGGGCGGAACGTGTAGCCCGCCCGGGGACCGAGCCGGTAGATGTGCCACGGCAAGCCGACCCGGGCGACCGCCGCCCGCATCCCGTCGGCCAGCCGGCCACCCAGGTGCTGGGTGCTGGCATACGCCTCGGGGGTGAGGATCTCGAGCATCGTTGCCCGGGCCGCGGCCAGCGACAGGGCGTTGCCGAAGAGGGTCCCGCCGATCGCGATCAGGCCCGACCGCTCGCCGTCGTCGCCCTTGGCCTGAGTCAGCACCGCGGCGATCTCCTCGGTCATCCCCCACGCCCCGAACGGAACGCCGCCGGCGATCGACTTGCCGCAGGTCACGAAGTCCGGGTCCAGGCCCCAGGCCGCCGTCAGGCCACCCGGCCCGACGACCTGGGTGTGGGTCTCGTCGATCGCCAGCAGGGTGCCCGTGGCGCGGGTCAGGCGGCGCAGCTCGGCGTGAAAGCCGGGATCGGGCAGGATCATCCCGAAGTTGTTGGTCAGGGCGGGCTCGGTCAGGACAATCGCGACATCGCCGGCCTCGAGGGCGGCCGCCAGGGCAGCCGGATCGTTCAGCGGGACGAGGACGGTGCCGTCGACCACGTGGGCCGGCAGCCCGCGCTCCTCGGCAACGATCCGCCCGTCCGGATCGATCTCGACCAGCGCCTCGGCGAGATGGCCGAGGTACTTGCCGTCGAACAGCAGGACCTTGTCCCGGCCGGTCGCCACCCGGGCGACCCGGATCGCCTCGCTGTTGGCCTGGCTGGCGGATAGGGTGTACTGCCACTTCGGCAGGCCGTAGCGCCGGCCGAGCTCCTCCGAGACGACGATCGCGTCCTCGACCGGCAACAGGAACTGGTGGCCACTGGCGATCCTCTCCGTGACGGCCCGGACGAGCGGCTGTGGGGCATAGCCGCAGAACATCGACATGTCGGCGATGTTGAAGTCGCTGTAGGTATGGCCGTCGACGTCGGTGAAGCGGGCGCCGTGGCCTTCGGCTGCCCAGGGCGGCGGGTGGTGGTAGCTGCTCATGTGCCAGGCCATCGGCACGCCGTTGGGCATCACCCGCCGGCCACGCTCGAGGAGGGCCAGCGAGCGCGGATGCTCGGCGGTGAAGCGGGCATCCTCGCGGTGCTTGAGCTCGCGCACGAGAGCGTGGTCGACGGTCGGCATGGGCGCAGGGTACAGGCCGGGTCGATGTGCGACGATCCGGCGATGTGGCAGCTCGGCCTACCGCCTCTCGAGATCGTCGCCCGAACGGTGATCGTCTACCTGTTCTTCGTGGCCGCCCTGCGCATCTTCGGCAAGCGCGAAATCGGCCAGTTCACGCTGTTCGACCTGGCCTTGGTCCTGCTCGTCGCAAACGCCCTCCAGCCAGCGATGACCGGGCCAGACCAGTCGATCCCCGGCGGCGCGATCATCATCGTCACGATCTTCGCCCTCAACGGGATCCTCGCCCAGCTCCGGCGGCGGGTGCCGCTGGTCCGCCGGCTGCTCGAGTTCGAGCCCACGGTGATCGGCCGCAATGGCGCCTGGCTGGACGAGGCGCTCGACTCACAGGGCCTCGACCCGGACGATCTCGGCGCGGCCCTCCGCGAGCACGGGCTCGAGACGGTCAAGGAGATGAAGCTGGCGACCCTCGAGGCGGACGGCTCGGTGAGCATCGTGCCGACTGGGGGCGATGAGGTGAAGATCCGGGCAAGGCGGCGGCGTTACAAGCGCCACGACTAATCCTGGCGCGCAGGCCCCGTCGATGACGCGGCGGCGGCCAGGTACGACTCCAGGTCCGCGTTCCAGCTCGGCCGCAGCTCGCGGTCGATCGCGTAGCCGGCGTAGCCGGGCCGGCTGGCCAGCCAGGGGAGGCCCTCACGGCCCATCGCAAAGGCGGCGGTCGCATAGGCGTCGGCAAGGGCGAGGCTCGGGCCGACGACGGTCATGCTGAGGAGTTCCGCCGGGACCTCGTTGTTGCGCGGGTTGACGATGTGGCCAGCCCGCTCGTACAGGCCCGACGTGGCCACCGCCATCCGGCCGGGGCCCGGCTCGAATGCCAGGCGCGCGGCGACCTGGTCCGACTCGAGTGGATGGCGAATGCCGACGATCCACGGCCGCCCCTCTTCGGGCGCACCGCGCAGGACGACATCGCCGCCGGCGTTGAGCACGTAGTTCCGCGCCCCGGCGGCCTCCAGGATGTGGGCCGCTTCCTCGACTGCCCAGCCCTTGACGTAGCCCGACGGGTCGAGCCCGCCGCGCAGGCCGGGGCCGCGGATGTCGAAGAAGCCATCCGTCTCGCCGCGCAGGGCCTCACAGCGGGTCAGCACGAAGCGGACGTCCGGGGAGCAGTCCTCGGAGGCGACCTCGCCGCGGGCGAGCCGGCTGATCTCGCTGCCCGGCCGGAAGGGGCTGAACCGGAGGTCGACGTCGGTCAGCCAGCCGATCGCCGCCTCGAATGCCTCGTCGGGCAGGCCGCCGTCGCGGACGTCCAGGCCGATGACCGTGCCCATCGTCGCCACGATCCGTGGCCGGGTCCGGGCTGGGGCGTCAACCATGGGCCTGGTCGATCGCGCTCTGGAGCGACTGGGCGTAGGCATCGCTGGTATAGGTCGCGCCGGACACGGTGTCGATATTCGCGCTCTGGGCCGCCAGCGCCTCGCTCTGCAGGATCGGGGCAACACTCTGGGAGATGAACCCGGACCGGCCATGGGTGGGCAGCTGAAGGGCGGTGACGTCGGTGATCTTGCCGCCGCTCATCGTGATCTGGACCTGGACCTCGCCGAATGGCTCGGGGACCAGGGCGCCGGTGAACGTGCCACTGCCCTTCTTGGCCGGCGCCTTCGTCGCTGCCGGCGTCGCGCCAGGTGGCGGCGTTGCACCGGGCGCCAGGCTGGCCGCCGGGCCCGGCGGCTCCGATGCGACCGGTCCCGTCGACGCGTCGGGCGCCGGCGAGACGACCGCCAGGGGGCCCAGGGTGGAGCCGTTGTCGGCCGGGGTCTTGAAGCTGAACAGGAGGGCCAGGGCGATGGTGGTTGCGACGATCGCCGCGACCGCACGTTTGGGCATCGCTCAGAACTCGAATCGTTCGAAGTGGATGTGGCGGCGGGGGATGCCCAGCAGCTGCAAGCCGTCACGGACGGCTTCCATCATCGGCGTCGGGCCGCACAGGTAGACCTCCCGCTCACGGACGTCGGGCACGAGCTGACGCAGCGCCGGGGGCGCCAGCGGGTCGGCCGGCATCGCTCGCGAGCCACGGGCGCCGATCAGGTAGTGGACGATCGCCCCGCGAGCCGTGGCCAGGTGGTCGAGCTCCTCGCGGAAGACGATGTCCCGCGGCCGGCTCGCCCGATACAGGAGGGTCAGGTCGCCCGGGCCGGCCGGCAGCTCCTCGAACAGGGCTCGGAGCGGCGCGATGCCGATCCCGCCGGCGATCAGCAGCACCCGCCGGCGCTTGCGCCGAGCGCCGGTCAGGAGGCCGTACGGACCCTCGAGGTAGACCCGGGTTCCGATCTGGAGGTTGGCCATCGAGGTCGTGTCATCGCCGAGGTCCTTGACCGTCAGGCGCAGCCAGCGGCCGTTGGGCGCGGCCGAGATCGAGAACGGATGGCCGCGCCACCAGCCGTCCCGGCGCAGGAAGCGGACGATGACGAACTGGCCGGCCCTGATCGCGAAGCGGTCCAGGTCCCGGCCGCCGAGGTAGATCGAGACGACGCCCGGCCCTTCGCGTTCGACGTTGACGACCCGGAACGCATGCCGGATCGAGGTCGCCAGGGGCTGCAGGAAGCGGAAGATCAGGATTGTCGCGCCGGCGATCACGTACAACGCCAGCCAGTAGGCCCAGGCGATCGGGTCGTGGGCGAAGTCCGAGCCGGTCACCAGCTGATGGCCCAGGCCGAGGGCGATCGCAAGATAGGCGTAGAAGTGGAGGCCGTGCCAGGTCTCGTACGACAGGTGGCGCCGGGCGAGCTTGACCGAGCTGATCGCGACGGCGATGAACAGGACCAGCGAGACGCCGGCCATGAGCATGAACTCGTAGGTCGTGAGCAGCGTCCACAGCTCGACGATCACGTTCGAGCCGTCGGCCAGGGCGAAGCCGATGGTGGTCAGCAGGACGTGGGCGACGATAAACCAGACACAGGCGAAGCCGACCCAGCGGTGGGCGGCGGTCAGCGCATCCTGGCCGATCACCTGCTCCAGCCATGGGCTGCGGGACATCAGGACGAGCTGGATCAGGGCCAGGTAGCCGCCCAGCAGGGCGGTCAGCTCGCCCAGGGCGATGAACCAGCCGCTGGCCGAGTCGAGCAGGTCGAGGCCCCCGTGGCGCAGCCACATGGCGCCGATCAACAGTCCGTTGAGGATCAGGACGGCCACGATCTCGCGGGTGCGCAAGGTCCAGCCCCGGGGCACGGGCACGGCGCGGCGGGTGCCGGTCATCGTCGTCATCGCCCCCGAGTGTCGGCCACGGTCATGAGAGGGCTCTGACAATCGACCCAGCGCCGCTGAGCGAGGGCAGCTCAGGCACGAGCCGCCGGTCCAGCGCGCAGAGGCAGGCGGACATCGAAGCACGCGCCACCGCCGGTCCGGTTGCTGACCGCGATTTGGCCGCCGTGCCGCTCGACGATCCACTGGGCGATCGCCAGGCCGAGGCCGGTACCACCGGGCGGAGCGCCGGGTGCCCGCCAGAAGCGATCGAAGACGCGGGGCAAATCCTCGGGCCGGATGCCCGGCCCCTGGTCCTCGACCGTCAGGTCGGTCGATCGGGCGTCGGTCCGGACGGCCACCCGGACCTCGCCGCCGGCCGGGCTGTGCCGGATCGCGTTGTCGACCAGGATTGCCACCAGCTGGCGAAGCCGGACCGGGTCGCCGGTCACCGCCGCCGGCTCGGGGTCGACGACGATCCGGACGTGGCGATCGGCGGCGGGCTGGGCCATGGTCGAGGCGGCCTCGCCAGCCACGTCGCCCAGGTCGAGCGGCAGCCGGTCGAGCTCGATCGCGCCCGAGTCGGATCGCGCCAGGAGGAGCAGGTCCTCGACCAGCGTGGACAGCTGGTCAACCTCGGCGGTGATGTCCTCGAGGGCGTCGCCGACCGACGCCACCGGCTCGGACCGGTGCCGGCCGAGGTACTCGACCGAGCTCCGGATCACGGTCAGCGGCGTGCGCAGCTCGTGGCTGGCATCGGCCGCGAACTCACGCTGCCGGCGCAGGGCGAGGCGCTGGGTGGCCAGCGATGTCCGGATCGGCGCCAGCGCCCGCCGGGCATACAGCGCGCCGAAACCGCCCGCCACGGCGACCGCCAGCAGGCCACCGAAGATCAGCACGTCGGAGATCACGTCAAGGGTCTTCTGCTCGTCGGTCCGGTCCTGGACGACCTGGATCACGATCGTGCCGACCCGGCTGGCCGCGGTCTCGCTGAGGATCCGGACCGGGACGCCGGCCAGGGTCGAGTCGCGGACGTCCCGCCCGACCTGCCACGCTGCGGCAACCGAGTCCTGGTTCGGGAGGCCAGTCGGGACGCCGTCGTCGAGGTCGCCGATCCGCTGGCCGTCGGCCGTCACCAGGACCGCGAACGTGCCCGACGATCCGCCGCCGAAGATCAGGCCGGTCGGCGTGTTGTTGCTGGGGTCGTCGCTGCCGCCCAGGAACTGCTTGAGCGAGTTCGCGCGGTCGTCGAGCTGGGCGATACCGGCCGTCTGGAGCGAGCTCGAGACCCGGACGTACAGGAGCGCGCCGAGGGCCAGCAGGATGAGCAGGGTCGTCCCGCCGCTGAACAGGACGAGCCGCCAGCGGACGCCCCGAACGAGGCGGGCATCGCCCTCGCGCGCCTGCTGCTCGACCCGGTCGCCGGCCGGCCTCGCCGAATCCGCCGGCTGCTGTTCAACCACCGGCCAGCCGGTAGCCGATGCCCCGGATCGTCTCGAGCTGGGAGCTCGCCGATCCAAGCTTGGAGCGTAGGTAATGGACGTAGGCGTCGACCGCGTTCGGAGTGACCGCGACACTGAACGGCCAAGCCTGGTCGAGGAGCTGGTCGCGGCTGAGGGTCTGGCCCACGTGGCGCAAGAGGCATTCGAGCAGCGAGAACTCGCGCGGGCTGAGGTCGATCGGTTCACCCCCGACCGTGACCTGCCGGGCGGCCTCGTCGAGCTCGATCGCGCCCGCGATCAGCCGCGGTTCGGCTCGCCGTGCGCCGGCCGGTCCGCGTCGTGAGAGGGCGCGCAGCCGGGCTGACAGCTCCTCGAACGCAAACGGCTTCACCAGGTAATCGTCGGCGCCCGCATCGAGACCGTTGACCCGGTCACCGACCGTGTCCCGGGCGGTCAGCATCAGGATCGACAGGTCGATGCCGGTGGCCCGGATCCGGCGGGCAACCTCAAGCCCGCTGATGTCGGGCAGGCCAACATCGAGGATCACGGCGTCGATCCCGGGCGTGCCCGTCGCGAGCTCGACCGCGGTCGACCCATCGGCCGCCACCTCGACAACGTGCCGGTCTTCCTCGAGCAGGCGCTTCAGCAGGCGCCGCAGGCGCTGGTCATCTTCGACGACGAGGAGGTGCATGTCCCGCCCAGTAGAACCCAGGACCGTGGACGTCACGGCGATCCAGGGTCCGTTGTACGCCCCAATTCTGAGAACTGCCTGAGAGAATTCCGTCCGGGGCGCGGGGGATCCGGAGGCGGCCGTCGCGATCGATGCCCGCCGCGGTATCGTGTCGTCCAGATTGCGGACGCCACCCGGCGTCGCGTCGACAGCCAGAACGGAGGTCCACCGTGGGTGACAAGACGCCGAAGCGACCACCGAAGCCGAAGAAGCCGAAGGCGCCATCGGCCTCGGCCTGAGGCCCCGTCGACCCTGAATCGCAGGAGGATCGAAGACACGCATGAGTGGAGTACCTGACCGGGCGAGGGTCGTGGTGATCGGCGCCGGCATCGTCGGCAACAGCATGGCCTACCACCTGGCCAGGCTCGGCTGGCGGGACATCGTGCTGATCGACAAGGGCGCGCTCCCCAATCCCGGCGGTTCGACCGGTCATGCGTCGAACTTCATCTTCACCACCGATCACTCCAAGGAGATGACGGCGTTCACGCTCGACAGCGTCCGCCAGTACAAGGAGCTCGGGGTCTTCACCCAGAGCGGCGGCATCGAGGTCGCCCGGACGCCCGAGCGGATGGAGGAGTTCAAGCGCAGGCTGGCCTCGGCCCACTCGTGGGGCATCGAGGCCGAGCTGATCACGCCGGCCCGGATCAAGGAGCTCGTGCCCTACATCGAGGAGTCGATCCTCCTGGGCGGCTTCTACACCCCCGGTGTCGGCGTGGTTGACTCCCTCCGGGCCGGCACCCTGATGCGCGAAGCAGCCGTCGGGATGGGCGCCCTGACCGTCGTCGCCCAGACCGAGATCAACGGGATCGATGTCGTCGACGGGCATGTCAGCGGCGTCCGCACCGACAAGGGCAACATCGCGGCCGAAACGGTCGTGATCGCCTGCGGGATCTGGAGCCCGCGGATCGCCCGGATGGCCGGCGCCTCGATCCCGCTCACGCCCGCCGTCCACCAGATGATCAGTGTCGGGCCGGTGCCCGGCTTCGCCGACACGGTCGGCGAGATCACCTTCCCGATCGTCCGTGACATGGACACCAACATGTACGAGCGCCAGCACGGCGGTGACCTCGAGGTCGGCTCGTACGCCCACCGGCCGATCCTGATGTCGCCCGACGACATCCCCTCGATCGAGGCCTCGGCCCAGTCGCCCAGCGAGCTGCCGTTCACCGACGACGACTTCGACGTCCAGATGGAACAGGCCCTCGAGCTGGTGCCCGAGATCCTGCGCGACGAGCGCGTTGGCGTGCGCTACGCCATCAACGGCCTGCTGTCCCTGACCCCCGACGGGATGCCGGTCCTGGGCGAGACCACCGAGGTCCGCGGCCTGTGGTCGGTGGCCGCCGTCTGGATCAAGGAGGCGCCCGGGATCGCCAAGGCCGTCGCCGAATGGATGACCCACGGCACGCCCGAGATCGATCCCCACTCGTCGGATATCGCCCGGTTCTACGACCACCACCGGGCCGCCGCCCACATCGATGCCCGCAGCGCCGAAGGTTTCAACAAGACCTACGGCATCGTCCATCCGATGGAGCAGTGGGCTTCGAACCGTAACGTCCGGCTGAGCCCGATCAACATCCGCCAGCGCGAGCTGGACGCGGTCTTCTTCGAGGCCGCCGGCTGGGAGCGGCCATTCTGGTACGGCGCGAACGA
>Ga0265314_10002031_pt1 | contig 21445 bp, 18 predicted proteins | sample 4126metaG_FD_203106 | JGI IMG/M metagenome (GOLD analysis project Ga0265314, IMG submission 203106) | Rhizosphere microbial communities from Carex aquatilis grown in University of Washington, Seatle, WA, United States - 4-1-26 metaG | ecosystem: Host-associated > Plants > Roots > Rhizosphere >... | reverse complement strand
GGTCTGCCTTTGAAGTTAGCTTCGATGCACCAAAAATCGGCTTGGAGGACTTAGAAGGGTGGTACATTCAAGTATCCACTTCCCGGGACACCAATTGCACACTGGTCTAAAACTGCAATTATGTGCACATCACCAGCGTTCCGATCTGCTAAGTCCCAATCATGGCCAGCAGTCGAGCACTCACTACAACCAGATTCAAAGACCCAGCCTCCACAGAAAGCACGCGAAAAAATGTGCACGTAGGTGCATTACATATGAAATACAGCCTTTAGAGCTCCCTCAACACCCCGCGAAAAAAGATGCACCATGGTGCACGGGTCACCTTCGGAGTGCCTTCTTTGCCAGAACATCACATACTGCCAGTTAGGCCCGCACACGTTTCGACCGCCCAAGGCTGCCCATCAAACGAATACACCTTTAATATACCATTTATAATTTATTACGTCAAATATAATGCGCATCGAAATTGATGATTCCAGAGCCTGCTCGGTGCGGAGGTACGGTACGTCCCGCCACAGAGAGCGGTGGCGGGTTAGGCGCAGTAGACGGGTGCGTCTAGCTTTGAGGCCGCTTGAATACCACGAGCCCATATTCATCCATTTCTTGATTGGGCAGTAGCACGTAACGCTTCAGCTTCCATAATTGGAAGTCCACCACCAATGCCTGCAACCAAAGTCCAAAATTGAAGACGCCATAGACCGGATAATAGCCGTCGCCCAAGCCCGACTCAATGGTGAGGCCCTTTCCTTCCGGGTCGCGCGCGCCGGGCTTCGAGAAGAGGCGAACTGCGGCGGAATCGACGGGGACACCTTAGCACATGGCCAACAACCGCGCTCGACTGCGCTTCGGCTTACTTCTTCTCCAAAGCGGCGGCGAGGTCTTCGCGCATCTGGTACCAGTCGTTGACGTCGATGCTCCAGGGCGGCGTCGCGATCTTGGGCGCGTTTTTGTCGACCGGCTTGGCCTGCCCCGTGGCATCGGCCTGCTGCGAGACCGCGCCTTCGTTCTCGGTCATGATTTCGGGCATCGCTTCGGCCAGCGCTTTGGGCATGACCTTTTTCACGATCTCGTCGGCCACGGCTTCCTTGCCCGCCTGCTTGAGCAACCAACCGTATTCGTAATCGAGCTGGCCGCGCCGATAGGCTTTCATGCGCAAGTTCGAGACGGGGCCCGCGATGGCGGGGATGCCGAGGTCCGGAAGCCGCGCGCCCGGATAAAAGAGCACGCCGTTGCCCCAGCGGTTTTCCTTGCCCTTGGTCATGATGTCCTTCGGATTCACGTCGTGGTAATCCATAGCCCACCAGAACGAACCGCCGATTTTGTAGCGCCAGCACGCCACGCCCCACGTCCGCAGGTCGATGCCGCTGGCATTGAGCACGTGCAGGCCGATGGCCGGCGGCGCGTGGTGGTAGAACCAGCCGGTTTCGCCGGCCTTGATGCGTTCGGGAATGAAGCTCGCATCGCAGGCCGCGGCATTGGGGGACCACCAGCGAATGATCCCGCGCAGATCGGTGGCCGGATTGACGATCAGCGAGCGCGGGTTGGTGTGCGAAGTCCACATCAGGTCGATGTGCTTGTTCGCGCCGGCGTCGAGGGCCGCGGCGAGCTTTTTCTGGTTGGCGACGAACTCCGGCGTGGTCGCGCATTCGTCGAGGATGTAGGCGAAGAAGCGTTTTTTGTCCCACTTTTTCTCGACGCAGTGGTCCCAGAATATTTTGGCCTGGTCGGAGTAGGTCTTCAATTCTTCGGCAGTCCAATCGTTGAACTTGCCGGTCTTTTCGTCGACGCGGGTGGTTTCCGGAAAGGGCGCACGCCAGAACGTCGCACCCGTGTTCGCGCCGGGGCCGACGTAACCATTCGCCGCGGTGAAGAGCGAGCCGTCGAGGATCGGACCGTAGGCTTTGTCGTAAAGCTCTGTCTGTGTGAAAAATTTGGGCCCGGCGGTGCGGCCCTCGCGGTCGGAGATCACGAAGCGGTGCTGATGTGCCATCTGGTGATAGTGGTTCGCAACAGCCCACCACTTGTCGAAACCGACCTGCTTATAGAGCGAATTCTCGAATTCATAGCAGATGCCATAGAACTCGCCGTAGCCGTCAACGTGGGCTTCATCGGGGATCGTGAAGCTGTGGACGGTGAGTTCCAACGTCGCAGTCGCAACGGGCTGCTTGCCGACCGTGACTTTGATCGGCGCGGAATACTTCCCCGGCGCGGCGTCTTTGGGAATGTAGAGGTCGATCCAGACGCCTTGGTTAGGGCCGTTGGCAACCTGGATGTCGAAGGGCGCGCCGACGGGCTTGTGTTCGGCGCCGTAAGGATCGTTGAAGGGCGCGAGGATTTCCGGATACCATTTCTGGTCGACGAACGCGGACTTCTTGTCCCACGTCCAGCCGTTGCCGATCGAGTAGAACCAGCGGCCCGCTTCGACGAACTGATACACTTCTTTGGAAAGCTGGAGATTCGGATTCACGGGAATCGCGGCGGGGCCTTTCAGGTCGCCGATCTCGACGTTTACATCCTTCACGTCGGCTTTCGCGACGAGCATGAGCTGCGCGGCGACCATCTCGTTTTTGCCGCCGTGCAGGCGCAGCGTGTTGGTTTTGGGATCCCAGAAATGTGGCGATGGTGGGATCGCGCCGTCCTTGGTGATTTTTTCGCTGTCGCCCAGGCCATACAACGCGAGCGGACCGGCTTCTCCGGATTGCGCGAAACGTGCGCTGAAGGCAAACGACAAGATCAGGCAAAGCATGGGGAGCACTGGGCGCACGCGAAGGCCTCCTCTTTATATTTTCAACCAGCACGTCGGACCGGAGCGGCCGAAGCACGGTTGATGCGGGGCTGCAAGGCAGAATACCCCGCGCCGTCCGCCCATAATCGAACGAGAGTTTATCGTTTTCAACCGGGGTGGCCCGGGCCGGAACGAAGTGAGGCCCGGGTCGCGAAGCGACAAGAAGCCGCATCATGAACGCCGGTTAAGTATGCGCATGGCCTTTGACGGGCCGATGTCAGTGATGCGGCTTCTTGTTCGTCTCGCTCGCGCTCAACGAACCCGGGCCTCGCGTTGCTCCGGCCCGGGCCACCCAATGCGATGCACTTATTCGAGTTCAACGTACAGCGCGTCGGGCGGGAAGGCGAATTTTTTGAGCGCACCGGCGTTTTCGAGCGGGATGTCCTTCACCGGCATGCCATTGGAGTCGAGCACATGCGCGACTTTGAGTGCCGGATTGGCGATGCTGACGGTTACGTCCGCGTTCACGATCTGCCAGGGCCCCTTGCCGAAATTTTCGATCTTCTCCGCGTCATGCTTGTCGAGCTTCGCGGGCGAAGTCTTCCAACCGGTGGGACGTTCGCTCGTGCCGACCTGCACGAGGACTTTGGCGGACGATTTCAATTCTTTATCGTCCAGCGCGACGACGAGCACCGTGGCGTACTTGTTGCTCGAGTGGATTTCAACGCTGCCGAGTTTGAAGTCGCCGGTCTTGCTCAGGAAGCCGGTCACACCCTGTGCTTTGGGGCTGTTGAGCGTGCACAGCCCATCGCCATAATTCCATTCCAGTTCGCCGGTGTTCGAGCGCGCCTTTTTCTGCGCATCGTCAATGTACTTGTCCATTGCCTGCACGGTGCTCTTCGCCGGATCGCCGCCGTACTTCGCCACGACGGGCCCGACCAGAAACGCGAGCGGATGCACGCCGCCGGGCAGGTTGGACTGCTTGGAGACGTTGTCCTTGTCGCGGTTGGGATCGTAGCCAGCGTCTTCGGCGATCAGGGGCATCTTGCGTTCCCACAAATCGGCAAGCGAACGCTGCTCGAAGACCGCGGGCTCGCCCTTCTTTACGTAGCCCATGCGGTACATGTACGCGGCGGCGGGCCACTGGCCCAGAAGCATGGGCGTCGCGCAGACCCATTTGCCTTCCGACGGCAGATAACCGTTGGCCGAGCCCGGCTGGCGCCAGTCTTCTTCACCCGTCGCGAACCAGTAATACGCGTCGACGCCATTGAGCGACTGGTACGCAGAGACCAGGAACGGGCCTTCGGACTGGTAAGAAAGCGGCGGGACCCACGAACTTTCCGGAATGATGATCGGGAAGCCATCGACCTGCTTGAGATTCACGGGCAAATCGCGCGGGCTGAGCAATACGCTCGGGTCGGTGAACAGGTCGCCGTTAACGATGGCCCAGCCTTCGTTCGGGCCTTTGTGCTCGCCGGTGTAGTAGCGGTTCACGCCCATGACTTCGGTCGCGGAATACGAGTAGCGTTCGCCGTCGAGCAGCGTGACGTTGTCGGCGGTGCGCCAATTGCCCGCGTTGATGAGCTGCTTGCAGCCGAGGTCGTTGCGCAGGTAATCGACGACCATTTTGTTGAAGTTGAACATCGTCATGGTCATGAATTCCATCTGGTCGCTGTCGCGCTTCTGCTGCGCGCCGGCGCGGCGCTGCGTCAGTTCCCAGATGCCGTTCAAGCCGACTTCGCCCGCGGCAAAGTTGTCGCCCTTCACGTCAACGTTACCCCAGGCCTGCTTCGCTTTGTCGAGCGAACCGTATTTCTGCGTTAAAAACGCGCCAAATTGTTTGCGCAGCTCCTGCGCGGCGGCGCCTTCGATCCCCTGGCTGGACCAGAACAGCAGCGAGTCTTCGTTTTGGATCTGGATGATCGCAAGCGCGGGCTCCTGCGCGAGCGGAATGCCGGTGTACGGATTCTTCTCGGAAAACACCTGCTTGAGCCAGCCTCTATAGGCTTCCTGCAACTTTTTATCGAAGAAGAGCAGGCCCATGTTGCCGCCTTTGCCCGCGTCCAGCACGCCCAGCGCGGGTTTGACGCGCGAACTGACCGCCCAATACGGCGAGAACGTGGTGTAGATGCCTTCCTTCTTCATCGCAGCGACGAGACGCCAGAGCTTTTCACGTTCAGCCTTGTCGATCTCGTTTAAGTCCTTGCCCGTGGGCGTCAGGTTGCCGTGAAAGCGCACCAGGTTGACGCCGCGTTTGGACATGAAGCGCGCGTGGCGGTCCAGATCCACGTTGGCGCGTTCGTAGGCGTTGGTATTGAGTGCCCAGAAGCGCGCGGGCTTGCCGTTGCCGAGCAGAAAGTCATTGCCGTCTTTAGTGCGCGTGACAAAGCCGGATTCGCCCGCAATTTTTTCATTAAGCGTGCGCAGGTCGAACTTCGCCTCGGGCTTGAATTCGTCCTTCTCGGGCGTGAAGGCCCAGTGGCCTTCTTCGGTGGCTGCTTTGACCGGCGCGGCCTTTTCGCCGGGCTTCATAGTGCCGCTGGGGTTGAACGGGATCGAAGTGAATGTGAAGCAGTCCAACATGCCGTGGTTTTTGTTTTCGCTGTGCATGCGAATGACGAGCGTGTGTTTGCCCTTGGCGAGATTAACCGTGCCGGCTTTCTCCCACGCCAGAAAGCGCAGGTCGATCTTGTCGTCTTCGGCCAGGTTAACGATGTCCTGCTGCTTCGCGTTCAAGTCGATCGGGGTCCACTCGCCGGCATCGAGTTTGTAGGAGAATTTCGTCTGCGTGGGATTGGCGCGCAGCCAGAACGTGTAGTCCTTGGCTTCGGGGCTCTCGAATTCATAGGTCGCTTCGCCGGGTTTGTCGCCCCAGTTGGATAGATAATCTTTGCCGGAAAGCTGGTCCTTCTTCACTTTGTCGTACCACCACGGATGGCGCGTCATGGTGTTGGACTTGGCGGCTTCGGCTTCGACCCAAATGAAGCCGGGGGTCTCGGCCGCGCCGGCGCACCAGGCCAAGACGAGCAGGCCGGCAGGCAAAATCGAAGCGCTGCGATTGGGGCGAAGGAGCGAAGTGCGCATGATCCATCCTCCGTGCGGAGTCGGAATGCTTTGAATGAACCCAGCGAAAAGCGAATACCGATGGTATGCGCGCCGTGGGGCCTCGCAACCGGTCATTCTGGTAAGCAGTACACCCAAGTCCGAAGCGCGGTCTTGCGAATTGCGCACGCTCTCTTCCCTTATTGTAGTATGTGAGATTTTGTGAAATCATGGGAAGTTTTGATGTCAACCACTCGGCCACCAAGCGCCGATTGGTGATGGCTTACTTTAGCCGAGCCGCAGGGCCCTTCCTTTATATAGGGCCAATTGGGGAGCAAATGGAGCGGGCCCGTATCGTAATTAATACGCACGCATAGGGGTTTTATGGTAAGAATTCGCCGGGCACCCATTTACGCAAGGTGCGTGGCGTTTTCAATTTCCAGCGATCTGCTAGGTTGTGGGCATTCCAAATTTCCCAGCAAAAATCGGGAAGAAAAGAACCACTCAGGGGAACTATGACGCCAGAGACTGCGGACTCGGGAGCGCATGCTGATGCTCCCGGCGCCGGGCGTGCGGACTCGGATCTGGTGCGCCGGGCGCAGGCGGGCGACGACGCGGCCTTTGATGAACTGGCGCTGCGCTATGGCCGCGAGTTGTACGGCTTGGCGTTTTTCCTGACGGGGCAGGCTTCCGACGCGGAAGACGTCGTCCAGGAAACACTGCTTGGCGCGTACGAAGGCATCCGCCGGTTCGAAGCGCGCGCGGCGGTGCGCACCTGGCTCACGCGGATTCTGGTGAACCAGGCGGCGCGGCATCACCGCTCGCAGCGCGTCCGGAAGATCGCGCATGGCAAGCCGCTGTCGGAAGCGTCGGTCGCGCTGCTCTCCGGCAAGGCGGGCCTGACGCCGCAAGGCGTGAGCGAACTGCGGCTGGATGTGCTGGAAGTGCTCCAAACGCTGACACCGGAGCACCGTGAAGTGGTCGTGTTGCGCGAACTGGACGGGCTGTCGTACCAGGAGATTGCCGAAGTGCTAGGCGTGCCGGGCGGAACGGTGGAATCGAGGCTCTTCCGCGCGCGGCAGGAATTGAAGGACCGGCTGAAAGCGTATCTGGAATAAGGCGGAGGAACGCGCATGGCTTGCGATCAGCTCCAAAAAATCGGCGCATACCTGGACCGCGAACTGGCTTCGGCCGAACGCGAGGCCTTCGCCGCGCACCTCAAGACCTGTGCCGAATGCGCAGGCGAAGCGGCACGGCTGGAACGCGTCTCGAAATTTGTCGGCGCGGCGGGCTGGCCGGCGTACGCGCCGCGGGTCAAGTCGTGGGCGCGCAAGTCGCAGCAGCGCCAGTTCGAGCGCTTCGCGCAGGGCCTGATCGCGGCGGCGCTCCTGGTCATCGTGGTCAGCGCGGGCTGGATGTACCGCGCGCAGGGCTCTGCGGCCTCCGGGGTTGGGCGCACGCCGATTGCCGAAGCCTGGGAAGGCCAGCTCTTTGGCCTACCATCCGAAGCGTCGGCCACCGCGGACGACGATCCGCTGGCGCACGCGCTGTTGTCGGAGCCGCCGCAATGAGAGTCATCCTGATCATGCTGGCCTGCGCGCTGACGTGCTTCGGCGCGGGGTACTCCGTCGACCGCCTGCTTCATCCCGCACCGCCGCCGCCGCAAGACCACTACATGGCCGAATTGAACCTTTCGCCCGAGCAGCGCGAGAAGATCAAAGCCATCTGGACGGACGTTTCGAAAAATTCCGGTCCGGCGCAGCGCGAGAAACGCGAAGCGGCGCAGAAGGAATTCATCGAGGCGCTCCAGACCCTCGCAACCCCGGAGCAGAAACCGAAGCTCGATGTGCTGGTCGCCGAGTACCGCAAGAAGCTCGACCAGATTTCGCAGGACGCGCGCAAGCTGCGCGATGAAGCCATCGAACGCACCAAAGCCGAACTGAACGACGAGCAGCGCGCGGCCTACGATGAAATTCGCAAGAAGCGCCAGGAAGAGCGCACCCACGAAAGCAAAACGGAAACACCCACATTGAAGTAATCGAACGTGCCCGGGCCTGTGCCACGGGCTGTCAAGGGGAGCTGAAGAAAGGCAGGTACGTACCATGAATCGGATTGCAATCCTGTTCACTGTGTTGTGCACGCTGGCGTGCGGAATGGTCATGTCGGAAGACGCGGCGCCGGCGCCGACGCCTCCGAACCCGGGCGGCGCGAATGGCGGCGGTGGAGGCGGCGGCGGACGCCAGCGCTTCGATCCGGAACAGATGCGCAAGCGCATGCTCGACCGCATCAAGGAACAGTTCGGCTCGACGGACGACGAATGGAAAGCCGTCGAACCGAAGATCGAAGCCGTGCAGAAGGCCCAGGCGGCCTCGCGCACCATGGGCGGCTTTGGCGGCGGACGCCAGCGCGGCGGTAATGGCGGAGGAGGCGGCGGTGGTGGCGCCCAGCCGGCGGATGAAGCCAACCCGGCCCCGCAGTCGGATCTCGAAAAGAAGACTGCCGAGCTGAAGGCGCTGACCGACAACAAGGACGCGGACTCCAAGGCCGTGAAGGACAAGCTGGCCGAGTTCCGCGCGCTGCGCGACAAGAGCAAGACGGATCTGAAGAAGGCGCAGGACGAACTGCGCGAATTGCTCACGCCGCGCCAGGAAGCGCTGCTCGTGCTGATGGGCATGCTGGACTAGGCCAATAAAGAGGAAGCGCATCCTGTGAATGCCGTCTTGGCCGAGCTGCAAAGCGCCGGCCTGTTAAACGCCCACGACGCCGAGCGCGTTCGCCCACTGCTTTCCGATGGAAAGCCACTGGACGAAGCGCTTGTGTCGTCGGGCGCGCTGAGCGAAGAACAGACTCTGCGCTTTCTGGCGCAGAAATTCGGCGTCCCGTTCCTCGATCTGGGCGGGATGACGCTTGAGCGCGAATTTTTGAAGCAGTTCCCCGTGCGCGTGCTGATCAAGCACCGCATTCTGCCGGTCTCGCGTGAAAACGGTTCGGTGCTGGTGGCCTGCGCGCGGCTTTTCGAGACCACGGGTCTGGATGAACTGCGCGTAGCCAGCGGCGTCGAATGCCGCGTGGGACTGGCAACCACCGCTGAGTTGGACCGCAGCATCCGCAAGTATCTGGGCGTCGGCGCCGACACCATCGACACGATGGCCAACGATTCAGACGCTGAAGTCGCGGTGCTCACGGAGGAACTCGACGACGTCGACTTAAGCGATGCGGCGGGCGAAGCGTCGGTGATAAAATTCGTCAACCAGGTGCTCACCGAAGCGATCCAGGTGCGCGCAACGGACGTGCATTTCGAGCCTTTTGAACGCGAGTTGCGCCTGCGTTACCGCGTCGACGGCGTGCTGCAGGAAGTCAACGTGCCGCCGCAGATCAAACAATTCCAGCCCGCGATCATTTCGCGCCTCAAGATTCTCGCGCACCTGAATATCGCCGAAAAACGCCTGCCGCAGGACGGCCGCATCAAACTGAAGATCGGCGAACACGAACTGGACGTGCGCGCTTCGGTGATCCCGATGTTGCACGGCGAAGGCGTCGTGCTGCGCCTACTGCACCGCAACATGGCGCTGTTGGGCCTCGAACAGTTGGGCATGGCCGCGCCGGACCGCGCCGAGATTGAGAAGATCCTGGAACTGCCGCACGGAATTTTCCTCGTCACCGGTCCGACGGGCAGCGGGAAGACGTCGACGCTCTACGCGGCGCTTTCGCGGATCAACGATTCCGAACGCAAGATCGTGACGATCGAAGACCCGGTCGAATACCACCTGCGCGGGATCAACCAGATTCAGGTGAACGCAAAATCGGGCCTGAGCTTCGGACTGGGCCTGCGCTCGATCCTGCGCCACGACCCGGACGTGATCCTGATCGGCGAAATCCGCGACCAGGAAACCGCCGAAATCGCAGTGCAATCCTCGCTGACCGGCCACTTGGTGTTCTCGACGCTGCACACCAACGACGCACCGGGCGCGCTGACGCGCTTGGTGGACATGGGCATCGAACCATACCTCGTCGCGTCTTCGCTTGAAGGCGTGCTGGCGCAGCGCCTGGTGCGCCTGATCTGTCCAAAATGCAAAGAGCAGCACGAAGCGCCGCCGATGCCGGGCCTGCGCCTCGATCCGGGCATGGAAATGCCCAAGCTGCTCTGGCGCGGGCGCGGCTGCCGCGACTGCCAGAACACGGGCTTCCGCGGGCGCACATCGATCTGCGAACTGATGCCAGTGGGCGAAGAGATCCGCGCGGGGATCCTGGCACGGACCTCTACAGGCGAGATTCGGAAAATCGCGACGCGCCTGGGCATGAAGAGTCTGCGCACCGACGGCTGGCGTCTGGTGCTCGAAGGCCGTACGACCGCGGAAGAAGTCCTCCGCGCAACCAAGGAAGAGTCGTACGCCGTGCAATGAAGTGAGCCCGCAAGCGTGAAGGGGGCGCGGACGCCGCAAGGCATCTGCGAAACGCGCGCGGGGTTGGGCCAGGGGCGCCGAAGATTCGGCGCGTGGGGGTTTTGGTCATGCCGGTGTTTGCGTACAAGGCGATCGACAAGAAAGGCCAGCCGTCCGCGGGCACGCTCACCGCGGACAGCCGCGCTGCCGCCTTGGAAATGGTGCTCAAGCAGGGCATCACGCCGCTGACCGTGCAAGAACAAGCCGCGGCGGCCGCGAACGCACCGGTGAAAGTCGCCGCCAGCGTCGGACGCGTGCCGCAGGCGATGGTCGACGCCTTCCTGCGCGAACTCGCCAATCTGCTTTCCGCCGGCGTGCCCTTAAGCCGCGCGCTCAATATCGTGATCCGCGAAGCGCACCACCCGGAAGCGCGCGCGCAGTGGACCGCGGTGCACGACGCCGTGGTCGGTGGAACCTCGTTCGCCGACGCGCTTGCGCGCTTCCCCAAATCGTTCCCCGATGTCTACGTCGCGATGGTGCGTGCGGGCGAAGCCGGCGGCTTCCTCGAAGTCGTGCTGACGCAGATCTCGGAATTCCGCGACCGCGAAGCGGACCTGAAGGGCAAAGTCAAAGCCGCGCTGATTTATCCCAGCGTGCTGGCCACGCTGGCGGTCTGCGTGGTGATCTTTCTGCTCACGTACTTCATTCCGCGCTTCTCGGGGATCTTCAAGGATTTCGGCGGCAACCTGCCCTGGCTGACGCAAATGATCGTCGCGGCCAGCGACGCGATTCTGAAGCACGGCCTGATCGTGCTGATCGCGTTCGTGCTCGCGTTCATGCTGATCCGCCGCGGCCTCCAGACTGAAAGCGGCAAACGCACGCTCGAAAAACTGATGCTGCGCACGCCGATGCTTGGAACCGTGGTCGCACGCTTCGCGCTGATCCGCTTTTTCCGCATGCTGGGCACGCTGGTCGGCGCGGGCGTCGGCCTGATCGCGGCACTGCGCGTGGCGAAGGAATCGATCGGCAACCAGATTCTCACCGACACGGTTTCGCGCGCGGTCGAAGAAGTTCAGAGCGGCGCGAGCCTCTCGGCGAGCATCGGCAAAAGTCCCGTTCTCTTTCCGCCCTCGGTCGTCGAAATGGTCGCTGTGGCCGAAGAGACCGGGCGCCTCGATAAGGAACTCGTGCGCATGTCGGTGGCCTTCGAAGTCGACCTCGACCGCCGCCTGCGCATGCTCGTGGCGCTGGCCGAGCCGCTGCTGCTTTTCGTGATGGCCGCGATCATCGGCACGATCGTGGTGGGGATGCTGCTTCCAATCTTCGAACTTCAGGAATTAATTAAATAAAAGGAAAGCGAGACGAACATGCACAATTTCATTTCCCGGCGCGCGGCACGCGCCTTCACGCTGGTCGAACTGCTGCTGGTGCTGGTGATCCTGGCGGTGCTCGCAGCGGTCGTAGTGCCGAAATTCACGAAGCGGTCCGAGCAGGCGCGCATCACCGCGGCGATCACGGACATCGCGAACCTGGGCAGCCAGCTCGATCAATTTGAAGTCGATACGGGTCGCTACCCGACGTCCGACGAAGGCCTCAAGGCGCTGGTCGAGCAGCCCTCGAACGTGAAGAACTGGAAGGGCCCGTACATCAAGAAAATGGTCAACGATCCGTGGGGCAATCCGTACATCTACAAGGCTCCGGGCACGCACAATTCTTCGAGCTACGACCTGTACTCCTATGGCCCGGATGGGCAGGAAGGCGGAGGCGACGACCTTGACAACTGGTCGACGCAGTAATCTTCGCCGCGGCTTCACGCTGGTCGAGCTGGTGCTGGTCATGCTGATCCTGAGCGTGATCCTGGCGCTGGCCGTGCCGGTGTTGCGCGGCTTTTTGCTCGGGCGGCGCGAAGCCAACGCGGTCGCACAGCTCCTATCGCTGGCGCAGTTCGCGCGCAACGAAGCCGTGAGCGCGGGCAACACCTGCCGCCTGAATCTGGACGGCAGCGCGCGCATGTACTGGCTGTCGGTGAAGGAAGACACGGAGTTCCGGGACTTGAAGACCGAATTCGGGCGCCGCTTCGAATTGCCAGACGATTTTGAAGCGCGCTGGGCGCCGGGCGCCGGGACGACCCGGACCTACGCGGACTTCTTCTCCGACGGGCATGTCGAGAGCGGAACGATCGAACTGACCTCGAAGAGCGGCGCGCGCTACGAACTCGGCTGTCGCTCGGAGACCGAGCCGTTTGTCGTGCTGAAGAGCGAGAGCAAATGAGACGCGCGCCCGCGAAACGCGGCTTCACGCTGGTCGAGTTGCTCGCCGCGCTGGCCCTGATCGGGATCGCGCTGCCGGTGCTGCTGCACGCGATCACGACGGCTTCGCGCATGACCAGCGTGGCCAAGCGCAAGACCGAAGCCACGACGCTCGCACAGGGCAAAGTCGAGGAACTGGTCGCGACGCGGGCCTGGCAAAGCGGACAGATGTCCGGGGACTTCGGCGAAAATTTTCCGGAGTACCGCTGGAGCGCCGCGCTGGCCAACTGGGATGCCACGACGATGCAGGAGCTGGACGTGACGGTGACCTGGAGCCTGGGCGCGCGCGAAATGAGCATCAAGCTTTCCACGCTCGTGGACACGGGGACGAACTGATGCGCGCGCGCGGCTTCACGCTGATCGAGCTGTTGGTGGTGCTCGCCCTGATGGGCATCATCGCCGGGACGCTCTACGGCACGCTTTACACCTCGACGCGCGCGCAGCGTTCGGCGCGCAGCAGCGTCGAACCTTCGCGCGCCGCGGCGCTGACGCTGGAATACCTGCGCCAGGACCTCGACGGCGCGATGCGCCCCAACGGCGTACTCGCCGGCGCGTTCACGGGTTCTTCCGGCGACGGTGCGGGCGGCGCGGACTCGATCGTCTTCTTCTCCTGCGCCAACGTGCCCGTGGCGGACGCGACATCCTCCGACCTGCGCAAAGTCGAGTTCCTCGTCGTCGCCGATCCGGACGACGGCAGCTCCACGCTGATCCGCCGCATCACCACAAACCTGCTGCCCATCGGCGAAGCGCCGGTGCGCGAACAGGTCCTCTGCCGCAACGTGATCGCGCTGAAATACCGCTACTTCGACGGCAGCATCTGGCAGGATACCTGGGTCTCGACCGGCCAGGGCAACGTGCTGCCCGTCGCGGTCGAAGCGACGCTGGAGTTCACTCCGCAACCCGACGGCGAAGGCAAGACGCCGCCGAATTACCGCATTGTCCGGACCTACGGCGTGCCCTGCGGCGTGGCCAGCCAGACGGCGACGGACAACTAGCATGGCACGACGCGAGCACCTCCCCCGCTGGCTTGCGCGCCCGCATCTGCGGCGCGAACGCGGGCTCATCTTCATTCTCACGGTCGCGATCATGGTCGTGCTGACGGGGCTCGCGCTGATCTTCACGCGGCAGGCGCGCGTCGAACTGCTTGCTTCGGACAACATCATGTCCACATCGCAGGCCGACGCCACGGTCAAGGGCGCCGCGCGGCACGTGCTCAACCGCCTCGTCAACAACCAGGACCGCACGACGCTCGACCAGGAAGTGCAGTCGCAGAACATCACGCTGGGCGACGGCGTGTACTGGATCATGCGCCCGAACCCGGACGACGAGAAGCAGTACGCCTACGGCGTGATCGATGAAGCCTCGAAGCTCAACATCAACACCGCCACGCTGGACATGCTGCTCAAGCTGCCGGGCATGACGCCGGAACTCGCCGCCTCGATCATCGACTGGCGCGACGCCGACGATACGCCCACCGAAGGTGGCGGCGGTGAAAGTTCGTACTACCTCACCCTGCCCGATCCGTATTACTGCAAGAATGGGCCCTTCGAGACGCTCGACGAATTGTTATTGGTGAAGGGCGCGACGCGCGACGTACTCTTCGGCATCGACCTCAACCGCAACGGCGTCGTCGATGCCACGGAAGCCGCGGGCACGGAGAACGCGCTCAACGGCTTCAACGGGCAGGCGCAGTGCGGCGTATGCAAATACCTCACGCTCTACAGCGCCGAAGCGAACACGACGCAGAACGGGCAGCCGCGCACGTTCGTCGGCGACACCCGCCCGCAAACACTCTTTGCGATACAAGCGCTCCTGCGGCGCTCGCTCTCCGCCGCGCGCGCCACCGCGGTTGTCGAAAAGCTGCGCACCTTGCCGCCCGCCGCCAACGTGCTCGACTTTTACCGCATCTCGGGCCTGACCAGCGACGAATTCAAAAAAGTCTCCGACCTGATCACCACCGACCGCGGGCGCGTCGTACGCGGGAAGATCAATGTGAACACCGCGCCTAAGGAAGTGCTCGCGTGCCTGCCGGGCCTGGAGCAGGCCGACGTCGATCAGTTAATCACGGCGCGCACGGGCACCGGCACCGACCTGACCAATCTGGCCTGGGTCGCGGCGGCGCTTGCGCCCGATAAAGCGGCGAAAATTGGCGGACAAATCACCACGCGCTCGTACCAGTTTTCGGCGGACATCGTCGGCGTCAGCACCAACGGCCGCGGCTTCAAGCGCTGCTATTACGTCTTCGATCTGCGCCTCTCGCCCGCTCGCATTCTGTTTCGCAAAGATCTGACCTATCTCGGCTGGCCGCTGAACCCCGCGCTGAAGGGCATTCCGCAGGGTGTGCCACCGACGAGCAGTCTCGGCACGGGAGGCATGTAATGGCGCGCGCGCAACGCGTTCTCGGGGTCGCGCTCGGCAGCCAGGTGCTGCGCGTGGCGGAAATAATCTCCGCGGAGTCCCGCGTGGGACGCGCCGCGGAATTCCGCCTGCCCGCGCCCAACGCGTTCAATGATCCGGCGGCGCTGGGCCGCAATTTCGCCGAGTTTTTAAAGCAAAATGGCTTCACCGCGCAGAACTCGGCCTTCGGCCTGCCCGCGCAGTGGTTGATGTTCAAACAGAAGTCCCTGCCCGCGGCGCCCAAAGAAGCACTCGCGCAGATGCTGGTCCTGCAAGCCGAACACGAATTCTCCCTCGAGCCCGACGCTCTGGCGCTCGACTTCATCCCCGCTCCGGCCGCGGGCGGGACACAGTCCATCGCGCTGTACGCGACGCCCAGAGCGCGCGTGGATCAACTTAAAGCGTTCGCGCTCGCCGCGGGGCTGAAGCTGCACGTGCTGACTTCGACCGCGCTCGCGCTGCACACCGCCGCCAAACGCCCGAGCCTGATTTATTTCGGCAACGGCGGCGTGGAATGCGTTTACGCAGGCCCCGACGGCTTGCCGCGCCTGCGTTACATCGCTTCTAGTCCCCTGCCCGAAGATCCCGCCGCAGCCGCCATCGCCGAGGCGCTGCCCGGACAACTGCGCCGCGCGCTGGCCCTGGGCGAGACCGGCCCGCAGGTTCCGCTGGCGTGGGACGATCTGGGCCTGGCGAGTTCGGTGGCCGCGCAGCTTGCGCCGGAGTTCCAGATTTCCGTCGCGCGCGGACCGCATTTTGAAGGCTTTTTTCCCGACAAAGGCGGCAGCGATATCGGCGTCTCGGGTGCAACAGCGCTGGCCCTGCAATTCCTGCGCGAACCCGCAAACGCGATCGACTTCCTGCATTCACGCACGTTTGTCAAACCGCCCTCGCGCTTAACCTCCAAGGTTCTGTGGAGCAGCGCGGCGACGGTGCTCGCGTGCCTGGCGCTCGGCTACCTTTTCTACGACTGGCGGCGCAGCACCCAGGAACTCGCCGACATGCGCGAGACCCTCGACGGCATGAGTTCGAGCGCCGAAGACGCCAAACGCTTCGTCGCGCGCTACAACACGTCCGGAGGCTGGTTCGATCAGCGCCCAAATTATCTTGAATGCCTGCGCGCGGTGACGCTGTGCTTCCCCGACGACGGCCGCGTCTGGTCTTCCAGTCTGACCCTGAACGCGGACATGAAGGGCGTACTGACCGGCCGCGCCACCGACGAAAAGAGCGTCCTCGACGTGCTCGATCGCATGAAGGAAAGCCGCTCGATCGGTTCGGTCAAGATGATCCAGATACGCGGCGGCAGCGGCCGCAGCACCGACGTCACGTTCTCAATTCAATTCCTGTTCCTCGAATTGGAACCGAAGCCCGCGGACCTTAAGAGCCCGGAACCAAAAGTCCTTCCGGCCAAGCCGGCGGAATCGAAACCCACAGAGCCCAAGCCGACGGAAGCAAAATCCGCGGAGCCCATTCCGACGGAGCCGAAATCCGAAGAACCCAAGCCTGCAGAATCCAAAACGCCCGCGTTGGAGCCAAAGTAGATGTCGAAGCGCGAGAGAACCATGCTGTTCGTGACGCTGGCGGTCGTGGGCATCTTTGTCCTCGACCGGTATGCGCTCACGCCCTTCCTGGACATGCAGGACCGCCAGCAGGTCGAACGTGACCGCGTACTCAAGGAAATCAAGTCCGCGCGCAGCCTGGGCCTCGAACGCAAGGACCTTGCGCCGAAGTGGCGGGAGCGCATCGAAGCCGGCCTGAAGGACGATCCCGCCGAGGCCGAAGGCCAGGTCCTGCACGCGCTGCGCGACTGGGCCAAGGAATGCGGCCTGACCCTCACGCTGCTCAAGCCCGAACGCCCCGAATCGAAGAGCGAGCTGCGCGAAGTCCAGATCCAGGCGCTCGGCACCGGCAACATGCAGAACGTCTCCAAGTTCCTCTGGTCCGTGCAGAACGCGCGCTTTCCTTTAAAGATTAAGGAATTCCAACTCAACTCACGCACCGACGGCAAGAACGACCTCGCGCTGCAGCTCAAGGTTTCGACCCTCTACCTGGCCCCGCTTCCACCCGCAGGCAGCGCCGCCACGAAAGTCGCTTCCACGAACGGAGCGGCGCAATGAACCGCCTCCACGGCTGCGCCCATGTGCTGGCGCTCCTCCTTATTGTGGGCGGCGGCGGATATGCACTCGATGCCAAGCCCAAGGAAGAGAAGGCCGGCTGGGAGCGCTATCAACTGCTGATCCAGAAGAACATCTTCGACAAAGAGCGCGGCGATAAAGAACGCGAGCGCAAAGAAAAGGGCGAAACCAAGAACGCGCCGCCGCCCCCCAAAGAGCAGGCCGATGTGGTGCTCGTCGGAGTGGTCTTGCAGGACGGCAAGCCGCTGGGGATTCTCGAGAACCGCAAGTCGGGCAAGATCGCGCGCGTGAAGCCCGGCGACAAATACCTGGAAGGCGAAGTCACCGAGATCTCAATCGACAAACTGACCTACACCTTGAAGGGCGAGTCCCTTGTCGTGACGCTGGGCAAAAATCTGGAAGGCAACGAACCCAAGGCGCTCGCCGCGGACGGCAAGCCCGCGGAGACACCCAGCACCGAAACCAAACCGGCCGATGGCGGCGCCAAGACCGCCAGCACCGAGACCAAGCCGGCCACGCCCGGTTCCACCGAATCGATCGTCGAGAAATTGCGCCGCAAGCGCCAGGAGGAGCTGAACAAGTGAAGACCCTATTGAAGTGCGCGCTGCACGCCGGCCACAACGTCCGGAGCCGAACACTCCTGTCGGGCCTCGCGCTGACCATGCTCTGCGCCGCGGCGCCTGCGCTCTGCCACGCCGAAGAGCCGCCGCCACCCAAGCCGCCGGTTCAGGTCACGCTGAACTTCAAGGACACCCCGCTCGAAGCCGTCATCGATCAGCTCTCCGAAATGACCGGCCTCGTGATCGTCAAGGACATGGCGCTGGAAGGCCGCATCACAATCATCAGCAAACAACCCATGAACGTCGACGAAGCGCTCCAACTGCTCAACTCCGTGCTCAAAGAGAAAAACCTAGTCGGCCTGCGCACCGGACGCGTGCTCAAGCTGGTCAAACTCGATGACGCCAAAAAGCACAACATCCCCGTGCACACCGGCAACGATCCCGAAAAAATCGAACCCAGCGACGAAGTCATCACGCAGGTCATCCCGATCAAGTTCATCGACGCGCAGCAGCTCAAGAAGGACTTCGCGCCGCTGGTGCCCGGTTACGCCGACCTCTCTTCGAACCAGGGCAGCAACACGCTGATCCTGACCGATACTGCGGCCAACGTGCGCCGTATCGTCGAAATCATCCACGCCATGGACACGCAATCGACGACCGTCTCGGACGTCAAGGTCTTCCAGCTTAAATACGCCAATGCGACCAACGCGGCCAAGCTGATCAGCGATATCTTTAAGGAAGACAGCGGCAACGCCCAGAACCCCGCCGCGCAGATTCTGCGCAACCAGCGCGCGTTTTTCGGTGCGATGCGCCCCGGCGGCGGCGGGCCCGGTGGACCGGGCGGCGGTGGCGGCGGCGGCGGAACCGACTCGGAAAGCCAGGACGGCCAGCGCAACCGCAAGGTCACCACTTCCGCGGACGAACGCACCAACACCGTGGTCGTCTCGGCAAGTCCCGACATCATGAAGATCATCGAGCAAGTCATTAAGGAACTCGACGCCAACCCCGCCGAAGAGCAGTCGGTCTTCGTCTACCGCTGCATGAACGCGAAGGCCGCGAACCTCGAATCGATCATCAACACGCTCTTCGGCACCGGCACCCCGTCGCGCAGCTCGACGACCGGCGCGACCAACAACAACAACGCCAGCCGCACCACACCCACGTCTTCCAACGCAATCACCGGCACCACCGGACGCCTGCCCGGCACGACCGCTCAGCCCACGCAGGCCTTCAACCCGCTGCAGGCGGGGAACCAGAACACGCCCGCGCCGGCCGCGCGCCCGCAAGGATTGGTCGGCGACCTGACCGGACAGATTTACGCGGTCGCGGACCTCGACACGAACTCGGTGATGATCCTGACCTCGCCGAAAAACTTCGAACGCGTGAAAAGCATCCTGCTCAATCTGGACAAGCCCGTTCCGCAAGTCTTCATCAAGGTCCTGATCGCCGAAGTGACCCACGACAAGGGCGACGATGTCGGCGTCGACATTTCCGTGCTGACCAAGGGCACGGTCAAGGAAGTGCTCTCCGACTTCGGCGCGGCCACCGCCACCGGCGGGCTGGTCTCGAAGATCGCGACTTCCGACCTGCAGGCCACCCTGCACGCGATCGCGACCACCAGCAAGCTCGACATCCTTTCGCGGCCCTACATCCTCGCCAGCGACAACCAGCTCTCCTCGATCACCGTGGGCCAGGAAGTCCCCTTCATCGTCGACAGCCGCACCACCGACACGGGCGAAACCATCAACACGGTCCAATACCAGGACATCGGGATCATTCTCAACGTCACCGCGCACATCAATGAAGAAGGCCTGGTGATCATGGACGTCGCGCCGGAAGTCTCGAGCCTCACCGGGCAGACGGTGCCGATCGCCGCGAACGTCAGCGCGCCGGTCTTCGCCAAGCGCTCCGCGCAGACGCGCGTCGGCGTGAAGGACGGCCAGACCATCGTCATCGGCGGCCTGATGCAGGACCAGAAGACGCTCACGGAAAGCGGCATTCCCGTGCTGCGCCGCATCCCGGGCCTGGGCACGCTTTTCCGGCACCGCACGAACGACAAATCCAAGACCGAGCTCTTGATCTTCCTCACGCCGCATGTCGCGCAGGATCCCGGCAAACTCAAGCCCATGTCCGACGTGGAAAAAGCCGCGCTGAAGATCGTCCCGAACGCCGTCGCGCCGGGGGTCTTCCAGGATCACATGGAAGGCCTGGACCGCATGGGCCACCTGGACCAGCCCAACGCCTCGCCCGCGCCGGAAAAGCCCGCCGCGCAGCCGGCCGAAAAACCCAAGGAAAAGGGCGAAGTCGTCCCGCTGCCGGCCAAGTAACTTCGGCGCACCCCGCCGCACGCCGAAGTGCGGCGGGCCTGCCGAGCCGTCATCCAACATCCTATATTTACACGCAAGCGGCTTATGCTATAGGTAGCACATCAAATCAAAGCTCGCCTGCACCGCGCGACTGCGCCGCGGTCGCCTGCGCGCCTTATCGGCCGAAACGAACACTATGGAGGGAAGTTCCGATGCCGCTCATCACCTGCCACCACTGCCAAAAGAGCACCGCCGGCCACCTGGAGAAATGCCAATTCTGCGGGACGCCGCACAGCCTGGGCCTGCAGCGCCAGCAATACCAGGCGTCGAAGACCGCGCCGGAAAAACTCAACGGCTGGAAGGCCGTTCTCAAATTGCTCGGCGCGCTGTACCTGCTGGGCGCGGCCTTTGCGGCGTATTCGGCGAACGAGAAGGGCATTTCCTCGCCGGGCCAGCTCGTCAGCATTTTTATGGATGGCCTGATCGGCGCGACGCTGTTGACGGGCGTGGCGCTGGCGTTGGCGCGGGTCCTGATTTGGATTCGAATCGTCTTCTGCGTGTTGCTGCTCTTTTTCGCGCTGATGGCCGGCGATTCGGTCATCATGCTGGTCCTGGTCATCGTGCTGGGTTTGAACGCGCTCACGCTCTACGCGAGCCATAAGGCGTAGGGCGCGCGCCGCGATAAATCGGGCCAGCGACACGAAATTTATTTCGTTGGTGGCCCCGGTCGGAGCGAAAGCGAGACCCGGGTTCGTTGAGCGCCAGCGAAACGAACCGGAAGCCGTGCGGCCCAAAGGGCCAAGCGGGAATAGCCAGAGTCCGGGCGTCGCCCCTGGGATGTGGCCTCTAAGAACGGAAAAACCCCAACGGGGCGCGCGAAAAGGCACGTCGAACGGCCACGACAACACACAACCCACCCACAACGATGACACAGCGAACGGATTGCGCGGCTATCGCCGCACTTGCCTGACGGCCACGGCGTGAGGATTTGGATTTTGGGACGACGTGACCTGGGGCGACGCAACGCTGGCGCGTTGCTTGCCCCAGGCTATTTCCGCCGCAGCCTTCAGCCGCGACGGCGACGACACGAACATTCCCAACAGCGCATGGGTCGCCAAGGACCGCGACCCTGGGCACACGGACGACGGGATTTCGCTTTTGCCGCGTCGATACGAACGGCAAACGACTACTGGCTGCCGGGTGGTTGTCGTCCCGTCCCGCGAGGGACGGTGGGAGCGTAGCCGGGGCGCCAGGGCCGCGCAGCGGCCCGCAGCCCCCGGAATCGGCGCGTTAATCAGGAGCGCACCCTGGAAGGGTGCGGGGAAACCGGGCGCGAGACATCAAGCAGGCACGCAATCTACGACACAACGATGAGGTTACGGCCCGCACTGGGGACAAGCCCGCAGTGGCACGCACTTCCGGAACAAGCTGGAGTCGAAGTATGATCGTCGAACAGGGCCACCCGCCGGGAGAGGGCAACGGCCATGGATGAGGCCCCACGACGCGGTCAACGGCGCTTATTTTTACGCTGCCCCCGAAGACCAAGTTAGGCGGCGCGCGCCCCTTAAAACCGGTCCGAGTTGCGCGCG
>Ga0265314_10002029_pt1 | contig 21461 bp, 23 predicted proteins | sample 4126metaG_FD_203106 | JGI IMG/M metagenome (GOLD analysis project Ga0265314, IMG submission 203106) | Rhizosphere microbial communities from Carex aquatilis grown in University of Washington, Seatle, WA, United States - 4-1-26 metaG | ecosystem: Host-associated > Plants > Roots > Rhizosphere >... | reverse complement strand
CGATGGGAGCGCGAGGCGCCAGCGGAGCATGCCGGCACGTTTGAGGCGCTGGGGCGGGCGTTTGAAGTGGCGCAGCGCGAGGAGGGTGCGAATTTCACCGAAGCGCTGCGGGCGTTTTTCCGCGGGGCGGTGATCGGCAAGGCGGACGTGGAGGAGGTGCTCAAGGGGATGGCGTGATGGGACGCCATCGGCACCGGCATAAGTTAAATACTCCATAATGAGCGGGCCAGGAGGAGGGGCATTTGCGAGGATGCGGCGGTTTGCGTACGCTGTGCGGCTCATCATTTTGCGGAGTATTCATGAAGCTTAATCTGGCAATTCTCCCGGGGGACGGGATCGGCGTGGAAGTGATCGCGGCGGCGATGCGCGTGCTGGAGCATGTGGCGAAGAAGTTCGGCCACACGATTCAGGCGACCTATGGCGACATCGGCTGGGCGGCGCTCGACAAGGGGCACAAGAGCGCCCTGCCGGAGGAGACGCGGACGCTGTGTAAAAATTCGGATGCGATCTTCTTTGGGGCGGTGGGCCTGCCGGACCGGGACAAGACGCTGCCGCTGCAGGAGCGGCCCGAGCGGGTGGCGCTTTTGGAATTGCGCAAGGGGCTGTTTGCGAACCTGCGGCACATCGTGCTGCCCAAGAATCTGAAGCACCTCTGCCCGCTGAAGGATGAGATCCTTTCAAAAGGCTCGGGCGAGATCGACATCATGATCATCCGGGAGCTGACCGGCGGGCTCTATTATGGCCAGCCGCAGGGGGTGACGGGGACGGCACCGAATCGCAACGCGGTGGACACAATGGCGTATTCGGAGATGGAAGTGCGGCGGATTCTCAAGGTCGGCTTTGAGACGGCGCGGAAGCGGCGCAAGCGGCTGCTCTCGGTGGACAAGGCGAACATTCTGGCGACCAGCGGATTGTGGCGGGAGATCGCGGTGGCGATGGGCAAGGAATATCCGGATGTGCAGCTCGAGCATATGTACGTGGACAATGCGTCGATGCAATTGCTGCGGCGGCCTACGGAATTTGATGTGATCGTCACGGAAAATACGTTTGGCGATATTTTGAGCGACGAGGCGTCGATGCTGGCGGGGTCGATTGGCCTTGTGCCCTCGGCGTGCCTGGGGAATGAGTTTCTGGCGAACTACGATCCGGCGGCCAAGAGCCTGCCGCGGGCGACGCCGTTCTATGAACCGATCCACGGCAGCGCTCCGGATATCGCGGGGAAGGACCTCGCGAACCCAATCGGCACGATCCTCACCGGCTCGATGATGCTGAGGTATACGTTTAACTTGCAGAAGGAAGCGGATGCGGTGGACGCGGCGTGCTTCGGCGTGCTCAACGAAGGCAAGAAGCTGACGGGCGACCTTGGCGGGCGTGCGAAATGCTCGGAAGTGGCCGCGGCGGTGATTGAGAAGATATGAATCTCGACGATCTTTTGAAAAACGCGCAGGCCGATCTTGCAGCCGTGAAGAATGCCGCGGAGCTGGAGGCATTTCGCATCAAATATCTGGGCTCAAAGGGACTGCTGAAGGATGCGTCCGATCATCTGAAAACGCTGCCCGGGCCGGAGAAGCGCGGCTTTGGGCAGAAGCTCAATGAAACCAAGAATGCGATCAGCGCCGCGTTTGAAGAAAAGAAGGCTTCGCTTGCCGAAGCGCCGCAGGTGGTGACGGGGATCGACATCACCGAACCGGGGCGGTTGAAGTTTGACGATTATCATCCAGGCTCCTTGCACATCATCACGCAGACGACCCATGAGCTGGTGAGCCTTTTTGCGCGGATGGGGTTTTCGGTCGCGGAAGGGCCGGAGGTGGAGGATGATTTTCATAACTTCGAGGCGCTGAATATTCCAAAAATTCATCCGGCGCGAGATCCCCTGGACAATTTTTACCTGGATCGCGGGGCGGGAGCGCCGAGCTACATGCTGCGCTCGCAGACGTCATCGGTGCAGATTCGCGTGATGGAATCGCAGAAGCCGCCCATTCGGATCGTGGCACCAGGGCGCGTGTATCGGCCGGATACCGTCGATGCGACGCATCTGTTTCAGTTTCACCAGATCGAGGCGCTCGTGATTGACAAAGGCGTCTCGATGATTGATCTGCGGACGACGATCGATCAATTTGCCAAGGCATATTTTGGCCACGAAGTGCAGACGCGCTTCCGGCCGAGCTTTTTCCCGTTCACCGAGCCATCCGCGGAAGTGGACGTGCTGGTGCCGCTGGCCGGCGGCGGGTCGCGCTGGATGGAAATCGGCGGCTGCGGCATGGTGGACCCCAACGTGCTCAACGCGGTACGCATCGATCCTGAGATTTACACGGGATGGGCGTTCGGCTTCGGCATCGAGCGGCTGATCATGCGGAAACACCAGATTGTCAACGCCATGAACGAGCCGGATATCCGGGTGCTCGTGGAAAACGATCTGCGGTTCCTCAAACAGTTCTGATGACGTCTAGCCTTGCGAGGAATCGCAAGGCCTTCGCGGCTTCGAAGCGGGTGGGGCCTTGCGATTCCTCGCAAGGCTAGACGAGCGATGCCAGCATCGTCGGGTTGTCGATGAACGGCCGGAAGCTCTTGGCTTTGCCGTTTTCAATTTGCCAGACGTGCGCGAGGGGAACGTCAAAGGGTTTACCGTTTGACCGAACGAATCCCTGGGTGCGACCGATGGCGACGACGTGGTCGCCGGCGTCGAGGTAGCGGTCGATGGGCAGGGCGCGGTTGTCGAGGTGGCTCGCGAGTTTGCTGAAGAATTCCGAGAGGCCTTCAATACCGCGAAACTCGCCGCCCCACGGAACCTGCGTGGATTGGCGGGCTTCGAAATCGGCAGCGAGGTGGCCCCTGATAAAATCCATATCGCGCCGAAAAAACGCGGCGTAGAGCGATTTGACGAGTTCGACATTCTCCTGGGACATGCCATACTCCTTTTACGGCTTTTCCAACAGGGTGAGGACTGAGGGCATAAAAATCTTATAGGTGATTGGGGAAGAATTCGATACAATACAACAATGGACGATGAACTTCTCAGACGCATCACGATCGAGCCCGGAAAGTGCGGCGGCAAGCCCTGCATTCGCGGGTTGCGAATGCGCGTGAGTGACGTCCTGGATTTGCTGGCGGCCGATGCGCCGGAAGAAGAGATTCTCCGCGACTATCCGTTTCTGGAACGGGATGACATTCGGGCGGCGATTGCCTATGCCGCCCGCCAGACCGACCACATCGTCCTCAAAACCGCATGAAATTTCTCGTGGACAATCAGCTCCCACCTTCTCTTGCAGCCCACATCCGAGGCTGGTCGGTGGAATGTACCCACGTTTTTGAATGCGGACTCTCCGGCGCTGACGACCTGGAGATCTGGACGTTCGCGACTCTCGACGATCGCATTGTGATCAGCAAGGATGAGGACTTTGTCTTCCTGGCGAATCGTTCCGGCGACACCGGACGACTGGTATGGGTGCGACTCGGAAATTGTCGCAACACAGCGCTCCTGACGGCATTCGATGGGGCCAAAGAAGCCCTTCTTCAGGCATTTGAATCGGGCCAGCGCATTGTTGAATTGCGCTAATGCTTTGCTTCACACCACCTCCGCCAGGCTCCCCGATAGCACGCCTGCAATGCCGATGAAAAGCGAATTGCATTCATCAGCGGCGAGGCGCGCATGCGTTCGCGGAGACCGGCGCGCATTTCGGCGAGGCGGTCGCTGTGGGTGGAGAATTGCACGGCTTTTTCGAAATATTCCGCCTCGGAGAACGCAACGCATTCCGGCAGGCCGACGTTGGAGAGGATGCTCAGGCCCGCGCGGGTGAAGGGGGCGTCGCCTGCGAGGGAGATCACCGGCACGCCCATCCAGAGGGCGTCGCAGGTGGTGGTGCCACCGGGGTAGGGGAAGGTATCGAGCGCGAGATCGACCTTTTGATGCAGGGTGAAATAGTCGGGGAGTTCGAGGAAATCGGTGAAGGCGATGCGCTCCGGGCCGATGCCGGCGGCTGTGAATTCCTGGATGAATTTTTCACGGTGGCTGCCGGGATACGCGTGGACAAGCAGCCGCGAGCGTGGAACGGCGAGCAGTAGCTTTTGCCAGGCGAGGCGGACCTGCGGCGAGACCTTGCAGAAATTGTTGAAGCTGGCGAAGGTGACAAAGCCATTCGCGAGCGCGGGAAGCGGGCCGGGCTCGGGCGCCGGTTCCCCCGGCGTGTAGCACCAGTAGCTTTCCGTAAGATGCAGCGGCTGCTCGGGAAAGGGGAGAGCCGAATGACCGGGCGGATCGAGAAAGGGATCGGTGAGGCGGTAGTCGATCGCCGGCAGGCCGGTGGTGGAACAATAGGCCAGGTAACTGATCTGCACGGGCGCGGGCCGGCGGGCGAACAGGAGCATACGATTGTTCGCCATGTGCATGGTGAGGTCGATAAGAATGTCAATGCCGTCGGCACGGATGCGCGCGGCCAGCGCCGCATCGGACATCTGCCGGCACTCGAGCCAGTGATCAGCCAAAGGCTTGAGCCGTTGGGTGAAACGATCCGGCGACCGGACCGAGCTGTAACAGAACGTTTCAAAAGCGGCGTGATCGAGCGCGGGAAAAAATCCCAGCAAAAAGCGGGCGACGGGATGCTCGCAGAAATTCGGCGAGACATATCCGATGCGGAGGCGGCGCCCGGGATCGGGCGCATTGGCGTGCGCTCTGGCCGTGGTGCGAAGGAGCTCGCCGAATTGTTCATCCCAGCGGCGGTGCTGTCCGGCGAGAAACGCGACATCCACCTTGGGCGAAAAGTGGAGTGCATAGATGTAGTTGCTCAGCGATTCCGCGGACACCCCGCCGGCCTGCGGCAGGATATCCGCAGCGCGGCGCAGCAGTTCGATGGCCGGTTCCACTTCGCCCTGGTCCTTGATCAGCATCGCCAGGTTGTTCATCGCCGCGGAATGGGTCGGATCGAGCGCGAGGCAATGGCGATAGGCATCGGCGGCCAGATCGACCTGGCGCTTCCCCTGGTGGCCGATCCCCAGGCCGAACCAGGCGGCGGCATTTTCGGGGTCGCGCTTGAGCTCCGTGCGGCAGCCCGCGATGAGCCACTCGAAACCGGAGAGGCCCGAGTCGCGCCGGCCGAATTCAGCAAGCAGCTTCACATCGGCAGGCTTGCGGGCGATGGCCTGGGCGAAGGCCTCGGTGGCCTCGGCATCGCGGCCGGCATCGAGCAGCGCATTGCCGAGGCGCACGAAGCGCCGGGCCACCGGATGCAAGGCGGTGGCGCGGTGCAGGTGAGCGATGGCCTGGTCCTGCTCGCCGGCGTGGGCGAGGGCATCGCCCAGGCAACCCGCGGCCTCCGCGCTCGCCGGCGCCAGTTCCGCCGCGCGGCGCAACGCCGCCATGCCCTGCGACTGCTCGCCTGTGTCCAGGAGCGCCTCGCCCAGACGCATCTGGATTTCCGCGGCATCGGGATGGCGCACGGCGATATCGCGGCAGATGGCAATGGCGCGGGCGGCATCACCGGCGCGATGGGCGGCGTCGGCGAGACCGGCGCTTGCGGAGATGGCGCCCGGATCGATGGCCAACACCCGCTCAAACGTGCTGCATGCGCCGGCGCTGTCGCCCCCTTCGAGCAGCGCCCGCCCCAGGCCCAGCAGCGCAAGCGTGTCCTGCGGGGCAAGGTCGATGGCGCGCTGATAGCTGGCGCGGGCCGGCTCCCACTCCTCGCGCCGGGCGTGCATGGCGCCCAGGTTGCGATGCAGATCCATGCGGTCGGCAATCGCGATGGCACGCTTCAGGTACGAAATCGCCGCCTCATCCTGGCCGCGATGCGCCAGCGCCAGCGACAGCAGATGCAGGGCGTCGGGATCTTTTGGTGCGGATTTGAGCAGGCTCCGGCAGAGCGACTCGCACTCCCCCCCCCGGCCGGCCTGGAGGTGCTGGCGGGCGATCGTGAGAATCTGCGATGCCGAGAGCGCATTCATGTTCGGCCGATCGGCGAAAAGGCGTCGCGCTGCGGCGTCGCCGTAGGATTACGGAATCACCTTGTTGAGCGGATAGCTGATGATCCCCGTCGCACCGGCGCGCTTCAATTTCGGCACCAGCTCCCGTTCGCTCTTTTCTTCAACAATCACTTCCACCGCCACCCACGTTCCATCAGCGAGCGGCGAAACCGTCGGCGACTTTTCCGCGGGAAGCAACTTGATGATTGCCTCAAGGCTGCCCTTGGGCGCGTTCAATTTCAGGCCCACCTTTTCGCGGGCGTTAATCGCACCTTGCAGCAGCAGTGCGATATTCTCGATCTTTTCGCGCTTGGCCGGGTCATTCGCCCATACCTTCTTGTTGGCGATCAGCCGGGTGGTGGAAGTCATCAGCGTGTCGATGATCCGCAGGTTGTTGGCCTTGATTGAAGAGCCGGTCTCGGTCACGTCCACGATGCCATCGAGCAGGCGGGCCTTCACTTCGGTCGCCCCCCAGGAGAATTCGATGCGCACGTTGATGCCGCGTTTTTCGAAATATTTTCGCGTGAAGCCCACAAGTTCGGTGGCGATGACCCCGCCGTTGAGCTCCTCGGGCTTCTGAACCGTGGATTCATTGGGCACGCACAGCACCCACCGCGTCGGCCGGCTGGTCGCCTTGGAATAGACCAGTTCCAGCACCTCATGCACGTCCGAGCCGTTTTCCTGTATCCAGTCGAAGCCGGTGAGCCCGACGTCGATCACGCCCTCTTCCACATAGCGGGACATTTCCTGAGCGCGGAACATCACCAGTTCAACGCCCGGATCGTCGATCGCCGGGAAATAGGAACGGTCATTGATGGAAATCTTCCAGCCGGCCTTGGCGAAGAGGTCGACTGTGGAATCCTGCAGGGAACCTTTGGGGATTCCCAGGCGAAGGACATTGGCACTCGGTTTCAGCATGTTTCACCACATCAGTACGATTTTTGAGCCGCGCATTATAGAGGATTGCCGTGCTTTTGGAATTCCGCCCGGCTTTCCCTACAATACGCGTCTTGTTTTTCGCCTTCCGGGAAGGGTTTTATGCGGCGTGTCGTTATCACCGGCGTTGGAGCCGTCAGCCCCCATGGCATCGGCACAGCCCCCTTTTGGAATGGCCTGCTGGAAGGCAAATCAAGCATCACGGCCCTCACGCGGTTCGACCCCTCGGCCTTTGAATCGCGCGTCGCCGGCGTCGTCCCGGAATTCAAAACCACCGACTTCGTCCCTAAAAGCTACCGCAAATCCACCAAGATCATGGCCCATGACATCGAACTGGCGGTGGTCGCCGCGGACTTCGCCGTCCGTGATGCCAGGCTCATTACCAAGGGCATCGCCGATCCCGAAAGCCCGCTCGAGGCGCAGCTCCTCGCACAGGGTTGGTCCAAGCCCGATCCCGCCCGCGTCGGCTGCAACATCGGCGCCGGGCTCATCAGTGCGAACCTCGATGAACTCACCGCCGCCGTCGCGGAAGTCCGCAATCCTGACAACACCATGAATCTTGCCAGGTGGGGCCGGTCGGAAGATCCCACCAAGCCTTCGGGCATGGATCATCTCACGCCGCTCTGGCTGCTGAAGTACTTGCCGAACATGCTTTCCTGCCATGTGTCGATCATTCATGACACGCAGGGCCCGTCGAACACGATCACCTGCGCCCAGGCGAGCGCGGGCCTCGCGATTGCCGAGGCGGCGCGGACGATTCAGCGCAACCAGGCGGATTTGGCGCTCGCCGGCGGATGCGAATCCAAGGTCCATCCGATGGGCCTGATGCGCTGGAGCCTGCTGGGCCGCCTCAATGGCAAGAGCAATGACAATCCCGGCGCTGCCTGCCGGCCTTATGACCGCGATGCCGCCGGAGCGGTCCTCGCCGAAGGCGGGGCGGTCTTTGTCCTGGAAGAACTGGAGCACGCCCGGAAGCGCGGCGCGACGATTTACGCGGAACTCGCGGGCTTTGGCTCCACGGCCAGCGCCTCGCGCTCGCCGATTGATCCGGACCCCTCCGGCGAAGCCCCGGCGATGGCCATCAAAAAAGCGTTCCGCGATGCGGGAATCTCACCGGACCATGTGGACCTGATCTGTTCCTCGGGATACGCGGTGCCGGATTGGGACCGCTCGGATGTCAATACGTTGCGGATCGCCTTTGGCCAGACCCTGGCGAAAACCGCGCTGCTGCCGGCGCGGGCGGGCATCGGCGATTGCGGGGCGGGCTCGCAGGCATTGGATATCGCGGCCGCCGCCCTGGCGATGCATCAGCAGACGATTCCGCCGGCGGTCAATTGCCCGCATCCGGTGGCGAATCTGCCGATCAACCAGCAGAAGAAAACCGGTTCGTTGCAGCACGCGCTGGTGATTTCCGTGGCGCTCGGCGGGCAGAATTCGGCCATCGTGCTGCGAAGAGCGACTTGAATTTCAGAGACGCGACCATAAGAGTGCGTTGCCTCGTGAGGGGAAAAACGCTCCTGACGGCGGCATCTCTGATTGAACTTTGGATGAGAGCATTCTATGCGTAAACGCGTCGTCATCACCGGGATGGGCTGGGTCACTCCGCTGGGCCTCGATATTGAAACGGTCTGGCGGCGGCTGATCGCCGGTGAATCCGGGATCGCGCCGACGACCATTTTTGACGCCCGCACGTTTCCGACCAGCTTCTCCGCGGAGGTCAAAGGCTTCGACCTGCGCCAGGCGGTGGGTTCAACATATGAACTCCACCGCGACGCCGGCCGGAACACGCAGTTCGCCCTGGGCGCCGCCCACCAGGCCTGGAAAATGGCCGGCCTTGAAGATGCCAAGCTCGATCCCTATTCCGTCGGCACCTACATGGGCGCGGGCGACGGCGGGCTGGATTTTGAAAATTTCACCCGCGCTACGCTCGCCGCATGGGCCCCCGGCGCCCACGCGCTCGATACCGTGGCCTGGGGCAAAATCGCGCTCGAAAAAATGCACACCATGACCGAAATCGAGCAGGAACCCTCGATGACCATCGCCCACCTCACAATGGAATTCAACGCCCGCGGCCCCTCGCTCAACTGCCTCACCGCCTGCGCCGCCTCGACGCAGGCCATCGGCGAGGCCACCGAAATCATCCGCCACGGCGACGCCGATATCATGATCTCCGGCGGGGCCCACTCCATGATCCACCCCTTCGGCGTCACCGGGTTTAACCGCCTGACCGCGCTCTCTACACTCAACGACAACCCGCGCCAGGCCTGCCGGCCTTTCGACGCCAACCGCGGCGGATTTGTGCTTGGCGAGGGCGCCGGCGTCGTGATCCTCGAATCCCTGGAACACGCCCAGAAGCGCGGCGCCACCATCCTCGCCGAAATCGCCGGCTATGGTTCCTCCGCCGATGCTTATCGCGTCACCGACCAGCATCCCGACGGCCGCGGCGCCGTCGTCGCCATCACCGAGGCGCTCAAGGATGCAAACCTCACGATCCGCGACATCCACTACATCAACGCCCACGGCACCGGCACCAAGGAGAACGACTCCACTGAAACGTATGCCATCAAGCAGGTCTTCGGCGACATCGCCAAGAACGTCCCGATCAGCTCCATCAAATCCATGATGGGCCATCTGATCGCCGCGGCGGGCAGCGTGGAGTTGATCACCTGCATCCTGGCGATCCGCGACGGCATGATCCCCCCCACCGCCAATTACGCCACCCCCGACCCCGAATGCGACCTCGACTACGTCCCCAACAAAGCCCGCGCGGCGAAAGTCGACATCGCCATGTCCAACAGCTTCGGCTTCGGCGGCCAGAACGACACGCTGATCGTCAAACGCTTCGCGGAGTGATGCCGGCGTGCGATATGATCTGGAATTCAGAAAGCGTGCCGCGGCCGATCTTGCGTCTCTCGACCACGCCATCGCCGACAGGATTCTCCAGAAGCTCGACCGTATGCGCGACGATCTGGTGGGAGACGTAAAACGACTCCGCAACTTCAGTCCCGATTATCGGTTGCGGGTGGGTGACTATCGCGTGCTATTCGCTGTCAATTTTCATAAGATCATCGTGTATCGCGTTGTCCATCGGCGCGAGGCTTACTAAGGTGAAAGCATGCTGGATCTGCATCCAAATATCCTTACGAAAAACGGAAAGAATAAGTTCGTCGTGTTGCCCTACAAAGAGTATCGCGCCCTGAAGGAACTCCTTGAGGATATTGAAGACATCGCGTTAATCGAAGAGGCCCGGCGGAATGACGACGCCGGTCCCGGGTTGACGATTGAAGAAGTACGTAAACAATTGGGACTGGATAAGACAATAAAATGGCGTAGTCCCCGAAGTACCGTTCGTAACACGCGCCGGCGCTCCGCTCTGCGCAAGACCACAAAGTCTGCGTAGTCTAACTGCCTGGGAGGAAGGAGCCCGTGCCGGAAACTCGAATTACGAAAATCCTCCACTCAGACGGAACGATCGAGCAAGGCGAAGCCCAGATCATATCGACGGTTCCAGGCGAGATTCTATTCTCCGGCGCCGGCATGGTGCGCAGCCCATTCCAGGGCAACGACCTCTTTGACGCATTTCTTTCCCTGCGACAGAAACTGGAAGAAATGAACTTCCGCTTGCTGTGTGCGGGCTCGCGCCACAACGTTTGGCCCTCAGGGATGTCGCGCTCGATGGGCGGAGGTCGAAAGGCATATCCTCGAACATTGCCTGGGTGACCAGCCTATCGGTACCGCTTTCGTTCTCGAAACCGGCCACTCCCATGTGCCCTTCCTCGCCCACGCCCCCACCATGCGCGTGCCGACGTCCATCGACAAAACCGCCAACGTCTACTTCGCCACTTGGGCCGCGCTCCTGGCCATCCGCGCTCACAATAATGCCGCCGCGGGCACGCAAAGGCCGATCGAATCCATCGCCTTCCCAGCCTTCGGCACCGGCTTTGGACAGATCCCCTTCGACGAAGCCGCCCGCCAGATGGCGGCCGCGTATCACCTCTTCCTCAATCCGCCCAAACACATCGACTGGGACATCATCATCGCCCGCCAGAAACGCACGTACTATGATGGCGACCGATCCGTGGTACGGTACTGACAATAGTCTGGGAGACTTCAATGCGGGAACTCTTGCACAGCGTGGATGGCGTAAAGCTCACCGCGATTCAAAGCGGGCTCGAGGCGGCCGGCGTTCCTTCGGATATCACCACGGAAGTGCGTAATCCCTACCTCGGCACGATGGAATTTTTCCTCTGGGTCCCCAACGATGCCGATCAGTCAATCTGCGATGAAGTCTGCCAGAAAGTTCAGGAGCGCCAGGCGATGGGCTTGCCTGTCAGCTCCGCCACGCGGGTCTCGGTCTCTGAAGACATGACCGCCTGCAGCAAATGCCATTACGATCTCCGCGGCCAGACCGCCGATGGCAAATGCCCCGAATGCGGGTATCCCTACGAACTGATCCACCAGCGCCCGTGCCCCCACTGCCAGGCCATGGGCCCCTCCGATTTTTCCGTCTGCTGGAACTGTGGCGAGGAGATCGGCGACACCGAATCTTTTGCGAACCCGCCGCCCCCCGTCGCCGGAGAATGAACGCATTTCGATTCCTCCAGCGGGTTCTGCTATAATGACTTCTACGCAACATGGTCCCCTGGGGATCCGCACGAGTCTCCTCGCCTCTTTTAGGCAGAAAGCAGGTTACTGTGTCTACCAAGAAACCGGCCTTTAATGTTGGCGATCTCATTGAGCATCCGCGCCGGCCCGAATGGGGTCCCGGCCGCATCGTCGCCCAGGAGGAAAACCGGCTGTACGTCGTTTTCCGTGATGATCTGGGCACCAAGGCCAAGGTGCTGCTGGCGGATCTCGCCGCCGTGCGGATGTGCGAAGTGCAGCAGGATGCCGTGCTCGACGAACTCCCCCCCGCCAAGTTCGACGGCCGGGACTGGGTCCTCCCGCGGGCCAAGCCGGCACGCCAATCCAAGAAAGCCAGCGCAGCCGCCGCCCAGGGCTCCTGATCCACCTGCCGGGGTCGGCACCTATTCCATGCCGCCTCCCTACCGGAGCCAGGGCAAAAGCGCGTTCCGCGCGAGCCAGCCGGCAAAATAGGCAAAAGCCGGGCAAAACAAACGGGGCAAAAAACAGGAACGCCCGCCTTCACCAGGCGGGCGTTCTTTTTATTTCTATTACAACGGGTGTCAGTTCTTGGCCACCGGTTCCACAATGGATTGTGTCCGCACCAGCACGCGTGCCTCGCCCAGCAGGTGGAAGCCTTCAATGTGAATCGCCCGCCGATGCAGTTGCGCCACGACGATCGACAGGTATTCGGTCTGCCCCACTTCATTTTTCTTGTGGGAAATCAGGCCGGCCTGCTCCTCGGCGAGCCGCAGGAGCTCCGAGACCGAATTCTCAAAAAGCGCCTCGGTCACATGCTCTTCATTGAGCGCCAGGTAATACTGGAACTGGTTGGCGAGGCCTTTTTCGTACTGCTTATCCCCCTTGCAGGGGAGCCGTTCGATCAGGCCGCGGTCCGGGAGGTTTTTGCTGGGAAAACAGGTGATCTCCGTGACCGTCTTGCCGCCGCCGGAGACCGCGACCACATGTCCGCCGCCGGCGAGGAGGCAGATGGAGAGGTCGAGTCCGCCGAGTGTCCGAACGCGGCGCGCGTCGATGTTGAAAAGTTCCGGATGGAGGCCCCGATCATAGACCAGGACCGATAAACCCGCGCTTCGCGGTTTCTTGTGGTGAACGCTCATAGTGTTTCGCTTCCTCAAACGAGCCGTAAAACAGCGATTATAGGGGTGCCGGGACCGATTCCGAAGAAAAATCTGCCAAGATTGTGCCCTTCCTCACGAATGAATCACCGTTTCCATTTCACAATCCTTTGCAGCAGTGAGACCTATGCGCTCTACTCCGCATTTGTTGCATTCCGATAACATAGTTTCCCAAACGCGAAAAATCAGGCGGATCCTGTCCGAATTGCAAAGGCTGAACGCTGCATTTCTTAATACCGAGCGAACCACTTCCCTGGTCCGAACGCCCCTCCATCAACGCGAATTGCTGGACCCGGCGCCCCTCCAACCGGTAGGCTGACATCATGTCGCAATTTCGTTCCACCAGCCGGATGCATCGCGTTGATGCGCACTTTCAGGCCGACGATGCCGTGATCTGCGGAGAGGTCACCATCGGGCCCAACAGCTCATTTTGGTTTCAGACCGTGGTGCGCGGGGATGTCGCCCCGATCCGCATCGGCAGCCGGACCAATATCCAGGAACACTGCGTGCTTCACTGCGACACCGGCAAGCCGCTGGAAATTGGCGACGATGTCACCATCGGCCATGGGGCAATCGTGCATTGCGCTCACGTCGGCAGCCGGACGCTCATCGGCATGAAGGCGGTGTTGCTGGGGGAGTGCGTGATCGGCGATGACTGCGTGGTGGCGGCGGGCGCGGTGCTCAGTCCCGGGACGGTAGTGCCGGACGGACATGTGGCGATGGGGATACCGGCGAAAGTTGTGCGGCCGATCCGGGATTCAGAGCGGGAATTCATCCGTGTGAATGGCGAGCATTATATTCAGCTTGCCCGGGAACATTGCGACGAGCCGAAGAAGTACTATCGCTGAAGCTTCAGGCCGCGGCGGCGGGAGCGGGCGGCGCATCTTCCGGGGGACCGGGGACGGGGCCTGGTTCGGGCGCTTCCGCGGTTTTTGCCGGGTCATCGGCGGGTGGAGATTCTGCTGATTTGGCTGGCGGTTTTTCGTCCTTTTTGGCGTGCTTCTTTTTTTCTTCGCCGGGTGGCGGTTCTGAAGCCCGCGACTGGGAAGCGTGCCGCTGCCGGGCCGCCTCCCGGATCCATTGGGCCGGGATCTCCCCTTCCCTTGCCGAGCCGCTCGAGCGTTCCAGGAATTCCGCGCCGACTTCATACAAGCCTCCGCGGAGATAACGGGCGAATGTGACCCGGGCGAAAACCAGCTTGGCCGGGCGCCCCGGGATCTTGAGCAGCAGCGCGATGCGTTCCTCAGACTGAAACAGCCGGCGGGACATCAATCCAATGCCCGACAGGGACAGGTTGCGGGTATAGACCTCCAGCGGAACCGGGGCCGCACCCGAGAGAATCATGACCTGAACCGGAAATCGCGCCCGGACGCGCTCGAGCTTGCGGCGGTTGGCTTCCTGGGGGAGTTGAAGGTGCTCGTCGAGCTGGTCAACAATGCAATTGACGCGTGCAAGCTGTTCCTGGTTCATGGCCCATCCACAAAAGGGTTCCGGACGCGCGGGCCTCTGTGGCCAGGATGCCGGCGGCACTTTAACTGGTGCTGGCCACCGTGGGCGTCTTGCTCTGGGTCATCCAGTCGGCTTCGACCGCGCGGGCCCGCCATTCGGAAGGGATTTCCCGCCGGGCGCCCGGGTCGGCCTTGGCGGTGACGAAGGCCAGTCCCACTTCCTGCACGCCCAGATCGATCGGGCGGCAGAAGCAGACCCGGCAGAGCACGATCATCGAGGCGCTCTCGCCGAGCTCATGGGAAATCACCACATACTGGCCGGCGTAAAACAGGCCCCGCGAGAGAAACGACAGGCCCCCGGTCGAGAGATTGCGCGAATAGATGTATTTCCAGGTCTGGTCCGGATCGGTGGGAATCAGCAGCCACATGGGCTTGGCAAAATCGATGCGCGGATGCACGCGGCGCTCGGCGCTGTGGTCGCCATTGGCAACGGCGGCGGCGTCGAGGCGGGCGATGATCGCCTGAAGGTGCTGGATCTCCTGGAACGTCAGACCGATGGATTGCACGCAAATACTCCCATGCTGTCGGCGGCATTTGGGGCCTCTGGGCGCTGGCCGCTGTGTGTCTGATCGGTCAATTCCGGGGGCCGCTGCGATTGGGAAGGGGAATCCGGAAGGGCCGCCCTGAATTTCGCAACCGGGCCTTTGAACCTCCCATACAATGGAGGCCGGAGCGAAAATCGCGGCGGGATTATCGGCCCGCGGTGCTGAAATAGACCCTTTCGCGATTCCCCTTTTTGGAATGATGTGTATTTGTGACCAGCCGGACGATTCCATCCGCCACCCAATCCCCCCGCGGAGACACTGATTCGCGGCTGGGCCTGGTGTTTTTTCAGCGCGATGCGGTCACGGTGGCGCGCGGCCTCATCGGCACGGTACTGGTCCGAAAGTTCCGCGGGAATACGTTCCGCGCGCGGATCGTGGAAACCGAGGCGTACGTCGGGCCGCACGATCTTGCGTGCCATGCGTCAAAGGGGAAGACCGGCCGCACGCAGGTGATGTTCCTGCCCGGCGGGCATGCGTATGTTTATTTTATCTATGGCATGTACGACATGCTCAACGTCGTGACGGGGCTCACGGATGATCCGCAGGCGGTGCTGATCCGCGCGGCGGAACCGGTGAGCGGCTGGATCGCGCCCGCGGCGCGTTTGCTCTCGGGCCCGGGAAAGCTCTGCCGCGCGATGCACATCACGCGGGCGCAGAACGGGCTGGCACTCACCGACGACGCCCTGCATTTTATGCCGGCCCCGGCAAACGCCCCGCCGGTGACGATCCGCGTGAGCCCGCGCATCGGTGTCGATTATGCGAAGGAATGGAAAGACGCGCCGCTGCGTTTCCTGGACGCCGCGAGCAACGCCGTTTCGCGATGAAACGTCCAATCCCTAGAGGCGCGGGGTCGGATGGCTGCCGGCATCCGATTTTTATCCAATTGGTGGCCGAGACATTTCAAGGTCCGGGCGTGCAAAAGCCCCGGATTTTCCATCCGGGGCTCTTTCTTTTTTGTAGATATATTTTTGACGAAGTCCGCTTAGATGGCTTCCGAGCCCTGCACGCCGTCGCTGATGCGGATCGTGTTTTCCAGGGGGATGATGAAAATCTTGCCGTCGCCGACCTGGCCCTTGCCGCCTTCGCCGGAGCGGGCGCCCTTGATGATCGCGTTGATCGTCGGCTGGACGAAATTATCGTTGACCCCGATATCGAGGCGGACCTTGCGGATCAGGTTTACCTGCATCGGCTGGCCGCGGAAATATTCGGTATGCCCCTTCTGCCGGCCGTAACCCTGGACGTCCGAGACGGTCAGGCGGAAGACTTCGACCTCGGTGAGGCACTGTTTGACGGCTTCCAGACGGTGCGGCTGAATGATGGCAACGATCCACTTCATAGAATGAACTCCTGCGAGTAAGGGCTTTCCCGGTGAGAAAGGACCGGACGCCTGAAACGGTTTCCCCGGCCCATGGCAACGCGCCCGAGCCGCACACGCAAGCCTCCGCAGGCAAGAGTTGTACCAGAGAAGAGCACGTCTGTCACGCTCTCGTTCTCAAATGCGGCGCGGGGCGGCAAGTGTCTGCCCGAGCGAGTTTAATAACGGAATCCCGCGGGCACTTCTTATGAGAATCCTGGCGCGGCACAGCGCGATGAATTCCGGATCGCTAAAGCGCTGCCTAAATATGCGTCAAAAGAAAAGGCAATCGGGCGCATTTCGCGAGCGATTGCCTGTTATTAGGTCAGCGGCTGTTAAAGATGCCGATCGGCCGGCAGCCGGCTCTAGTGGGTGCTGGAGGTCTTGGGTCGTTCGCGCGTCGGCATCCGTTCCGGACTGGCGGGAATTGAGCCGGGGAGTTCCACGGCCGGAGCGGGCATCTGTTCGAGCATCCAGCCCTGTTCGCCGTGGACGCTGACGTCCATGCCTTCGATTTCCTCGGTGCGGGTGATGCGGAAGCCGATGACCTTGTCGATCACGGTCACGAGGATGAAGGTGCCGATGCCGGCGAAGGCAGCGGCGCTGGCCGCGGCGACCAGCTGGATCCAGACCTGCCTGGGAGCGCCGTCAACGAGGCCCTTGGTGCCGCCGAATACGGCGACTGCAAACACGCCGGTGAGAATCGCGCCCAGAAATCCGCCGACGCCGTGGACTCCGAAGGCGTCGAGCGAGTCGTCATAGCCAAGCTTGGACTTGGCCATCACAGAGCCAAAGCAGACCAGGCCCGCGACGATGCCGATGATGATCGCGGCATACGGCGGAACAAAGCCGCTCGCCGGGGTAATGGCTACGAGACCGGCCACGAGGCCAGAGGCGAAACCGACGGAGGTCGGCCGGCCATGCCAGGTCCATTCCACGAGCAGCCAGGCAAGGCCACCGGCGGCGGCTGCGATCTGGGTGTTGGTGAACGCCAGGGCGGCCGAGCCATTGGAACCGACCGCGGAGCCGCCATTGAAACCGAACCATCCGAACCAGAGCAGGCCGGCGCCCAGGAGCGTGAGCGTCAGCGAATTGGGCTGCAGCACGCTTTTGGGGTAGCCGATGCGCTTGCCGATGATGAGGACCGAGACCAACGCGGAAGCGCCCGCGGAGATATGGACGACGGTGCCGCCGGCGAAATCAATGGCGCCGATGCCGCCCTGATTGCCCAGCCAGCCGCCGGGCGCCCAGACCCAGTGGGCGAGCGGGTTGTAGATCAAGAGGCCCCAGAGGAGCGTGAAGATTGCGAAGGCACTGAACTTGACGCGTTCGGCGAAGGCCCCGGTGATCAGCGCCGGGGTGATGATGGCGAACATGCCCTGGAACATGACGAAGACGAGTTCCGGGGTATGGGTGCCTTTGTGGATCATGTCGGGCGTAATGCCACGGAGGAAGAGGAGCTGGGAATCCCAGCCGACGATGCCGTGGTTGGTGGCGCCAAAGGCCATGGCGTAACCGATGACGACCCACTCGACGCCGATGATGCCCAGTGCGGCCATGGAGTGCATCATGGTGCCGAGGATGTTTTTGCGGCGGACCATGCCGGCATAGAAAAGCGCCAGGCCGGGCATCATGACCATGACCAGTGCGGAGGAGACGAGCATCCAGGCGGTGTCGCCGGTGTCGGCGGCGCCATATTCTGCGGAGCTGACGGCCGAGACCTTTGCGGCTGCCGGCGCGGCCGCGCTCTGGGCGAAGGATGTGGCACAAAGGAGGCCCACCAGAATTACTCCGGCGATGACCCCGGGCGCGAAGCGCCCACCCGCAGACAAAAAGCGTCGCGACATGCTCGTTTCCTCGAATTCACACAATGAGCCGGACTCTTCTCCGCCAAGAGGAAGCCGCGGCTCCAGGTTTACACAACTTGCAGGGCTATACCAGTCTATCGAATGAAAACCGGACGAATCAATCGGTAAAGTACTTAGATTTTGCCTATTACAGCATCAGTTTTATCGCGCGAGGCACACCGCGACAGGCAGAAGCTGATCGGGCTGCCCACAAAATACTATTTTGGTGCCCATATGGCAAACAGACGAGGTGATCCATGCGTGGAATATGAGCGACGGGCGCTGAGGGAACCGAAATGGGACGTCGGCCGTGGAGGGGGAGACGGGCGGATGATTTTGTTACAATCTTGGCCGCACTTAGGGAAGCCGCCGGAGTTGTTTTGAGCCGGAGCGCCCGGGAATGGCGTTGCAAACCCGGCACGCCAGGGCGAAATGTTCTGCCGGCGTTTGACCAAGCGTCACTGACCACTCGTTGCAGGGAGGTATTGAATGGCTACCGGGCTTACGCTGGAATTTGAGAAACCGATCGTGCAGCTCGAACGACAGATTTCGGATCTGGTCGCGCTTCAGGAAACCAAGGGGGCGGATTACTCGGATGAAATCACCGGCTTGCGGCGGAGCCTGACGGCGCTGCTCAAGAAGACGTATCAGAATTTGAGCGCGTGGGAGACGGTGCTGGTCGCCCGGCACCCGGCAAGGCCGCAGACGCGGGACTACATCGAGTTGATCGTTAAGGATTTTGATGAGCTCGCGGGGGACCGGAAATTCGCGGATGACAAGACGATTGTGACGGGAATGGGACGCATCGGCGGTCACAAGTGCATGATCATCGGGCATCACAAGGGGCGGGATACGAAGGAAAAAGTGGCGTGCAATTTTGGGTGCGCGCATCCGGAGGGGTATCGCAAGGCGCTGCTCAAGATGCAGTTTGCGGAGAAGTTTCATCTGCCGGTGGTGTCGCTGATTGATACACCGGGGGCATTTCCGGGGATTGGCTCGGAGGAGCGCGGGGTGGCGGAGGCGATTGCGGTGAATCTGCGGGAGATGTCCCGGCTCAAGGTGCCGATCGTGTGCATTGTGATTGGCGAGGGCGGCTCGGGCGGGGCGCTCGGGATCGGCGTGGGCGATCGGATCGCGATGATGCAGTATGCGTGGTACTCGGTGATTTCACCTGAGGGATGCAGCGGGATTTTGTGGAAGGGCGGAGACAACGTGGCCGAGGCGGCCGAGGCGCTCAAGTTGACGAGCGGGCATTTGAAGGGGCTTGGGGTAATTGATGAGGTGATCGAGGAACCGCTGGGGGCGGCGCATCGCAATCCGCGGGCAGCGGCGGATAACCTCGAAAAATTCATCGATAAAACGCTGCGCGACCTGAAGCGCCGGCCGATCGAGAAGCTCCTTGATGAGCGCTACGACAAGCTGCGAAAGCTCGGCGAGAACGCGCTGATCACGGCGTGAAACGCGACACAACGGGTTCTAAAAACATTTTAGGCAGCCGGCGCGGAATTCCTTATAGTGGGATGTATGGCGCGGGCTGATGCACTTACGGTTCTCAAGCGACAATTGGAACAGGAGCCATTCTTCGCGCCTCAGCAACCGGTGCTGTTTCGGACCGCGCATGGGTGCCTGGACGTGCTTGGGGCGCTCGGGGCGGAGGCGGGCGGGACGCTGGCGCAGATGCCGTTGCCGGCGCGGGCCGCGGTGGCGGGGCAATTGCTGGGCGAACCGGTGCTGCGATTGCGAAGGTCGGGGATGCCGGGCGATGCCCAGGGCGAAGTGGTGCGGCTGCCGGCGCTGGGAGGCGGATCGGATGAAGAACTGGCGCGGCGTCTCGCGGAGTTGAAGGCAAGCGACTGGGCGATTCCAGTGGTGGCGCTCTGGTGGCTGTTGTGGGGGAAGCGGTCGGCCAATGCGCAGCGCGGGGCGGCGCTTTTTATACATTGCGATATTCCGACCGGCGCGGGACAGGGGGCGTCGAAGGCGATGCTCGCCGCTGTGGCGCGGACGCTGCGGGACCTTCCGCAGAATTCGCCAGCCGCGGCCAGCGAGAGCGACGAGGAGGCGCAGGAGATCGCCCAGGCCGTGGCCGCGGCGGAGGCAATGGGCGAAAGCGTGCGAGCGGCAGCAGTGATTGCTCCATCGCGGCTGCATGTGATCAATGCGCTCACGGCGATGGATGCGCGCGGATTGAAGCCGCACATTCTGCGGTTTTCGGCACAACCGCATCGGCTGGTCGGACCCGTGCCGTTGCCGAAGAACCTGCGCGTGCTGGCGCTCGACACGGGGGTGCGGCATCCGGAGCAGGCGGGGCCGTCGGAGGAACTACGGACCGCGGCGGCGATGGGGACGCGAATCATCGAAACGATTTATCGCGACCTGGGCCAGCAGCACACCCCTCTGAATGGATACCTGGCGAATGTGAGCCCGCTGCTTTACCGGCAATATTTTCGCACGCTGCTGCCCAAGCGCTTGCGCGGGAGTGATTTCGTGCGGACCTACGGCGGGGCGGGAGTCGTGGCGCAGGAAGCGGCGACCCTCGACGAGCGCGAGGGGGCGCCGGGAGGCGGAGGGGGAGGGGCCGGGGGGGGGGTGTATCGCGTGCGGACGGCGGTGGATCATCTGATCGCGGAGAATGAGCATGCGGAGCAGTTTCTTCAGGCGATGGAGGAACTCGCGGACGATGATGCGGCGGAGAAGCCGATGGACAAGGTGGAGCGCGGGCGGACGCTGGCGCGGGCGGGGCGGCTGCTTCTGGCGAGCCATCATTCGTACCGGCTGCGGCTGGAGCTCTCGTGCAAGGAGGCGGATTTTCTGGTGGATCATTTGATGCTCTCCGGGCCGGAGCATGGGGTGTATGGGGCGCGGATCACGGCGGGCGGCGGCGGAGGGACGGTTGCGGCGCTGCTGGATACATCGGCCGAGGCGACGGATGTGCTGCTCGAAACCATTAACGCCTATCGGGAATTCACCGATGCGCCCCTGGCGGTGACGGAGGCGTGAACCGCCGGGTGGCCGCTCAGGGTCTTGGGCCTTGCGAGCACCATTGCACGGAATTAGGCTCGGGCTCGCCATTCGAGGAAACTGAGAGGCGCGATAAGGCAAGTCGGTCCGGAACTTTCTTCTCCCGTGCTGAATTACCAGGGGGTCGCAAACGCGCCCGACCGGCGATTTTTTGTCGCGCCACCGCCGGAGATTGGCGAGGTGGTTGCAGGCGAATCAACATTGCGGGCCGGAGCAAAGCCGATCTCAGGCGGGCTAAAATTCGGGCTCTACATCCTCGCTGGAATTGCGGCGACCGCGGTAACGACTCTTGCATGGGCGACGATGCCAGGAATCCGGGGTGACAGGCAGCCCGGACCGGCCCTTCCCGTGATCGCAGTTCTGTCACTGGCGCCGTTTCTCCTGTTCGTTTGGAGTATTACAAGATTTCGGCACGTCAGTGGGTTTATCGGTAGGGTTGGAGCCGTCCGCTACACGGTGACCGGACGCGTTACGAATCGGAAGAAAGTCGAGTTTATCGTTTTTGCCGAAGCCGCCGAGCTTCGCACTAAGCT
>Ga0265314_10002028_pt1 | contig 21464 bp, 14 predicted proteins | sample 4126metaG_FD_203106 | JGI IMG/M metagenome (GOLD analysis project Ga0265314, IMG submission 203106) | Rhizosphere microbial communities from Carex aquatilis grown in University of Washington, Seatle, WA, United States - 4-1-26 metaG | ecosystem: Host-associated > Plants > Roots > Rhizosphere >... | reverse complement strand
GCACGGCCAACCACGTCGACGCTCGCTCCTCATCGTCGACGACGACGCGTCGGTCGCCGATGGGCTGGCGTTTTTGGTGACAGGCGAAGGCTACGACGTCGAGATCGCCGCAGACGCAAACGCCGCCGCGCAGGTGCTCGACCGGCGCCGCTTCGACGCCGTGCTGACCGATCTCTCCATGCCAGGCGGTGGTCGGCGTTGGTTGGCGCGCCTGCGCGCGACTCGACCGCACATGACCGTTGTCGTCATCACCGCGCTCGAGGCCGAAGCGGCAGTGTTTGCCACAGTGTTTGCCACCTCTGCTCACCTCGCTGACGCGGTGCTGGGAAAACCGGTGGAAGCCGGCGTACTCTTCGACCTGCTCGACAATTTCCTCCCCGTCGTGCGCGCCTAAAGCGACGCGACACCCGCGCCGCGTCTCGTGCCTCACGGCCGGCAGACTGCCAGGCAGGCGGTACGGATTACCGACGCGTGCAGCTGCCATGGCATGATTTACAAGTGACGGAGCGGGCAGCGTTTTCGGGCTGTAGGAATGATCGTGGCCCGAAAGCTGCTTTGGACGCCGTGACACGATGGAACAGATCGAGACGATCGCCGGCGCACATGGCGGTCGACAACCCGCCCTGGCCGGAGTTCGCATCTTGCTCGTCGAAGACGATTTGCTCAGTCAAGAAGCCTTGGCTTTGGTGCTCGCGGCGCACGGCGCGGTGGTCGATTGTGCCGCTGCGGCCCCTCAGGCGATAGCGCGGTTGGAGCACGCCGCGCCGCACGTCATCATCAGCGACATCGGCCTGCCGGGGGTTGACGGCTACGATTTGATACGCCGCGTGCGCCATCGCGAGGCGGCGCGCGGCGAGCGTATTGCGGCGTTGGCCATCAGCGGATTTTGCGATGTCGGCACCAGGCGCGCGCAGGCGGCGGGATTCGACGCCTTCCTGAGCAAACCGGTCGACATCGAGACCTTGGTGGCGCGTGTGCGCCGGTTGGTGGGCGCGTGACGGCTTGTACCGCCGTCGCGCCCTCCCATAGAGAGGCTGCCGATATGCCGCATGCCCTGGTGGTGGAAGACGATCGCGCTGCGCTCGACGCGCTGCTCGAGTTGGTGGAGCAACAGGGCTTTTCAGTGCGCGGCGAGACCACGCTGGTCGAAGCGCGGCGCGCCTTGCAGGACCGGACGGCAGACCTGTTGCTGGTCGATCTGACGCTGCCGGACGGCAGCGGGCTCGAGCTGATCGATGACGCGGCGGCCATCGGCGCGCAGGTCGTGCTGATCACCGGCAACGCCAGTGTCGACACCGCCGTCGAGGCATTGCGGCGCGGCGCGACGGACTACCTCACGAAGCCGCTCGATCTGGCGCGTCTGACCACCATTCTCGCCAACCTCGCGCGGACGCGCGAGCTGCGTGAGGAGATCGGCTCGCTGCGCGGTGCGCTGCGCAAGCTCGGCCGCTTCGGCCCGCTGGTCGGCGCCAGCGAGTCGATGGGCAACGTCTACGACCTGATCACACGCGTTGCGCCGACCGATGCCACGGTGTTCATCATCGGCGAAAGCGGCACCGGCAAAGAGGTCGTGACGCAGGCCGTGCATGAGCTCAGCCGCCGTCGCAAGGGGCCGTTCGTACCGGTGAACTGCGGCGCCATCTCGCCGAACCTGATCGAGAGCACGCTGTTCGGTCACGAGAAAGGCAGCTTTACCGGCGCCGAGAAGCTGCATCGCGGCGTCTTCGAGCAGGCGGCCGAGGGGACGTTGTTCCTCGACGAGGTCACCGAGATGCCGCTGGAGCTGCAGGTCAAGCTGCTGCGCGTCCTGGAGACCGGCACGACGACGCGCATCGGCGGCGAAAAAGCGGTCGCGGTCGACGTGCGCGTCGTCGCGGCGACCAATCGCGACCCCGAAGCGGCGGTGCGCGAAGGCAAGTTGCGCGAGGATCTGTGGTACCGCCTCAACGTATTCCCCATTCCGCTGCCGCCGCTGCGCCAGCGGCGCGGTGACATCACCTTGCTGGCGAATCATTTCCTCGCCGAACTCAACGCCACCAACGGCAGCAACAAACGTTGGGGCGATACGGCGCTGGCGGCGCTGGAAAGCTACCCGTGGCCGGGCAATGTGCGCGAGCTGAAGAACCTGGTGCACCGCGCCTACATCCTGGCGGACCAGGAGATCGATGCGGCGTGTCTGCCGACGCTGCCGAGCGCGGCGGAGATTGCCGCGCGCGCGCCCGACGATGGCGGCGCCGTGTTGCAGGTGCGGGTTGGCGCCAGCGTCGCCGACGTCGAGAAGCGCCTGATCTACGCGACGCTGGAGCAGGTCTCGGGCAACAAGCAAAAGGCGGCCGAGATCCTCGGCGTCAGTCTGAAGACGTTGTACAACCGACTGTCGGCGTACAAGGCCGAGTGATGGCGTCACTCGACGAGGCGCTGCTGGCGGCGCGCATGCGCGCCTTGTCGGCCTTCGCGCCGGGCTACTTCCACGATCTGAAGGGTCCCCTGAACACCATCATCCTGCGCCTCGAGTTGCTGCGCGCCGCGCCCGTCGGCTCGCCCGACGACAAACGGCGCGCGTCGGTCGGCGCCATCGAGGAGCAGGTGCGGCGGCTCGACCGCATGTTGCAGTCGTGGCTCGACTACACGGCCCCGGCGCCGCCGCGTGACGCGCGCCTCGACCTGCGCGACTTGGTCCAGGACGTCGTCGCGTTGGTGAGCCCGTTGGCGCGCAAGCAGCGTCTCGACTTGTCGATGACGCTGCCCGACGAGCCCATGCCCATCGCAGCCCCGACCGATGCGATGGTCACGGTGGTACTCGACTTGGTTCGCCAGGCCGCGCACGGCCTCGACCCCGGTGCCGCGCTCAGCGTGACCCTCGAGCGCGAGGGCGGCAACGCCCGGCTCACGGTGCGCGGGCGCGACCTCGACGCTGCCGAGACGATGTTGGCGGCGCGTGTCGCCAGCGCTGCCGGCGGCACGTGCGCGCTGACCAGCGACGCGCGCGGGCGCGGCGTCGTGCTGCACGTCCCACGCGCCGCTTGAGCCAGACGCCAACCGTCCGTGTAAGTCTTGCACGCGGTTGGTAGCAACGTCCGCTGAGAGCGCGGCAAATGGAATCGGGGCCGGCGCGAACTGATACCGGCACGCTTGGCGCGGTTCTTTCTTCTGCGCTCGGCCATGACTTACGCCAACCGCTATTCCGCAATCGTCGACACGCCGCGCATGGCCGGGTTCCCCGAGGAGCAGCTGCCGCCGGCGATCCTCCACCCGATCCAGTACCGCGACATTTGGTCCGGCACTGGCCATTCGCCGGAGCGCGAGCTCGCCTCGGCGGTGATCGATCGCGCCGCGACCGACCTGCGCATCTATCGATATGCGCGGCGAGCGCGTCATCAGCGGCTGTACATGCAGGCCTATCAGTGGGTGCAGTCGAACGACACCTCCTGGGCGTTCGCTTTCCTGTCGATCTGCCACGCGCTCGGCTTCTCGCCTGAAGCGTTGCGCGAGCGGCTGCTCGACGTCAGCGAGCCGATGCGCGAACGCGAAGCCGCGTAGGCGCGCACAGGCGGGCGTTGCTAGCGCGGCACCAGGCGTCGTAGCTCGTTCAGCAGGATGCCGGGATCGACCGGCTTGGCGAGATGCTCGACGAAGCCCGCGTCCAGCGCGGCCTCGCGGTCTTCGCGGCTGGCATAGCCTGAGATCGCGATGGCCGGCACGGCGCCGAACTGGCTGCGCACCGAGCGCATGAGATCGAGGCCTGTGCCGCCGGGCATGCCGATGTCGCTGACGATCACGTCGGGGACGCGGCGCGCCAGGGCGGCGAGTGCGGCGGTGGCAGACTCGGCAGGCGTGACGCGCGCGCCGTTCACTTCCAGCGCCAGACACAGACCTTCGCGCGTGTCGGCATCGTCGTCGACGACGAGGACGTGCAAGCCGGCGAGATCTTCCGGCAGCTCGTCCCAGCCGCCGACCCGCGGCCGGCTCGGCTCGACCGCTGGCGCTGGCGCCTCTTGTAGCGGCAGACAGATCCGAAACGTCGAGCCCCGTCCGGGACCATCGCTGAGCGCTTCAACGGTGCCGCCGTGGCGCTCGACGAGGTGTTTGACGATCGACAGGCCCAGCCCGAGACCGCCGTGCGCGCGCGCGTCGCTCTCGTCGGCCTGGCGGAAGCGGTCGAAGACGTGCGGCAGAAATTCCGCCGCCATGCCGACGCCGGTATCGGCGACGTCGATGCACGCCAAGCCGTCGCGCGGGCAGACGCTGACCGCGATCTCCCCGCCGCCCGGCGTGAACTTGAGCGCATTGGTGAGCAGGTTGGTCATGACCTGCATCAACCGTTTCGCGTCGCCGCGTACCGTCCCGCCGAGCGGCTGATGCGCGACGCGCAGGGCGATCCCTTTGCCGGTTGCGGCAGGGCGCGCGTTGTCGATTGCCGTGCGCAACACCGCTTCGACGTCGAGCAGCTCGTTTTCCAGACTCAACTTGCCGGAGACGATGCGCGACACATCGAGCAAATCGTTGATCAACTGCGCCTGGGCGTGGACGTTGCGCTCGATCGTATCCAGCGCGCGGCTGAGCTGAGCCGCATCGAGGCTGCCGCGGCGCAACATCGCCAGCCAGCCGACGATGGCGTTGAGCGGCGAGCGCAGCTCGTGTGACAGCACGGCGAGAAACTGATCCTTGGCGATGTTGGCCGATTCGGCCGCTTGCTGCGCCGCTTGCGCCGCTGCCGTGGCGGCTTCGGCGCGGACGCGCGCGTCGTGCTCGTCGGCCATCGTTCTGCGGTCGCTGACGTCGCGGAAGACCAGCACCACGCCCATGATGGCGCTGCCGCCATCGCGGATCGGCGCGCCGCTGTCGTCGATCGGGTGCTCGCGGCCATCGCGCGCGATCAGCACCGTGTGATTGGCGAGGCCGACGATGGTGCCTTCGCGCAGCACCTTGGCGACCGGGCTCTCGACCGTGGCCCGCGTCGTTTCGTTGACGATGCGGAACACGCGGTCGAGATGCTCGCCCGCCGCCTCGCTGTCGGTCCAGCCGGTGAGTTGCTGGGCGACCGGGTTCATGAAGACGATGCTGCCGCGTGCGTCGGTGGCGATGACCGCGTCGCCGATACTGCGCAACGTGGTGCGCAAGCGCTCCTCGCTCTCGCGCAGCCGATATGACACGGCGAGCCGCTCGCGACCGCTCAGGTTCAGCGCCAAAATGCCGAGCAGCAGCATGCCGAGCGCGCCGAGGGCGCCGACCATCAACAGGTCGGCCAGACGGTGGCGTTGCTGGGCGCGTTGCGCCAAGCGCGCATTCAGCTGCGTGCGTTCCGCCGCCTCCAGCTCATCGATCAGGGTGCGGATGCGATCCATCGTCAAGCGGCCGACATTGGTCGCGACCATCGCTTGCGCCACCTCGGCGCCTTCGATCTGCCGCGCGTCGATGGTGCGCTGCAGCTCGTCGAGCTTGGCGGTGGACAACACGGTGATGCGTTGCACGCGCGCCGTCTGATCGGGATTGTCGGCCAGCAGGTGTTGCAGGCGCCCGAGGTCGCCCTGCACGGCGGCGCGTCCGGTAGCGTACGGCTCCAAATACTCGGGCTGCTCGGCGAGCAAATAGCCGCGCTGGCCGGTCTCGGCATCGAGCAGATGGTTGAGCAGCAACTTGCTCGCCTCGAGCACGTCGCGCGTGTGCACGACCGCATCGCCGGCATCGAGCGTGGTCGACAGCTGCAGCCGGACGCCGGCGCCTATCAGGAGCAGCAGTGCCGCCGCGCATGCGAGAAACAGCGTCGCTTGCCGCGACAGCGCCCAGCGGGGGACCACGTTCAGCGGACAATCTATCGCGATGCGGCGGCAAGGCCAACGTAGGATGAGAAAACGCGCCGGCCTGGCAGCAAAGCGCGCCTTCGCCGCATCGCCTCCGTCACCGGAGGTCTCCTGCCATGACCACAGCTGTCCGCACGCGCCTGCGCATGTGGGGCCTGATTCTTGTGACGATACTGGCGCTGCCGGCGCCGCTGTGGGCCGTGCCGCCGGAGCTGTTGCGCTTCGACTATGCCGGCGCGCTCGGCAAATCGCTGCTGTTCTATGAGGCGCAGCGCGCCGGGGCGCACTCCAGTCGCTACACCTGGCGCGTCGACTGGCGACAGCCGGCGGCGCTGACCGACGGCGCCGACGTCGGGGTCGATCTTAGCGGCGGCTGGTTCGACGCCGGCGATCACGTCAAGTTCGGCTTGCCAATGGCCTACAGCGCCACGATGCTGGCCTGGAGCCTGACGGACTTCCCGACGGCGTACGAGCGCGCCGGCCAAACCGCGTACGCGCGCGACAATCTGCGCTTCGTGCTCGACTACTTCCTGCAGGCGTATCAGCCGGGCGGGCCGGGCGACGCCGACGATCGGTTTTTCTATCAAGTCGGCGATCCGGGCGCCGACCACGCTTTTTGGGGCCCGCCGGAAAAGATGACGATGGCGCGGCCGGCCTTCGCCTGTACGGCGGCGGCGCCGTGCAGCGAGGTGATGGCCGGCACGGCGGCGGCATTGGCCGCCGGCTCGATGGTCTTCGCGTCGTCGGATCCGGTCTACGCCGTGCGCCTGCTCGACACCGCGCGCCAGCTCTATGGGCTCGCCGATCGCACGCGCTCGTCGGCCGGCTACACGCAGGCCAACGGCTTCTACACGTCGTTCAGCGGCTATTGGGACGAGTTGGCGTGGGCGGCGGTATGGCTCTATCGCGCCACCGCCGAGGCGCCGTATCTGAGCCAGGCTGAAGGTGCCATCGGCAAGGCGCAAGATTCGACGTACTGGGCGCACAACTGGGACAACGTCAGCAACGGCGCGCAGCTGCTGCTGGCGCGCGCCACCGGCAGCGCCGTGCACGCGGCGAAGATCGAGACGCATCTCGAGTATTGGATCAGCGGGCTGCCACACACGCCGGGCGGCTTGGCGTTCCTCGACCGCTGGGGCTCGCTGCGCTACGCCGCGACGACGGCGTTCCTGGCGCTCGACTATGCCGGCGTCGTCGGCGACGCCGCCAAGCGCGATCGCTACGAGCGCTTCGCGCTCAGTCAGATCAACTACATCCTCGGCGACAATCCGCGCGGCGGCAGCTACGTCGTCGGCGTCGGAGCCAACGCGCCGCGCAACCCGCATCACCGCGCCGCGCACGATTCGCCGACCTTCAACATCGACGTGCCGCTCGACAATCGCCACGAGCTCACCGGCGCGCTGGTCGGCGGCCCGGCCAGCGCCGACGACTTCGACTGGGTCGACGACCGCCACGACTACGTGCGCAACGAAGTCTCGACCGACTACAACGCCGGCTACACCGGCGCGCTGGCGGCGATCGTCGCGTACGCCGATCCGAGCTACGTGCCGCCGACGGCGCCGCCGACCGCGGCGCGCACGCCGACCTCGTCGCCGACACGTACCGCGACGTTGCCGCCCGGCGGCGGCATCAGCACCCGCGTCATCATCCAATCCGACTGGGGCCAGGGCTATTGCGCCGGCGTGACGGTCAGCAACAGCAGCGCTGGGGCGATTGATTGGACCGTCACGGTACCGTTCGATGGCACCTTCACGCAGTCGTGGAACGCGGTCATCGTCTCGACCGGCGGCGGGCAGCTGACTGCCGGCGGCGTCGCCTTCAACGATCTCGTTCCGCCCAACGGCAGCGTCGGCTTCGGATTCTGCGCCGACCGCACTGGCACCGCCGCGACGCCGACCGCGACGCGGCCCGCGTCGACGAGCGCGCCGAGCGCGACGGCCACACGGCCGCCGGCAACCAGTGCGCCGAGTGCCACCATGACGCGCCCATCCGCCACCGCAGTGCCCAGCGCTACGGCGACGCGTCCGCCCGCGATGGCGAGCCCGACGGCAACGCGGCCGCTTCCGACCTCGACGGCGCCGCGTGTGCCGGCCACTGCATCGCCGACGGCGACGCGTCCGATGGCTACGCCGACACCGACCTGGACCGCGGTTCCCGGCACGCCGACGCGCACCGCCACCTCGCTCGCAAATGGCGGCGCGATGGTGCAAGTGGCGATCAACAACGACTGGGGCACGGGCTACTGCGCCAACGTGACGGTCAGTGCATCGGGATCGAGCCCGGTCGACTGGCGCGTCAGCTTCCCGATCGCCGGTACGCTGACGCAGCTGTGGAACGCGCTCTACAGCGTCAATGCCGGCGTCGTCACCGCCGAAGGCTTGAGCTGGAACAATCTCGTTCAGCCCGTCCAGCCGGTGGTGTTCGGCTTCTGCGCGGACCGCTGAGCGGCGGGATCAGATTCGCATCGGTCACGCGTCCGCGCCTGCGGCGCGTGACCGATGCGGTTGGCCTCGTCAGATCGGCAGCGCCGGGCAGGTGAGCGGCGGCGGGGACTGCTTCACGCCGTTGAATGCGTCAAGCGCGTCGTTCGACTCGGCCGGGGTCGCCGCCGGTGCCGCGGCGCAGAAGCTGGTGTCGCCGAGCTGGAGGCGCAGCACCATGCTGTCCTGCGGCGCGTTGTCGAGCTGGTACATGCCGGGGCCCTTGCCCTTGAGGACCAGCTTGCCGTTGCGCAGCGTCGCCAGCGTAATGGGCCCGTCGGTGCGGTCTTTGTCGCGATACTTGTAGCCCGGCTTGCTCGCCGAGCCGATGCGCGTCCAGTGCGCGGCGGGCATGGCGATCGACACGATCGCCGTGCCGTCGCCGCGATACACGAGCAGCGTTGCGCCGCTGAGCGTCGGATCGCCGCCGCCGCCCCACGCCGGAACCGCGACGCCGCTGGCGCTGCCCTGATACTTCGCCGAACGGAACGTGAGCGTCGTGCGATCGGGGTCGATCGGCGCCCGCACGTCGTCGCGCAGCTTGAAACTCGAGGCGCGAATCGAGATGGCACCCGAGCCGGGGAAATCCGCGGCGTCGGCCGGATCGGTGCCGAGATCGAGCTCGTCGCGATCGAAGTAGCCGTCGCCGTCGCGATCGATGCCGAGGCGCTGGGCGGCGCCGGGCGGCACGCAGGTGAACGTCATCTCCTGGCCCGGCGTGAGCGCGAAGGCGCGCACAGCCGCGTCGCTCAGCGGCGCATCGTGCACGCGATCCATGCGGAAGCTGCCGTCGGCCAGTCGATAGCCGCCGCGCGCTTCGCTGGCGACGGTGCCCTTGACGATGACCTGGCACTCGCCCAAGTCGGCGCGCTGCTCGAGTAGGGTGATGCGGTCGCCGACGTTGGTGTTGCTGGTGCTGGTCAGGGTCGTCTGTTGGCCGACGCTTGGCGCGAGGTTGGAATCGTAGGCGAAGACGAACTGCTCGAGCTGGCGCTGTTGCGCATTGGTCAGCGTGAAGACGCTGGCACTCAGGAAGTTGAAGACGGTGTCGACGCTGCCGTCGTGCAGGAAGCCGAAGCCGCGGATCTGCGGGCCCGTATCGGCGTCCTGCGGCCGGCCGAACATCCCGACCTTGGCGTACAGATTGCGCAGCTGCGGTACCTTGAACATCTGCGTCTCGCCCTCGAACGTCGTCGACCCGTCGGTGCCGAAGTTGCCGGTGCTCGGGTTGAGCACGTGGCATCCGTTGCAGTTGAACAGCACGTCGGTATTGGGGCCGTTGTAGAGCGCCTGGCCCGACGCCTGTTGGCCGCTCAACACGCCATCGAGCCGGCGGATCGGATTCGGGGGATCGGTGAGCGTCAGCGCGTAGTCGGTGAACGCCTGCATCTCGGCGTCGGTCAGCTCGTCGTCGCGCCCCAGCAACCCCGGGAACGCGACGTTGAACTTCTTGAACGCCGCGTCCTCGTCGGCGGCGCTGCCGCCCGGATCGTTGCCGCCGGTGCGGTCACCGCGCCAGTGCATCGAGCCGTGATTGGCCATGCCGCGCAGGGTCTGCGTCGTCATCGGGCCCTTGAGCGGATGGAAGTTGTCGAACGTCGGCGGCGGGCCGGGAATCTTGACCGGCAAGGGATTGTTGACGACGACCTCATCGGGGTTGCCCAGATCCCACGCCAAGCTGTCGAAGTCGCCGGACACGTGGCAGGACGAGCACGACGCCTCGCCGTTGCTCGACGTGGAATACGCATCAAAGAGGAAGCGCCGGCCTTGCACGACGTCCGCCGGCTCCGGCGTGTGCAGCGGCAAATGATCGACTTCGCTGCGCGTCGTGGTGTTGATCACGGCAACGGAGTCGTCGAAGCGCGTCATGACGTAGAGGCGCTGGCTCGCTTCGTCGAGCACCAACCCGCTCGGTCCGCCGCCGCTGACGGGGATGTGCGACGCCGAATCGGGCACAAAGGTGTCGGTCTCGAGCTCGCCGGTGTCGAACACGCCGACCTTACTCGAGCCGTAGGCGGCGACGTAGAGCGTCGTGCCGTCGCTGCTGATCGCCATACCGGTCGGCGTTGCCAGGCTGCGATCCTTGACGCCCGGCGGCGCCGGCCGCTCGCTGTAGTCGATATGCTTGTTCAAGCGTCGCGGTAGCGGCGTGCCGCCGTCGAGCACCGTGATGCGCGCTTCGTGTAGATGGCCTTGGACGGTGAGGCCGGCCGTGCCGGCGAACACGCCGGGGCCTTCGAAGCGCACTTCGTTCCGCGCCTCGGTGTTGCTGACGTACACCTTCCCGGTGATTGGGTTCACCGCCATGTTGAACAACACCGTGCCGACGTGCGCGAAGTTGGTCGTCTCCACCGGCACAGCGGCCGACGCATCGATGGTGAAGACGTCGAGATCGGGCAGCTGGAAGCGCACGACGTCGCTCCAATCGCGCCCGAGCTGGTCTTCCCAATGGCCGCTGCCGAGGTTGAGCTTGACGATCAAACCGGTCTCGGGACCGAGAATGTTCTCGAAATTGACGTTCGGCCACGGCAGGCCGCCGGGCGCCGTGCGCCCGCCGCTGACCGTGCACGCGCCGGCGCCGAAGCCGCCGTCGCAGACGTTGCCTTCGTTGACCGTGGTGGTCTGGTTGCCGGATTGGAACACGGCCGCATAGACCGTGTTGCCGTCGGTGCTGCGCGCCAGCGCGCGCGGTGTATCGCCGAACAGCACGATGGTGGTGAGCAGATTGCCGTTCAGCCCGTTGCCCAGCGACGCCGCGTCGTACACCTGGACGACCGCGCGGCCGATGCCCGGCGTGGTGAGATCGGCGGTGATCGAACAGTTCTGGCCGCGCCGCGCCGCGGTGATGAACGCGCGCGCGTTGCCCGGGCCGGCGAAGACGATGTCGCGCGGCTCGTCGCAGGTTTGGATGGTGCGCGTGACGCGCGGCGGCGTGGTCGACAGGTCGACGACGCTGACCGAGTCGGACAGGTGGTTCACGACCCAGACTTCGGTGTTGCTGCGCGCGGCTACGGCGACCGGCTCGAGGCCGACCGGGACCGAGCCGAGGCGCGTCAGCGTGCCGCCGCCGACAGCGAAGATCTCCAGCTCGTTGTCCGGCGTGTTGACGGCGAAGAGCTGGCTGCCGTCGGGCGACAGTGCCAGCGGGCGCACCTGATCGGACTCGAAGTTGACGAATCCCTGCCCCCACGCCGGGGCCGTTGCCAGCGCTACGGCGAATGCCGCCGGCAAGGCGCAGCGCCAAGTCCTCTGCTCACCTCGTCGCCTCATGCTGTCCCCCGTTGCTTCCCCAGTGCGCCCGACGGCGCAGGTCCGACCTCTGACTTATCGCTTCCGCGGCCGCGCCTGCACAAGGAAAAGTTCGTCAGCCGGCGCTCGACGCGCTCCAACCCCCCGCGGCGCCGGGCGATCGGTTTGATGTTCAACGGCGCCGGATTGTTTAGATGGATCGGGGCGCGCTCCCCGCGGGCCCCACAGATGCCGAGCGGCGACGCGGACTGGGCGGCGGCAGCGTCGCTATTTTTTCTGGACGCCGTTGCAGCGGCGTAGCACAGAAAGGCATGCACACATGCCGCGCCGTGCTCACGCCCCTGCTCGCCGCGTCGGTCCTCGCCGGCCTGGCGCCCGCCGTCTGGCCGCGTTGCGCCGGCGCCGCGACGATGTTCGTCGTCAACACCGTCGCCGACGAGGACGTCGACAACGCGGCGTGCTCGATTCGCGAGGCGATCGTCGCCGCCAACACCAATGCCAGCTACAAGGGGTGCTCCGCCGTCAACGCCGGCGTCGGCGACACGATCGCCTTCGCCCTCGGCGTGGGGAACCACACCATCAACCTCGGTATCACGCCGCTGCCGCCGATCACCGAGGCGGTCACCATCGACGGCGGGGCGGACCGCGTCGAGCTGCACGGCTCCGGCGGCGCCGCGGTGAGCGGCAGCCACGGTCTCACGGTGGCGCACGGCGGCTTCGGCACCGTCATCCGCAATCTGGTGATCAACAACTTCGGCGACGACGGTATCTTCATCGATGCGGACGAGGTGTGGGTGTTCGGCTGCCGCATCGGCACCGATGCGAGCGGCACGACGGCGGTGCCGAACCAGGGCTTCGGCATCCAGGTGTTCGGCGGCAACGGCGTGCGCATCGGCGGGGCCACCAACGGCAGCCCGTGCAGCGGCGACTGCAATCTCATTTCGGGTGCGACCAACTTCAAAGCCAACGTCCTGTTGGATCTGAACGCCACCGGGGCGTTGGTGCGCGGCAACTTCATCGGCCCGGACGTCACCGGCGGTGCCGCCATCACGCCGAACGAGGTGCAGGGCATCGTCGACAAAGGCAACGGCGACCGCATCGGCGGCACCTTCAACACGACGCCCGGCGGCGCCTGCACCGGCGACTGCAACCTCATCTCCGGCAACAACATCAACGGCGGCATCGTGCTCGACGCGCACGCGGTGAGCGCGCTGGTGCAAGGCAACTTTGTCGGCACCGACGTCAGCGGCACCATGCCGATCAGCAACGGCGTCTCGGAAGGCTTCTCGGAGGGCATCCTGAGCTACGCCGATTTCGCCAGCATCGGCGGCACCACCGCGGGCGCGCGCAACGTCGTGTCCGGCAACATCGGCACCGGCATCCAAGTGCGCGGCGTCGGCACGACCGTGCAGGGGAACTACATCGGTACCGACACGACGGGGAGCGTGGCGCTGACGGGCAGCGGGCCCGGCGTCACCCTGTACCAATCCGATAGCGCCATGATCGGCGGCATCGCGCCCGGTGCCGGTAACCTGCTCTCCGGCGCGTCGAACAACGGTGCCGACGGCGTCTACGTCCTGCAGTCGACCAATGCGCAAATCATCGGCAACCGCATCGGCACCGCGGCGGACGGCGTTTCGCCCCTGCCGAATCTCTCGCACGGCGTCAATCTGACCGATGACTCGTCGGACAACTTCGTCGGCGGCGCCAGCGAACTGGCCGGCAACGTCATCGCCTTCAACGGCCAGTACGGCGTCTACGTCGACGGCGACGAGCCGCAGGTGCGCAGCAACACGATCCGCTCGAATCGTATCTACAGCAACAGTGCCGGCGGTATCGCGCTGGTGGTCGGCGCCAATGACGACCTGGCGCCGCCGACGATCGATGGGCTGGGCCCGCTGCACGGCACCGCGTGCGCGCAATGCATCGTCGAGATCTTTTCCGATGCGGACGGGCAGGGCGCCGTCCTCGAAGGCACGGTCTTCAGCGCGGACGGCACCTGGTCGTTCGACGGCCCGCTGAGCGGTCCGCACGTCACCGCGACCGCCACGGATATCAGTCACAACACCTCGCCGTTCTCCGCGCCGTTCTCGCTCTTCTCGCCGACGCCGAGCGCAAGCCCGACGCCGCCGCTGCCGACTGCGACTGCCACCGCGCCGCCGACGGCGACGCCCAGCCGGACCTCGACAGCGACGGCGCATCCGAGTGCCAGCCCAACGGCGAGCGCCTCGGCGAGCCCGACCTCGAGCGCGGCGCCGACGGCCTCGGCGACGGCCCGAGCGACGTCTTCCGCCACCCCACCGCCGAGCCCGACCGGCACGCTGCCGCCGACCGCGTCCGCGACACCGCCTGCGACCGCGACGACCGGTACAACGTCGACTCCGAGCTCGACGGGCGTTGCGACGGCGTCGCCGACGCGGTCAGACACCCCACAAGCGAGCCCGACTGCGACGCTGTCGCCGCTGACGACGCCGACCTCGCCAACCGGATGTGTCGGCGACTGCGACGGCAACGGTAGCGTCACTATCAGCGAGCTCATCAGCGGCGTCGGCATCGCCCTCGGTACGCTGCCGGTGAGCGCCTGCCCGGCGTTCGAGAACGGGGCTGGGATGGTCGACATCGCGCAGCTCGTCAAAGGCGTCGCCAACGCGCTCGACGGGTGCGGCTAGTGTCCCGGGTTTGAAGTCGTGTGCGCTAGCGGCCCGGCGGAGATGCGGGCAGCGACACGAGCAGCGCGCCGATGGTGACCAGGACGGCGCCGAGCCCGACGCGCCAGGTGATGGGCTCACCGAGACACACGGCCGACGCGCCGACGACGAGCACCAAGCTGAGCTTGTCGATCGCCACCACGCCGGCGACTGGCCCGAGCTCCAGGGCGCGCATATAGCAGAGCCATGACAGGCCGGTGGCGAGGCCCGACAGCACGAGCAACGCGATGGCCGCCACCGCCAGCTGGCTCGGCGGCCGCCACTCGCCGCGCGCGCTGACGATGGCGACGGCGGTCGCCAAGATCACCGCCGCACGCACGGTCGTCGCCAGATCGGCACTGAGCGATGCGACGCCGAGCTTGGCGAGCAGCGCGGTGGCCGCGGCGAAGACGGCTGATCCCAGGGCGAACAAAACCCAGGCGGGTAGGGGATTACTCATTGCGTATGTCCTCCGCTGGCGGATCGCCGCGGTCGGGCCGCGGCGCGTCCGGCTCGGCCGGCGAGAAGAAGCCGAACGGGACACCGGTGGTCATTCGGAAGAACGTCCATGGCCCGTCGCCGTCGGCGCGTGGAATGTCGCGCGCCGACAACGTGCGCGTCAGCCACGGCGCCGCGTCACCGCGCAGGGCGCTGCATTCCGGCCGCACGCCGGACGGATCCGGCGGTCCGTCGAGCTCGTCCCACGAGAGACAGGCCAAGCCGAGATAGCGCAGCTGCGGGCCGCGCTGCGCGGCGATCGCCGGATCGCCGTCGAAGGCGACGTGCGCCTGCGGCGGCAGCAGAAAGTCCGGGAAGTCCATGCGCACGCGCCCGCCTTCGCGGCCGCGCGCCGGCAGCACCACGAGCGTACCGGGCTGCATGCGCTGCACGGCTTCCTCGACCAGGCGATGCTCGAGTACGGATGGCTCGATCGGCGCGCGCCACGCCGGCAGCGGCAACAGCACCAGCCCGGCCAGCAATGCGGCGCGCAGCGCGCCGCGTCCGACGCCGTCGCCAAGGCAGGCGGCGGTCATGTTCCAGACACCGACAATGGCCAGGCTGGTCACCAAACCGAGCAAGGCGCTCTGGTAGCGCACGGCGTCGGAGCTGCAGATCGTGACGGCGAAGAACGGCGCTGCGACCAACAGCAGCGCGGCGGAAACGGCACGCACGGGGCCGCCGCCGCGGCGCAATCCGCTCGCCGCGCCGAGCAGCGCCAACGGCAGCAGCGCTGGCGACGCGTAGGCGCGGTCCAGCAGCACGTTGTGGTGCAGGACCCCGGTGCCCGCTTGCGCGAGCAAGCCTCCACCGGCCGCGTTGCGACCCGCCACCATGCCGTACACGCCCGCTATTTCCGCGAGCCAGGCGCCAGCGATGGCCAAGCCGGCGAACAGCGCGGCGCGGCTCCAGCGCCAGTCGCGTCGCGCCGCCAACAGCCAGGCAATGCCGAGCGCCGCGGGCCACGCCGCCATTGCGGTATGGCTCATGATTGCCAATCCCGCGCTGAGCGCCGCGCCGGCGAGCAGCGCGCGCTCCCCGCTCGCGGCCGCGGCGACGAGCAGCGCCAGCGTCCATGGCAGCAGGGCCGCCGGCACCGCCAGGGTCGAGCCCGAGACCGCCAAGGTCTGCGCCAGCGGCGTCAGTCCCAGCGCGATGCCGGCGGCCAGCCCGGCGAGCGGGGCGCGAAGCAACACCGCCACCAGCAAGGCCGTTGCGCCGGCGGCGGCGGCACCGGCCAGACGGCTGAGACGAAAGGGATCGACGCCGCCGGTCGCGCCGTGCTCCGCGGCGGCGAGCAGCCACTGCAGCGCGATGGCGCTGCGCCCGTGCAGGAACGGCGACGTCTCCGTCGCGTTGCCCGTCCACGGCAGCATCACTTCGCGCGCCTCGCGCCAGGCGTGTGCGTTGGCGTGCAGGGGCTCGTTGCCATGCGCCCACAGCACCGCGGCGGCGATGAGGGCCGCGGCGCCGATCGCCAGCAGCGTGCGCGGCGGGTCGACGCCGATCGCACGCGCCGCGCGCCAGGCGAGGAGCGGCGCGGAAGCGATGGCCAGCGCCCAGCCGAGCTGCAGTGCGCGTACGGTCGGATCGAGAATCAACGCCGCGTCGTCGGGACACGGGGCCGGCGCGTTCAGCAGGCCGCCGGCGCGCGCCAGCAGGGCGATGGTTCCGATGGCGAGCGCCGCGACGGCGCTGGCGCGGCTGCGGCGCAGCGCCAGCCCGCCGGCGCCGGCGAGACTGAGCCAGAGCAGCAAGCCGCGTCGATCCCGCGCACTGGCCTCGACGCTGCGCAGGTCGAACGTCGCGTCGAGCGGAATCACCTCGGGCGCCGGCAGGCCGGTGTCCTGCCGGCGAACGGCTTGCGCGATGGCTTCGGTGATCGCCTCGCGGTCTGCGGCTGGCGACTGCGACGTCTCGTAGCCGATGCCGAAGCTGCGCGACTCGCGAATGCCGCTCCAGCAGCCGCGCGGCACGATGTGGATCTCGACGCCGGATGTGCCGTCCGCCGCGCGCACGTCGGCGACCACTTCGTTGGTGAGGCCGCGGCGCGGTGCCGTGAGATGCAAGCCGCTCGGCAGCACGCTGGGTTGGTTCCCCGCTGCGAGCAGCCGCTGCCACGTCAGCCAGCCGCCGTCGTCGGCGCGCGGCGGTAGACAGATCGCGGCGATGCCGGCGAGCAGGACCGCCGCCGCCGCGACCGTGCCACGCCGCAGTCGCGCCGCTGTCGCTGTCTGGAGTCGTGGCGATGACATCGGCCCTGGTCGGGTTAGACGACGCGCCCATCGTCGCGCAACGTGCACCCAGCCCCGCGCGCTCATGCACGCGATCTCGACCGGCGCGGCATCGGCAGCGTCTGTGCGCGGTGCGAGCAGGCTGTGCTGAGCAATCCGCTCGCCGTCCGCGCGAGATCAATTGCTCGCCATCGTCGCGTTTCCCCCTGCTCTCTGTGCGCGCGGCGCCTGGGGTCAATTGTGTTGTCACCTCACGGTCAGCGCGACCGCAGCCGATCGAATGGGCGGCCCGTTGCGAGACCTGCGGCGCTGGACCCGCGCGCGAACCTGGCGGGTGACATCGCGAAAAATCCGCAGGGCGACCCGCTCGGCGCCGCGCAGCGAGCGTTGCTCACCAGCACGTGACGCCGACTGCGACGAAATGTCCATTTCCCCAGTGGCGCAGAAGCCTTGTGCAACCTTTACACGCGATTGCGGTCGGCGTTATGTGGTGCGGCACGTCGGACAAGCCTGCGGTCAAAAGATGCCGATTTCGAAATCGACCAGCGTTTCGGATGCGATTCTCGCCCTTGGATTGCAGGAGGCGCGGTGGCAGGCGGTGCTCGATAGCGCGCAGGACGCCATCATCAGCATCGACCAGCGCGGCACCGTGACCCTGTTTAATCACGCCGCGGAAGGGATGTTCGGCTACAGAGCGGAGGAGGTGCTGGGGTGCAATCTGGTCATGTTGATGCCCGCGCCCTACCGAGACGAGCATCCCGAGTATGTGGCGCACTACGAGCAGACCGGCGCCGCCAGAGCGATCGGCAGAATCCGCGACGTGCACGCGGTCCGCAAGAGCGGCGAGGTGTTCCCGATCGAGCTCTCCGTGTCCGAGGCTCGCTACGGCAAGGAGCGCATCTACACCGCGATCCTGCGCGACGTCAGCGAGCGCGCGCGCAGCCAGGCGCAGATTCACGAGCTCCAACAGCTCTCGCGTCAGCGAGAGCGGCTGGCCGATATCGGCGCCATCACCGCGCAGGTCGTGCACGATCTCGGCAACCCGCTCGCCGCGATCTCGATGCAGGCCCAGCTGCTCGTCCGCCGTTTGCGCAAAGGCGCTGCCGCCAGCGAACTGCTTTCGACTGGCCAACAAGTGCTGGGCGCCATTCACCGCCTCGATGCCATCATTCAGGAATTAACCAGCTTTGCCCGCGAGCAGCGACTCGAGCTTGCCAATGTCGACATCTCAGTTCTCCTGCGCTCGCTGCGCGATCTGTGGCTGCCGCTCGCCCGGAGTCGCGAGATCGAGATCGTCCTGGAGCTTCCCGGCGCAGGAATTTCCCTGCGCGCCGATGAGCACAAGTTGTCGAGGGTAGTGGAGAACCTGGTCAAGAACGCCATCGAAGCCGTCGATCGGGGTCCGGGATGCGTCACCATCCACGCGATTCCGATTCGTGAGAACGTCCGCATTGCAATTGCGGACAGCGGCCCCGGCATGTCTCCCGATATTGACGTCTTTGGGCTCTTCGAGACCACCAAACCCGGGGGAACGGGCCTTGGGCTTGCCATTGCTAAGCAGATCGTAGTTGCCCACGGGGGCAGCATTCAATGCGAGTCACGCGCACCGCATGGAACTGTCTTCTATGTCGACCTGCCCGCCCACGGACCGCCGGTGTGAGGATATGACGGTACTACTCCTCGACGATGATGAGACCTTCCGCACGGCGCTCAGCGACCTGTTGTGCGATGATGGCCATGTCGTCCAGGCCTACGGCTCGATCGCCGAGATTCCTCTAGCGGACCTGCCGGCACCGACGGCGCTGATCACCGATTTCCAGCTCGGCGGCGGTGAGGACGGGCTCAGCTTCGCGCGGCGCTTCAACGCCGTGCATCACGAGGTGCCGATCATTCTCGTGACCGCCCACACCACCGAGTATCTCGCCCAGGCGGCGGCCAGCCTGCCGTACCTGTCGCTGCTGCGAAAACCGCTGGCCTACGAGGATCTTCACCGCCTGCTGCACGCGCGCGCGCAGCCGTGAGGTCAGCGCTGTTGCCCGGCTCCGGCCTGTCGGCATTGAGCCATCGGGATCATCGAACTACGAACCCTCCGGATGACGAGCGGGTGCTGTTCGACGGCCTGACGGAGATCGACTCGCGGCGACGACAGATCTGCGATATACGCGCACTCCGTGCCCGTCCCACGCACTCTACTTTGCGCTTGCCTGGTCGCCGCCGCTGCGGTGGCGGGCTGCACGTACTACCAGACGGTGCCGGCCGCGCCGAGCGGCCCGAGCACCTTTGATCGCGCGTGGAGCGCGGCATTGGGTGCGGCGGACGACGTAGGCGTGTCGGTCTCTACCGCGGACAGAGCGAGCGGCACTATCTACGGGGCGACGCGGGGCGAGGATGTGACCGTCCGCGTACTCACGCAAGCCGACGGCAGCGTGCGGGTCGAGTTCAACGTCAGGGGTGCTTCCGGGTCCGATTCGGTATTGGCCCAGCGCCTATCCAACGCGTACGACCGGCGTATGGGTCGGTGAGCCGCGCTCGGGCGCGGGCTGGCTCGCGGGCCCGCGCGCCAAGCTGGTTGAGCCGCCGCGGCGACCATCAGCACAGAACCGGCTGGCCACATCTGGTCTGCTGCTGCGGCTGCTGCACCAGCAGCAGCCGCAGCAGCGGATCACAAAGATCAGCCAGCGGGTCGGTCTATTCCTTGAGCTGGATCTTCACACCTTCCGCCGCCAGCTTGAGCTTCAGGCCGCGAGTCGTACTGACCAGATTGATCTTCACACCGTTCTGATTCTGCATGGCTGCGGCGCTCCCGCCACCCCCGATGGTCGCACCGGCTGCTGCGGCCGTGTAGTTGCCGTTGAAGTCATCGAGCTTCGCCAGGTGGTAGACGCTGCCAGAAGCCTCGGCCTTGGAGACGCCCAGGTCTCCCACGGAGACGCCGCTGATGGTGAACGGGTAGCTCTTGCCTTTGAAGTGCAGCACGCCGGAACCCCAACTGTAGCCGATCCCGACCGCGACCGACCCGGTCGACAGCCGGACGGTGGCGTCGGGTTTCTCCGATTTCTCCTTCGCTTGCACGGTGGCGGTGATGAGCAATAGACCGCAGAGCGCGGTCAACCCACTGACGGCACTGAATCCTCTCATGATGCCTCCTCTATTTCTCACTTTGTCCACCCCGCTCGGATACACGAGTACCCTCTTGGGGGAAAGCGGCGGGGGAGGCGTCCGCGCAGCGCTTCAGATCAACGCGTGTCGCATCCTGCAGCGTCCGAGATACGTCGTCGATCCGACCGCAGCCTGAATTTGGCATGAGCGGTTCTGCGCGAATTGCCGGCGACACATCGTGGTTGCGCTGGCTTCCGGGCTTGCGTGTGATGAGGTCATACCAACCGGCCTGGCTACCCCACGATGTCCTCGCGGGACTGGTGCTCACGACAATGCTGGTGCCCGTTGGCATTGCGTATGCCGAGGCGTCGGGCGTCCCCGGTATCTACGGCCTCTACGCGACGATCGTGCCGCTGCTTGCGTATGCGCTGTTCGGCCCGAGCCAGATCCTGGTGCTCGGCCCGGATTCGGCACTCGCTGCTGTGATCCTCGCGGTCGTGCTGCCGCTCTCGGCCGGCAACCCACAGCGCGCGGTCGCACTCGCGAGTGCGATGGCGATCGTCTCGGGCGCCGTGTGCATCGCCGCGGGCTTCGCGCGGCTCGGCTTCGTGACCGAGCTCCTGTCGAAGCCGATCCGCTACGGCTACATGAACGGGATTGCGTTGACGGTGCTGCTCAGTCAACTGCCGAAGCTCTTGGGCTTCTCCGTACGAGCGGAGGGTCCGCTGCGGCAAATCTGGGGCATCGCAAGCGGCGCGCTCGAGGGAAAGACCAACGTCGCAGCGCTCGTCGTGGGCGCAAGCACGCTCGCGGCGATTCTGCTCCTGCAACGCCGCCCACGCATCCCGGCTATTCTCATCGCTGTGGTGGCTGCTACGTGGGCGGTGGCTGGATTCGACCTCGCGGCGCGCGCGGGGGTGTCGGTGCTCGGGCCGCTGCCGCAGGGATTGCCGATGCCGTCGCTGCCGCTCATCGGCGTCGCCGATGTCACATCGGTGCTGATCGGCGGCCTCGCGGTGGCGCTCGTCTCCTTCGCGGATACGAGCGTGCTGTCGCGCGCGTACGCGGCGCGCCTGCACACGCCGGTCGACCCCAACCAGGAAATGGTCGGTCTCGGCATCGCGAATCTCGCCGCCGGCTTCGTTCAGGGCTTTCCCATCAGCAGTAGCGCGTCGCGCACCCCGGTGGCCGAGGCCGCCGGCGCACGCACGCAACTGACCGGTGTCGTCGGCGCACTCGCCATCGCGGTGCTGTTGGTGGCGGCACCGAACCTCCTGCAGGACCTGCCGAGTACGGCGCTCGCGGCCGTGGTCATCGCCGCCGCCATCGGCATCGTCGAAGTTGCCGATCTGCGCCGCATCTATCGCATCCAGCAGTGGGAGTTCTGGCTATCGATGACCTGCTTCGCCGGCGTCG
>Ga0265314_10002027_pt1 | contig 21464 bp, 18 predicted proteins | sample 4126metaG_FD_203106 | JGI IMG/M metagenome (GOLD analysis project Ga0265314, IMG submission 203106) | Rhizosphere microbial communities from Carex aquatilis grown in University of Washington, Seatle, WA, United States - 4-1-26 metaG | ecosystem: Host-associated > Plants > Roots > Rhizosphere >... | reverse complement strand
ATCGGCCCGAACGACACGCTTGGCACCGTCTATTTCGACCGCCTGTTCCCGATGGGCGTCGAGGCCATGCTCGAAGGCGTCGACCTCGTGAAGGCCGGCAAGGCGCCGCGCATCAAGCAGGACGAGTCGCTCGCCACCTACGAAGGCAAATGCGGCCCCGGCAATGCCAAGATCGACTGGGGCAAGCCGTGGGAGCAAATCGACCGCCTGATCCGCGGCTGCAATCCGGCGCCCGGCGCCTGGACCACATTGAACGGCGCGACGGTCAAGATTTTCGACGCCAAGCCGCTGCCTGCCAAGGACCCGAAGGGCATCGCCGGCAAGCTCGGCGAAATCGTCGCGGTCGAAGCCGACGGCATCACGGTTGTCTGCGCCGACGGCCGCTTCAAGGTCACCCGCGTTCAACCCGATGGGGCCAAGAAGATCGAAGCCGGCGAATGGGCGAAGTCCGCGAATATCGCCGTCGGAGCGAAGTTTAGTTAGCAAGAAGAAATCGCCGGTTCACCGCACTCCATATTGGAAACGCAGCCATGCCCGCCTCGCAGCACCAGAAGCCTAAGTCCGACATCGAAATTTCGCAGACCGCCACCAAACGGCGCATCCTCGATATTGCAAAAGAAAAGCTCGGCATCGCGCCGGAGAACCTCGATCCTTACGGCCACTACAAGGCCAAGGTGTCGATGGACTTCGTCAAGTCGCTCAAGGACAAGCCGAACGGCAAGCTCATCCTGGTGACGGCGATTTCGCCGACACCGGCGGGCGAGGGCAAGACCACGACGACCGTCGGCCTTACCGACGCGCTCAACTTCATCGGCAAGAAGGCGATGCTGTGCCTGCGCGAACCGTCGCTCGGACCGTCCTTCGGCATGAAGGGCGGCGCCGCCGGCGGTGGCTATGCGCAGGTCATCCCGATGGAAGACATCAACCTTCACTTCACCGGCGACTTCCACGCCATCACCTCGGCGCACAACCTTTTGTCGGCTTTGATCGACAACCACATCTACTGGGGCAATGCGCTCGGCATCGACAGCCGCCGCGTCGTCTGGCGCCGCGTCATGGACATGAACGACCGCGCGCTGCGCGAGATCGTCTGCTCGCTCGGCGGCGTCGCCAACGGCTATCCGCGCGAGGCCGGCTTCGACATCACCGTGGCGTCGGAAGTCATGGCGATCTTCTGTCTCGCCAAGGACCTCGACGACCTCAAGGAGCGCCTCGGCAACATTATCGTCGCCTACACCCGCGAGCGTAAGCCGATCCGCGCCAAGGACATCAAAGCGCACGGCGCCATGACCGCGCTGCTCAAGGAAGCCATCGCACCGAACCTGGTGCAGACGCTGGAAGGCACGCCGGCCTTCATCCACGGCGGCCCCTTCGCCAACATCGCGCACGGCTGCAACTCGGTGGTCGCGACCTCGACCGCGCTCAAGCTCGCCGATTACGTGGTGACCGAAGCCGGCTTCGGCGCCGACCTCGGCGCCGAAAAGTTCCTCGACATCAAGTGTCGCAAGGCCGGCCTCGAGCCGTCCTGCGTCGTCATCGTCGCCACCATCCGCGCGCTCAAGATGCACGGCGGCGTCAAGAAGGACGACCTCAAGAAGGAGGACCTGAAGGCGCTGGAAGCCGGCATGTCCAACCTGCAGCGGCACGTTGAAAACGTTAAGAAATTTGGCCTGCCGGCGGTGATTTCGATCAACCGCTTCTCGGCCGACACCGACGCGGAAATCCAGCTCGTCAAGGACAAGTGCAAGGCGCTCGGCGTCGAAGCCGTGATGGCCGATCACTGGGCCATGGGCGGCGAGGGCGCCGCCGACGTCGCCAAGGCGGTCGTCAAGGTCATCGACGAGAGCAAAGGCAAGCTCAAGCTGCTCTATCCCGACGACATGCCGCTGTTCGAGAAGATCCGCACCATCGCCAAGGAAATCTACCGCGCCGATGACGCGACCGCCGACAAGTCGGTCAAGGACCAGCTCAAGACCTGGGAAGAGATGGGCTTCGGCAAGCTGCCGGTCTGCATCGCCAAGACCCAGTACTCGTTCTCGACCAACCCGGATGCCAAGGGGGCGCCGACCGGCTTCTCGATTCCGGTGCGCGAGGTCCGCCTCTCCGCCGGCGCCGAGTTCGTCGTCGCGATCTGCGGTGAGATCATGACCATGCCGGGCCTGCCCAAGGTGCCTTCGGCCGACAGTATCGACGTCGGCGCCGACGGCAAGATCGTCGGGCTGTTCTAGCATTCAACGATAAGGACGACAGCCATGCTCAAATTCTACTATTCCGGCGCGCCGAACCCGATGAAGGTCGCGCTGTTTCTCGAAGAATCCGGCCTGCCTTACGAGGCCATGCCGGTCGATACCCGCAAGGGCGACCAGCACAAGCCGGATTATCTGGCGATCAACCCCAACGCCAAGGTGCCATCGATCGTCGACGGCGACGTCACCGTGTTCGATTCCGGCGCCATCCTGCTCTATCTCGGCGAGAAGACCGGCAAGTTCATGCCGCCCGCCGGCGACAAGGCGCGCGGCGAATTGCTGTCGTGGCTATTTTTTGTCGCCTCGGGCGTCGGGCCATATTCGGGGCAATCGGTGCATTTCCGCAATTACGCGCCGGAGAAGAACGAATACGCCATCAATCGCTATATGTTCGAGGCACAGCGCCACTTCGGCATCGTCGATGCGCGGCTGGCGAAGCAGAAATATATGCTTGGCGACACCTATACCATCGCCGACATGGCGCTGTGGGGCTGGGCGCGCCTGATCCCCAATGTGCTCGGCGAGACCGGATGGTCGAAATTCCCGAACCTCAAACGCCTGGTCGACGAGATCAACGCACGCCCGGCGGCGGCGCGCGCCAACGCGCTCAAGGACAAGCACAAGTTCAAGACCGAGTTCGACGACGAAGCCAAGAAGGCTATGTTCCGGCATCTGTCGGAGAAGGTGGCTTAGTTACCCGACCGCCTTCACTACCGCTCTTCCCACATCGGCCACCGCCGCATTGCGCTTGTCCGCGCTTGCGGCGGTTTCCGTGAGATAAACCGCCACCAGTATCGGCTTGCGGCCCGGCGGCCAGACGATGGCGACGTCGTTGGTCGAGCCGCGCTCGCCTGTGCCGGTTTTGTCGCCCGCCTTCCAGCCCTCGGGCAAGCCGGCGCGAAGGCGGGTGTTGCCGGTCTCGTTGCCGATCAGCCATTGCATCAGCAATCCCTTCGACGTTTCGGACAGCGCCCGGCCGATGAGCAGCGCCTGCATGTCCTTGACCATCGCTCCGGGCGTCGTGGTGTCGCGCGGGTCGCCGGGGATCGCTTCGTTGAGGGTGGGCTCGTTGCGGTCGAGCCGCGTCGTCTCGTCGCCGAGCGTGCGCGCAAAGGTGGTGACCGCCTTAGGTCCGCCCAGACTCGCCAGGATCAAGTTGGCGGCGGTGTTGTCGCTATAGGTCATGGCGGCATGACACAATTAGTTCAGCGTCATGCCACCCGGCACCGGGGTAGTGATCCGCGAGGATCCGGGAACAACGTCGGCGGCCTCGATTGGGATGCGCCGGTCGAGCTTCTCCTTGCCGGCCTCGACGCGCTTGAGCACGGCGGCGCAGGCCAGAAACTTGAAGGTGCTGCACATCGGGAACAGGTCGTCGGCGTGCAGGCCGGCGCGCATGTTGGTCTGCGTGTCGAGCACGGCCACCCCCAGTCGCCCGCCGCTCTCGGCTTCGATGCGTTTGAATTCCGCGGTCAACTCGCCTTCGCCTAGCGCCCAAGCGCTACCGCCGAGCAGTCCATAGCCGGTGACGGCGCCCATTCCGAAAACCATATCGCGTCGCGTTGTCATTCAACTCCCCATGCCGGGCCGGTCCCGGGCCATCAATGACCAAATCGTTGCCGGCAAAAGCGGACCCAACCGTGGTGGTATTGTGACGACCGTGGCCGGCTTGCCGCCGGCGTGTTACCAAGGCGGCCGTTGCATTGACTGGATCGCCCCCATGGACCTCAAGCTGATTTCTTCCGGCCGGAACCCGCCGCACGACATCCATGCCGTTATCGAAATCCCCCTCGGCGGCGTCCCGGTAAAATACGAATTCGACAAGGTATCCGGCGCGATCTTCGTCGACCGCTTCCTGCACACCGCGATGTTTTATCCAGGAAATTACGGCTTCATCCCGCATACGCTGTCGGACGACGGCGATCCTTGCGATGTGCTGGTGATCAGCCAGGTGCCGGTGGTCCCCGGCGCGGTGATCCGATGCCGCCCGGTGGGTGCCCTGTTGATGGAGGACGAGGCAGGCAACGACGAGAAAATTCTCGCCGTGCCGGTCGACGCGCTGCATCCTTTTTATAAAGGCATTACCAGCTATCGCGATCTGCCCGACGTTATGTGCGAGCAGATCGCGCATTTCTTCCAGCACTACAAGGATCTGGAGAAGGGCAAATGGGTGTCGATCGTGCGCTGGCTCGATGCCCGTGAGGCTGAGCAATTGATCATGGACGGCATCAAGCGCGCCAAAAAGCCGGCAAAGGGCAAAAAGGCGCCCGCGAAGGCGAAGAAGCGCTAGCCTCTACCGGCCGCCTTCGATTCCCGGATATTGTTGCGCCTTAAGCAGCCTCGCCAGGTGCGCGGTGTTCGACGCCAGCATCTTGTTCCAGTCGGTGATGCGCTTCGGCGGTGGCTTCTGGTCCTTGTATTCGTCGCTGCCCATCGCTTCGCCGACCCAATAAGTTAGTCCGCCGGACGGCACCGTGAATCCGACTTCGAGCAGCGCGCTCAGGATCTCGGCCGCGCTGTGATGGGCGCCGTCTTCATTGCCGACGACGCAGCAGATCGCCACCTTGCCGTAAGACGGCATCCGGCCTTTGTCGTCTTTCTCGTCAAGAAAGGCGTCCATGCGCTCCAGCACGCGCTTGGATACGCTCGACGGCTGACCCAGCCATATGGGCGTTCCGATCACGAGGATATCGGCGGCGAGCACGCGCTTGCGCAAAGCCGGCCAGTCGTCGCCCTCGCCCTCGTCGGATGTGACGCCCGGCTTGATGTTGAAATCGGCCGCGCGGACGAATTCGCCGGTGGCGCCGAGTTCGGCGAGGGCGTCGAACATCTGCCGCAACAGTACGTCGGTCGACGAAGTCTCGCTCGCCTTGGAATTCTTGAGACTGCAATTAAAACCGAAAACCTTCAGCGCGTCGGCCATCGGTCACTCCGCCGGCCGCGGATAGACGCGATGAACGTTGTCTAGCGCCGCTTCCGCAGGATCCGGTTTGCGGCGGCCCATCGTCCAGTTGAACGACATGCGGATTTCCGGGTTCGGCACCGACCAGCAGGCGCCGTTTTTATCCATGAACACCACCCAAACGAGGTCGGCTTCGGGCCCGTAGTCGATGACGAAATGCGCGAGCCCCGAACCTTTCGGGGTCTCCAGCGGCAGAGGGGGATTGAGCTGCGTAATCATCGGGGCCATCGGTTAATCGGTTCAGCCACAGATAACGGCTGATCCCCGAAAACCGTTCCAAGGTCGGCCACCGGACATAAAGCGCAAAGGAAAACGCGCCGTTTCCGGTGCCGGAAACGGCGCGTTTTTTTTGGAATTGCGGTCTTAGAAAATTTTGATCGCGCTTTCCAAGGTCTTCCACACGCCCCAGGCCAGCGGGACGCCGACGAAAGCCCAGAACAGCAGGGTCTTGGCGTCGAGCCCGCCGAAGCCGATGCCGTACGAACCGCCTTGCACAGCGTTCTGGGTGCTTGCCGCCTGAAGCCTGGCGACTTCCTCCGGGCTCATGTTCCACTTCGCATCGACCGGTTTGATCATGTAGTTGCAGATCAGCCCGATGACGAGCATGCCGGCGAGGATGTAGAGCGTGTAGTCGTAGAGGTGATCGCGCGGCACGCCGGCGGCGAGCTGCGCTTCGCGGATGTAGTTCACCACCACCGGCCCAATGATGCCGGCGGTCGACCATGCCGTCAGTAGGCGTCCGTGAATGGCGCCGACGAACTGCGTGCCGAACATGTCGGCGAGATAAGCCGGCACGGTGGCGAAACCGCCGCCGTACATCGACAGAATGATGCACACCGCGCCGACGAAGATCGCCTTCGACCCTATTCCCGCCGACCACGGCATCAGCAGGTAGCAGGCGATGCCGAGCAGGAAGAACGTGTAGTACGTGTTCTTGCGCCCGATATGATCGGACAGCGAGGCCCAGAAGAAGCGGCCGCCGATGTTGAACAGCGACAGCAGACCGGCAAAGCCCGCGGCGATGCCCGCGATCATCACCTTCTGGCTGGCGTCGAGCGCGTTGAAGCCGAGTTCAGGGTGACCGATCAGCTTGCCGGCGAAGATTTCCTGCAACATCGGGGAAGCCATGCCGATGACGCCAATACCGGCCGACACGTTGAGGGTGAGCACCCACCAGATCAGCCAGAATTGCGGCGTCTTGTGCGCGTCGCGCAGATGCACGTTGTGCTCGGAAATCATCGCGTTGGTTTTGGCCGGCGGTACCCAGCCTTCGGGCCGCCAGTTCGGCGGCGCGACGCGGTAGCCGAACGCCCCGATCGTCATGAAGACGAAATAGATCGCGGCCATCGCCAGGAAAGTCTGCCAGACGCCGACGTCGGTCGGCGTCTTGAAATAGTTCATCAGCAGGTTGGCCAAGGGAGCGCCGATCATGGCGCCGCCGCCGAAGCCCATGATAGCCATGCCGGTCGCCATGCCGCGCCGGTCGGGAAACCACTTCACCAGCGTCGATACGGGCGAGATGTAGCCCAGACCGAGCCCAAGTCCGCCGATCACGCCGGAGCCGAGCCACAGAATCCAAAGTTGATGCGTGATGACGCCGATGGCGCCGAGCACCAGGCCGCCGCACCACAGCACGGCGGCGGCAAAGCCCGCCTTGCGCGGACCGGACCGCTCGACCCAGCCACCGAACACGGCGGCGGAAATGCCGAGAAACACGAAGAACAGCGTGTACATCCAGCCGAGGCTGGCGACGCGCCAGTCGCAGGTGGTCGTGACCAATTCGGTAAAGATCGACATGTCCGGGCAAGTCTTGGACGCTGTCAGCCCGATCGCGCGCGACAGCGGCAGCCAGAACACGCTGAAGCCGTAGGCCATGCCGATGCAGAGATGGATACAAAGCGCCGCCGGCGGCACCAGCCAGCGATTAAAACCCGCCTTGGCGATTGTATGGTCGCGATCGAGAATCCCGATCGTGCCCCCGCCTTGGCCCATTGATTGTCCGATTGCCGTCATTTCGCGTCCTCCCCGGTTTCTTTTTATGCGGCGGGCGATAAGGGCGCATTTGGCGTGCGGACCCGAACCGAGCACCGTCTTTAGGCGGCGGGAGGGTGAAAGACGTACAACTTTTAATCAAGTTGATGATGCAATGCTGCAATCGCAAATACCTATAATGGAGGCTCGTGGCTTCAGCGGTCCGACAGCGTCGCGCTGACGCGGCGGGCTTCCGCCACCAGCGCAGCGGTCAAGGGCGTCATCGGTTCGCGAGCGGGCGCCACCAAGCCAATCGTGTGGCTGGCTTCAGGGTCGACGATCGGGATGGCGCGAAGGATATTGGTGTCGGTCAGGCCAAGCGTGGCCGCGAGCCGCGCCGGCATGACGCTCGCCCATCGTCCCGTGCGCACATGCGAATAGAGCAGGATCATCGAATCCGACTCCAGTGTGATGTGGGGATCGGCGCCGGTGTCGCGCAGCAGCCGCTCGATGATGCGCCGGTTCTGCATATCAGGCGTCAGCAGGCACAGTGGAACTTTCGCCACTTCGGCCCAGGTGACGGATTCGCGGTCGCCAAGCGGCGCGTCGTGCGCGACCAGCAGGCGGTAGCGCTCCGTATAAAGCGGCACGGCGGTGACACGGCCGAGCGGCTCGTTGTCCAGATAAGTCAGGCCGGCGTCGATCTCGAGATTGTCCAGCTCGCTCAGTATCTCCAGCGAGGTGCGCGACAAAATGGTGAATTGCACCTCCGGATGGCGGGCGCGAAAGGGCGTGGTCAGCGTCTCGACCATCGCCAAGGCGGTCGGGATTGCGGCGAGCCGCAGCCTGCCGGCGAGGCCGTGCTTGAGCGCATGCACCTCCTGCCGCATCGAGCGGGTGTCACCGACGATGCGTCGCGCCCAGTCGAGCACGCGTTCGCCTTCCGGCGTGAAACTCTGGAAACGGGACCCGCGGTTGACCAGTAAGACCCCGAAAGATTCTTCCAATTGCTTGATCCCGGCCGACAGCGTCGGCTGGGTGACGCCGGAAGCCTCTGCCGCCCGGCCGAAATGGCGCTCGCGCGCCAGCGCCAGCAGGAATTCGAGCTTATCGATCACGTGGCCTCCCGGTTATCGAAACACCCAACATCGCTTCGCTATTATTAGATAATACACCCAAAAATCCCATATCGATAGATGATGCCTATCGCAAGTATCTCGATAGAGAAACTCTATTGAGCGACGGAAACCCGCGATTGTGCCGTGATTAGATTGCCTTCAAATCAGCGTCCGGGAGCAAACGATGAATATCCAGACGCCGCCGCCCGCCAGCGGCAAAGGTGCAGGCCGTCGCAAATCGGCCCGTACACCCAAGGGCCGCCAGGTCGATCCGGCCGCCTTGGCCGATGTGCAATCGCTATTGACCGATCGGCCCCGCCGCCGAGATCTGCTGATCGAGCATTTGCATCTGCTGCAGGATCGCTACGGTCATCTCTCCGCCGCGCATCTCACCGCGCTGGCCTTCGAGATGAAGATGGCGCTGACCGAAGTCTATGAGGTCGCGACTTTCTATTCGCACTTCGATGTCGTCAAAGACGGTCCGCCGCCGCCGCCAGTCACCGTGCGCGTCTGCGATTCATTGTCCTGCGCGATGGCGGGGTCGGCAAAGCTGCTGGCCGAGCTGCCCGGCAAACTCGGTTTGAATGTGCGCGTCGTGCGCGCGCCTTGCATGGGCGCCTGCGACAGGGCGCCGGTCTGTGCCGTCGGTCACATGCAGACCTTCCACGGCACGCCCGACTCCGTGGCCGCGGCGGCGAAAGCCGCGCCGCATCCGCATGCCTGGCATCCGGCGATTGATTTTGCCGCTTATCAGAAATCAGGCGGCTACACGCTGATCAGGGATTGTCTGGCCGGCAAGCGCACGCGCGACGAATTGATCAAGACCGTCAGCGATGCCGGCCTGCGCGGCATGGGCGGGGCCGGATTTCCCACGGGCCGCAAATGGTCGCTGGTGCGGGCCGAACCCGGGCCGCGCATGTTTGCCGTCAACGCCGACGAGGGCGAACCCGGCACCTTCAAGGACCGGCACTATCTCGAACGCGATCCGCACCGCTTTCTCGAAGGCATGCTGCTGGCCGCCTGGGTCGTCGAGGCGACCGACACCTACATCTATATCCGCGACGAATATCCCGAGCTGCGGTTGATGCTGCTCGACGAAATCGAAAAGCTCGAAACGTCGGGGCTGACGCCACACACCAAACTGCATCTGCGCCGCGGCGCCGGCGCTTATATCTGCGGCGAAGAGTCGGCGATGATCGAGTCGATCGAGGGCAAGCGTGGCCTGCCGCGCCATCGCCCGCCTTATCTCGCGCAAGTCGGTCTGTTCGGCCGCCCGACGCTGGAGCAGAACGTCGAGACGCTGTTCTGGCTGCGCGACATCGTCGAGAAGGGCCCGGAATGGGCGACGTCGCAGGGCCGCAACGAGCGCAAAGGCTTCCGCAGTTTCTCGGTGTCCGGCCGCGTCAAGAATCCAGGCGTCAAGCTGGCCCCGGCGGGCATCACGACGCGCGAACTGATCGAGGAGTTCTGCGGCGGCATGGCCGAGGGTGAAACCTTCAAGGCCTATCTACCGGGCGGCGCCTCGGGCGGCATTCTGCCGGCCGCGATGGCCGACATCCCGCTCGATTTCGGCATGCTGGAAAAGCACGGCTGTTTTGTCGGTTCCCACGCCGTTGTGATCCTGTCCGACAAGGACGATATGAAGGCGGTGGCGTTGAACCTGCTGAAGTTCTTCGAGGACGAGAGTTGCGGCCAATGCACGCCGTGCCGTGTCGGCACCGAGAAGGCGGTCAAGTTGATGGCTCAGGGGCCGTGGGACGCGGCGCTGCTGACGGAACTCTCGACGCTGATGCGCGACGCTTCGATCTGCGGTCTCGGCCAGGCGGCGCCCAACCCGCTGCTCTGCGTGCTGAAATATTTCCCTGAGGAACTCACGAAACCGCTGGGCACTTGGTGATCCATGACCGACATTAACAAGCCGGCCGGTTACGGCCACGACAACAAGGGCGCCGCGAGCGGCGATGACCTGAACAAAGGCAAGCCCGCGGTCGCGCATACCGCCCCGGTCGATAAAGCCGACGGCAAGGGCGGGGCGGAGACGGCCAAGAGCTTCTTTATCGACGACCGCGAGATCGACATCCGCGAGGGCGAGTCGATCTTCCGCGCCGCGCGCCGCCTCGACATCAAGCTGCCGCATCTGTGCTACTCGCCCAAGCCCGGCTACCGCGCCGACGGCAATTGCCGCGTCTGCATGGTCGAGATCGAAGGCGAGCGGGTGCTCGCCGCGAGCTGCATCCGCCAGCCCGCGCCGGGCATGAAGGTCAAGACTTCGACCGACCGCGCCAAGACCGCGCGCAAGATGGTCGCCGAACTGCTGCTGACCGATCAGCCGGCGATGGAAGTCGCCCACGATCCGGATTCTGAATTCTGGAAAACCGCCAAGCGTCAGAAGGTGGACGCCGGCCGTTTCCCCAAGCGCGAACGTGAGGCGGTGCCGGCGCCGGACCGCAGCCATCCCGCGATGGCGGTCAATCTCGACGCCTGCATCCAGTGCAATCTTTGCGTCCGCGCCTGCCGCGAAGTGCAGGTCAACGACGTCATCGGCATGGCCGGCCGCGGCCACCTGGAAAAGATCGTATTCGATTTCGACGACCCGATGGGCAAGTCGACCTGCGTCGCCTGCGGCGAATGCGTGCAGGCTTGCCCGACCGGCGCCTTGATGCCGGCGACGATGGTCGACGAGAACAACGTCTATCTCGGCAAGCCCGACCGCACCGTGGATTCGGTCTGCCCCTATTGCGGCGTCGGCTGCCAGCTCACCTATCAGATCAAGAACGACAAGATCGTCGCCGTTAGCGGCAAGGATGGTCCGGCCAACCAGAACCGGCTTTGCGTCAAGGGTCGCTTCGGCTTCGACTACGTCTCCAACCCGCAGCGGCTCTTGAAGCCGATGATTCGCAAGGAAGGCGTTCCGAAAGTCCCGCACGAATCGATCGATCCGTCGAACCCCTGGACCCATTTCCGCGAGGCGACCTGGGAAGAGGCGCTCGACCGCGCCGCCGGCGGCTTGAAGAAAATCCGCGACCGCGACGGTCCGGACGCGCTCGCCGGTTTTGGCTCCGCCAAGGGGTCGAACGAAGAGGCCTACCTGTTCCAGAAGCTGGTGCGCACAGGCTTCGGCACCAACAATGTCGATCACTGCACCCGGCTGTGCCACGCCTCGTCGGTGTCGGCGCTGCTCGAAGGCGTCGGCTCGGCCGCCGTCACCGCGACCTTCAACGAGTGCAAGAATTCCGAGGTCATCATCGTCATCGGCGCCAACCCGACCGAGAACCATCCGGTCGCCGCGACCTTCTTCAAGCAGGCCGCCAAGCGCGGCGCCAAGCTCGTCGTCATGGACCCGCGCGGCCAGGCGCTCAAGCGCCACGCCTGGAAAATGATGCAGTTCAAGAACGGCACCGACGTCGCGATGCTCAATGCCATGCTCAACGTCATCGTGACGGAGAAACTGTACGACCAGCAATATATCCAGACTTATGTCGAGGGCTTCGAGGCCTGGAAGGAGAACATCAAGGACTTCACGCCGGAGGAAATGGAGCCGATCTGCGGCATTCCCGCCGACACCCTGCGCGAAGTGGCGCGCGCTTATGCCCGCGCCGAAAGCTCGATCATTTTTTGGGGCATGGGCGTGTCGCAACATACCCACGGCACCGACAATGCGCGTTGCCTGATCGCGCTGGCGCTGATCACCGGCCAGATCGGCCGCCCCGGCACCGGCCTGCATCCGCTGCGCGGCCAGAACAACGTGCAGGGCGCCTCCGACGCCGGTCTCATTCCGATGTTCTTCCCCGACTACAAGTCCGTCGAGAATCCGGAAATCCGCGGCCAGTACGAGAAGGCCTGGGGCGTCAAGCTGCCGCCTAAGCGCGGCAAGACTGTCGTCGAGATCATGGACGCAGTTCATGCCGACGAGATCAAGGGCATGTATGTCGAGGGCGAGAACCCGGCGATGTCCGACCCGGATTTGAACCACGCGCGCGAGGCGCTGGCGCATCTCGAACATCTCGTGGTGCAGGACCTCTTCCTCACCGAGACGGCGATGTACGCCGACGTGGTGTTGCCGGCCTCCGGCTGGCCGGAGAAAAACGGCACCGTCACCAACACCAACCGCCAGGTGCAGATGGGCCGCGCCGCGATCCCGCTGCCCGGCGACACGCGCCAGGATTTGTGGATCATCCAGGACATTGCCAACCGCATGGGCTGCGGCTGGAATTACACATCCGTCGGCGAAGTGTTCGACGAAATGGCGTCGATGATGCCAGCGCTTGAAAATATTACCTGGGATCGCGTCAACCGCGAATACGCCGTCACTTATCCGACCGCGGGTCCCGACATTCCGGGCCGCGACGTCGTGTTCGAGGACGGCTTCCCGCGTCCCGGCGGTTTCGCCAAACTGGTCGCGACCAAATTGCAGCCGCCGGACGAAGTGCCGGACGAGGAATTTCCGTTCATCCTCTCCACTGGCCGCCAGCTCGAGCATTGGCACACCGGCTCCATGACCCGTCGCACCAAGGTGCTCGATGCCATCGAACCGTCCGCGATCGCGCAGTTGTCGCGCGGCACCATCGAAAAGCTCGGCATCCAGCCCGGCGACATGGTGCGCGTGTCGTCGCGGCGCGGCGTGGTCGAATTGCAGGCGCGCCAGGACGACGCCATCCCGGACGGCGTCGTCTTCATCCCCTTCGCCTACGTGGAAGCGGCGGCGAACCTGCTGACCAATCCGAAGCTCGATCCCTTCGGGAAAATCCCCGAATTCAAATTCTGCGCCGCCAAGGTCGAGGCCGTCGGGCCGCAGCGGGAAGCTGCGGAGTAGCGTCAGATTAATAGAAAAGTTCTATCGATATAGTTATTTTGGGCGCTTGATGTCTATCATCGGAGCGCCTTATTCCAGCATTGCCGGAATGCTGGAGTGCCCATGAATATTCACGTCGATATCGACCTTCCCACCCCGCGGACTGATCTTCTAATCGGCGGAGAGTGGGTGCGCGCGTCCAGGGGCAAGACATTCGCCTCGCTCAACCCCGCGACGGAAGAGACCATCGCCGAGGTGGCGCAGGCCGGCGCATCCGAAATCGACGCCGCGGCTGGCGCGGCGCGGCGCGCGCTGAAGCAAGGCGCCTGGCCGGCCATGACCGGCGCGGAGCGCGGCCGCATCCTGAACCGCCTCGCCGCGATCCTGCGCGAGCGCACCGAAGAGCTGGTGCAGCTCGAAAGCATAGACGGCGGCAAGCCGTTGGCGGCGACGCGCCGCATGGATATTCCGGCGGCGATCGATTGCCTGGAATATTACGCCGGCTGGGCCGACAAGATCGCCGGCGAGGTGATCCCGACCCGCCGCGATGCCTTGACCTATACGCAGCGCGTGCCGGTGGGCGTCGTCGCCGTCATCGTGCCGTGGAACTTCGCGCTGATGAACGCGGTGTGGAAGATCGCGCCGGCATTGGCTTGCGGCTGCACGGTCGTCATGAAGCCGTCGGAACTGACGCCGTTGTCGGCGTTGTGGCTCGGCGCCGCCGCGCTAGAAGCCGGCCTGCCGGCGGGCGTGGTCAACATCGTGCCGGGCTTTGGCGCGGAAGCCGGCGCGGCGCTGGTGTCGCACAAAGGCATCGATAAGATTTCCTTCACCGGTTCGCCGCAGACCGGACAGTTCATCATGCGGGCGGCGGCGGAAAACATCACCCGTATCGGGCTCGAACTCGGCGGCAAGTCGCCCAGCGTCGTCTTTGCCGACGCCAACATCGAACAGGCCGTCCGGCAGACGGCCTCCGGCGCCTTCTTCAACGCGGGCCAGGTGTGCTCGGCGGCGACGCGCATCCTCGTCGACCGCAAGGCTCACGACGAATACGTCGAAAAGCTCGCGGCGCGGGCCAATGCCTTGCGGCTCGGCGATCCGCGCGAGCCGAACGTCAATCTCGGGCCGGTGATTTCGCAAAAGCAGATGGACCGCGTGCTCGGCTATATCGACATCGGCAAGGCCGAGGGCGCGCAGGCTGTCACCGGCGGTGGGCGCTCCGGCGATCGCGGTTACTTCGTCCAGCCGACGGTCTTCGCGGGCGTCACCGGCGATATGCGCATCGCGCGCGAGGAAATTTTCGGCCCCGTGGTTTCCGTCATATCGTTTGCGGACGAGGAGGAGGCCGTCGCGCTCGCCAACGGCACGGCCTACAGCCTCGCCGCCGCGGTGTGGACCAAGGACATCGATCGCGCGACCCGCATGTCGGACTGGCTCGATGCCGGCACGGTCTGGATCAACACCTATGGCCCGACCGATGCCCGCCTGCCGTGGGGCGGCATGGGCGGACAATCCGGCATCGGCCGCGATCTCGGCCGCACCGCACTGGATAATTATTCCGAGCAGAAGGTCGTCTGGCTGCAACGCGCCAGCTGAGCCTGAAAACCGTCGGCCCGCGAGCGGAAGCAGCGGAGTAGGGCGCCGGAATCCGGTGACGGCGGGAGTTTAGCGCTCGCTTCCTGGGCCTGCGCCGCTAGACTCACGGTTCCGCGACTCAAGGAACCACCGTGACAACCGTTCAGACCCCTCCAACGGCTGTGGCCGAACTGCTGGCCGCCGAGCGGCTCACCGCGATTGTCGATATCGGCGCCAACCCGACCGACGGCTTTCCGCCTTATTACCACATGCTGAAGCAACGGCTCTGCACCGTGATCGGCTTCGAGCCGCAGGCGGCCGAGTTCGAGATGCTGATGGCGCGCAAGGGCGACCTCGAGACCTATCTGCCTTATGCGGTCGGCGACGGCTCGACCGGCACGCTCAACATCTGCCAGGCGCCCGGCATGAGCAGCCTGCTGACGCCGGACGTCGCCGCGCTCGACTGCTTTCCGTTCTATTCGCATTTCGGCACCGTGCGCCGGCAGGTGCCGCTCGAGACGCGCACGCTCGACAGCATGTCCGAGATCAAGGCGCTCGATTATCTGAAAATCGACGTGCAGGGATCGGAGCTTACGATTTTTCGCAACGGGCGCTCACTGCTGTCGAACGCCGTGGCGGTGCAGACGGAAGTGTCGTTCGTGCAGTTTTACAAGGACCAGCCCGGCTTCGGCGAGATCGACACCGAGCTGAGGGCGCTTGGCTTCATCCCGCACATGTTCACCAATATCGAAAAGCGCATGATTCTGCCAATCCAGAACGTCAATGACCGGCTCGCCCACATCAACCAAATGCTCGAAGGCGATATCGTCTATGTGCGCAATTTCACGCAAGCCGAAAAGATGTCGGTGGAGCAACTCAAGCATTTGGCGCTGGTGGCGCATTACGTCTACGGCTCCTACGACCTCGCTGGCAACTGCATCTACCACCTGATGAGCCGCGGGGTGCTGCCGTCGGATTCGGTGACGCGTTATCTCGCGCTCATTCCGGTCAAGGAAGCGTAAGCCTGGATTGTGCTGCGCCGCCAAGGGCAAAGCGCGGCGCAATCGGCCGAGTAGAACCAGAATCCGGTGCGACGCGCTTTTACGTGAACCCGTAAAGCCGGGCCGGGTTATCAACCAGGATGCGACGGCGTTGCGCCGCATCCGGCTCCCATTCGGCTAGCGCGTCGAGAAGGTCGCCGTCGTTCGGCATCGGCTTGAATTGCATGACGTGCGGCCAGTCGGTGCCCCAGATCACGCGGTGGGGCGCCGCCTGGATCGCGGCTTTTGCCATGTCTGCGACATCCGGGTAGGGAAACCGTTCGCACGCGGTCAGCCGTGACGGACCTGTCAGCTTGACCCAAAAATAGCCGTCGCGCAGTAGCGCGAGGAATTCCTGATAGCCGGGGTGGTTGAGCCCGCCGGCGACGACCTTGGTGTAGCCGATATGGCCGACCGACAGCGGCACGCAGATTTTTTTCGCCAGCCCGCGCAAGTCGGGAAAGCTCTCGACGTGCACCAGGAGCTCGATGTGAAAGCCGAGGTCGCGGATGCGCTCGGCGATACCGGTCAGGCCATCGAGCGAACCGAACGGGTTGCCGCCTTTGTCGACGAGGTTGACGCGAATCCCGCGAATCCCGCCCTCCCTCATCCCCGCCAATTCCTGATCGGTGATATCGGGGCCGACGGTGGCGACGCCGCGCAGGTTTTCAGGATCGGTGGCGATGGCGTCGAGCACCGGATTATTATTGGTGCCATGCACGCTCGCCGCGACCACGACGAGGCGCTGCACGCCGAGCGCTTTGTGCACGGCGCGGAGTTTTTCGATGGGCTGGTCCGGCGGTGTGTAGGAGCGCTCGCGTTGATAGCGGTAACGCGCCGCGTCGAACACGTGGGCGTGGCAGTCGGTAGTGCCCGGCGGCACGGCAAAGGCGGGCGCATGGGGATGAACGTCCGCTGGCGGGCAAAATGGCGCGTCGATCATGGTCGTCCAAGTAATACGGGGAACATCAAGTCCCTTTATGATGCGTAAGCGGCTGCCTGTAAAAGTTAATGCCCCGGTCTGCAAGGGTATTAACGATTTTCCCTTAGGGTGACCGCACCCTGACCAGCGCTGGCCCGGCTATGAACTTCGGTCATTTCGCGTCTTATTTTCGCAACTCCCGACTTCAACCGCGCAGCAGCCCGGTTTCGCGTGCCGCGAGTGTCGTGCTCGTGGGGCTGGCCGCTGTCGGCATGGCCGCGGCGCTGGCGATGCAGTTCACCTTCGCTTCGCTTCCCAATATTTGGCCCGTTGTCGCCGGCGTCGTCGCGGTTGAGATCCTGGCGTGGCTGCTGCCGCCGCTGGCCATCGTCGATGCCATTCAGACGATCGCCCACGGCCTCTTGTTCCTGATATTGGTCTGCCTCGGCGCCGTGCTGGCCGCTTACGCGATGCAACGTTTTGCCTTTCCGCTGCAGGACCGCTTGTTCGAGCGCGTCGACCTCGCGCTCGGCTTAAGCTGGCCCGATTATGCCCATTGGGTCGACCGCCATCTCGGCGTTCAAAGGGTCATTCATGTCGCTTATGACACCATCCAAATCCAAATCGTGCTTCCCCTCGTGGTTTTGGCCTTCGCCGACCGGCCGGACCAAGTGCGCGCTTATTTGCTCGCTTTCGCGATCGCCTTGAGCGCGACGATCGTCATTTCCGCATTGTTACCGGCGGCAGGTCCCATCGCCGCGTTCGATCGCGCCTCCTTCGACATTCTCGGCTTCACCGGCGCGACCCCGCTGGATCACTTGACCCGGCTGCGCGCGGCGGGGCCGCTGATCCTCACCGAGCCGCCGGGCGGCATCGCCACCTTTCCGTCCTTCCACGCCACCGTCGCCGTCCTGACGCCGCTGACCTTGCGCGGCCATCCACGCACCTTCTTCGTGCTCCTGGTGCTGGACGCGGCCATGCTCGCCGGCACCGTTACCGAGGGTGCGCATTATTTCTGCGATGTCTTAGCCGGCATCGCCATGGCATTTTTCGCTTATGCGCTGGCCCATGCGATTATCAAGGCCGAGGATCGTGCGCCGGCGATGCAGCCGGCCGCCTCGCTGGCGCTCGATGGGCGGCCTTAACGCTTGGCAATGCCAGCTTTGTCGATGACCAACGCCCATTTGACGACGTCGCTTTGGATGCGGTTGCGCAATTCTTCCGGCGCCATGGCGCGGGCGTCCATGCCGGCCGCGTTGGAGAACTTCTGCATCTCCGCGGACTTCAGCGCCTCCGCAACCGCGCGGTTGAGCGTCGTCACGATGTCGGCCGGCGTGCCCGCCGGCACGGCGAGCCCGTTCCAGCTTGTCACGTCGTAGCCGGGCAAGCCGCTTTCCATCACGGTCGGCACGTTCGGCAGGTTGCCGGCGCGCTCGCGCCCGGTGGTCGCGAGCACGGTCATCTGGTCATTGGTAATGGCCGATTGGAAGCCGACGTAATATTCAAACGCCACATCGACGTCGCCCCGTAGCACGGCGTTGGCGAGCTCGGGCGTTGTCTTGTAGGGCACGATGGCGACGTCGATGCCGGCCATGGTTTTGAACAATTCGGCCGACAGATTTTGTGCGCTGCCGGCATTGATGGTGCCGAAATTCAACGCCCCCGGTTTTGCCATGGCGGCGGCGATCACGTCCTGGATGTTCCTGTAGGCAGAACCGGCTTTGGTGGCCAGCACCAAGCCGTACGATGCGGTAGTCGATACAGGCGTGAAGTCGGTTTCAATATTATAGGGCAGCGACTTGAACAACGCCTTGGCGATGGTCAGTCCGCCGCCGAGCATGACAAGCGTGTAGCCGTCCGGGGCTGCTTCCTTCGCGGCTTGCATGCCGACGACGCCGCCCGCGCCTGGGCGGTTCTCGATGATGAACTGCTTGCCGAAATGCTCGCTGAGATTCTGCGCCACCATGCGCATGGTAACGTCGGCGATGCCGCCCGGACCGTAGGGCACGATAATGCGCACCGGTTTGGATGGGTAAGTGTCCGCGCGCGCCGGCGCCGCGACGCCGAGCGCGAGTGCGACCAGAAAGGCATAACGCAACCGGTGGATGGCGAAAGCGACAGGCATTGGATCGGTCCTTGAGCGCTGGCGTCAGGCCGCGGACACTAGGAAGGCAAGGCAGCCGTGACAATACGCCCTGCAAGACTGTCGCGGAGCGCCGCCTCATGGCTTTGCCGCTTTACGGCCCGGGCCCATTGCTCTACGGAAGGCGGCCCGCGCCCGCGTTTCCCCATGCCGGATGATCGGATCCATGACCGCAATCGATATTCATCCGCACATCATCGCCAGCGACCGGGCGCGCTATCCTTTGGCGCCCCTCGGCGGCCACCAGTCCGACTGGTCGCGCACGCGGCCGGTGTCGATGGAACAACTGGTCTCAGCGATGGACGAGGCGGGTGTGCAGAAAGCGGCGATCGTTCAGGCCTCGACCTGCTACGGCCACGACAACTCCTATGTCGCCGACGCGGTCGCGGCCCATCCCAAGCGGTTCACCGGCGTATTCTCCGTCGACGTCCTGGCGCCCGACGCGCCGGAGCGAATACGGCATTGGCTCGGTAAGGGTCTCACCGGCCTGAGGCTTTTCACCTTTGGCAGCACGATGTCGGAGCAGGCCAACTGGCTCGACGATCCGAAATCCTATCCGGCCTGGACCTGCGCCGCCGAATTGGGCCTGTCGGTTTGTCTGCAGATGTCGGCCAAGGCCATCCCGCAGGCGGCCAGCATGGCCGAGCGCTTTCCGACGGTGCGCATCATTCTCGATCACGGCGCCCGGCCGGTGCTGGAAGACGGCCCGCCTTACGCCGCAGCCGCCAGTCTTTTCGCGCTGGCCCGCCATCCTAACATCTACATTAAGCTGACGCCGCGCATCTTCGCGGAAAGCCGCCGCGGCAAGGCGACGCCGGAAACCTTCTTTGCGCGTCTGGTCGCCGAGTTCGGCGCGCGGCGATTGGCCTGGGGCTCGAACTATCCTTCGAGCGAAGGCAAGCTGCCGGAGTTACTGAAGGTCGCCCGCGAGAGCGTCGCCAGCCTTTCGCCAGCCGATCAAGCTTGGATTTTCGCCAAGACGGCCCAGACGCTTTATCCGGCGCTGGCGGACTGAGGAGACACGCGATGGCCGACAAGACCAAACTGTTCACGCTGCTCGGTAATTATCCGAACGCCATGGCGCTCAAGAACGGCGACATCAAGTCCGACGTGGTCGACTTCGACTTCGCCGACGTCAAAGTGTCGAACACGGCGTTCAAGCCGCTCGTGCGCGAGGCCCGGTTCGACGTCGCTGAACTGGCCATCGTTACGTTTTTGCAGGCCAAGACTTACGGCAAACCGTATGTGCTGATCCCGGCGACGGTGCTCGGCCGTGGCCAGCATCACACCATCGCCTACAATCCGGAGCGCGGCGCGCTGAAGGCGTCGGACCTGACCGGCAAGCGCGTCGGCGTGCGCGCCTATACCCAGACCACGGGTGCCTGGGTGCGCGGCTTTCTCGCCGACGACTACGGCGTCGATCCCCTGAAGGTGCAGTGGATCACGTTCGAAGATCCCCATTTGGCCGAATATAAAGACCCTGATTTTGTCAGCCGGGCGCCCGCGGGCAAGGAATTGACGCAAATGTTGCTCGACGGCGAGCTCGATGCCGCCATCGTCGGCGACAAGATTCCCGACTCGCGACTCAAGCCGCTCATTCCCGATGCCGACGCGGCCGCGCGGAAATGGGCCGAGACGCATGGCGGCGTGCCGATCAATCACTTGGTGGTGGTGCGCGACTCAATCTCGAAATCACGGCCGGACGTGGTGGGGGAGATCTACCGCATGCTGCACGAGAGCCGCAGCAAAGTGCCGCCACCCGCCGACAATGGCCTGCTCGATCCCTGGCGTTTCGGCGTCGAGGCCAATCGTCGCTCGCTCGAGCTCGTCATAGACTACAGCTTCCGGCAGAAGCTGATCCCGCGAAAGTTCTCGGTCGACGAATTGTTCGACGACGTGACCCGCGCGCTGGTTTAGTCTTTCGCTCAGGGATGGCAGGTTAATCGCTCGCCGCAATGCCGGCGTCATGGATAACCTTGGCCCATTGGGGCCGCTCCGTGTTGATGGAATCGGCGAACTCTCGCGGCGAACTGCCGATCACTTCCATGCCGATCTCGCTCAGGCGCTTGCGCACATCCGCTGGCGCCAAAGCCTGTACCGCGTCCTTATGCAGCTTAGCGATCAGCGCCGGCGGCGTTCCGGCCGGCGCCATCAAACCGATCGATAATACCGAGACGAAGCCTGGATACCCTTCCTCGATCATGGTCGGCAGATCGGGGGTGGTGCTGAAGCGTTGGGCCGATGTCACGGCGAGTGCCCTGAGCTTGCCGTCGCGCAGCAGCGGCGTCAAAGTCGAGATCGGACCGAAATACATGGTGACGCGGCTGGCGAGAAGATCGGTCATCACGGGCGCGGCGCCGCGATAGGGCACGTGCTGGATGTCGATCTTCGCCATGGCCTTGAACAGTTCGCCGGCCAGATGCTGCGTGGTGCCGACGCCGGCCGAGGCAAAGCTCACCTTGCCCGGATTGGCCTTGGCATAGGCAACCAGTTCTTTGACGCTTTTGACCGGCAGGTCGTTCGGCACCACGAGAATATTCGGCGAATAAACCGACAGTGAAATCGGCGTCAGGTCCTTGGCCGGGTCGAAGCTCATTTTCTTGTAGAGACTGGGATTGACGGCCAACTGCGCATTGGTTGAGACCAGCAGCGTGTAACCGTCGGGCGTGGCCTTGGCGACTTTGTCGGCCGCGAT